>LSQX01324591.1_pt1 | contig 10409 bp, 7 predicted proteins | sample 654561 | NCBI WGS metagenome assembly LSQX01 (sample SAMN04489861, study PRJNA283612) | anaerobic digester metagenome | isolation source: 4 biogas reactors fed with cattle manure at either 37C or 55C with and... | place: Denmark: Kongens Lyngby | collected 2014
GCTACGCGCGGGTCGCGGCACCGCTCTTCGCCGCATGCGATAAATCCCCCGCAATCGCCGCTCGAAAACCCGCGTGTCTTTTGTTATTCTCTACCCCGTATGCGTTACCGTCCCAAACACATCTTGGAATACATCTTTCTGCGCGCGCTGGCCGCCCTGCTCAACGCCTTGCCTTACCGCCTCGCGCTCACGTCAGTCTGGCCGCTGGCTTTTTTAACGTTCCACGTTGTACGTTTCCGCCGGGCCGAGACCCTGCGCCGCATCCGCGAGGTCTTCGGGCATGATCTGCCCGCCGGGCAAGCCCGCCATATAGCCTGGATCTCCATGCGCAACATGGCCTTCAACATCGTGGAGATGATGAGGGCACCGAAGATAGACCTCGACTGGATCGACCGGCACATCCCGGGCTTCAGCCAAGAGATTCCCGCCGTGAAAGCGCTGATTGAAAAACACGGCGGGGCAGTAATAACCGTGCCGCACATGGGCAACTGGGATCTTGCCGGCTGGGCTTGCCACCGCTACGGCATTCAGATGTTCAGTATCGCCGGCAAGCAGAAGAATCCGCTGGTAAATGCGTGGATCAACCGTCTGCGCGAATCCGGCATGACGGTTCTCGAACGTGGCAGCGGTACGCTCAGGCAGATCATCAAGCTACTACGCGGCGGTAACGTGTTGGCGATCCTGCCGGACGTGCGGGTCTACACGCCCGACTTGCAGGTACCCTTTCTTGGCTCGACCGCCAATGTCGGGCGTGGCATGGCGATGTTTGCGATCACCGCGCGCGTACCGATCATTCCGGCGATCCTGCGGCGTGAAGGATGGGGGCGTCACGGCTTCGATCACCTCCCCGCCATCTTCCCTGATCCCACGCTGAGCAAGGAAGAAGACGCCCGCCGTATCACGGAGGCTGTCCTGGCAAATGTGGACGCCGCGATTCGGCAGGCGCCCGAGCAATGGTTTTGGTATAATAAACGCTGGGTGTTGACGCCGGTCCGTGGTGTCGCGCCGGCAGCACCGTCTACCCCTGACGAGAATGAAAGGAACACAAATCATGATCCGAGTGAATAAGCATTACGCCAAGTTGCAATCATCCTATCTCTTTTCCGAAATCGCCAAGCGCGTCAAAGCCTACCAAACCGAAAATCCCGAAAAGAAGGTGATCCGTCTCGGCATCGGCGATGTGACTGAGCCGTTGCCACCCGCCTGCATCGAGGCTTTGCACAAGGCGGTCGACGAGATGGCCGCACGCGCGACGTTCCGCGGATACGGCCCGGAGCAGGGCTACGACTTCCTGCGCGAGGCCATCGCACAGAACGACTATCGGGCTCGCGGTGCCCAGATCAACGCGGACGAGGTGTTTGTGAGTGACGGCGCGAAGTGCGACACCGCGAACATTCAGGAACTCTTCGACGACAAAATAACGATCGCTATCCCTGATCCCGTGTATCCGGTCTACGTCGACACCAACGTGATGGCGGGGCGCACGGGCAAGGCCAGCAAAGGCCGCTACAAGGGATTGGTCTATCTCGACAGCACGGTCGAGAACGGCTTTGTGCCCGCGCTGCCCGAACAGCCGGTTGACCTGATCTATCTCTGCTTCCCGAACAACCCCACCGGCGCGACCGCCACGCGTGAGCAACTCGCCGCTTGGGTGCGTTATGCGCGGGACAACAAGGCGCTGATTCTGTTTGACGCCGCGTATGAAGCCTTTATCCGCGATCCGGCGTTGCCGCGCAGCATCTACGAGATCGAAGGCGCGCGCGACGTGGCGATCGAATTCCGCAGCTTCTCCAAGACCGCCGGTTTCACCGGCACGCGCTGCGCCTTCACGGTGGTGCCGAAGTCAGTGATGGCCTACACCAAGAAGGACGAGGCGGTGGCGTTGCATCCGATGTGGAACCGCCGCCACACCACCAAATTCAACGGTGTTTCGTACCCGATCCAGCGCGCGGCCGAGGCCGTCTACTCGCCGGAGGGCAAGGTACAGACACGCGCGCTGACCGACTTCTATCTCGGCAACGCCGCGCTGATCCGTGACACGCTGGCCGACCTCGGCTTCGCGATGACCGGCGGTGAGAACAGCCCTTACATCTGGGTCAACGTCGGCAAGGATTCTTGGAAGTTCTTCGACAAACTGCTGAAACGCGCACAGGTGGTCACGACGCCCGGTGCGGGCTTCGGCCGTTGCGGCGAAGGTTTCATCCGCATCAGCGCCTTCAACAGCCGCGAGGCGGTCGAAGAAGCCATGCAGCGCCTGCGCAAAGTGCTCAAGTAACTTGCCTATAACTTAAGCGTTAAAAGTTGAACGTTGAGCGTTAAACGTTTTTTAACTCAGCACGCTGAACGTCGAACTCTGAACTCTGAAGTCGAAAACACCTTGCCTATGACTTGCACCTATTACCGCCGTGGGAACTTGAAGTCGCAAATTGCGACTTCAAGTTCCCAGCCTCCTGCGGAGTCAAACAAATGCAAAATCCGACGAGAACCGTCTTTATTGAGTGTGCGACGTAGGCACTGATCTCAGTGCTCCGCAAGTCAGGCTAAAAAATTTGGAGTGCGGCGGCAAGCGGTATTCCGCGCGACGCCGCTTTTTGAGCGAGCAGTTCGAAAAGCGGAGCTGCGACCCGTGAGCAATGTAGTTCCCATCTGCGCTGACCGAATGCGTTGTTGCCTCTTCTTTTACCCTCTTTAAGGAGTATTACCCTTTTTACGCCATTTGGCACCAGGGCCGCGTCCGACGCATTCGACAAGGCCGCGATCTTTGAGTTTCCGTAGCAGATGACGGATCATATCGCGGCTGACACTTGGACAGAGGCGCTCAACGTCCGCGACACTGAAATCTGTCAAGAACGACTGAACCGCCTGCTCGACAAGTTCGGTTTTTTCACCGCGTGGTGCGGCGATCCGACCGGCGCGTTCTTCAAGTTCATCATAGGCTTTCTTGATGATGAAAAGCAGGAAGCCGATGTAGGGCCAAGGGTCGTGCTTGCTCTCGTGCCAGCCTTTGGAGCTGATCTGGAGAGTTTCGTAGTATCGCTCCTTGTTATCCTCGATGAGGCGTTCGAGGCTGACGTAGCGTCCGACGTCGATGCCGACGTGATAGCAGGTGAGTAGCAAGAGTAGGCGGGAAACGCGGCCGTTGCCGTCACGGAAGGGATGAATACAGAGGAAATCAAGGTTGAAGGCCGCCAGCAGGATGAGCGGTGAGATGGTGTGCGCACAGATTTGATCGCCCCACAACTCTACGAGTTTGCGGATGTGGGCTGGCGTTTTGGCAGGCGACACGCTACGAAAGCGGACACGGTGATCGCCGTTGGGCAGGCGTTCGATGATGTCGATCGGTTTGTCCTTATACTGGCCGGCATCCCAGATTTCGCCGCGACTGAGCTTGTGAAGCGAGAGGATGGTCTCCTCTGAGACCGCGAGTACCGCGCCCCGCTCGTGAATGAGATTCAGGGCGTTACGATAGCCTGCGACCTCTTCTTCATCGCGATCTTTGAGAGCGGGACGTCCAAAGACAACCGTCCCGATGCGAGTCTGATCAATCTCGACCCCCTCGATGCGATTTGAGGAGACGCTACTTTGGGCGATGGCGTGTTCGCGTAGCACCTTGAGTTTTTGCGGTGATTGTCGGGTGAAGAGATCCTGAAGACCTTGGGCGCGTCCGATGTCGGACAAGTACCACGAGACGGTCATGGGGATGCTTAGCGCGTGTTGTTGGATGAGTTGGAGGGTTTTCATCGGTTTTACCTCTTACCTACTGCTTCGTGTCCGGCGGCGGGCGGCGTATTTGGCGGGGGATTCTTTCACGCTGAAGCCGATTTTGCGCGGGGGTGGCGGCGGGGCGGGATGCTCTGGCGGGTCGATCAAGTCCAGAATGCGTTGCATCACTTCAACAATGGCGGCGTCGTGCGAATCGAGGCGTGACTTGACCTCGCATTCAAGCGTTGCCAGTTTACGCGCCAGCTCACGGGTATCAGAGAGCGCGGCTCGCATTTTCGTGAAGGCGCGTACCACGAAGACGCTCATCTCCATCGCCCGCTTGCTATTGAGCACATTAGCCGCCATCAGAGCGCCGTGCTCGGTGAAGACGCGAGGCGGATGCTTGCGATGTTGTCCGCGCTTTAAGATCACATTTTGTGATCTTAAAGCTGTAACGGCTTCCCATCCGATTTTTGAAAACGTAAAGGAGAAATCCTCCGGGAAACGGTCTGGATTGCGCTTGACCTGCTGGTTGAGGGTGCGGACTTCTGCGCCGTATATCTCCGCCAAGTCGCTATTGAGAATCACCCTTTCGCCTCGGATGGTAAGGATCCGGTCTTGCAGATCGGGTACGACATCAATCTCCTGTTTGGCCTGTTTCCTTTGGGGTGTGCTCATCTTTTTTTCTTAGAGTGATCAAATCAAGTACCGCGCATGATAACCTCATGCGCGGAATTGGACAAGGCAGGTTTTCGCGCACAGCTGCGCTGCCGCGCTGTGCGCGTTGTGCGCGGAGTTGACATTTAGGAGTTAGGATTTAGGAGTTTTTTGTATGGTTGCGGGGGGGCCACAGAACGTTCAACTTTCAAGTGGCACGGGCATCTTGCCCGTGTTTCATGGGCGGGACGCCCATGCCATGAGGGTTTTTCAAGAGCCTCTGACATGGCAGAGGGCAGCTTTGTGGCGTCAGCCCTTGGCGTTCTTCATTTTGGAGAACTTCGTGAACGATGTTGTTTCACATCAGTAGACGCGGATCTCAAAAATCTGGGCTGAAGGATCACCCCATGTCGAACGGCACATGATGCGCAATGCATCGATTGTGCGGCGGTCGAACGAGTGAACGGCAAGCCGCCACCAGTTCTCATCTTCCGACGCGATCTCTGTCCACGCCCCGCCCGTTCTCACCTCCACCGTATAGCTTTTCACAAGGGCTCGCGGCATTACCGCAGGGTGCGTCGGCATTAGGTCGCTGTTGAACGTAATGCGCACCTGCTGCGCCTCGACCGGTTTTTCCCACGTTAAAGTGATCGTCTGCGGTAGAGCGGCGGCCGCATCCGAGACCCACCCGTGTGCCTCGTCATTCACGATACGGCTTGTCCCGTCAATCACGGCCTGTGGCGAAGCGCCTTCGGCATACAGCCAGCCTTCACGGTCCCTATCCTTTTTGTTCTGGAAGATACAACTATACTTATTCGTGATGTACCACCGCACGGATGGAGATTCTTGGAAGTAGAGACGCGGCTGCGAACTCGTCGCCGTCACTGTCGCCCGGCGCGCGTGGTCGTGCGAATCCTCGTTCTTTACGCCGGGAATGTAAAGATCGTCCCGCAGAAGCCGTTGCTGGAGTTCCTTGAGCCGATTCAGTCCTAGCGACTTCGGCGTCTCGCCATACTGCAAGCACATCGCGGCAGCCGTGCCGCACACCTGCCCGAGCGTGGCCAGCGTGGACATCACGCGCACGGAACCGAGCGCCATGTGTGAGACGCTCGAGCAGCGTCCCGCAAAGAAGAGGTTGCTGAAAGCCGGATTGTAGAGGACCCGGTAGGGGATCGTGTAGATCGGCAGCACGGGAGTGTGCTTCCAGTAACCGTTCCCCTTCGGATTCGCAAGCCCGAGCGGATCGTGCGTGTCCATCGACCAGCCGCCGTAGGAGATGCGGTCGGGGAAGACCGTCGCCGCCTTCTGGTCGTTCCCGGTCAGGATATAGTCGCCCGTGAGCCGCAACGTCTCGCGCCGAGCGACCCCGTAGGGCATGTCTGTAAGTGCAAAATTTTTCAGCAGGTCCCGATGCTCCCACTCGTTCTTGCCCCAGCCGAAGTAGGCGAACGAAAGACGTACCAGCTCATCGCGCGCGTTCTCGGGGTCTTCGAAATCATCAACTATGCCGGGATGCGCCATCCGCCACGACGGCCCGAAGCCGTCATGCACGCGCAGACGGCGCGGATATTTGCGCGACCATCCCGCAGGCAGGGCATCTTTCGCCCAGTCCGGTGTGACGTAGTCCACGGGATGTCCCATGTCGCTGTAGCCGAAGCACGAGAATCCTTCAGTCGCCAACATGCCGCTCATCGTGGTGCGGTCCGGTTGATCGGGCGCCTCCTTTTCGCCGAACTCGGACTGGCCTTCGCGCCCGAAACGGTAGGGAACCCCCGCGTAATAACCGACCCAGCCGTCTCCCGTCGCATCGATGAAGATCTTCGCCCGATAGCGCACCCGTGCGCCGGTCAGCGTATCCACCGCCACAACGCCCGTGATGATATTCTCCGCCGTCTTCTCAACTTCCACCACGCGCCGGTTTAGAAACAGCTCCAGCTTCTGCTCGCCGCGCACCTGCTCAAGGTAGGCCGCCGAGATGGACGCTTTTTTTCCGCCCTGCGACATCCGCGAACGAATCAGTCTCGCTTCCTCGATGAAGCCCGTTTCACGCGCATTGGGATGCAGATGCGCCGCGCCCTGAATGCCTATCCGCAGTTCAGACGATGCATTGCCGCCCAGGACGGGCCGGTCCTGAATGAGCGCCGTGTGCGCCCCGGCGTGTGCCGCCGCCACCGCCGCTCCCATGCCTGTCGTTCCGCCGCCCACCACCACGACGTCATAGGCTCCCCCGTCCGACGGTTCGTAGGGCGCGCCCTTCCACTGCAAGCGCGCACGCGCCAGTTCCTCCGCGTTGTCGGGCGGCACGAACGCCGCGTCTTCCGCCAGCAGGACCGCATCGCACCGGCTGAAGAACCCTGCCTTGCCAATGAGCTTCACCTCGACCTCGCCGGCCGCCAGCGCCACCGTTCCGGACTTTTCCCAGCGCCAGCCCTTCACGCCGGACGCGCCCAGAATCTTTCCCTCCTGCCCGCCGACCTCCACGGCAAATTTTCCGGGCGCATACGGCGGACGCCAGTCGTTGCTGCGCACCCAGACCGTCCATGTGCCTGCCCGCGGAATTTCCACCGTCGTCACAGCCGGTATAAGCGGATTCCCAACACCGAGCGCGATCAGATAAGCCGATCCCATCTTGTGGATGAACTGTGTGTCCAGACGCCATCTGCCATACTTGGCGAATCCTTCGGCCTCCAGCAGGATCACCCCGCGCACATGTTCCCGCGCCTTCTCAGCCGGTGCGCGCCACGACCACAAACTGGGCACTTTCACTTCCTGTTCCGACATGGCGCGTCCCGGCAACACAGCGCTGAATGCCAGCACCACGCATATAAGTACGGTTTTCATTTTGTGAAACTCCTTAGGCGATGTTACTCCAAACAGAACTGAAGCGACCGCATACACGCGTTTGTGGACCGCTTCCTTGTACACGTGAGCGCGACCCTTTTCCGGCTTGCCCCAAAGCGTAAATCTGGTTACGCTCTGTTTCAGTTACGCATGGGCAAGACACTTTCGCCTCCTTCCTGTTTTTTTTACATGGGGGAAGTGTACTTCAATGCGTGGTCGCTTTCAAAACTTAAGGTGTTGCGCTGGCCAGTCGCACACACGCAAAAGGAAATGAAAATGAGACCTGTTCCTGTTCTACTGTCTCTTCTTGCAATGGCGGTGGCCGCGCGAGGTTTCGCCGAGATCACTGTCGCCGAGCGCGGCCAGCCTTCCGCCTATACGCTCGTCATCCCTGCGAAGGCTTTTCCGAACGAGCGTTACGCCGCGCAGGAATTCCGTGACTGGACACTCAAACTGACGGGCGTCGAGATCCCGATCCGCGAGACCACGCCGGTCGCCGCCAAGGCGATTTACTTGAACCGCGAGAAGCCCGACCCCGCGCTCGGCGACGAAGGCTTCGACCTTGAGGCCGTCGGTGGCGACATCCGCGTCAGCGGAGGTAGGCGCGGTCTCCTTTACGGCGTGTATGAACTCCTTGAGCGTTTCGGCGGCATCGCGTGGCTTGACTCCGGTTTTACCGACATTCCGCAGACCGATGTCTTCAAAATCCCGTCGGATCTCAAGGACCGGCAACTTCCGGCGTTCGATCGCCGTGTCCACGACTGGCGGCAGATAAGCTCAGACATCTCTTTCAGCGCCCGCAGCCGCATCAACCATTATTATCTCCCCGAGCGTCACGGCCGCTCCTATCCGAAGTTCGACGGGCCGCTTGGTTGGGGCCACACCTTCAGCTACCTCGTCAACCCTGACCAGTATTTCGACGAGCATCCGGAATACTTCAGCTTCTTCAAAGGCAAGCGCCAGAAACACTATTCTCAGCTCTGCCTCACCAATCCCGATGTCTTCAAGATCGTCCTTGAAAAAGTGCTCGCGCGAATCCGCACAACAAAACGAAAGGAAACAACGTCAAATACTACGGCATCTCGCAGAACGATTGGAACGGTTACTGCGAATGCGAGAAGTGCGCGGCAATCGACGCACGCGAGGAATCGCACGCGGGCGCCTTGATCGACTTTTTGAACCGTATCGCCGAGGAGGTCGAAAAGGAACATCCCGATGTGATCATCCAAACTCTTTCCTACATGTATTCACGCAAACCGCCCAAAAATCTGAAGCCGCGCCGCAACGTGATGCCGCTCTTGTGTTCGATCGAGTGCGACTTCTCCAAGCCTATGGCGGAAAACCGCTTCGAGGAGAACGTCGCTTTCCGCGCGGATCTGGAGAAGTGGCGGGATATCTCCAACCGTCTGATGATCTGGGACTACGCCGGAAACTGGCGCTCGACCCCGTGCCCGCAGCACAATCTGCGCACGATCTGGGAGAACACGCGCTATTACCGCGCCCAGGGCGTGACGGAACTTTTCCATGAAGGCAAAGTCTTGTCCAAAGAGAGCCAAACCGAAGAACTCGCCGCGCTCAAGGCATACCTCGCGTCGAAGGCGATGTGGAATCCCGACCGTCCGATGCGCCCGCTGATGGAGCGTTTCTGCAATGCCTATTACGGCAAAGGCGGGCCGTTCGTCCTCGAGTACATCGACCTGTTGGAGCGGCAACCGGTCGACGAGACGAAGACGCCGATCATCTACAGCACCACCATTGACAAAATGCCGTGGACGGACGAGTTCCTGAACGAGGCGCGCGGGCTGTGGCGGAAGGCGGAGGCCGCGGTGGCGGATGAATCGGCGGCGGTCAAGTCGAACGTCTTCTGGGGCGTGTTCTGTGCCGACTACTCGTTGCTCTCGAAGTACATCCACGGCGGCGAGTGGCGGCCGGTGATCGTCTCCGAGAAGTTCGCTTCCTCGATGGACAGGGATAAGTTCGAGACGATGCGCCGCATCGCGCGGGACATTGTCGCAGTGCTGGACAAGTACCCCGATCAGGTGGTGGTGCTCTCCTCGTATCTCAACGACTTCCGACACAAAGCGCTGGTGCGCGCACTCGCGGCGGCAGAACTGCCCGGCGGCGGCGACGCAGGCGGTAAGGCAACGGTGCAGGACGGCCTCATCACCTACAACGATTTTCCGAAGTCAAAGACGATCTTCCGCGAGCGTGACGAAGGGGCGACGGACGGATGGGCGATCCATGTGCACAAGTCCGAACCCGGATGGGCATGGACTATGACCTTTCACATGCATAACGCGGTGGCGTTCGACGAAGGCGTCAAATACCGCCTGCGGGTGCGGGGACGGGTGATGCCGGAAGAAGGGGTCGCCCCGGAGAAAGCGATTGTCACATCAGGGCTTTTCGATCGCAATGTGCGCGAGAATGTCCTTTCCAAGAGCGTGAGCGCGGCAGCGTCGAAGGGAGAATGGACGTGGGTTGATCTTGGCGAATGGACGGCGAAGAACGACAACTACATTTTCCACGTCAGTTCGCACGGTTGCGCGTTCAAGTTGGATTTGTTTGAAATAACCAGATAACGCGCAACTTCCAAGTGGCGCGGGCATCTTGCCCGTGTTTCATGGGCGGGACGCCCATGTCACAAGGTTTTTTGAAGTGGCCCTCCCCAAAAACCTTAGTGCCTTTGTGTGATAAACAACTTGCTTTTTATCGCGCCTGTCGAGCCGTAACGCACTAACGCACTCATGCACTAATGAACTCATGCACTAACGCACTTCCCTTCCCCTCTACCGGGGGAAGGTGATGCGGTAGAAGCGCGAGGGGAAGAGACCGGCATCGTCGTCGGTGAAGGTGACGGTGCCGCCGGCGGGGATGGTGATGCGGTCGAGGATGGACCAGTCCGGGGGCGTGAGGCTGTCGCTGGCTTCGAGGTAGACAGGGAGGGCGGCGATAGCGTTGCCGGTGAGGGTGAGGGCGAACGCGCCGGAGGCGGGTGATGCCGCGCTGAAGACGGGATTCCAGCAGACGGCGGGGCGGCCGGCGAAGGTGGAAGATGTCCAGCCGTTTTTGCCGGGCAGGTAGTAGACCGTGGCGGGCGTGTCGTAGAAGACGGAGTAGCCGGGGGTCGGGGCGTCGCCGGTGAAGAGGACGGCGGTGAGGATGGGACACCGTTGGAAAGCGTCGCCGCCGATGGATGTGACGCTGGCGGG
>LSQX01347281.1_pt2 | contig 10409 bp, 9 predicted proteins | sample 654561 | NCBI WGS metagenome assembly LSQX01 (sample SAMN04489861, study PRJNA283612) | anaerobic digester metagenome | isolation source: 4 biogas reactors fed with cattle manure at either 37C or 55C with and... | place: Denmark: Kongens Lyngby | collected 2014
TGGGCGGACATTTTCGCCGGCGCCAAGTGGTTCCACACCACCGGTATCACGCCTGCCATATCTGCGGGCGCCGCGGATTTGGCGGTTGAGAGCGTCAAGGCCGCCAAAGAAGCGGGGCTCATTGTCAGCATCGATCTTAACTTCCGCAAAAACCTGTGGAACTGGGGCAAGAAAGCGCACGAGGTGATGCCCCTGATGGTCAGGCACGCCGATACCATTATCGCCAATGAAGAGGATGTTCAAAAGGCTCTGCATATTTCGACCCAGTCCGCCGACCACGCCGAAACGGGCGAACTTAACGTGGAGCAGTACCGCGATATTTGCGCGGAAGTCATGCAAGAGTACCCAAATCTCGAGCACATCGCCATTACGCTGCGCGAAAGCAAGTCCGCCAGCCACAACGATTGGAGCGCGTGCCTTTACAACGGCAAGGATTTTTATGTGTCGCGCAAGTACGCTATTACCGATATCGTAGACCGCGTCGGCGGGGGAGACAGCTTTTCGGGCGGGCTCATCTACGGTCTCAATGCCTATGATGAAAAAGATGCCCTTGAATTTGCAGTGGCTGCGTCGTGCCTCAAGCACACCGTTATGGGGGACTACAATCGCTTCAGTGTCAAGGATGTGGAAACTTTGATGCGGGGGTCAGGTTCCGGCAGGGTGCAAAGGTAAGCGCATGAGCTTAAGGGTCTCTTCCCTGAAGCGCTAAGCGCTGTTGATCGCTTTGACCGCGTTGCCCAGAAAGCGTCGTAAACCAAACAGCCCGTTCTGCCAAAGCCGGGCGGGTTTTTTGAACGCAGGAATTATTTGGCGGGGGGCATCTGGTCGTAAGGGCTGTAAGGGGTGGATTCATTTTCGGTGCGCTCCGCCACGGCTTCTTTTTCCTTGAGCGCTTCCCGCCTCATAGCCTCCATTTCCTTGGAAACCATCTCACCTTCCTCTTTGGCGGCGGTGCGCAGGCGGCTGATAAAATCGCCGATCCTTTCGCGGTCCTTTTCCAGGTCTTCCCGCAATTTGTTGCTCGTCTTGTCGGGGCTGTCTTCGTCTATCGCGTTGCACACAGCTTCCCTGGCTTTCTCAAACGCATCACGCAGACTGTCTGCCGCGTCATTCAGCGCGCTTCTGGTGTCGGTATTGTTTACTGCGGATTTAGCTTTGCCGTAGGCTTCGGTGCCGAAATCCTTCACTTGTTTGACGGCGGAGGCTCCCAGATCTTTCGCTTGCTTGAAGGTCTCTTCGCCCTTTTGTGCCATCTTGTCGATGTTTTCCTTGTTGGCGATGTTGCCGACCGCGTCGGCCATTTTCTCCACCACTTCGGTTATGGTGCCGATGGTAGCCATGGCGGCTCTTTTGACGCTTTGTTCAAAGCCATCGTCTTCCCTTTTGCTGTTTGAGTTTTTCTCTTCATTATTATGAGGCATGTTATGCATGTCTTCCATTCTAAATCGACCTCCCTTTGTGTCGATTATACCCGAAAACTGGGCGCCTTACACCTTTGACAAAGCGCATTGCGCCGACGTTTTCAGCATGGTATGATAACCATGCGCTTTGTGGCGCACAGGGGGGAAAAGCGTGCCGTCATTTTTATCTAATCTTGTCAAGGGTCAAATCACCCTCATGAACCCATTGCTGCAAAGGCTGGATGTCAAAAAGAGCCGCGACTTGCAGGAAGGCCTGGGACGCCTGCAGCAAAGGGCGATGGGAGAGCGTGTACGTTTTGAGGATGTACCGTTTGAACACTTTGAAGCTTCCTGGGCGTTGCCCAATAAAATCACGGCAACGCACGCGCTGCTTTATTTGCACGGCGGCGCGTATACGGCGGGCGAAATAGACTATTCACGGGGCTTTGGCGGAGCGATGGCGGAACAGACCGAGCGCGCGGTGCTGTGCACGGCGTATCGCCTGGCGCCGGACCATCCGTTTCCGGCTGCTTTGGAAGATGCCGCGGCCGCCTATCATAAGATGCTGGAATCTTTTCCCCCCAAAAATATCGCGTTTCTTGGTGAGTCGGCGGGGGGTGGTCTTTGCTACGCGCTGGCGCTTAAGTGTAAGCAGGAGAATTGGCCGCTGCCTTCGAGCATTATCACTGTTTCCCCGTGGTGTGATCTGACAATGGAGCGTGAGCGGGCGGAAGATCTCAAGTGCCGCGATATGCTGTTGTCCTGCGAGGGTCTGTCCTTCAGCGCCCAACGGTATGCGGGGGATACGCCGCTAAGTGACCCCCTTGTTTCTCCCCTCTTTGGTGATCTGACAGGGCTTCCCCCGAGCCTCATGTTTGCCGGCACCGATGAAATATTGCGGGATGACGCCATTTTGATGGCTGAAAAACTGAACGCGCAGGGCAGCCCCTGTGTTCTGGAAGTGGCTGAAGGCATGTGGCACGCCTACGTCCTGTATGGCATGCCCGAAAGCAAAGAAGCCATCTCGCAGATCAAAGGGTTCCTGATGCGGGACGCGATCGATGCGTAATGGCGCGCAAACAGCCGCTCCCCGCTGGCTCAGACTCGACAACGCCGCCAAAATCTATCCGGCCGCAAAAACACGCAACTGGACAGCCGTTTTTCGCCTATCCCTCACCCTAAAAGAAGACATTGATCCGGGTATCCTCGATACTGCGCTGCAAAACACCTTGAAACGGGTGCCGCTGTTTGGCTATCGCCTCAGGCGCGGTGTCTTCTGGTATTATCTGGATTGGCAGTTGCAGAGGCCCGTGAGTGAAGAAGATGTACAGAATCCTTGCGGGCGCATGCAGATGGACAAGGATCATCGCTTCATGTTTCGTGTCCGCAGGCACCATGGGCGTATTGCGGTGGAAATCTTCCATTCCCTGGCGGATGGCACCGGGGGTTTGACGTTTCTGATGACATTGGCGGCGGAGTATATCCGGCTTAAATACGGAGAAAAAATCCCCGCAAACGGGTATGTTCTGGATACCGCCCATGAACCTATTCCCGAAGAATGGGAAGACAGTTTTCTCAAATACGCGCGCGAGGGCGTGCGCGGCCGCAAGGAAGAAATCGCCTATGCGCTCAGCGGTACGCCGCTGGAAGAAGGCCGATTGTCGGTGGTGACTGGCGTGGCAGATGTCAATCGGCTCAAGGAAGCGGCGCACCGCCATGGCGCAACCGTCAACATTTTTTTGGCGTCCGTGCTTCTTAAGGGGCTGTTGACGGTACAATCCCGGGAACCGGGAAAGCGCCGTAAGCGGCTGCCGGTCAAGGTGTCCATGCCCCTTAATCTGCGCAAATACTATCCTTCTCGTACTCTTCGCAACTTTGCGTCTTACATTAACGCTTCCGTCAATCCGACGTACGGCGAATATACTCTTGCGGATATCGTCAACCAGGTGCGCGGTTTTGCCGGGATGGAAGCGACCGAACAAATGGTCAATGCGCGCATGTCCACCAACGTCGCAGTAGAGAAAAACCGACTGCTGCGCGCCGTGCCGCTGTTTCTAAAATCCCCCGCGATGAAGCTGGCATATTACTTGGCGGGAGAGCGCTACTTCACCATGACCATGTCCAATTTGGGCCGGCTGCCGCTTCCCAAAGAGATGGAGAAATACGTTTGCCGGGCGGATTTTGTTCTGGGACCCGGTAAAAATAACAAGTCGACGGCCGGCATCATCACGTGCCTGGACAAAACGTACATGAACTTCTCCCGCACGATCGAAGAACCTAATGTAGAGCGCGAGTTTTTCCGGATCCTTATCAAGCTCGGCGTTCCTGTGACTGTGGAAAGCAACAGGAGGTAGAAATGCCCTATTGCGTGCATTGCGGGGTGGAGATGGCTCCGTCCGAACAAACGTGTCCGCTGTGCTTTACGGAAGTGCACGACTTGAGCTGCCCCTGGGTACCGCCGCAAAAGATGCCCTACCCCGACAGGGTGGAAGACCTCATGCGGCATATCAATCGCAAGTATGCCAGGCGCTTGTCGCTCATTGTGTTGCTGATACCGGCGCTGGTGGTATTGCTGGTCAACTTTGTCGCAACCGGCGGCTTCTCGTGGTCCTTTTATGTCGTGGGCGGGCTCGTGTGCTTCTATTGCTGGGTGCTGGTGCCCATGTTTTACCGCTTCAGGCGTCCGTACGCTTATATTGTAGTGGCGTTTACGGCGCTGGCACTGTATCTGCTGCTCATTGCCGCCATGTCGGGCGGGCGCGATTGGTATTTGGGGATCGCTTTGCCCATGATCGTCGCCATCGCCTTTTTGGTCCAAATGATCCTGCTGGCGGTGCGCCGTTTGGAATGGCAGCCTCTGGAGCGTGCTGCCGCTGTGTGCGTGATGCTGACAGCATTTCTGGTGGCGGCGGATGCCATTATCGACTTGTATTTTGGGAAACTCGATATCAACTGGGCAATCTATGCGGGTCTCCCTCTATTGGCGTTGGGCGCGGTGTTCCTGGTATTGGAAAAGAAGAAAGGTCTCAAGGACGCTATCAAGAAGCGCTTATTCATCTAGTGCGGAGGGATTTATGGCGGGTATCGATTTTCGGAATGAACTGATCGCTTTGCAGGATGAAGGATATAGAGACTTCATTGCGCGCCTGATCCCAACGGTGTCAAAGGATCATATCATCGGTGTGAGAAGCCCTGCCATGCGTAGCTTTGCCAAGCGCGTAATAAAGGAGTGGGGAGACAGCGTCACCGCGTTCCTGGATACATTGCCTCATTGGTACTTGGAAGAGAACACGCTGCACGCGATGCTGATCGGGGGAATTCCCGATTTCGATACGGCGTTTGGGGCGGCAGATCGCTTTTTGCCCTATGTGGATAACTGGGCGACCTGCGACACACTGAAGCTCAAAGTATTTGGCCGGCATCCCGAAAAGACGCTGGAGGGCATCCGCGCGTGGATAAAATCTCCCCATCCCTATACCGTCCGCTTTGCCATCGGGCAATTGATGAGCCTTTATCTGAATGACCGATTTGACGCGGACATGCCGGTCTTGGTGGCAGGTGCCGCACAGGACCATTATTATGTGCGCATGATGGTCGCGTGGTACTTTTGTGAGGCCCTCATCAAACAGCCCGCGGCGGCTCTGCCCTTCATCGAGAATAAGCTGCTGCCGCCCTGGACGCATAACAAGGCCATCCAGAAAGCGATTGAATCGTTCCGCATCAGCGACGCGCAAAAAAGCCATCTTAAGTCCCTTAGGGTCTCTGCGCGCGGCTGATTCATGGTATAATGCCAAAGAATACTTTAGAAAAGAGGAATCGTATGAAATTTAGTGACATGCAATATGCGCGGCCGGACTTTGACGCGCTGTTTGAACAGATGCAAGGTCTGTTGGAGGAAATGAAGGACGCACCCACAGCGGACGCCTACTTTGAGGCCGGGATCAAGCTGGACAGGCTGGGCAGCAACCTGCAGACGCAGGGCACCCTTGCGAACATCCGCCATACCATCAATACCAAGGATGAATTCTACGACAAGGAAAAAGACATATTTGACGAGCAAGGCCCGCGTTTTCAGGAGATCTCCACACAGAATGCCGCCATTGCACTAAGTTCGCCTTTCCGCAAAGACATTGAAGAAAGGTACGGCAAGCACTTGCTTGAAAAATACGAGCTGGCGCTAAAAACTTTCAAGCCCGAAATCGTGGAGGACCTGGTGGAGGAGAACAAGGTCGCGAGCGAGTATGAGAAACTGCTGGCCTCCGCGGAAATACACTTTGACGGCGGAACTTATAACCTGTCGGGAATGACGCCCTTTATGCAGTCTTTTGACCGCGACGTAAGGCACCGCGCCAATGATGCGTCCTATGGCTGGCTTGCCCAAAGGCAGGAGCAGCTGGACGAGCTGTACGATAAACTCGTCAAGATCCGTGACCGTATCGGTAAAAAGCTGGGCTTTGAAAGCTTCATTCCTGTGGCGTATGCCCGCATGGGCCGCACAGACTGGAATCAGGAGGACGCAAAAGTCTACCGTGACCAGATCGTGGAGGCTATCGTTCCTCTGACGCAAAAGCTGTACAAACAGCAAAGCAAGCGCCTGGGCATTAAGGACATGAAGAACTTTGACTATGCATTGGAGTTTTTGACCGGCAATCCCAAACCCCGGGGCGACGAAGACTATCTGGTGCCGCAGGCGACCAAAATGTACCACGAGCTGTCGCCCGAAACCGGCGCGTTCTTTGATATCATGACCGGCTGGCAGCTGATGGACCTAACTACCAAACCCGGCAAAGCGGGCGGCGGCTATATGACTTTCCTGCCGGATTACAAAGTGCCTTTTATCTTCAGCAATTTTAACGGCACCTCCGGAGACGTGGACGTATTGACCCACGAAGCCGGCCACGCTTTCCAGGGGTATCTGCAGCGTGACGTGGAGCCCAGCGACCTTAAGGAATATACCATGGAAGTGGCGGAGATCCATTCCATGAGCATGGAGTTTTTCACGCACCCGTGGATGGAGCATTTCTTTGGGGATGATACCCAGAAGTATTATTACAGCCACGTAGCTGATGCTATCAAGTTCCTGCCCTACGGCGCGTCCATTGATGAATTGCAGGAATGGGTGTATGAGCACCCCGAGGCCACTGCTGAAGAAAGACGGCTCCGGTACCGCCTGATCGAGAAGAAGTACTTGCCGCACATAGACTACAATGGCTTTGAATATTTGGAAAAGGGCGGCAGATGGCAGCGGCAGCACCATGTGTACAGCCTCCCTTTCTACTACCTTGACTATACCATTTCGCAGGTTTGCGCGTTCCAGTATTTCGTCTGGGACAAAAAGAACCACGAAGAAGCGTGGCAGTCGTACCTCAAGGTCTGCCGCCTTGCAGGACAAGTACCCTTCAAGGAGCTTGCCAAAGAATGCGGGCTGCTCAGCCCCTTTGAACCGGGCGCTATCGCCTCGATCACCCCGGCGCTTGAGGAATACTTCGCCACGCTGGATATGTCAAAAATCAAGTAAATTTACCCCTTAGTGATCCCCTGACTGCTCTTTAGCTGTTGCTCCACCAGCATTTTGCCTTCCTGCGACTGCAAAAAGGCCATGGTGCTGGGGGGCAGCAGCTTTTTTAGGATATCTTCATCCCTTAGGCTCAGAGCTTCCCTTACGCGCGTGGCGCTGACAGGGACATCGCCTTCGTCGTTTTTGCGCGGCACGATGTGCAGCTGCACGTTGTGCCCCGGCAGCAGCCGCGCCATTTCTTCATTGTAAATATTGGTCGTGGGGGAAAAGGGTTCGTCGCCTACATACCGGTCGGAAATACCGAGGGTTTCTGATACTTTGCCAAATAGGGTAACATCCAGCGATGCCTGGGCGCGGATAGCGTCCTCTTCATCCTTGATGAAATAGGATGGGAATACGGCAGACGAAATGAGATAATTGCCGGTATCATGATAGACAATGTTGCTTAGGTGCCGCGTGCCCGCGATGATGAGCTTCTTGCGTGTCTCAAACGGAAAAAAAGACCGATCCTCAGACACCACGAACAGATGCAGCCACGTGCACTTTTTTGCGGCGGTCTCCGCAAGGTATTGGTGCCCCAAGGTAAAGGGGTTGGCGTTCATGATGATGCTGCCAATGGTGTCGCCCGTTCTTCGGCTTTGCGCCAGCTTCTCCAAATAGTCTTTAAAGCCGCTGCGCTTGTTTTCCATGAACACCACCTGCTGCCCCACGCGCGCGATCTCATAAAAGCCCAGTGCGCCAATTCTTTCCACGGCATTGGGCTTGGTATATAGGAATATGTGGGAGATGCCGCGTATAAACAGCTTTTCCTTGAGCAATGTAACGATGGCGGCCATCAGCCCTTCACCCTGGTATTCGCTGTCCACGGCAAGGCAGCGCAGTGTATTGGCAAAATAGGAGCCGGTGGCGGCAAGGCGGTAGCTTTCGTCGTACAAGCCAATCGTATAGTCGAGATTCTTATCAAGCGCCAGCCCTTCGCGCTTCAGCAGCGCGCGTACCTCTTCGCGGGCGCGCTCGTCCCCTTTTCGTACTTCATGGGGGGTGAATTCCATGAAACCACCTCCATCTGAACATAAAATACCATGGGGCAGGGTTGTTGTAAATAGCACAGCCGTCTGATATTCTCAAAGGGAAAGCGGGGGATCGGATTGAAAGAAGTGACGGTGGAAGACATGATGGCGTGCCGCGAGCGGCGCGCCGCGCGTCAGGAAGCGCTGCTGCGGCAGCATGGCTGCCCCCTTGTCTCTTTTACGTTGAATATCGCGGGGTCCGTCAAGTCGTCTCCCCTTATTGAACGGGCGTTTGATGTGATGGCGGGGGAGATCCATGGACTTTTGAAGGCGTCGAACATCCCGGTACTCTCGGAAAGCATCGTGCGCGCACCAACCGGTCCCGAAATGCTGATGGCTTGCCGGGCAAACGCGCTTTCCATCAAGAAGTCTTTGTGCGTGCTGGAGGAAAAGGATGCGTTCGGGCGCCTGATGGACATTGATGTCATCGGGGTCGCGGGTAAAAAAATCGATCGCGAACAGCTCGGCCTTCCGTCCCGCAAATGTCTCATCTGCGGCGAAACAGCGGCCGTTTGCGCGCGCAGCCGTCGCCACAGCGTGGAAGAATTATCCCTAAAAACGGAAGCGATCCTAAACGAGGGCCTTACGGAGCGCGTGGCAAGCATTATTGGCGAGAAGGCGCAGTGGAGCCTCTTGACCGAAGTCATTGTAACGCCAAAGCCGGGCTTGGTGGATTGCCGCAATAACGGCGCCCATCGGGATATGACCATGCAGCATTTCATTGCCAGCGCTTGCGCTTTGCGCAGCTACTTTGAAGTCTGTTTTAGGGAAGGCGCAGCGATGACCGGGCAGGAACCTTCGGCGCTCATGGAACGATTGCGCCTGCACGGGATACCTGCGGAGCAAAGGATGCTCCGCGCGACCGGCGGCGTCAACACGCACAAGGGCGCGATATACGGCCTGGGCATTTTGTGCGGCGCGGCGGGATGCCTTCACTCAAAAGGGCTGCCGGTATCCCCGGATGCGCTTTTAGGGACTGCCGGTCAAATTGCCCGGTGCGAAATGGACCGCCTGGGGGAACCTCATGATGCAGAAAATCTGACGGGCGGCATACGCCAATATCTTCTGTACGGTGCTCCCGGGGCACGCGGGCAGGCGTCGGAAGGGTTCCCCGCCGTCAGGAACATCGGCCTTCCGGCGCTTACGGAAGCGCTGGGCCACGGGAAAAGCCTCAATGATGCCGCCATTCACGCGCTGCTTCATCTGATGGCGCATGTGGAAGATACGAACGTCTTCAAGCGCGCCGGCCGTGCGCGGCAGCTGGAGCTCATGCGGGACATGGCTGAGTTTGTCAAAAAACCCTGTACACGGCGGGATGTGCAGCGTCTTGACGACCTGTTGATCAAAGAGAACATCAGCCCCGGCGGCTGCGCGGATCTGCTGGCTTTCACGTTGTTTGTCCACAGAATGTCCGCGATCGGTTAGGAATCAGCCCCGATTTGCTTCCCGACATATTCCTTATGAACATAAGAGCTCGTGTATGCCCTGAGCACCGCGCCGTAAGCGGGACGGAAATCCAGTGTGTCGCCCACGGTAACGTGTGGTGACAGTGTCAGATCAACGATGAGATGGTCGCTGCTGGCGCCCAGGATGCGCGCGCCGTCATGAAGCGGCGTCAGACCTTTCTCATCGACGTCCTGCCGCCCCGCGGCCAAAATCCCGCGCAGCATGGGCCCTTCATCCTTAAAATGCACTTTTTCACCAAAGGCGTTGGGTCCCCTGTGTCCATGCGGCAAGGAGGGCTTCATTTGCACTTCGCATATTTCCGCGCGGAAAATGAAGGTATCCTGCCTGAGTTCCTCAAAGGGTGTACTGTCATAGGTATTCATGCCCAACAGGATGCTTTCGCCCAGCCGCAGATGGTTGATGCCCTCAGGCAGCTTCTTGCCAAACACAAGATGCAGACTGGAGGAATTGCCGCCTGAAACAAGCGGGATCTCCGCGCCCGTTTCCCTGCGCAGCCATTGGGCCGTTTCCGCCAGGCGTCCCAAATTTTTCGCGTCCGGTACGATGCCGCCAAAACAGGACAGATTGGTGCCGATGCCGCTCAGTTCCAGGGCAGGGTTTTCCGCGATCTGCCGCGCGGCGCGCAGTATATTTTCCTTGTTATCGATATGCAAGCCTTCGCGCAGATCGCCCACATCGATCAACAGGATGATTTTGTGTTTTTTGCCTTGCCGCTGCGCTGCCCGTCCCAGAGCGTTTATGGTTACCTCTTCACTTTGCAGGCTGTAATCGGCATGGCGCACCGCATCATTCGCCGCAAACGGCGAGCCGATACGCAACAGCATTTTAGGCTTGCGGGTGACCGATTCTTCAAGGTTTTGGAGGCGAGAATCGCCGATCATATCGGCGCCGGCCTCATCCAGTATCTTCGCGATAAGCGTATCGCCGCACGTGACTTTGTTGACGGCAGCCACA
>LSQX01201483.1_pt1 | contig 10408 bp, 9 predicted proteins | sample 654561 | NCBI WGS metagenome assembly LSQX01 (sample SAMN04489861, study PRJNA283612) | anaerobic digester metagenome | isolation source: 4 biogas reactors fed with cattle manure at either 37C or 55C with and... | place: Denmark: Kongens Lyngby | collected 2014
ATAATTTTGGACATAGCAATTAATTTTTCCACTTTGAGCAAAAAACTTTTTCAGCCCTTGCTCTATTGTTTTTTTTGCGTACCTTTGTCCACTAATATACCGCGGGGAAAGATTTGAACAAGCTTGCAACCCCGCCTTTAAAAAAATGCTAAAATGAATTATCTTTTTACATCCGAGAGCGTCTCGGAAGGTCATCCCGACAAAGTCGCAGACCAAATTTCAGATTCCATCCTAGATGAATTCCTCCGCCAGGACCCTGAGTCCAAAGTGGCAGTGGAAACCTTTTGTACCGCAGGCCTTGTGATTGTGGGCGGAGAGGTGCGCAGCGAAAATGCCTATGTAGACATACAAAAGACCGTACGCAACACTATCTCCCGAATAGGTTACAAGGCGGAATACGGCTTCGATGCCTCAAGTTGCGGAATCATCAGCACCATCCACGAACAAAGTGCAGATATTAACCGCGGCGTGGTCCGCTCCTGCGAAGATGAGCAGGGCGCCGGTGACCAAGGCATGATGTTCGGCTATGCTTGCAAAGACACCCCTGAATACATGCCGCTGGCCCTCTATCTTTCGCATAATCTTCTTAAAATTCTTGCTGAAATAAGGCATAAAGGCTCGGAGCGTATGTTTTATCTGAGGCCCGATGCAAAAGCGCAGTTCACCATAGAATATTCTTCCGAAACCCACAAGCCGCTTCGTGTGCACACAATAGTACTGAGCACCCAGCACGATGAATTCGATTCGGACGATGCAATGCATGCGCGTATAGAAAAAGATGTGCGGGAGGTCGTACTTCCGGCCCTCATATCCGGTCTGCCCGAAAACCTTCAAGCCCTCTTTGACGGGCATTTCATACTGCATGTGAACCCCACAGGAAAATTCGTGATAGGAGGCCCAGCAGGCGACACCGGACTTACAGGCCGCAAAATTATAGTGGACTGCTACGGCGGACACGGAGCCCATGGCGGTGGAGCCTTCAGCGGCAAAGATCCCAGCAAGGTGGACCGCAGCGCTGCGTATGCCGCCAGATGGATTGCCAAAAACCTTGTGGCCGCCGGAATTGCAGACGAATGCTTGGTGCAGCTCGCCTATGCAATCGGCATAGCCGAGCCCGTAAGCATCTTCGTGAACAGCTATGGTACGGCTCATATAGGCGATAATGCCCGGGCTGATGCTCTGATAGCCTCAAAACTCAGACAATTATTCGACCTCCGGCCTGCCGCAATAATCCGCCGCTTCTGCCTTAAAAACCCAATCTACTCCCCTACTGCAGCTTATGGCCACTTCGGCAGAGCCCCTTATATAAAAGACGGGATACAGTTTTTCGGCTGGGAAAAATTGGATGCGGTGCCTATCCTTAAAGAAGCGTTCGGCGGATAAAAAATTAATTTTTTTTGATGGTTTTCATAATTTCCTATGCGATAAACTTCGCAACGAAAAATGTCGCAATGAAATTCCGATTATTTCCGTAAATTTGCAGAATATGAAACCTACACTATTAGTTCTTGCTGCCGGAATGGGCAGCCGTTACGGCGGACTCAAACAGTTGGACGGACTGGGTCCGAATCAGGAAACCATTATAGATTATTCGATATATGATGCCGTACGTGCCGGCTTCGGCAAGGTGGTATATATTGTAAGAGAGCATTTCCTGGAAGATTTCAAGCAGCTTGTGGCTAAAAAATACTCCCGCGTAAAATGCACTGACGGAAGTCCTTTGCAGTTTGAGTTTGTAACTCAAGAACTTAATAAAATCCCTGCCGGTTATGAGGTTAGTCCCGAAAGGCAAAAGCCCTGGGGCACCGCCCACGCCATGCTTATGGCAAAGGATGTTATTCACGAGCCCTTTGCCGTAATCAACGGTGATGATTATTACGGAAGGGAATCTTTCGAATTGATGGGAGATTGGTGCCGCGACCACGAAAACACCAAGGGCGAATATTGCATAATGGGCTTCAAGCTTAACAATACCCTCAGCGAAAGCGGCGGCGTTTCACGCGGAATCTGCCACTATGACTCAAATCGCGAACTCAACACCATAGAGGAGCATCTTAATATTGCCGCTGAAGCTGACGGCAAGGTTTATGGCGATAATTCCGCAAATGGCGAAAACCATGTGGAATTAGACCCCAAAGCTCTCTGCTCTATGAATATGTGGGGTTTTACGCCGGATTGTTTCCCGAAGATGGAGCGGATTTTCAAGGATTTTCTTGCCGANNAAGAATATTACATACCCTTTGCGGTGGATTTGATGATTAAAAACGGAGAGGCCTCCTGCGAGGTGCTGAGCTCGCCTTCGCAATGGTTCGGCGTTACATACAAAGAAGACCGCCCCGGAGTGGTGGCCAAACTGGCAGAGTTGGTAAAGAAAGGAATATATCCCTCACCTCTATATTAATATGTTAAGATTTGGCAATACTCGTACCCGCAGAAGACGCGGCAACTACAATACAATTTCCGACCACGCATGGTATGTGCCGGGCGTGGCGGACATGTTCATACTTTTGCTATGGCTCTTTGTCGGGCTTGTTTTGGGACTTGTTGCAAGCGCCTTGTTCCTCCGCTTGATGGGACAAGCCTCCAGCTTAGAATATACCATGCTTATATCCTATCCGCTGCAGTTTTTGCCCGCCATGCTGTATGTTGGCTACAAAAGCCGTAAAAACTCCTTCGACAGCAAGGGTTTTGCCTTGGACAGCAATAACTTTGCTCCGGTGGGAGGATGGTTGGCGGCGTTGTTTGTAATACTCGCCACCCTGGCGGCAGCTTACGCCACAGATGCCATAAATTACGCTATGCCTCCTATTCCTGATTGGCTGGAAAAGGCCTTCAGAGATATGACAAGCGGGAATTTCTGGGTGAATTTCCTGTGCGTAAGCATTATGGCTCCCTTTTTTGAGGAATGGCTTTGCAGAGGCATGATATTAAGGGGTCTTCTCTACGAAAGCAAAATCAAGCCCTTCTGGGCAATCGTTATTTCATCCGTTTTCTTTGCCGTTATACATATGAACCCCTGGCAGGCTATACCCGCCTTTATTTTAGGATGCCTGTTCGGATATGTCTATTACAAGACGGGTTCGCTCAAGCTCACAATGCTCATGCATTTTGCCAATAATACGATGGCGCTTGCAGCAGCGCGGATTCCGGCATTGGAAGATGCCGATAATTGGGTGAGTATTTTAGGCAAGGGAAGATATTGGGCCTATTTTGTGCTGGCCTTGGTGATTATCGGACTTGTTATTTTGGCATTCGAGCGCATAAAACCCAAGTCTCCGCAGGGCAATTGCGATGAAGTGGAGCCTTTGGTAGGTTATTATTCCAGTAAATAAACATCATCCCCCGGCTCGGCAAAGTTGAATTGCTCGCGGGCATAGGTTTCGAGGCTGTCACGATTATTGGAAAGCCCCTCGATTTCGCTGTCCAAGCGTTTGATTTCTTCTTGATAATATTCGATTTCGCGCTTTTGCCTGCGAAGTTCAAAGGCGGTCTGCACCCAGCGGATAACATTGTCGCGCTTAACCAACAGGACCACTAAAAATATGGCTGTGGCAATAATGAGGAAGCGGACAAAGCCCCTTTCCTCTTTTTTGGAGCCGTCCTTGCTCTTATCCCAAATATCTTTGAATGTCTTTGCCATAGCCCTGCAAATTTACTCAATATTCTTACAAATACCTCCTATCCCTAAGCGGAAACAAATAAAATCAAAAAAAATAGGTACTTTTGCAAGTTGTGAGCGCGATGAAGAGTTTTATTTTTCCTGCAGCTGTGGTCGGAATGACCCTGGCAGGCAGTCTGCTTACATCGAAGCCCGTACACAGCAGTTTCAGCTTTGAGGTCGCTGCAAGCGACACCATAACTTATCCGAAAGATGCCTATAAACTCGGGCGTAAAGGCGATTTGGCGGAAATCGCCCTAAGCGACAGCCTTATCAGGGCTCTCGAAGGCACGCTCCCTACCGAGGAGGAAGATACTCTTTTCATAAGTGCGCGGGACACCATACAGGTACCTGATTCCTTAAAATACACAGACCCTTTCCGCTATAAGTATTATGTCGCTTTAATCGATTCCCTGACGCACCGCATAGTGAGCGACTCCCTCAAACTCAGCATTGCGAATTATTGGAAGGATTTGGATACCCTAAATGCCAGACGCGACTCCGCCGAGCGCTTCAAACTCGATTCTCTTTACAGCGTAGACTCAGCCTACCGCGCCAAACTCGCTTTCGAAAAATGGTACAGCGGTCTGAGCAAACAAGAGCGCAAAAAGTATGACTACGAGCAATTGATGAAACGCAAAATGGCTGAAATGGACTCCATTAAAACCTTAAAAGAGGAAAAACAGGCGATAAAAGACAGTATCCGCGAAAACACTCCGCGGATTTTGGAAACCTTTGCTGTGCCGGACTCTTTATATTACAAGCGCATAATAGCGTGGAAACTGGACCCTGACTTTCAAAAGATGGATGTCTATGTGCCGGATACAACATTCAACCATTATTTCTACGATTATGCCTTCCAAAGGCAGGATGTGAATTCCTCCTGGCTTGGCGTGGCAGGCTCTCCGGTACAAAGCTACAACTTCTTCAACAGGCAGAGCCACAGCGGTTTGGACTTTTACTCCCCCTATGAAAGCTGGACTTTCGGTCAGGAAACCTTGGCTCACTATAATTCCAAAACCCCATATACCGAGCTGGCCTATTGGGGTACGCTTTTCACATCATCAGACGAAATCGCAAGCGACAATATCCATATCCTCACCACCCAGAACATCACCCCGGGATTAAACTTCCAGCTTCTTTACGACCGCTGGGGCGGCGGCGGAATGCTCGATAACGAGGAGACCAAAAACAAAACCTTCGCCCTTGCGGGCAATTATCTCGGCAAAAAATATCTTGCGCACATAGGCTTTATCTCAAACACCATATCCCATGAAGAAAACGGCGGTTTGGTGGATAATTCCTTGATAAGGGATACCACGGTGAAGGCGCGCGAGATTGCAGTGGTGCTGAACAATGCCTCCAATACCATCAAGCGAAGGACCGGATTCATAAACCAGCAATATCGCATCCCCTTTAATTTCTTAAAGAATATAGGGGCTCCGAAAGATACGCTTGATGCGGAAAAACCCGACTCTCTCGACCGCAACGTAACCACCGCCTTCATAGGGCACAGCGGAGAATGGAGCAAATACACCCGCAATTATGCGGATGCGACTTCGGGCAGCGACTTGCAGAACGAATTATTCAATAATACATATAATTACAGCACCACAGCCAGCGCAGACACATTTATAGTAACGCATTTAGACAATAAGATTTTCCTGCGCCTGCAGCCATGGAGCGAAGATGCCATAGTGTCCAAGCTGAATGTTGGAGTTGGAGATAAATACCGGACCTGGTTGGACAACGGACCGGGTGGGCCATCCATCTATAAAGAAAACTCCCTCTATGCCTATGCCGGTGTGGAAGGAAACATCCGTCAATATTTCAATTGGGATGCAAAAGGACGCTTTACCTTTGCGGGGGCAGAAATAGGAGATTACAGTATAGATGCCAATGCCCGCGTGAATATCTTCCCGTTCCGGAAAGCCCGGAACAGCCCAATCAGCATAGGAGCCAATTTACAAAGCCGGCTTTTGGAGCCCAACCATTACAGGCAACAGATATATGCGAATCATTTCAGTTGGAACAATACCTTCGGAAAAAGTTCGGAGAACAGGATACGCGCATTCGTGGACATCCCCTATTTCAAGGCATCCGCTGATGTGGGCTATGCCCTTTTGGGGAATTATATCTATTACAACACCTCAGGCGTCATTCAGCAGCATGCCGATGCCATAAGCGTCCTCTCCGCATCGCTGCGCAAAGATTTCGTGATAGGGAATATGCTGCACCTCGACAACAGGGTGCTGGTTCAAACTTCCGGCGCTCCTGACATTCTGCCGCTGCCTCTTGCAGCAGTCAATCTGAAATGGTTCGTTGAGTTTGTGGTGCAAAGGGATGCGGCCAAACGCCACCCCGTAATGACCATGCAACTCGGCCTCAACGGCTGGTATAACACGCAGTGGTACGCCCCTGCATGGAATCCCGCCACAAGCACCTTCCACAACCAGAACAAGACTCTGTATGAGAATGGTCCTGTGGTGAATGTTTTTGCAAACATACAATGGAAAAGAGCCTGCATATTCATAAAGTTGGAAAACGCCAATATGGGCTGGCCATTGGACAAATCCGACTATTTTACCGCGCATAATTATATAAGTACGCAAAGAACCCTTAAAATAGGCATCTTCTGGCCGTTTTACATACAGCCGGGAAGAGGCTCGCGCGGCGGCTCGGCTTCCTCACTCCCATCAGGCTCTTCACTCCCATCGGGCTCTTCAAGAACTTCCGGAGCAACCACTCCATCGGGATTCCAAATGCCTTCGGGAATGAACCGTGCCGGAGGATATAGATAATAAGCTGATGAAATTCGAAAAAACAGTAAAATTTACCATACTTGCGCTTGCAGCGCTTCTTTCTGCCGGAGCTTTTATTGTACCAAAAAAAAGAATCGAAGAAAAGCAGGAACGTTATATTCCCTTTGCGGAAAGACACCGCCAGAAACATTATAAGATAAGCCCTTACGATTCACTAATCAGGGCTTGGAGCGATTCCGCCTCTCTGGACTGGCGCTTTGTTTCCGCGATTGTTTACCATGAGTCGCACTTCCGGCACGATGCAGTGTCGCGGCGTGGAGCCATAGGCCTGATGCAGATAATGCCTTCAACGGCAGCGCATTACGGAGCCGACAGTCTCTTGGATGCCTCGCAAAGCGTAATGGCAGGAACCCGTTATATAAAAGACCTCTATAAGAGTTACGGCAAAGTGGCGGCAGATGAAACCGAACGGAAAAAACTGACTTTGGCCGCATACAACGCAGGAGGAGGACGGGTGGAAGACCTTATCAATTATACGCGGTATCGGGGTAAAGACCCCTCCTATTGGGACAATATAGTAAGCGTGATTCCGGAAATGCGCGCCGACTCCATTTTAACCTTGGATACGGTAAAGTTAGGCAAGTTCAATGGGAAAGAAACTATAGAATTTGTAGAAGCGGTTATGGCCCGTTACCACAAATTCAAGAAGATTGCTCCGTAATTATTTTATCCTTACTGTTTCTGAAGGGTCTACCCTGCTGATAAAAATATAGGGCAGTAAAAGGAGAAGCATTATTGCTCCGTAGGCAATGGCGCAAACGAGCAGAATTTGCGGCAAATTCACGGCCACAGGCACAAAACTCACAAAATAATTTTCGGGATTGAGACGGAGGAAGTGCGTAGAGCTTTGAACAAGGGCGAAAAGCAGGGCGGCACCACCTCCTATTGCCATCCCCTTTAATACCACACCTGAAGCCACCCTTAGAAAAACCATGGCGATTCTCCGATTGTCCATGCCGAGAGCCTTCAGCGTGCCTATTGTACCGGTATGGCGGAACAGCATTATGAGAAGTCCTGACACCATATTGAAACCTGCCACAAGAATCATCAGCACCAGAATTGCCAACACATTAAAATCCAATAGGTTAAGCCAATCGAAAAGACGGGAGAAACGCTGCGAGGAGGCAGTCGCCGCAAGGGGTGCTTCCCCCTCGGAGGCATATATTCCGGACAGCGTGGAGAGCTCCGCAGCCTTTGTTTTTTCCCTGTCACTCCGGCGGTAATAGTCTAAGAGTTTTATTTCAAAAGCCGAAACCATGGTGGAGTCCCAGCCGTTCACGCGCTGAAGGTCCCCCAAATTCGCAAATACCAGCATCTTATCATCCGCCCGAAGCAAATCCCTATAAATCTCTCTCACCGTAAAATTGCGGATTTTTACCCTATCCCCTATAAAATAAGTCAGCATACGGTCGCCCTCCTTCAAACCCAACTTATCGGCCAAAGTGCTTGGAATGGAAACCGTCAGGCTGCTGTCGGCTGAGGGTAGGGCTTTTATCAAAACCCCCTCTATCTCGCTTCCGTTTTTAACCACGGCGGTGCGGTATATTGCCGGCGTAAGCTCCTCCACCCCTTTGCATTCACGGAGGTAGGGCAGATAGGAGGCATCGGCGCTTATCGGCTCCCCCTCCCCATAATAGCTAAGAGAAGAGGCTGTCATCTGCACATCTCCCATAAGAGAGCTTATCCCGCGCCGGATTTCCCGCTTGAAACCTCCCAACACCATGAGAGACAATATAATTACGAAGAAAGAAACGGCTGTGGCTGCAACCGTTATCCTCCCTCGAAAATTGAGGCGTTCCGAAATAAATCGGGAAGCACGCATATTACCAAATTAAAACCCTTTCGCTTTCGGGCCTGTACATCGGGTCGCCCTCCTTTATTCCGAAAGCATCGAAGAATGTTTGGAAGTTACGCACAGTTACATTCACGCGATTTTCGCCGAGAGAATGCACATCAAGAGTGTTAAGACGGGCCTTTTCCTCGTCGGTTATATTTTGCGCCCAAATGGTGGCATAGGACAGATAAAAGCGCTGATCGGGTGTGAATCCGTCTATGGGTTTTACATCCTTTCCGGCTATGGCATTATGCAGAGCGGTATAGGCTACGCTCAGACCGCCCTGGTCGGCAATGTTTTCTCCGAGGCTATTCTGTCCGTTGGCATATACGCCCGGCAGGATTTCCACCTCATTGAATTGCTCCACCAATTTTTGAGATTTCTCCTTGAATATGGCGGCATCTTCGGCAGTCCACCAATCATTCATATTGCCGTTTTTGTCGAACAGACGTCCTTGGTCATCAAAGCCGTGAGTCATTTCGTGACCGATTACCACGCCTATTGCCCCATAATTAACTGCATCATCAGCATCGGGATTGAAGAATGGAGGCTGAAGTATGGCTGCGGGGAAGCAGATTTCATTGGTGGTGGGATTGAAATAAGCGTTCACCATCTGCGGAGGCATGCCCCATTCGCTTTTGTCGGTGGGTTTGCCGAGTTTGTTCATATTGTCGTCAACATGCCAGATGCTTGCGGAGCGGAGGTTTTCGTAATAACTCTTTTCGGGGTCAACCGTAAGGGTGCTGTAATCTTTCCATTTATCGGGATAGCCGATTTTTACGGTAAAGGCGCTGAGTTTATCAAGAGCCTTGATTTTGGTGGTCTCACCCATCCAATCGAGGGCTTCGATATGTTCGCCGAGAGCTTTCTGAAGATTATCAACAAGAGTCAGCATACGCTTCTTGCTGCTTTCCGGGAAATACTTATCCACATACATCTTGCCTACGGCCTCGCTGAGTATGCTGTTGGGCGCCTGCATTGCACGCTTCCAACGCGGCTTGTGCTCCTTTATGCCCGCCATCTCTTTGCTGTAAAAGTCGAAGTAGGCTGCATACATCTCGTCTCCGAGAGCTCCGCACGAAGAGGAGATAAGCTGAGCCGCCAAATAATCTTTAAGCACCTGAATATCAGCCGTGCCATAATAATTGCTGAATGCCTCAAAGAAAGAGGGCTCGCAAACTATTATTTTCTCCTGCTCGGGAATATTCCTTGCGGCAAAATAAACAGCAAAGGGAAAGCCCTTGTAGTTTTCTACTATCTGCTTGCTGCTCATAGGGTTGTATTGAGCCGCATAATCCCTTTCCTGCTCGCGTGTCCAGGAATTGAGGGCAAGCACTTCTTCTACGAATACAGCGTTATCGGCCGCCACCTGCGCCCTGTCCGAGCCGCAAAGCGTAAAAATCCTGTTAAGGAAATTGCGGTATGCCTCCTTGATTGAAGCATTCTCGAGCTTAAGATAATAATCGCGGTCGCCTATGCCGAGTCCGCTTTGGGACAGATAGAAAATCTGCATATCGCTGTTCATGAGGTCTGCTCCGACACCGCCGCCGAAGAAGGGTCCATCTCCTACATCGTGCATAGCGGCTATTAACTTTGCAAGCTCCTCTTTGCCCTCAGCGGCATAAATCTGAGCCACATAAGGCTTTACAGGCTCCGTTCCCTCTTTATTCATGCGAATCGAGTCGAGGCCCTGCTTGTAAAGGTCTACGATTTTCTGCTCAATCGTGCCCTGCTTTGTTTTTATGGTTGTCATGGAAGCAAAGAGCTCATTGAGACGGATTTCGTTATTCTCTCTCAGCCTGTCAAAACTGCCGTAACGGGCAAACTCCGGTTTGAGAGGATTTTTCACCTGCCAGCCGTAAGTTGCATATTTATAGAAATCCTGTCCGGGAGAGCAGGTGGTGTCGAGGTTGGATAAATCAAAAGCAGGAATCTTTTCTGTCTTGGGTTGGCATGCCGCCAATGTCAATATAGGAATCATCACTAAAAATAAATTCTTCATCGGGATTTTTGTTTTTTAAGTATTTTCAGATTGTGTGTTGCTGCATAATCATCAGGGTCGATTTTTAGGGCTTTTTTATAATACCTGGCCGC
>LSQX01217112.1_pt1 | contig 10408 bp, 8 predicted proteins | sample 654561 | NCBI WGS metagenome assembly LSQX01 (sample SAMN04489861, study PRJNA283612) | anaerobic digester metagenome | isolation source: 4 biogas reactors fed with cattle manure at either 37C or 55C with and... | place: Denmark: Kongens Lyngby | collected 2014
TACCAATATCATTGATTAAATCTAGGGAGATTTTCTCATATAAAGAAACGTATGGTGCTGACAACACTTCAACTGTGGCACCTGTTTTCTCTTCAAACAGAGGCACCATGTCTTGGGCGGCATCGGCGTATACACTTGACATGTATATCACCGTCAACTTCTGACCTGCAAACGGTTTCGTCTCTGCATAGGCCAATCCAAAAGAACAGGCTACTAAAACTAACACCAACAAGCTGCCAATTCCAAACTTCTTTGACAAATTCATACGATCTCTCCTTATAGGTTTATTGTAGATCACGGACGGAACCAGACCACATCACATCAGAAACATTCATCACCTCCCTAAAACGTACGTCTTCCTCGGGCAAATCCATGTGACCTCACGACATCTCCTAATATAGTTTATGCAAAACAGCCTCTGCTACAAGCTCCGTATACTGTCTGGCCTTAGCTCCAAGTCTGAGTGCTACCACGGAATAAAGAATATCCAGGATCAGTAGTTGCGCAATTTTCGTTCGCAGCGAACCGCTACCTAACGGGGTTTCTAAGGACGCGGAGATCAACCGTATGTCGGAAACTTTCGCTAGAGGTGAACGAGCATAGGCCGTAACACAAATTACCTTGGCACCTCGCTCCTTTGCTTTCGTGACCGCCTCTACGACATCCTTAGTGCTTCCACTAAAAGATATTCCAATGGCGACATCACGCCTATCCAGTGTAGCCGCAGACATCATTTGCATATGAGTGTCCGTTAACGAATCGGCGATGATGCCTAATCTCCTGAACCGGTAATTTGCATCTAAAGCTGTTACCCCAGATTGACCTACACCATAGAAATCAACTCTGCGAGCATCTATAATAGCATTCACTGCTAAATCCATTTCCTGCAAATCCAAAATCTGCAGTGTATCATCAACAGCTCTTCGGTTACCAAGACCGACCTTTTTCGCGATTGCTTCCAGAGAATCATGGACAGTAACACCCTCTGATATGTCTTCAGATGGTTCTACCACATCGCGCGCCAAGACTAACTTTAATTCTTGATACCCTCGAAACCCTGAATTCTGGCAAAAGCGTATAACAGTTGACTCACCAGTATCACTTGCTTCGGCTAATTGGGTTACCGACATATAAATAACTTTGTCGTATTGATCTAGCACAACATCGGCGACCCTCCGTTCCGCGGGTGGTAAAGATGAATACGCCGAACGAATTCTTGCCAGACCGCCTCGGATCTCACGGTGATTATCAAATAGCATGATTATCCTCCTAGCACTGATCTTTTGATGTAGAAATGCGTAATGCATACAGATGGATGCAAATCACCACGCGGTGACGACCACGCCACAGTATGAGGGTAAATCTCAATACCGATACCAATATCTAATCATCGCAAAACAAACTATGCAATCCATGATATTTCTTAAGGTACTATAGTAGGTATTCAACATCTTTTGGTGTTTTCCTCCCATTTTTCCAACTTTCGGCGGAAATCACCTCCTGTTTTTTAACTTTAATGTATATTACGTAGTTAATGACCCATTTTACGTCATGGCGGGGTAACAAATCTTCTGTAGAATGATTTTGGCTTCTGCAGCCGTAGGCACTGCAAAATAACGAAGAAGCCCACGGCAAGGACATTTGTCCCCCGCGGGCTCAAAAAAATGTTGTATCTAGAGATTTTGTTGGAAGGGTGTAGAGAAATCAAAGAAGATAGCTGAGTCGATAACGTTGAGGCGTGCTAGGATGACTCCTCTTTTGAAGGTCTAGCATTGTGCTAGAATAGGGAATGTGTCTCCATTCATTCAGAAGCTTGCCCATCAATATTCAAGTATTCAATGAGGGCAGCTTGAAGAATCTTCGAGTAATTCACTCCTCGCTCCTCTGCCATTTCTTTTAACCATGCTGGGATCGTAAGATTCGTCTTGACTGCTCGATGATCCAAATCATTGCGGATAATGCTCGGAAACACTGATGTGGGGGTAACTATGCTCCCCAGTGCGGTGTCTGGATCCAATTGCGGATTCTGCTAGGTGCAGGCATCTCTCACCATCTTTCTCGATTCCATAGATGTGTAAGCCTAATGCATCAGCCGCGCGACGGCTAGCATTTTCGAAATCGGAGCCTACACTAATGCATCCAGGAAGATCGGGAAAGTAAACGCTATAACCTGTATCTGTGGGCTCGGAAACGGCTAAATAAGTCAGTTTGCGCATGAGCTTTCTCTCCTCCCGGAGGGGCAACCCCGATCATGGGCGAAAGGCGAACAAATCAGTTTTTAAGGATGAAGGATGCAGATTCCCTATCGAGATACAGAGTTACATCCGAATGCGTGCGAAGAATTGAAGCAGGACAAGCCGTAGTGATAGGACCTTCCAAAGCGTTTTTGATCGCTATGGCTTTACGCTGATCGGGAACAACAGAGATAATCTTCTTACAGTGTAGAATCCCGGAAATGGTAACTGTTAACGCTTCTCGAGGTACATCCTCTAGGATGGGAAACCAACCTTCCCCTAATTGCTGGCGTCTGCAGGCTTCATCGAGCTCGACAACCTTTAACAAGAGCGGGTCTGTAAAATCTGCAACCGGCGGATCATTAAAGGCGATATGCCCGTTTTCTCCGATCCCAATCAAACCGAGATCCATTGGATTTTTCTCGATCAGTCGAGCATAACGTGCGCATTCTGCTTCTGCATCTGGTGCATCCCCTTGTATGTACTCCACTCTCTCCGGATCGAAGACATCCTCAATCCGCTGCTTGATCCAAAGTCTGAAACTCGCTGGATGTCCCGAAGAAATATTCTTGTATTCATCAAGATGATAGGCGTGGATTCTATCCCAAGCGATTTTTTGTTCCTTAAGGCCATCCATAAAAGTGAACTGAGATGCCCCGGTAGAAAACATAACATTGATCGGAGACTTTTCCAGTCCGTTGAGGTACTCACTGGTTTCTTGTGCGGCTGCACGTCCTAGATCCTCGGCACTTTCATAAACTTTAACTTTGATGTTGTCAAATTGCATTGTTTTGATCACTTCAATCTACCTCCTTTTGTACGCTCTGCTACAAAGACGGGCACTCCCTTAACGAATACCAAGGAAATGTTTATCCGTTCATCAAAGACGACTACATCCCCATCCTTGCCGGGGGTTAAACTTCCTTTGCGCGCCTCAATCCCTAAAATCCTGGCTGGGGTAAGTGTCATCATCCGTACCGCTTCTGCCAGGGGGATCCCTGCAATTTCCACCATGGTACGAACCAGACGGTCGGTAGTAGCTACACTACCTGCAAACCCTGAGCGATCCAAAGTCTTTGCCACCCCATCCTCCACAATGACTTCTTGGCCATCCTGGAGGCTACCTAGAATAGACTGCCCTTCCGGCATTCCAGCAGCTCGCATGGAATCAGTAACCAGACAAATTCTACAAGAACCTTTTACCTTGTACACCAACTGCAAGAGACTTTGAGGTAAATGAACCCCATCAGCAATTACTTCTACAGTCAGATCATCAAGTAACAAAGCACTTTCAACTACCCCAGCGTATCTATAAGCCTTTATTCTGCGCACCATGGACATTCCCGAATAAAGGTGCGTTACATGGCTAAACCCATTTTCAACTGCTAAGAGAACATCCTCAAAAACAGCATTAGAATGCCCGATAGAGCACACTACCCCTTGGGCACGCAAGAATCTGCCCATTTCATAGGCACCCGGCAGCTCCGGGGCTATTGTCCAACGTTTAATCGCCTCCGAACAGGCCATGACTCTTTCATATTCCTCTGGGGTTGGATTCTTTATATAGCGAGGATCTTGCGCCCCCCTTTGTTCCAAGGAGAAATACGGCCCTTCTAAGTGCACGCCCAACAAGTCGGGTCCATCCGTCATTTGCTCTTGTGCCAGATGAAAATTGTCTAGGGTACGGAACAATTCTACATCTGTAGAAGTCATTGTGGTTGGCAGGATGCTTGTTGTTCCATGGGGCAAATGAGTCTTTGCTGCCTGAATAAAAGCATCAACAGTACCATCCATAAAATCATGGCCGCCCCCACCATGGCAGTGGATGTCTACAAAACCTGGTGCTACATACTTGCCCTCTGCATCAAACACTTGATCGCAAGCAGCAATCTGGAGCTCACTGCTTGGCGCAACTCCGACCACTACCCCATTTTCAATGATTACTGCGTAGTTCTCTAACACCTGGTAAGGAGTAATCACAACCCCATTGGTCACAATCGTACGCATCAAAAAGACTCCTTTGTAGGAAATATCAAACCCAATGGTCTAGCATAAACACTTTTTTCATTGCTGTCACGTAGGTTCCAATCAGTTGGGGCTCTTTTTTCATCTCGGTTGTTACGATTCGGACACTACTCGAGACCTCATCAAACGTCATCTGTTTTGCCTTCGCGACAATGGCGTTGACCAAGACATCTGCTTTAGATAATTCGCCGCTCAGAACAATCATCGATGGATTAAATAGACTTAGCAAATTAGCAACTGCAATACCGATCAGGCCCCCCGTCTCCTCTAGGATATTCCGGACCTGTGGATTTCGACTGAGGGAACCAGCAACAACATCATGGATCCCGATAGTTTCTACATCCACGGAGCGAACCTCCGTTTTTATCCTTTCTAATACCCTATTCACACCGCAAACTGCTTCAAAGCATCCGTATTGTCCACAAGCGCATCGGGGTCCTCCAACTGGAAATAGCGTCATATGGCCAAGTTCACCCGCATAACCCGAATCTCCGCGATATACCCTGCCATCAAGGATAATTCCTGCACTAATCCCAACGGATAAGTTGATGCTGATGAAATTCATACACTGTTTCCCCACACCATATTCCATCTCGGCTAAGGCCGCCGCAGTGACGTTATGCTCCAGTTGAACAGGCATTCCGTCTAAGCGGTGCGATGTCAAGTCCCGAATTGGCACATTAAGCCAATTCAAATTTGAAGATCGAACAACCTCACCACTATGCGAATTTATCAATCCAGGTGATGCTAATCCGCACCATAGGATCTTCTTGCGATCAAGATCACTTTCAATAATTGCACGATCGAAATAACCTCCGATCTCTTCAACTACCTCAGTAGGATCACTGGTGTCCAAGGTTTGTAGTTCCTTATTCAATATCGTTCCACCCAGATCGAAAATGGCCATTTCAATCTGATTTTTCTGCAGACGCACACCGAAGACAAAGGCAGCTTTCGGGTTTATTCCCAGCATGACCGGACGTCTTCCACCGGTAGACCGACCCAGCCGCATCTCCGAAACAGCTCCCTCCCCTATCAAATCATTGACAATTACCGTAACCGCGGAAGGAGTTAATCCAGTCTCTCGAGCTATTTCAAAGCGCGCTACCGGGGCTTTCTCTCTAATCACATTCCTAACAAGAAGACGATTGAACAGCTTTAAATCTTGACTATTTCTAGATCCGCGTTGCATCTTTACCACACCCTAATCATCAGACATCGTCGATTGTACTGTTTCTACAGTTTCGATCTTGGATCAAGCACATCCCGCACGCGATCCCCGAGCATATTGAACCCCAATATTAACAACACAATGGCAAAACCCGGAAAAATCAATACCGAGGGCAAATAGGCCATATATACTCTCGTTTCAGACAGCATACGACCCTACGAGGGTGTAGGCGGTTGGATGCTCAGACTTCCCCGTACACCATATTCCGCACAATGCAGATGCGATTGTCAACATAAGACTGATCCACTGAACCATCAAAACTGGTTAACTAACGCTAGCCTAATAGCGGTTCACTCGCGCATTTAATTTCGATCCAACGTTACGTTTCTTGCTGGGCTTTCTCTCAGGCAATACGAGTCGCCGTTCATCTTTAGGATTTGTCCGGTGGATGGCACGATCAACGAAGACAGCTGTCAGCATGGAGTCGCCCGGGAAATCAACCCATTCTGAGAGCTCCCGGTTAGTACTAATGATCACGCTATGACTTTCGAGTCGCTCCGATATCACTCGCAACAGTAATTCCGATTCTTGCTTCGCGAGAGATCGTCAAGGATGAAAAGTCGACCCTCGAGAGGATCAAAACTTCGTGAATACATCAACTTACATGGCGACCGCAAGCTTGGGATCGAACTCTACACAAGATTGGTTGTTATTTGTGAGAAGATTAACACATGTACCCATTGCTGATCACAGTAAGGGTCATCTACATTACCGCTAGGTCTTCATTTGCGTAGCATGCCATACTTACTTTCTAGAGATCAACAATTTTGCCAGTGTGCGCCGATCGATGTATAGCTTCACACATCTCAGTGGAAACAATTGCTTCCTCTCCACTCGGATACAAACCACGAAGCTCCTTCAGGGCAGTACCCCCTTTTATTTCTTTCATTATTTCTAAGAAATAAATCATTGAATCAACAACATAACCACCCACCTTTACTCTCCCGTGAATGTCTAGTTGCTCTAGCATGGAATAAGGATTAGGTACCTGTGACTTGTCATCCTCTTCATGGACATAAAATACACCTCTATCTTGGCTATCCACTTCCCACATTCCATGAGAACCAACTACTCTCACACCTTGGTTAACTATGGAACAGAAACCATCTGGCAGAATCCATGATGTATCCACCGAGAAATGAGCCCCGTTTTCAAACTCTATTTTCGCTTGCACCGAATCTAAGGTATCTATTCCCATACCCGCTAGTTTATCTTTAACGGCAGTTGCATACACTTTTTTGGGTCTTGATTCCATCATCCAATAGATCAGATCAAAAAAGTGGATCCCAATGAACCAAGCCGGTGAGCTATTTTGTGCCCAATCCTTAAACCAAATAGACGGTACAGTTATGGCATCCTCCATCCAAACATAACCATATTGGATTTTTCCCAATTTTCCTTTCTGGATGCTCTGCTTTAATAGAATATGAGCTGGATCAAACCTTTTGTGGAAATCGACATAAAGAAGAACACTATTTTCATTTGCGGCTTGGACGATTTCTTTGGCTCCTTTAGCTGTTACATCGAGCGGTTTTTGAACATGCATATGAATTCCGCATGTGGCTGCGTCAATAGCTATTTCCCTGTGCAAATGGTCTGGAGTTACTATCGCAACCGCATCTAGGTTCTCACGTTTGAACATCTCCCTATAATCTAGATAACCCTTGATATCAAAGGCTCTTTCCTGTTGTTCTACCACTTCTTCCTTGATATCCGCAAACGCTACAAGTTCAATATCCCCTCGTCGTGCAGCATTCGAGTAAGCCTTCAAAATGTTGGTTCCATAAACTCCACCACCGACAACTCCTACACGTACCTGCATAGTGTATAACCCCTTTGCAATTTTAGTTCTTCCACATCTCTCACTACTGGTGGGATATACCACCGCTTCCACTTCGAAAAGTTCTCTAAGCACCAAGCTATCTCCAAGTACATTCTCCAATACAGTATCTAATGTCTAACAAAAAATTGAGTGCCCACAGCGGAGCCCCATACGCTTCATGCTAGAATGTTGAGCATCTTAGGCACGATAAGAACAGACCCTTATCAGAAAACTGAGGTCCCATAAGAGACGCCAAGACAAGTCCACGATCCTTAAGCGAAGGACTACCCATAGCCAACCTAATGCTGACGGGTATATTGATCCTAGGATTTATGCGTTAGCAACGTCAGTGTTCTTTCTGCTAACTCATAGCTATCGTTCAGAACCGACCAGTCAACTTTATCTATGGAATCTTCAGGTGTATGTATGTGCTTATATAAACTGCCTTTCCACGTAAAACATATGACTGGTATGCCTTCATCATAAAATGGATCATGATCAGCAGTTGGCCACGGAGGGTTTACAAACTCCAGCGACTGGTATTTCTTATCCAATCCGAGAACCGCATAGGCTTCCTTCAGCACCTCTACGATATCCTCATTGTCTGATACGTGAATCCAATTTGGTTCGTTACAACCGAGCATATCCAAATTGAGGACACATGCTATTCTTGACAATTCTCCTTTTTCTTTGAGAGTTGCTAGGTAATCACGCGCACCAGCAAGCCCGACTTCTTCTGCACCGGTTGCAATAAACTGTAAATGATACTCTTTAGCAAAAATATCATGTCTTTTTGCCAAGGCTAACAAACAGGCAACTCCTGTTGCATTGTCCACGGCGCCCGAAGTATTATACTGTGTATCATAATGTGCGAGAACTAATACAGTGTCGCGCTTCGAAGCTCTTTTGCTTATAGAATTCGAGCCAACGATGTTATAAGAATAAGCTAATGGATCAAAACTCGTGCTAAATTTTAAGAAAACATCTACATGATCCGCTACTAATGAGTTAAGCATTCTACCTGTCTTCCAATCAACTAAGACAGTTGGGGTGGTACGCGGAAGACCCACGGTTCCCCAAACAGCCAAAGAAGCGTTGTCTGGATAATCTCTGCAAATAATATGTGCAGCTTCATGACCGTTGTCATCAACAATTGCATACTTGTCCCAATAAAAATCCGACCTTTCAAATACGCGAAACTTTCTCATATCACTTAGTGGACGTTTCCCTTTGAACACTAACTTACCCTTTACCCCTACCAACGGAGTAGATGAGGAATAGACAAGAGGTTGGCATGACACTGGTATTGGCTCTTGACCATTTCTGAGCACTAGCATCTCAGGGAGATTCGTTAAGGTCCATCCCATGAGCTGGAACCGCTGTTTTTGTACTAGCAACCCATAATCACTCAACTGCTCAGCAATCCATTGAGCGGTTTCCGCGTCTTCTTGTGTACCAATAAATCTTGTTCCAATGTTACACAACTTTTCTACAGTTAGCCGTAACTCTTTATCTACAATACTCATTTCATCCCTCCGTATTTTCACATGCTACACATGATGACACGCTACAGAATATCCCGGTTTTATCTCCCTGAACTCAGGTATTCGGTTGAAGCATTCAGAATACGCCAGTGAACAGCGAGGAGCAAATGAACAACCAGGTATCAACTGTTCATTACAGTGATTTCGCTCCTTTTTTTCTTGAGCTCGAAAGGAAAGGGAAGAGGAATCAACATCAGGAATTGAGTTAATTAACAATTTGGTATACGGGTGTAGGCAATCAAGAAATACATCATCAACAGGCCCCATCTCAACGATTTTACCCAAATACATGACGGCTATTTTCGAACACATATGATAAATTACACCCATATCATGTGAGATTAACAGGAACGTAAGATTCATTTTCTGTTGCGCCCTTTTTAGTAGGTTCAGAATTTGAGCTTGAATAGATACATCTAAAGCGGAGGTTGGCTCGTCGAAAATCACTAAGCTAGGGTTGTATGCTAAAACTCGAGCGATTGCAATACGTTGCCGCTGTCCACCGCTAAATTCGTGGGGATACCTAAACAAGTGTTGCTCTCTAGACAAGCCTACCTCTTCAAGATAAAAAGTCACCCTTTCGTATTTTTCCTGATAAGACAGCTTTTCAAAAACATCTATAGGCTCGGAGATAATCTCAAAAATGCTCATTTTCGGGTTCAGTGAGGAATAAGGATTCTGAAAAACAATTCCCATATTTTTTCTTACTACTTTTTCCTCGGCCGCGGAGAGCATGCTCAAGTCTTTACCATCAAACACGATACTCCCCTGCGTTGATGCTACCATACCCGAAATTAAACGGGCAATCGTAGTCTTCCCTGAACCACTCTCGCCAACTAGGCCAAAAGTCTCACCCTCTTTTATTGACAGGCTCACACCATCTACAGCTTTTGTTATGGATTTTTTTCTCAGAGATAACCTCTTCTCATAATATTTTTTTACATCTGTTAGCTGCAATATCATGATATCACCTCACTTCTCCCAAATAGGTGGCATGCGACAAAATGCTCTGACCCATACTCAATTGTCAAAGGACTCTCTAACTCACATTTTCCTTTGATGTAGTCACCACATCTAGGTTGAAACAAGCAACCCTTGCGAGCAACTGACATGTCAGGCACGGTGCCGGGAATGTTGTCAAGCCACGCTCTCTTGGCTTTTATTGTGGGAATTGCCCTTATTAATGCCCTTGTGTACGGGTGTAAGCTATTGTTTAATACATTTGCTGTTGATCCTTGTTCTACGATAGTCCCAGCATACATCACTGCAACCCTCGAACAAAGAGTGGCTACTAAACCCAAGTTATGTGTGATTAACAAGATTGTCATATTTAGTTTCTTCTGTAACTCCCCCAATAACTCCATTATTTCGGCCTGGATAGTCACATCCAAATTAGTTGTCGGTTCATCCGCAATTAGAAGCTCTGGTTTGCAAGCCAACGCCAGTGCGATAACGACCCTCTGTTGCATACCACCACTTAGTTCATGAGGGTAATACCTGAGGCACTCTTGGGGGTTCGTAATACCTACTTGCTCCAACCGTCCTAAGGCCA
>LSQX01256290.1_pt1 | contig 10408 bp, 8 predicted proteins | sample 654561 | NCBI WGS metagenome assembly LSQX01 (sample SAMN04489861, study PRJNA283612) | anaerobic digester metagenome | isolation source: 4 biogas reactors fed with cattle manure at either 37C or 55C with and... | place: Denmark: Kongens Lyngby | collected 2014
TAAAGAGACTGGGTTTTACAGCTTAGTCTCTTTATTTGATTGTTGATTTTTTATTAAGGGATTAAAGGAATTTAAGCATGTCAGTTGTTATTAAAGAAGCTGATTTAGTTCAGTCGATTGCAGATGCTGTACAGTTCATTAGTTATTATCATCCGCAGGATTATCTTCAGCATTTAGCGCGCGCTTATGAAGTTGAGCAGAGTCCTGCCGCCAAGGATGCGATTGCCCAAATTCTTACTAACTCCAAGATGGCAGCCGAAGGGCATCGTCCTATTTGTCAAGATACGGGCATTGTGAATGTCTTCTTAAAGGTGGGCATGGATGTGAAGTTTGAGTTGAGTGGCACGCTTCAAGAGGCCTGTGATGAGGGGGTGCGTCAGGGCTATTTAAATCCTGACAATAAATTGCGCGCCTCCGTGCTTGATGATGCAATTTTTGAACGTAAAAATACCCGTGACAACACGCCCTGTATTTTGTCTGTCGAGTTGGTGCCTGGTGAAAAGGTGGAGGTTCAAGTAGCGGCTAAAGGCGGTGGCTCTGAGAATAAAACCAAATTTGCCATGCTTAATCCCGGTGAAGATATTGTGGAGTGGGTGCTTAAAACGGTACCAACGATGGGTGCCGGCTGGTGTCCTCCGGGCATGTTAGGCATTGGTGTTGGTGGTACCGCTGAAAAAGCGATGTTGATGGCTAAGCAAGCTTTGATGGAAGACATCGATATGTATGAATTACTACAGCGTGGTCCGCAAAACAAATTAGAAGAAATGCGTATTGAGCTGTATGAAAAAGTGAATGCGCTCGGTATTGGAGCTCAGGGCTTGGGTGGCTTAACCACCGTATTGGATGTCAAAATTAACACCTTCCCAACCCATGCTGCGTCTAAACCGATTGCCATGATTCCTAACTGTGCGGCAACCCGTCACGTACACTTTGAGCTAGATGGCAGTGGTGTGGCAGAAATGCCTGTGCCGTCTTTAGATAGCTGGCCTGATATCGAATGGGCACCTGACTACAACAAGTCCAAAGCAGTCAATTTAGATACGCTAACACCAGAAGAAGTAGCGAGTTGGCAACCCGGCGATACTTTGTTGTTATCGGGTAAAATGCTGACCGGTCGTGATGCGGCGCATAAGCGTATCCAGCAGATGTTAGCTGCGGGTGAAGAGTTACCAGTAGACTTTAAAAATCGTGTAATTTACTACGTTGGCCCGGTTGATCCAGTGCGTGACGAAGCAGTGGGTCCAGCTGGTCCTACGACTTCTACTCGCATGGATGCTTTTACCAATATGATGTTAGAGCAGGGTTTAATTGCCATGATTGGTAAGGCCGAGCGTGGTCCGGTTGCGATTGACGCGATTAAAAATCACAAGTCAGCTTATTTAATGGCGGTAGGTGGTGCAGCCTACTTAGTATCCAAAGCCATCCGTAGTGCCAGGGTTGTCGGTTTTGAGGACCTGGGCATGGAGGCTATTTATGAGTTTGAGGTCAAAGACATGCCAGTGACGGTTGCTGTTGATGCGACCGGTGTGTCAGTACACCAAACAGGACCAAAAGTCTGGCAGGCGAAGATTGAAGAGATGCAAGCAGTTGAAGCTTAACTAAGTTTAGTTGCTGCAGATTCTTAAGGTAGTAAAAGGGGAGTTGGGATTTTTTCTTGGCTCCCTTTTTGTACTAATAAGGTATATATCATATTAGTACATAAGCAAAGGAGAGAAGTATGTCTAAGCAAGCCGTTTTTACAATGAAATTAGAAGCCGAGCTAGGCGAAGAGTTTATTGCTGAAGCCGCTATATTTAACACTTAGTGATTTGCTGACCCGACGCCATCGCTGCGTCCAATAACTCAGCAGCACTACCTTGCGCTAGTTGCATGTCACCTGCAATTTCCATCAAAGGCATCAGCACAAAGCTGCGTAGGTGCATGCGTGGATGTGGTACGGTGAGCTCTGCGCTCTCAGAGCTAAAGCCCTCATACAGCAGTACATCAAGGTCTAGGGTGCGAGGTGAGTTTGTGTATAAACGTACTCGACCAAAATCATTTTCAATGGCTTGTAGGCTATGCAGCAACTGCAAAGGCCCTAAGCTCGTCTGAATCTCAGCGACTGCATTAATATAATCCGGACCATCTGCATCAAGGGGTGGACTGCGATAGAGTGATGAACGCTTGATTAGCTTAATCTGCTCGCTTTTAGCAATCGCCTCTAAAGCCGCCTCAAGTGTAGAGGCGGGAGAGTCAAGATTAGCGCCTAAGGCGATATAAGCTTTATGAAGGGCCTTAGTCATTGTTAGTACCGTCTTGAACCACAGCGGCTTTGCTCGTTCTTCTATTGCGATTGGTATTGGAGCGACGGCGAGGACGGCGTCGTTTTGATTTAGAAGAGCCGGCACCGCCCCCACCAGATGAGGTAGCGTGATGCGGTAGTTCAGCAAGCATCTCTTGACGACCCTCATCGTCAGCATCGGCCAGATCCATCCACCATTGGGCAAGGACACTGTCAAACTCACCGGCAGCAGCGCGGATTTGTAAGAAATCAACCGCTGCTCTAAAGCGCTGCTGCTCAAACATGCGGTAAATAGCGCGAGTTGAGCGTCGCTCGAAGCGTGGCTGCATAAACCAGATTTCTCGCATATCACTGCTTTGACGTTTTTGTAAGGCCAGTGGACGAGCGTATTGGTCCAGTACATCATGGGCCGCTTGAATCAGAGCAGGGACTGTAGGCTCTTTATGTTGCTCCCGGTAAAACTCCCAACGCTGATTGACTAAAGGCCATAGCGCTGAAGCATACAAGAAGCTTGGGCTGACTGTCTTATTACTGCGAATACGAAGATCAGTACGCTCCAGTGCAATTCTCAAGAATTTACTACTATCTGCTTGTTGTTGAAGTAAATCAATTAAGGGTAAAACACCTTTATCAATGTGCTGATCTTTAATTAACTGGAGGCACAGACTAACGTTGCCACAAGTTAATAATTTGAGGCACTCGTCAGCCATTCGTGATTCAGGTACGTTGGCAAGTAAATTAGCCATCTCACGGATAGGAGCGGCAGTTTTTTCTTCGAGAGTGCCGTTTAATTTAGCCTGGAAGCGCAAAGCCCGCAAGATACGTACCGGGTCCTCTCTATAGCGTGCTACAGCATCACCGATAATGTGTACTACACGCTGACGAATATCGCTAAGGCCATTGTGATAATCAATCACCTCCTCACGTACCGGATCGTAGTATAAGGCATTAATGGTGAAGTCGCGGCGCTCAGCATCTTCGGCTTGTGTGCCGTAAACATTGTCACTCAGAACACGACCAAACTCATCCGTTAGCTGCTTTTGCTTAGAAGCTGCTCTAAAAGTAGATACCTCGATAATTTCTCGACCAAAGACACAATGCACTAATCTAAAGCGGCGCCCAATAATCAAGGCTCTGCGAAAAAGTGGTTTAATCTCTTCTGGCGTGGCGCTGGTGGCTACATCAAAGTCTTTTGGTTGTAGCCCAAGGGTCAAGTCACGTACTGCGCCACCGACAATATAAGCTTCATAGCCGGCTTGTTGTAGTACTTGGCATACTTTAATCGCATTGCGCGAAATGAAATGCTTTTGAATCTGGTGCTCATCAGCGTTGTAAATTACTTTTTTTGCCACGCTATTTGCTGTGTCTGCTTTGTTTTTGATGGTGCGGTGCTCAGTTTGTTTGTTTTGCTCAGATGGTTGAAAAAAACGTTTCACAAATTTACCGAGGGTGGATTTAGCTTCGTTGGCCATAGACTTTTTACTTAAAAAGATCAATAATTGCCCAGTTATTGCGCTCCGCAACTTCTCGTAAGGCAGGGCTTGGGTTGGTCGCTACCGGGTGAGTAGCTATTTCTAATAAAGGTAAATCATTCATGGAATCACTGTAGAAGTGAACCTCATCAAAATCGTTGAAGTTTGAATTTAAACTTTTGAGCCATTGTTCAACACGGGTTATTTTACCTTCTTTGTAGCTGGCTACACCGACAAACTTGCCAGTAAAACGACCATTAATATATTCCGGTGTGGTACCAATAATATGTTCAAAACCAAAGGCACGACCAACAGGTTTAATAACAAAGGTATTAGTAGCAGAAACTAAGCAGCATAAATTGCCATTGCTTAAGTGTCGATTGACTAAATCACACGCTTGCTGAGTAATATTTGGACGAACCACATCCGCCATAAAGCGCTCATGATAAGCGGCTAAATCAAAGGGACTATGCATAGTTAAAAAACTTAATACAAAAGCCGCTGATTCTTCGATGGTGAGTTGACCTGCGTCGTATTTGTCCATGATCTCTTGATTTCTGCGCTCAACTTCGGCCGGATCGCCCGCCAAGTTATTGCGACTAAGCCATTCTACCCATTCATAGTCGGTGTCGATTGGCAGTAAGGTGTGATCGAGATCGAAGAGGGCAAGTGTTTTTGTCGTTGTTGTACTCATATCGTATTTTTAAATTCAGCTTCTTTAATAAAGTTTTTAATTAAGTTCAGTGTAACCTGGCGTCGTTTAGCGATGGAATAAAGATCCAGGGCATCTAGCCAGGCAAAAAGAGAGCGGATATTGCGCTCCGTGTTTTTTAAGAGCCAATCCATGGCTTCTTTGTTGATTTTGAGATCTTTTTCAAAGGCCCGTTGCTGTATTGCCAATAAAATATCCTCATCTTTGAGAGAGTGTAATCGATAAGCTAATCCCCAACCTAGGCGATTACGTAAATCCTCACGAATCGGCATGTTTAAGGGTGACTGGTCGCCTGTCATGACGAGCGTAATTGCCTCATCAGTTGCCTTGTTGCGATGGCAGTGATTAACTAAATCAAATAAGTTCATTTGTTGATCAGCATCGAGTTCATGCACATCATCTATGGCTATTATTTGTGGTGCAGATTCTAAACAAGCCTCTATTGTTGTAGGAAAATTGCTGGCAGCAAAATACACGGTATCCGCACGCTCTGCTGTGAGTGCTTTTAGTAAATGTGTTTTACCGCTTCCGGACTCACCAAAAAGATAAAACATTTTGCCGGGGGCGCACTTAAGCAGCTGGCTGAGAGCTTCCCAGTTCTCACCCGGCACAAAATTATCAAAGCTAAAATCCTGGCTCAGCTGTAGAGCCAATGGCAGTTGTTCAATCATTCAAAATCATTGCTATCACTCAAACACTTTGAGTGATAATTTGTCGTAAAATAGGATAATCTACTTATTGCGCAGCATAGTGCATGTTTTCTAACAATAATCATTATTCTTACATATTTGGGTATATTTCTCATGACAAATAAGCAAAACTCCCCTTTAAGTTACCGTGATGCGGGTGTTGACATTGATGCCGGTGAGGCTTTAGTTGATCGTATTAAGCCTTTAGCCGCTAAAACCATGCGTGAAGGGGTTTTGACCGGTCTTGGTGGTTTTGGTGCATTGTTTGAAATTCCTAAGCGCTATGAGGAGCCTGTATTAGTAGCAGGAACTGATGGCGTGGGCACCAAGTTGCGTTTAGCTTTTGATTGGGATAAGCACGATACGGTTGGCATTGACTTGGTGGCGATGAGTGTTAACGACATCTTAGTGCAGGGTGCAGAGCCTTTGTTCTTTTTAGATTATTTCGCTTGTGGCAAATTGTCTGTGGACAAAGCCGCAGCAGTCGTTGGTGGTATCGCCAAGGGGTGTGAGTTATCAGGTTGTGCCTTGATTGGCGGCGAGACCGCTGAGATGCCGGGCATGTACCCAGAAGGCGAGTACGATTTAGCCGGTTTCGCGGTAGGTGCAGTTGAGAAGTCTAAAATTATCAATGGCTCTACCATTGCCGCCGGTGATGTGGTGATTGCTCTAGCTTCTAGCGGTCCTCACTCTAATGGCTACTCTTTGATTCGCAAGATCATTGAGCGTGCCGGTATTAAACCGACTGATAGTTTTGGTGATAGCACCTTTGGTGATGCCATCATGGCACCAACTCGTCTGTATGTTAAACCGGTACTAGCCGCAATTCAACAACACGGCGCAGCGATTAAAGGCCTAGTGCACGTGACTGGCGGTGGTTTACTGGAAAATATCCCGCGTATTGTACCAGCAGGTTTGGCAGCCCATTTACAAAAGGGTGAGTGGCAGTTACCACCATTATTCCAGTGGTTACAGGAGCAGGGTAATGTCGATACGCAAGAAATGTATCGTGTCTTTAACTGCGGTTTAGGTATGGTGATTGTAGTTGAGGCTGATGCTGCTGAAGCAATCAAAACTCAGCTAAGTGAGGCTGGTGAGACGGTTTATCACTTAGGTGAGATTGTTGAGCAGGGTGATGGCGCTCAAGTCGTCGTCAAGGAGTAGCGGAGTAGAGGACATATGGGCTTTAGTCTACAAAGCCCAGTTCTTGAGCAAGTTTTAGGACTTGTCCCGGTACATTCTCAGAAAAGCAGTCAATTTGAATTCTTTCCGGTTGGCTGCGTAGCCAAGTAATTTGGCGTTTCGCTAGCTGTCTGGTGGCAGCAATCCCACGTTCAACTGCTTCCTCATAACTGCAGTTACCCTCTAAATAGTCCCAGAGCTGTCTATAGCCAACACATCGAATTGATGGTAGGTCAGGATGTAAATCGTCGCGTTCATAGAGTGCTTTTACTTCGTCTAAAAAGCCCATCTCCATCATTTGATAAAAACGTTTAGCAATTTGTTGATGTAAAAGACTACGATCAATGGGTTCCAGGCTCACAGTTACAAAGTCATAATCGTGTTGTCTCTCTTTTTGCTCAGAGAGCAGAGTTGACATGGCTTTGCCACTTAACTCGATAATTTCCAGTGCACGGGAGATACGTTGACTGTCATTGGGTGCCAGGCGCTCGGCAGTGATTGGATCCAAGGTGGCAAGTTTTTGATGCATTGCCGGCCAACCTGATTCAGTTGCTTCTGCTTCAATTTTCGCTCTTAACTCAGCATCAGCTTTAGGCAAATCATGCAGTCCTTCACGCAGGGCTTTGTAATACATCATGGTGCCGCCTTCAATCACTGGTCGGCGACCACGAGTTTCGATCTCGCTAATTAAGCGCAGAGCATCGTCAACAAAATCTGCTGCACTATAGCTTTCTGCCGGATCGCGAATATCCAATAAATGATGAGGCACCAGAGCTTGTTCCTCAGCGCTGGCTTTGGCAGTACCAATGTCCATCCCTTTGTAGATAGTAGCGGAGTCCATGGAAATAATTTCAATAGGCGTTGTTTTGGCTAAAGCTAAGACGGAGGCTGATTTACCGGCAGCTGTAGGACCACTGATACAGAGAATCTTTTTCTTCATATTTTTCTACTCATTCGCCACGCATAAAGAGTTTATCTAAATCACGCATCGACCATTGGAACCAGGTTGGGCGGCCGTGATTGCAGTTGTCTGCCTTATCAGTGGCCTCCATCGCCCGCAATAGCGCATTCATCTCAGTGATATTAAGAAATTTATTCGCGCGTATTGCCCCGTGACAAGCCATGGTCGAGAGAATTTCATTACGTTGCAAGGCAAGTCGCTCAGTACTGCCAATCTCACTGATGTCTTTGAGTACGCCTAAAACCAGGCTTTCAATATCTCCACGTGCCAATAAAGCTGGAACAGCTCTTACGGTGATACTTTTTGGGCCACTGGCACTAAGGCGTAGACCTAACTCTTGTAGCAACTCCTGCTGTGATTCAACAATAGCCACTTCTTTTTCACTACAAGAAATTAAAAAGGGAACTAAAAATTCTTGGATCACAATATCTTGTTGGTCGTGTAATTGCTTTAACTGCTCATAAACGACGCGCTCATGGGCAGCATGCATATCAACCAGGACAAGACCAGAGCGGTTTTGAGCCAAAATATACACGCCATGCAATTGACCAATCGCCATGCCCAGGGGGTAGTCGTCTGCTTCAGCATCTTTGCTCTCTGGCAGGCTTTGATTGCTAGATGGCTGGCGACGCTCCGGCATAGGAAAGCTCTCCAGCGTGCTGTCGGATTCAGGCGCACTAATCGGCGCATAGACTGCTTGCCAATCGCCTGCCGTTTGCGGTAGTTCCAAGGAGTTTTGACGGTAATTGGTGGTTGGGTAGCTTGTTGCTGCAGCGGGCCTACTTATTTGGCCATCACCGGCACGGCCTAGCGCACTCAATACGGCATCAGCATCACTTTGGTTTTGACCGCCGGTATTAGATAAGGTCGCCCCCAAGGCTTGCATAAATAAGCGGTATACTGCTCCCGATTCTCTAAAGCGAACCTCACTTTTAGCAGGGTGCACATTGACATCAACTAATTCTGGTGCAATCTCTAAAAAAAGGACATAGGCTGGTTGCCTGTCGCCATGTAAGACATCACGATAAGCTTGACGTATGGCGTGACTGATCGTGCGATCTCGTATAAAACGGCCATTGACAAAGAGGTATTGCTTATCCGCTCTCGCTCGTGCTGCAGTGGGGTGAATCGTAAGCCCATGAACTCGAGCAAGACCGTGATCCATTTGTACTTCAAGACCATGCTCAATAAACTCTTCGCCAATCACATCACGCACACGTTGAAAAGCATCAGTTGCCTGCCATTGTTTATAAGGCTTTTGGTTATGAAATATTCTAAAAGCAATGTGAGGGTTAGCCATCGCTATACGTTCTAGAGCATCCACCGCGTGAGCAAACTCAGTAGCCTCAGTCTTCAGGAATTTACGGCGTGCAGGAATATGTTCAAATAATTGCTTAACATCAATGGTCGTACCCTCACCACCCGCAGCAGGTGTTATTTCCTTGCTGGTACCACAAATACTATAAGCGTGATCTTGCCCAGCACTGCGGGAGGTAATAGTCATGCGACTGACTGAAGCGATAGAGGCCAAGGCCTCACCCCTAAAGCCCATGGAGGCTACTGACTCCAGTTCATCAAGAGAGCGGATTTTGCTAGTGGCATGCTGAGTGATTGCTAAAGGTAACTCCTCAACTGGTATGCCGCTACCGTCATCAATTACACAGATACGACGGATGCCGCCGCCTTCAAGTCGAATTTCGATTTGGGAGGCACCGGCATCAATGGCATTTTCCAATACTTCTTTAAGTACAGAGGCTGGACGTTCAATCACTTCACCGGCGGCGATTTGATTGATTAGTTGTTCAGGAAGAGGGCGAATTTCTTTTCTTTGAGTCATGTCGTACATATTAAAAAACCGCTCGATATTAATCAAGCGGTTTTAAAAACTAAGTCTATTAAGTGGGAGATTTTACGTTTAACCCATTCTTGCAAGAGGAGGGTTAGTGGCAAGATAATCTTGTAAACCTCTTAAAATGCCCTGTGCTAACGCTTTTTGATTGCTCTTGGAGCGTAAAAACTTCTCTTCTTGAGGGTTAGAAATAAAAGCAGTTTCTACTAAAATCGATGGCGTATCAGGTGAGCGCAAAACGGCAAAACCTGCTTGCTCTACACGGCGACTATGTACACCATTTACCTTGCCAAGCGCACTTAGTACGCGGTGACCGATTTTAAGCGAGTCTTGGATCTGCTGTGTGGTTGACAAGTCTAATAGCACGCTGGCAGTACTCTTATCGTGTACGCCAAAATCCACGCCACCAATCATGTCAGCCTGGTTTTCGCGATTAGCTAACCACTTGGCACTCGCACTACTGGCGCCTTTGGTGGAAAGAGTGAACACGGTGGTACCTTTGGCGCTCGGATTGGTAAAAGCATCCGCATGGATAGAAACAAAAATATCGGCCTTAACACGTCGTGTTTTTTGTACCCTAACTTGTAAAGGCACAAAGAAGTCAGCATCGCGAGTCATATAGGCACGCATATTAGGTTGAGCGTTAATTTGGTCGCGCAAGTATTTTCCAATGGCTAAGACAATATCCTTTTCGCGCGTACCGCTAGGGCCAATAGCACCAGGATCCTCGCCACCATGACCGGGGTCAATGGCAATTAAGATCGGGCGTGAACCACGACTTTTGCTGCCGGAACTGGCCGGTGGAGCTTTGGGAGCGATTTGACCTTGTACTGTAGGAGCATTGGTGGTAGGGCGGTTTGCGCCTAATTGATCAATAATGCCCGCCAAAGGATCGTCGCCCGGACTATCTAATAAGGCCATTAAAGGATCGTGAGCTACTTTAGGATATAAATCCAGCACCAGACGATACTGATAATCGCCAATTGGCTTTAAAGTAAATACTTGCGGTGCAATGGATTGTTTAAGATCCATGACTAAACGTACTACGTCTGCACGGTTTTGACCTACACGAATGGATTGAATATACGGATCATTAGGCTTAATCTGTGAGACTAAAGAATTTAGTGCCTGGTTTAGCGTAATGCCCTGCAGATCCACTACCAAACGGTTTGGGTTTTCCAGCATAAAGTGCTCGGCAGTAAGCGGTGAGCTTAACTCCAGCGTCACGCGCGTGTACTCATCAGCAGGCCAAGTACGGACTG
>LSQX01260467.1_pt1 | contig 10408 bp, 8 predicted proteins | sample 654561 | NCBI WGS metagenome assembly LSQX01 (sample SAMN04489861, study PRJNA283612) | anaerobic digester metagenome | isolation source: 4 biogas reactors fed with cattle manure at either 37C or 55C with and... | place: Denmark: Kongens Lyngby | collected 2014
AGTACGCTGAGTTCCTGAAGATGGATTTCCCGCGCATCCCATTCACGTCCGATGCCAAGCTCTTCAAGAAACTGGCCGCGTTGGGCGAAAAGCTGGTTGCACTGCATCTGCTGAAATCGCCCGATCTCGATCCGCCGACATGCCGGTTCGAAGGGGACGGCAAAAACCGCGTTGAAAAAGATCGTAAAACCGGACTGCGATATGATGCCGACGAGGAGCGAGTGTACATTAACGCAACGCAGTATTTTTCGCCCGTTCCCGAAGCCATCTGGAACTATCAGATCGGCGGCTACCAGGTCTGCGAGAAGTGGCTCAAGGATCGAAGGGAGCGGCGCCTTGAACTCGACGACATCCGCGCCTACTGCCGCATCGTAACCGCGCTCGGGAAGACCATCCAATTACAGGATGAGATCGACGCGATCTATCCTGAAGCGGAGAAGCAGACGGTCGTTGTGCCGGAAGCCGACTAATGCGGGCACAAATAGGTAATAAGTAAGAGGTAAGAGGTAATAAGGATCGACGGCGGATGCGCCAGCCGCTTGCGGTGCGGCAGATTCCGTTCGTCCACACTTTTCACCTTTCTGACTCAACGTTTCGGCTCGTGAGGACACTCGCCCTCCAGTGCTCATCCACGCCCGTCCCTGCGTACTGGAGGGCGAGCGTCCCCGCGAGCCGCAGAGCCATGCCCTGTACGGCGGGACGTCCCGAACCGCCGGAAACACGCGCCCTACCACCACAACGAATGAACCTCCCCTTGGAACGGCCATGCGTCGGCATCGGCGACCAGCCCCGCGCGCACGGGATTCTCCCGCACGTACAGCCACTTCCGGTGATACTGATCCCCGTCACGCATCTGCGTATCCCAAAAATCAGCCTGCCACCTCCAAGGAACGGCCTCCGATCCACACCCATCCCCCGGCACTGGCACTGGAGGGCGAGTGTCCCCACGAGCCGCACCCGCCAGCCGCATCGTCACGCATCTTTTAAAATACCGCCCCCACTGCCGCACCGGAACCGCAGGAAACCGTCCCGGCGCACAAAACAGATGCACATGATCCGGCATGATCACATACCGCCCCACCAGCCACGCATCCGCATCGCCGCATGCGCCACGAAACGCCGCATGAAACCTCTCCAACGCCAGAAAGTTCCCGCGCGGCTGCACGGTCAGCGTCACGAACAGGATGACCGGACGGTTATCGCGCTCGACCGACGACGGATGCGCCAGATGCTTGCGCTGCGGTAGATTCCGCTCGTCCATACTTTTCACCTTTCTGACTCAACGTTTCGGCTCGTGGGGACACTCGCCCTCCAGTACTCATCCACGCCATCCCCCGCACTGGAGGGCGAGCGTCCCCGCGAGCCGCCCTGCCCTCAAAAAACCTCTGCGTCTCTGCGTGACTACAGACTAGCGGTCAGCGCGAAGATCACGTCTTCCTCGGTGATAATCCCTAACACTGCACCGCTATCGCGTTCGCTTACCAGTGCCAGCGGATGACGGTGTTTGCGCATCAACGGCAGCACGTCGTCGGCACGCTCATCGGCACTCACAAAGAAGGGCTTCTCCATGCTGTCTCTGGCCAGCAAGACGTCAGGATCGGGATTGGATGCCAGTGCTTTCGCGACATTCAGCACGCCGACACACCGCGTTCCGTCTTCGTTAAAAACCGGCAACCGCACATGCCCGGAATCGCGGACAGTCTGGAAGCAATCGCGCAACGGTGCCGTCTCGCATGTCCTAACCACACGGCTCAGCGGCGTCATAATCTGCGCGGCCGTCTGGGTATGCAGAGTCAGCACACGATTGATCATTAGCCGTTCAAAGGCAGAGATACGCGAACCGTGCTTGGCGTCGCTGACCACGTTCTGGATATATTCACGCGTCATCAGAAAACGTTGGCCGGTGCCGGAGTCCGATTGGGGCACCAGCCAGCGCGTCAGAAAGAGAATGGTGTTGGTCAGCGGCGTCAGCAGACGATCCATCACATAGAAGGGGCGCGCCACCAACAGCGTCCGCCGCAACGGGCGGGTCGTGAAAAACAGCTTGGGCAGAAATTCGCAGAAGAACAGCACCAGAAACGCCATCACAACCGCCCACAACGTCTGAGCTCCGCTGTTGCTCGGGAAACAACTCTGCGCCAAGCTGGCCGACAGTGTAGACAGTATGACGTTCACCAAGTTATGCCCGACCAACAGCGAGGCCAGACAACGCTGCAAATCTCCGAGGTATCCGTGTAAAATCCGCGCCGACTTCACGCCCGCGCGAACTAGGTGCATGAGTCGCGCATGACTGAGCGACAACAGGCCCGTCTCGGTACCCGAAAGAAATGCGGCGACTAAAGCGCAGAGCAGAATGCCGACGATGTAGAGTCCTGCCTTCACAGCACCTCCTCCTCGTCAAGGCTCTCAAGCAGGTCATCATGCACTGCGTTTTCAAGCGCCTCTTCATCCTCTTTCGGGCGTTCCAGCACTTCGAGTTGGACGGCATCAATGCGCCGCTTGCGTACGCGCCGAACCGTTACGCGGCAGCCCTGCGCGTGTACCGACTGTCCCGCCTGCAGCAGGCGTCCGGCGTGGAACGTCACCCAACCTGCGATCCGGTCCGCATCATCGGCCTCGAGATCCAGATCCAGTTCATGGTTCAGTTCCTCCAGGCTCACGGTGCCGTCTACCAGCCACACATCCGGCGCGACCTGCCGAATCGGCGCGTCCTCCTCCTCTGCGGTCGACGCCACGGGGTCTGCGATCAACTCCAGAATATCGCCGCGCGTGATCAAGCCCGCCGTACCGCCGTATTCATCCAGTACGCACGCAATGTGCTCACCGCTCCGCTGGAAGGTCACGAGCAAATCATCGAGTGAAACATTCTCCGGCACGAACAGCGCTTTACGCGTGGCTTTCTTGGCGTCATGCGCGGGATCAAGCAAAAACCGAACTGTATCAAGAAATCCCTCAATCGCATCTGGGGTGCGCACATAAACCGGCAGGAAACGATGCCCCGCCTCGCGCGCGATTGCCACCTGCTTTTCAACCGGCGTGTCCAGATCAATGCCGACCATATCCACGCGCGGCGTCATTTCGTCGCTGGCCATGAGTTCCGACAGACGGAGAATGCCATCAACCATCGACGCCTCCTCCTCGTCGAGCACGCCCTGCTCTTCTCCAACCTCGACGACCGTGAGCAACTCGTCATTGGAGAGCGCACGCCGTTCGCGCCGCAACGCTCTTTTGAAGATGCGGGAGCTGGCGGTCAGCGCGACATTGAAGGGACGCAACAACCAGAGCCAAAACAACAGCAGCTTACTGCAAATCGGCGCGAGTCGTTCCGCATGGATGACGGCAATGCGTTTCGGCGTCACTTCGCCAAACATAAGCAGGCTCACGGTCATGAGCGGGATAGCGATCACCTCACCCCAACGCGGAATCAGGCTTTCGATCAGCACGTAACCGACACTGGCAAAGGCAAAGTTCACCAAGGTATTGCCGACCAACAATGTAGAGAGAATCAGCGCCGGATCGGCCAGTAATTTTTCCAGCCGACGCCCCGCCGCAGAGTTGCGGTTGCGGATACGCTGAACCTGAATCGGCGACAGGGAGAAGAGCACGGTCTCACAGCCCGAAAAAAAGGCCGAGAGACAGAGCAACAACACAAGAATGGCACCGGCGCCCAACGTGAAAGCAGGATTCATGGTGTAGAAACGTCATCCACAAACAGTTTGGTGCGATGCCCGCTGTTAAGGGTCTCAATCTCCATATCGCGAATCATCCAGCGGTCATCCATTTTTTTGACGCGCTGAACCCACATCCTCCGCACGGTATCGCCTTGCGGACCTAGCTGTTCCACCTGCATCAGACAGCGCAACTGGCGATCCACCCAGATACGCACGGCTGAACATCCCGGAATCGGGCTCGGCGGCACCGCAACCAAAATATCGCAGTCGCGTCCGTTATGGCTTTTGCCGCGCGGCTGATCATCAAAGCGCACATCTTTCCACCAGAGAAAATCCAGCGTCAGGTCCATCCAGGTCATGTCGGTACCCCGGATACGCCCGGCATACGAAGGCTCGGGCACAGGCTTCTGCTCCGGGCCTTCGAACAGTTGGATCTGCGCCGGCTTCCCCTCTGGTCGCGTCAGCATAGCGCGCTCGACGAGCCCCGTGCCCTTCTGATCCAGCAACAACACCTCGGCTGACGGCGGTTGCGCCCCCCACGCCATCAAAAGCTTAAACGGCTGCTGCATCAGCACAATGCCGCGCAGTTTGCGAACGGTCATCGTCCCCTGCAGCAAAAGCGGCTCGGTCGGTATCAGCCGCGTACAGGCATTTAAAGTTTCTGCTGCCGTCAGGTTTTCCTCGACGACAGCCTCTTCAGAGCCAGGGCGATCACCGGTCGCCGAAAACGCGGCCAGCATGGGCAACATCGCACAGACCACAACGAGATTCAACGAAGTTTTCAAACTTACCTCAACGCGTCCACGTCCATCGTGTCGCTCTTTTGAACCCATTTATACCACAAAGCATACAAGGCCGCAAGACGTACGACCGCGTAAACGCGGATCGTACAAATTTAGGATTTAGGATTTAGGAGTTAGGAGTTCGACGTTCAGCGTTCAGAGTTAAAAAACTTTTAACGCTCAAGTTATAGGCAAGGAGTTAGGATTGCGGTTCAGGCTCGTGTGTGAACAGATCGAAGACCAGATCCTTCTGGCGCTGCCGTCGCCCCTGCTCGTAACCGCGCGTTCCGCCGTCGTCCGTGAGATCTTCGCCGACCGAATAGATGATACGCCGTTCGGTGGAGTAGCGAAAGGGCTGTCCGTCGAACGGATCGCGCGGCACGGCGGGCAGGTAGTCCGGCACCAGCGCCTGCAACGTCTCGGGCAGATTGCCCGGTCGCTTCCTCATACGCCCGGCACGCCAACAGCAGCTGTGTAGCAGAAAGCTTGCACGCATCCCCACACGCCCGCCGTACCTTGTCAGCCAGCATTTTTCTTTGATACCGCCAGATGCGCAGCCCCAAAACGTTGGCTGACGGCCATCGTAAGCGGTGCGTCTGACCGCGCTTGGCCGACGGGCCGTCGTTTTGGTTCGTATTGCCGGAAAGAACTCCGGTCGTATCGCTGCCTCCAAGAGGATGGTCAGCATAAGCCGTTCCTGCATGTGCCATCAACAATCGGTAGTCTCCGGCTATCAGATGCCGGGTGCGGTTGTACTGCATGAAATAGCTCGGTAAATAGACGAATTGAACCCTAAGTCTCACGACCGTGCGTTTAAATTTGCTTACGCCCAAACGGTCTGCGTAGATCTGATAGGCCCTGCCGCTCCGCGTTGGTTCCAGCAATTCCATTTGAACCGCATAATCACCCCGCGCTGATTTGGCCAGTTCTTGATTTGCGAAGCGCAGTTCTGCGAGTGCGGCGAGCAGGCGCGCTCTTCCCGCCAGGCCGCACCGCTTGTCGCGCGCCAGAGCCGTCGCTTGGGTCAACCCCATGTTGACGACACCATTGGCAAGCGGATAGTCGCTCATGTTCTCCGAGGCCTGCTGAAGCCGACTCCCATACCGTATCAACAACAGTGTGGCGTCAGTCGCCTCGCTCATCCGCCCCTGTATTCGTTCGAAACGGGCCTGCGTCGCAAGCAGATGATACCCGATTTCAAAAAAACGACATGTCCACATCGGGTCAGGGGCACTTGCTATATCCGGCTTCTGGCAGAAGGGACGCTCAACACCAAGCTTGACCCAAGCGATGGCGGCTTGGTTGGTCGCAATGAAGGCGGACACCAGAGCATCATCGTTCGTTTGTCCACGAAGATATTTGGACGGGACGAAGCCCTGAGGCTCGTACAGCATATTGGAGGCCGCATTCAGAAAGCAGATATAAGCATTTTCTTCTGGCGGCACCTCGGTCCGAACGACGGCCAAATCGGAGACATCAGGCGGGGCGATGTCCCAGATCGGCACGTAAATCAACGCCGCTAAAAAAAGGATGACGATGAGGAACGCCGCACCGATTTTCTTCACAAGTTGCCGCTTCATGGTTGGTCTCGAAGATAGCACTGACACGGCGTAAGGAGCAGGCGCTCTGCGTCAATTAAGGGACAATCCAAGTGCCTGTCTTACCCTCCAGGGCGTCAGTGATATGCTCAGGGTTGGTGATCAATGCTTTCTTGCCGCCATTTTCAATGAATTGGATACATGCCTGAATCTTTGGCAACATGCTTCCAGCCGCAAAATGCCCCTCTGAAACGTACTGCTTGGCTTCTGCGACGGTCATTTGATCCAACCACTTTTGCTCCGGTGTGTTGAAATCAAGAGCCACCTTTTCGACTGCGGTGCTGATCAAAAACAAATCCGCGCCAATCAATTTAGCCAGCAATGACGAACCGAAATCCTTGTCGATCACAGCTTCGATGCCTGCCAGCGTGCCATCTTCACGCTCAATCACAGGGATACCGCCGCCACCCACACCGATCACCGTAAAGCCGGCATTGATCAGGTCATGGATTGCTCCTGCTTCGACAATCGAAATCGGACGCGGCGAGGGCACAACCCTGCGCCACCCGCGGCCAGCGTCTTCCACAACGGTCCAGCCGTCCTTAGCCCGGCGAGTTTTTGCTTCATGCTCTCCCATGAAACTGCCGATAGGCTTGGAAGGATGCCCAAATGCCGGGTCATGCTCGTCAACAACCGTCTGTGTGACGACCGTTATCGCGTCTTTATCGATCCCACGGCGTTTGAATTCGTTGTGCAAAGCCTTTTGGAGCATATAACCGATGTTGCCCTGGGTATTCGCACCACAATAGTCCAGCGGGACCTCATGCAGGGCTGTCCTTGCCAGTTCAGAGCGGCGCAAATTAAAGCCGACCTGAGGGCCATTACCATGGGTGACAACCACATCCCAGCCGTTTTCAATCATATCCACGATATGCGTGATCGTGTCTTTTGCACAATCATACTGATCCTGAATGGTCTGGCGGGATTTATGCTTGATTAATGCGTTGCCGCCAACCGCAACAACGGCGATTCCTTGTCTTGTCATATGGGTGCGTATGGTAAATAAAGCGGGGTGAATGCGTCAAGATAAGGTTGACGCAGATAAGGTTGCCGCGGTGCTTAAAAAGCAATCGGTTGGTGACAGGGATGTGCGACAACCGTAAAAATCTCTGCGCCTCCGCGTCTCTGCGTTATCAAGAAGAGTTTTGCAAGCCGTCACGTTATCTGACTAAAATCACACAACCGCGTGTGGCGTAGAACGTCAGAGACTTGCCGTCCGCCGACCGGACAAGGCGGCGGTGGTAACGTGACGCAATGTCTTCGAGAACAGGCATCCCCTCGATGCCGCCTACGGCGGTGAGAAATGTCATGCCGCTACGGCCCTTTTCTCCCCAGAGAATGTCGTTGATTTTGAGCGTGGCACCGTTTGCGAAGCTGAGCTTTCCTGAGGAGACCGACGTGCCGCCAGCAGCGAGTTCCGCTCCGTCCACGACCCAGTCCCCGGTCACAGTGAGATCGCCGCTGGAGACATCCGGGAGGCCTATGAGGTGTTCGAGCGTGTACGGCATGTCGTCAAAATCGACGCCCGTTCCCGGCGCGAACTTCATCGTCGTGAACTTCGCGAGTTGGAGCGAGGTCGTAAAGAGTGTGCCGTCGCCCGGATCCTTCAACACCGCGTAATAGTCGGAATTGGTCACCATCCCCCGTGCCTGAATGTCCACCGCGAGGCCTTTTGTCGTGCAGCTCGTGCCGGCTGAATCCTTGAACTTGTGGTTCGCGTGTGACGCGCCGGACCCGCCTATCCCGTTGTAGGCGCGCACGGCGAACGCGTGCGGTCCGGGCGTGAGTGTGAGGTTCGTGGTGACGATGGTCGTCCATCCCGCCTGCGAGATCACTCGTTCGCCATCGAGGAAAACGTCGCACGCATCGTCGATGCACACATGCCACGTCCACGTGACGTCCGTCGCGTTCGTGTTCCAAATGTAACCCGCGTACGTGACGAGTTCGTTTTGGTTCCAGTTGTTCCTCTCCATGCGCGGCATGTTTTTCGTCACCGCGTTCGTAAGCATCAGATAAGGCGTGTCGGTGTACGCCGCTTTCACGAGAGGCGTATTGGTTTCGCCATCGCCGTAAGACTTCGTACCCTCATTCAGGCCCGCGAGCGACGATCTGTTGAAACGCACCGTGCCACCTCTCACGTCGAGGAGCCCGGCCCCCATAAGGGAATCATAGACGAGCTCACCCGTTCCGGACTTGACCACTTCAGCCTTCCACGTGCCGGAACATTTCCCCACGTAACCCGTACCGTTGAATTCGACCGACGGCAGGTTACAGGATGCGACGCCGTTGAAAATTACCGCAGAGTTGGTAAGAAAGAGCCGCCCGCCGTCCCACGGCACTGCGCCGTCGGCGTCGATGCGAAGACTGCCCGCGTTCATCGCGATGCCCCCTTTGAAGTCGTTGTCCGGACAGCCGAGGCGCAGCTCCTGATAGTTGCCCATCATGTTGAATCCGCCGTCGCCGGTCACTTTCTTGGGAAAACGGACAGTGGCGAACGTCGCCGCGTTGTTGCCGCCCTTGAAGTTCGTCATTTTCCGGAGGATCACCGGGCCGTTCCACAGATTGTCCTGTTTGTCGACGGAAAGCTGGAAGTAGCCGTCCGCCACGTCCAACGTCCAGAACACCTTGGACAGGACCGACCAGCAGAACTGGAACTGGGCGTTGTTCGTCAACGTGAAGATGTTCGAGGCGTCGCCCGGGAAGCTGCACTGCGTGGGGAACGTCACACTGCCGCCGCTCGCGATCACGTTACCGTTTGTGGTGACAGAATCTTCGAAGAAGAAACTGCCCCCTTTGAGCGTGAGCGTGTACCCGCCGAGATCGGTGGTGCCAAGCAGATCGTGGCGTACTGTGTCCGTGATGAGCGCATTCCCGGTCAACGTGAGCTTTTTACCGAGGGGGCTCACGATGGAGTTCTGTAACGCCGTCGACAGGCAACGAATCGCGCCGTTCCCGTCCGGCCCCGTACCCTCGATGATGAACTGCTCATTGCCGAAGCTGAGCGTTCGCGCCGCATTGGTATACGTCTGCAATTGTGCGCCATCGTAGACCTTTGTGTAGCCGGTCGCGAGGCCGAAGGCGTTTGTGGCCGATGCGTAAACGACACCCTCCCTGATGTGGATGTTGCCTTCGTATTCCGGAAGCTCACCGATATCCAGCTTGCCAGCGCCAAGCTTCACGAGATCGTCCGTGAGGCCGAGCGTCTTCGCTTCGTCGGCGAGCGCCTGTGCGAGCGTCTTCTCACCGCTCGCCACGGTGACTTCCACTTCACCCGCCTGCGCGACGAGCACCGCAGCAACAATCGATCCAACCGACAAAAGCAACTTGTTCATACGGTAGAGCCTCCAGCCTGTTCCACACCGTCTTCTGCACAGCACCATGCCGCACCCAAATGAATGGAATATTCTTGCAAATTCCGGAGCGTTTGTCACTACGCTAGACGAATTTCGAATTTTCGATTTTCGTCCTCAAACTACCTATCACTTAGTCGTCCTAAGGCGCTGACCTGCGAATTACGGCTTTTTCTTGACGGGGATACGTAAACCTGCCATTTTATCAGCCCGACTGCATGCATAAGCATCATGAGCGGTTTGGCTCGTTTGGTGATGGCGTATGCTAAAGAAAGGCCAGGCTCCATTTATGCGGCGTGACGACATCGAAAAGATCCTGATCATTGGTTCCGGCCCGATCGTAATCGGGCAGGCGTGCGAATTCGACTATTCGGGCACGCAGGCCTGTAAGGCACTGCGTGAGTGCGGTTATAAGATCGTTCTGGCAAACTCCAACCCCGCCACCATCATGACCGATCCGGTCATGGCTGACGCCACCTATATCGTGCCGCTGAACGCCGAACGCCTGGAGCAGATCATCGCCCAAGAGCGCCCTGACGCGCTGCTGCCCAACCTCGGCGGACAGACCGCACTGAACCTCTCGATCGAACTTGCAAAAAAGGGCATCCTTGCAAAATACGGGGTGAAAGTCATCGGCGTGAATCTCGATGCGATCGAGCGCGGCGAGGACCGTCAGATTTTCAAGGACACGATGGCCAAACTCGGCATTGAAACGCCCCGCAGCGAGATCATCTATACGGTGGAGGACGCCGAAAACGTCGCCGCCAAACTCGGTTATCCCGTGGTCGTGCGCCCCGCGTACACCATGGGCGGTACCGGCGGCGGGCTCGTCTACAATATCGAAGAGCTGCGCATGATCGTCAACTGCGGCCTGGAGGCCTCTCTGACCCACCAGTGCCTGATCGAAGAATCGGCGCTGGGTTGGGAAGAGCTTGAGGTCGAGGTCGTGCGCGATGCCGACAACAAGATGGTGGCGGTCTGCTTCATTGAGAACGTCGATCCCATGG
>LSQX01016939.1_pt1 | contig 10407 bp, 11 predicted proteins | sample 654561 | NCBI WGS metagenome assembly LSQX01 (sample SAMN04489861, study PRJNA283612) | anaerobic digester metagenome | isolation source: 4 biogas reactors fed with cattle manure at either 37C or 55C with and... | place: Denmark: Kongens Lyngby | collected 2014
CTACAAAAATACGCAAGTCTGTTTGACCGCAACCAGTTCCTCACACTTAATGAGGAAATGTCGTTCGGCGAACACCTGGACCTGATACTGCAAAAGCCGATGCTGGCACGGAATGTTTTTCAGTATGTCTATGAAATGGTCACCTCGAAGGGAACCAGCACCTTCGAGCGGTATCGAAAAACTTACACTCGATACCACTTCTTCAATGACGAGGAAATTCCAATCTTTGGACTGGAAGAGAGCCTCCAGTCGCTCGTCGATTTCATCCATGGTGCCGCTGGACATTACGGCACGGAGAAGCGTGTTCTGCTTTTGCATGGCCCAGTAGGCTCCTCCAAGTCCACCATCTGTCGCTTGCTGAAGCGAGGGCTGGAAAAGTACAGTCGCACCGACGAAGGTGCTTGGTACACCTATAAATGGGTGAACCTTCCTTTCGAGGGCACCGAAGCCATCTACACGGATGACGAGTGCATTTCTGCAATGAACGAGAATCCCATCAAGTTGATGCCGCCTGCAATTCGGCGTCAGTTCTTGAAAGAGGTCAACATGGTCTACGCTGATCAGGGCGGTAACTACGAACTGATTTGCGAAGGCGATCTCAACCCTCGTTGCAAGCTTTTCATGAATGAACTGCTTCGCCGTTACGAAGGCGATTGGGGCAAGGTCGTCCAAAACCACATCAAGGTCGTTCGCCGAGTGCATTCGGAAACTGACCGGGTTGGCATTGGCACATTCCAGCCCAAAGACGAGAAGAACCAGGACAGCACCGAACTTACTGGCGATATGAATTTCGCTAAGATCGGGCACTTCGGTGCAGACAGTGATCCCCGTGCGTTCAATTACGATGGCGAATTCGAAGTTGCCAACCGGGGTGTTTGCGAGTTTATCGAAATGCTTAAATTGGCTAATGAGTTCTTGTATGATCTCTTGGGAGCTAGCCAAGAACATCAGATCAAGCCGAAGAAGTTCTCGCAGATTGTTGTCGATGAGTTGATCATCGCTCATACCAACAATCCTGAGTATGAGAAGCTCCGCAACAACCAGTTCATGGAGGCTCTCCGGGATCGGACGGTCAAGGTTGATGTCCCCTACCTGCTGCGATGGTCCGACGAGATCAAAGTCCTTGAACAAGACTACGGCCCAGGTAAGGTCAAGCAACACCTGATGCCGCACACGTTGGAAATCGCTGCTTTCTTCGCCATTTTGACTCGTTTGCATGACGACGGCGATGGCAAGTTGGATTTGCGAGACAAGGCTAAGCTGTACGATGGCCGCAGTCTCCCCGGCTGGACCGAGGACAGCGTGAAGGAACTTCGGGATCGTTTCCCCTCTGAAGGCATGGACCGAGGCGTATCGGCTCGTTATGTCCAGGACAAGATCTCGAACTGTCTTGCTCGTCGCAAGGACTATGTGAACGTTTTTCACGTGCTCAGTGAAATCCGTTCCGGGCTTGGCAACTCCTCCTTGATCACCAATGTCGAGGATATCAAGCGGTACGAATACTGTGCCGAACTCGCTGTCAAAGAATTGGAGGAGATTCTTAAGAACGAGGTGCAGCGTGCTCTCGTTGCTGATGAGAAGGCTATCGAGCGGCTGTGCAATAAGTATGTTGACAACGTGATTGCTTACGTCAACGACGAGAAGATGATCCATCCGATCACCAACGAGCCCATGGACCCGGATGAGCGGCTCATGCGGAGTATCGAAGAAAAGAATGGCATTCCAGAACAGGGATGCGACGACTTCCGACGCTCACTTGCGGCCTTCATCGGCACTCTGGCTGCACGCAAGAAGGAGTTCAAGTGGGACAGCAATCCCGAACTCAAGCGTGCCCTAGAGGCCAAGGTGTTCGAGGATGTCAAGGATACGATCAAGTTGTCCTCGCTCACAAAGGAAGCAGCGGAACTCGATCCTGATCTCCAAGAGAAGATTGACGCCATCAAGACCAGACTGATCAAGCAGTATGGCTATAACCATCAGTCGGCAACTGATGTTCTAGATTATTGCAGTAGTATTTTTGCTAGAGGCGACACTGCTAACAGTGGTTGATTGTTGATCGAGATACCTTATCATCAGTATGATGAAATAAAGACAATCCTAGAAAACGAGGTGCGTCATCCCCAAACGAATCCAAGAAGATCACAAAAAATTTAGAGACGTTATTTCTGGCCGAACTCGGCGGGAACTGAAACGTCTAATCAAATCAGGTGCCATCGTCCGGCGCAGGCCAAAAGGCGGCAAGATGACCATCTCAATCCCTGAGATTGAGATCCCCCATTTCGTGTTTGGTAATAACGGGAATGGAGTTGGTCGTGGGCCAGGAAAGGAAGGTGATGTAATCGGTCGAGACCCACAACCGGGGAAGGGAAATCAAGCTGGGTCTGATCCGGGCGAAGGCATCGATATTCAGATTGATCTCGATGATATCCTCAAATTCATGGAAGAGGAGTTGAAGCTTCCACGAATGCGGCCGAAGCCGAACGAGACTTTTGAAGAGATCAAAATCAAGTATAACGATATATCCAAAACGGGGCCGGAATCGCTGCGACATACCCGACGCACCATGTTGGAGGCTCTCAAGCGGCTCGCCATGACAGGCGACTTGGACAAGCTCCATATGGTGCCTGGAGCTAGGGTTCCGCACAGGCTGATTACTCCCGTCAATTCCGACAGGAGATACCGTCAGTACCGAGAGATCAAAATCCCATCGTCGAATGCTGTGATTTTCTTTGCCCGTGACTGTTCGGGCTCGATGGATGATTATCGGTGCGATATTGTGAGCGACATGGCATGGTGGATTGACTGCTGGATTAGAAGATTCTACAAGCGGGTGGATCGCTGCTATTTCGTCCATGACACCCGAGCCATGGAAGTCAATGAGGAGCAATTCTATACGTATCGCTATGGTGGCGGCACGATGTGCTCTTCTGCATTTCAGGCAATCGCTGATCAGTTGGAGAATCGTTATCCGCCCGAAGCGTATAACGTCTATATCTTTTACTTCTCAGACGGCGACAACTGGGACGACGACAATAACAAGATGATCAATATCATCAAGGAGAAGCTTGGTCCTGAAATCGTCAATATGATTGGGGTCTCGCAGATTTGCTCCTGGAGATATCAGGATAGCGTGAAGCAAAACATTGACGAAGCCCTCGCTAGTGGCAGATTGAACAAGAATTATATTCGCACAGCTTATGTCGGGCCTAACGAGGAGGCAGACACAGGTGGCAGCTTTGGCAATTGGGGTTACCAACCCGATCTGACCGAAGAGGATCGCAATGAACAAATCATCGAAGCTATTCGCAAGTTGCTTGCGGCAGACCAAAGGGAGGTGGCGGCGTGATCACTCAGAAAAATCAATTCGGAAGTTTCCTAGCTCTCGAAAACGACCGCAGTCCAGGTTACGTGTTTGAAGCCAACTTTCTGCCCAGTCTGCTAAAGTCCGGCGATGTGGCTGTAGATTGCAATGCAAATGCTGGAATAGTTACAGTGGCTATGGCGAAGGCGGTTGGTGAAGAAGGCGGAGTGCTCGCTTTTGAGTCACAAAGTTTCATTTACTATATGCTTTGTGGCAATTTGGCGATAAACCACATCATCAATTCACAGGCTTTCAATCGGGCTATTGGCGATACAGGTGGTCGCAGCTTTTATGTGCCTAATTTCACATATAAAGAAGATGTGGATTTCAGTGGCATAGGATACGCCGCCAGGATTGGTGCAGAGGATGCTCAGGGGCACACATACTGCAAACCTGTAGCTGCACTCACGGTTGACGAACTCAACCTCAAGGATCTTCATTTGGCAAGAGTAGATCTTGCTGGATCAGAACTCCAGGCATTGATGGGTGCCAGAGCGACCATTCGTCGGTGTAGGCCGATACTTTACATCCGTATGACGAAGAATTTTGAGGAGATTCTAGAATTCTTGAAGGTGGAGAATTACGGATGGTCCGTGGTGGACGTGAACGAAAAGGGGCGTCGTTTGGCAATTCTTGCTTATCCCTCTTCGGCGGACACCACAGAATGGTTCGAAGGCCCCGAGTTTGTTAACATCGACAGCAGCGAAGATCCGGCACATCAGCCTTTGAAGGAAGCCAAAGCTGCGGTATATTGAAGTTTACTCTTGCTTCCGTGTGGAACGATTGCGAGAACGATTGGAGTTGGACACATAGACTGGATTAAGAAACATGGCTAAATCAAGAATGATGAGTGGCTCACCTCTGTTGCAGGGCGACAACACGATTCCCGGAGTGCCAGTCCACAAAGAGTTTTTGGATCTTCTGCCGACCATCGAGGCTAAGTGTCATGAGATGGGATTGGATTACTATCCCATCGTTTGTGAATTTGTCCGTTACGATGAGATGGCAGAACTTGCGAGTTATGGTGGATTTCCAGTGCGATATCCCCATTGGAAATGGGGGATGGAGTATGAACAACTGTCTCGGGGATACGAGTACAACCAGTACCGGATTTCCGAGATGGTAGTGAACACTCGGCCATGCTACATCTATTTCATGGACTCCAACACGTTGGTGGACAATGTGGACGTGGCATGTCATGCCATCGGACACAACGACTTCTTCAAAAACAATGTTTTCTTCGAGCCAACCGATGACAACATGATGAACAAGTTGGCAAACCACGGTAGTCGCATTCGTCGCTACATGGCTAGATGGGGTTACGAGGTGGTTACCGAATTTATCGACCATGTTCTGAGGATTGAGACCTTGCTCGATCCTCAGAAAGCTTGGAGAAAGAAGAAGATAAAGAAGGTGAACGTTCGGGACGAACGACAATATCGGTTCCCTGAGCGTTTGCGATCCACCAACAACTACATGGATGAGTGGGTGAATCCAAGGGATTACCTACGGGACCAGAATGATAAGATCGAGCGAAAAGACGCTCGGGATTTTCTTGGGCTTCAGGATAGACCTGAGCGGGATATCATGGGCTTTCTCAAAGATCGTGCTCCGCTCAAGCCGTGGCAACAAGACATCATCACGATGTTGTATGAGGAATCGATGTATTTCTCGCCGCAGCGTCAGACCAAGATGCTCAATGAAGGATGGGCTAGTTTTGTGGACTTTCACCTTCTCTGCCGAGAAGGCATGGCTTGCTTGGGTCAGGCTAGTGATGATATGGGTATTTGGGAATATGCTAAGCATAAGATGGCTGTGCTCGGCGGCAAATACAGCATGAACCCATACAAGCTGGGATTCGAGTTGTTCCTTGATATCGAGGAACGGTGGAACAAGGGTCAATTCGGGACTGAGTGGGAGAACTGCCAAGATATGCGGCAAAGGTCCGAGTGGGACAAACAACTGGGTATGGGCATGGAGAAGGTGTTTGAGGTCCGCCGCTACTACAATGATTATACAGCAATCCAGGAATTCTTCACGCCTGAGTTCTGCGATAAGAAGCAGTTTTATGAGTGGCGTAGGTTCCCGAATGGCGAATACAAAATTGTCAATCGGGACTTTGATTCGATCAAGTCCAAGTTGTTGAAGCGATATCTGAATGGCGGCTTGCCGGATATTCGGCTGACCGACCCTAATCACCTCGGTAAGGGGTGGTTTTTCATGCAGCATTTCTGGGATGACCGTCCGCTTTTCGACAAGTATGCCAGGGAGACGATTATCTCGGTACACAAGATTTGGGGCAATGTCATTGTGTTGGCGACCAGGAACATGGATGGCGTGGAGTATGTGTACGTCTGCGAGGGATTAGATCCAGACAAGGATGTACACGTAATGACCCGTGAAGAATACGAGAGAGATTTTGTTCGATGAATGATCTGAGAATCATTGAGTTTCATAACAATTTGCCCAGCAATTTGGGCATGATTACCCAAGACTCTCCGTGGGATAAGTATGGCGTGTTTGGTAACAAAACGTTTCGAGCCAGATCTGCTGCGGCTTATCTCATGCCAGAGGATTTTCTCATAGCAGAGGATGCTAAGTTCTGGGGGAAAGTTCAAGTACGGGAAACGGAGATTGGAAACAGACAACGCTATCTTACGATAATCCCAACTGAGGAGTCCCACCGGGAAAGAGTCNNCCGTGAAAGAGTCACGCAAAGGGAAGACAGAGTAGTAGAAGGAGAAGTTAATGAAAATGAGCGAACGAAAGCGAATGGCAAAGAAGACTCCGAGCCAACTTGCTAGAATTAGGAAGAGAAAAACGAAGGCAGTGGCAAAACGAGCCACTGCCGAGCAGCAGATGGTTGAATATCTGCTGGATCGAGGGTGGTCTCGTTCAGGACCACTCGGCGACGTTTGGAAAACTTCGCATTGGAAACCCTATCGAGAACTGCTGCGAAGCCGAAAAGGCTATATGCAAGTTGGAGAGACAGACTTCGTGCAAAGGATTTTTTTCGAGACGGAGCAAAAGCAGTTTTCTTCGGAGAACGCTGCGATGACCTTGCATCGTGCTTACGAGTATCAGAAGCGGCTAGACGCTTCTGGCTATGAGAGGCCAAAAGGCGTGGACGATGACTTGGCCGCTGACATCTAGGATTGACCGAAGATGCCTGGACCGTGCGGGCCTTGCCCGCCTATTATAGCCATGTTGGGGTGCTGTTGCATGGTATTGACATAATCAGGATCGTCCATGTCAGCCAGACCTTGTTCTTCGGGGCTGGGAGATTCATCATTCATTTTGATGGTCTCCCATTTCTTTTTAAGTTCATTCCATAGTTGGCGAAACTGGTTTACTTTCGGATCATCATCTTCCGGCAGGCTCTTTTCCAGATGTTCAATACCCGAATCAATGGCCAACATCCTATCTTGATCTTTAGCCTTGGTTTCGATGTCTTGGGCATCTACCTGTGGTTGTAGCCCTGTCCGCTTCACTTCATCTGAGGCAGGCGTGCTGCTTCCACGATTGATCATGGGAGGGTTCATCTCGGGCGTCATCGACCCCAAGCTAGCTTCGGACTCTATGAAATTCTTAAAGTTCATGATAGAATTATCTATGTCCATAACGTGGATTTGATGCTACAATGTTCATTAACAAGTTGTGCAAGGAGGCTGGCATATGCCAAGACAATCGAAGGATCAGGTGCTCTATGACATGCACAATCACTGCGTGAACCTGAATCTTCGGGATATTTACCTGCATTCTTATTACATCAAGGACGATGTGGACGAGCCGGGAGTGGACTACAGGCAGGCAACGACCTTTATCAAGAATCTCCACATGCTTGACACGCCGCCGTACAAGCCGATATTGGTTCACTTGCAGTCTACGGGGGGTGATTGGGACAACGGAATGGCGATGTTCAATGCCATTCAATTTGCATCCTCCTATGTAATCATGCTTGCTTACTCGCAAGCTTCTTCGATGAGCGGCGTGGTATTTCAGGCAGCGCCGTTGAGAGTCATGATGCCAGACTGTCACTTCATGATGCACTATGGCTGGGGTGGCGGCGGCTCGAACCATCCTTATGCTATTAAGAGCGAGGCTGAATTCGGGGTTGTGGCGTGCAAGAGAATGTTGGAAATATTTGCCGAACGAGCAGTAAAAGGCCAATTTTTCAAACAGAAAAAATCCACAACAGTTCAGTCTGTCTATAATTTTTTCGATAAGAAATTAAGGGAGCAGATCGACTGGTACCTAGACTCCGAGGAAACGGTGTACTATGGGTTGGCCGATGACATCCTAGGAAGCAAGGACTATCCAGACATTCGGAGTCTGAGGGAGGTTTAGAAGTTTTCCCACAATCCAAGAAAAAACCAGAAAATCCATGAAAATCAACTCAAGTTTTTGGAGAAATATGACGATGAATACTAATATAGAGGTAGAAGTGAGCGAACTGACGAAAGAATACGCCATTCTCAACGGAGAGAAGATTGTGTTTGACGAACCTTTTGAGGAAGTGCCAAATGAGGCGGACTTTCTGAGTTGGCTCACCAATATCAAGAACGAATTGGTGAAAGAGAATGTTACTGAAAGCGAAGGAAATACAAGAGAAGTATCGCATACACCATGACAGTTTGCTGAATTGGGAGCGAGAAGGAAAGATTGAGCCGAGACGCACAGCAGGTGGGCATCGTAGATGGTTGGAACAAGACATCCAAGATTTGCTGAAAATCCATGAGGAAAAGGCAACTAAGAAGTATTGTTTTTACGCCAGATGCTTAACCGCCAAACAGAAAGACAACCTTGACCGTCAGATTGAGCGACTGAGAAAGCATTGCAAAGAAAAGGGCTACGAAGATGTCAAGGAATACTCGGAGATCGGGTCGGGATTGAATGATAATCGCCGCCAACTCCACAAGTTGATTGATGCTGTGCTGAAAGGCGAAGTCAATCACATCGTTGTGGAATACAAGGATAGGTTGGCACGGTATGGTTACAAATTTTTGATGCGGTTTTTCAAAGGACTTGGATGTGAAGTTGAGTATCTTGAGGATAATGCGACAAAGGATGACAACGAAGAGTTGGTTCAAGATGTGTTGAGTCTTTTCACTTGTTTCAGTGCTAGACTCTACGGCAAAAGGGGCGGAAGACCCAAAGGTAGCAAAAACAAGAAAGAACTGGCAGAGAAGTTGGAGATTGGAGCGAATGATGGAGAAGTTGAACCTCATCAAAAAGGAAATTGACAAGAGCGAAGAATACGGTGTTTCTGTCACGGAATATTTTTGATGACAACAATTAAGGCACACTACTTTAATCCGGCTTCTCTTGCTTTTGGAGGAAAGAATTTTGGAGACATGCTTGTACCAATCATTTTAGAGTGGCTTGGCTATAAAACGAGGTACGTAGAAGGCAAAGTACAAGGAAAACTTCTATGTATCGGTAGTGAATTAGCTGGTGGGCAAAAGTTACAAAAAAATGATGTTGTATGGGGATATGGTGCTAAATTTGATAAGCCTATTGCAGTACCCAGCGGAGCCACAATACTAAGTATGAGAGGGCCTATGACCGCTAAGTTAGTGCAAAATTATACTGTGCCGAAGGTGTACGGAGACCCAGCAGTATTGCTACCTCTAATCTATAAGCAGGAGGTAACCACCCAGTACGATGTTGGCGTTGTTCCTCACTATATTGACAAGCCTTTTTTTAAGATTACCAACCATCATCTTATTGATATTCAGAGCGACCCATACAGTGTAATTGATGAAATTTGTAAGTGTCGAGTGGTTGTTTGTACAAGTATGCACGCCGCCATAGTTGCAGAGTCATATGGGGTTCCCGCAGTATGGCTAAAAGTAAGTGATAAAATAGGCGGATTGGAATTTAAGTGGAATGATTACTTGATGGGGACGGGCAGACCTTCCTGCTCACCTGTTGTGTTAAATGGCACGGTGACAGATAAAAACATAGATAAGGTGAAAGATAAGGTGTTACCAGTACAAAATGCTGATAGGCAACAAATTATTGATGTATGGTCACAATGCCCTTTATGGCAAATTATGGGGTAATATATGATTTATTTAGGCCATGTTAATGATGAAAAAAAACGATTATTGGGAACATCTGGAGGTTTAGTTCGGGCTATATTTGAATATGCACTACAGTGTGGATTCATTGATAGAGCGTATATGGCAAAGGCCCCAAATGACATTGTTGTTGTAGACAAAAACAATATCAATAGTATGTAGGTAGAGGGCTGTGCGGCTATTTATAAACGATTTTCCTTGTGTCCTACCATGGGGGATGGAGCGTTTTTATTGCCGTGTGATAATACTAAATGTAAATTAAAGATTAGTCCTTTGTGTGGAGGCGTATTACAACCATCATATATTGATAATATAGATGGTGTAATAGCACATCGGCATGGAGTTTGGCCTGGCCTAAATATGCTTAAGGAAGACGGCGTTGGTACTATAACTTACCAAAAGTTGCTAACGGAAGATAGATGTAAAAAATGTAAGATGGTTGTGGCGGCGAATGCACATATGATGGTTGCCGACCCATGGGAATTACTGAAGAAAACTGAGCAACCAGGGTGGACGTTGCTAAATTTGAAAGACGAAGCCTTGTCGTGGCTTGTTGAGGGTGCCGATGTTACACTTATAAAGTTAAAGGATGATGTGTGGAATAAACACATTGAAGTTTTTAGAAAGAGTCATGGAAGATGAGCGTATCTGTTATAACGGCGGCGTAAAACCGCACCATTCCGTCAGGAATGTTTGACCCGTGAGCGGTGGCGACCGAGCCGTAGGCGAGGGAGACAATGCGAACTGGGTCAAACCCTTGGGGTGCGGATGTAAGCCGCCTATTGAAGTATCGCTGGAATACTGTCGGACGGACAGGAATTTACGCTTGGGGATGAGAGGAGTTCGCAGCCCGTTGAGGGCAGTGCCTCTCGTAGAGCCAAGAAAAAACAGTGTGTAGTCCTAGTTGGATAAGGTTCAATTAGATATGCACGAAGCCGCAGGGCTTGCCCTGCGGTGCGTCAC
>LSQX01146691.1_pt3 | contig 10407 bp, 12 predicted proteins | sample 654561 | NCBI WGS metagenome assembly LSQX01 (sample SAMN04489861, study PRJNA283612) | anaerobic digester metagenome | isolation source: 4 biogas reactors fed with cattle manure at either 37C or 55C with and... | place: Denmark: Kongens Lyngby | collected 2014
AATGTTTGTTCAAACCCAGTTAGTTAATTCAAGTTAATTAAGCCCAAAATAATCAATCGGTGGTTCAAAAAGAAAGTTTGTTCAAGATCAAAAATTCCTCAGACATTCTCCGCCACCACATCTAATAGAACCAAGAAAGAGCCTTTAGAATAAGGCTCTTCTTTTTTTATTGTGATAAGTTGGTGCCTGCCACCGGTGGCCCTGAGGGCCTAAACTAAATGTCGGATAATCTCATCCTCATCCCCATACATGTAATCTATAATTGGTATTTGAATCATGGTGTAGGAGCCTGGTTTTTGCTTCAAGCTTGCCCGGGCTGCGGCCACCATAATCTGAGCCGTTAAGGCCGGGTTGTTTATCTTCATGGAATAGCTTAACAATTGATTATGGGTTAATCCTGAAACACCTTTGCGTTCCATTTGAACCCCATGTCCCACATCCAATAGCATTTCTACATCTGCCACCTGACTTACAATAGTCTCATCATTTATGAAGTAGGGATCACTTTTTATAGCAGTGACAACCGCGTTGAAATCACTTCCCGGCTTCAGCTGAACATAAACCATACGGCGGTGAACGCCGGTACCAATCGGGATTGTCATCGAAAGCGCATTTTCCACCCCGGGGATGGCCTTGGCTGCCACAGTGTGGCCCATACTCATGCCGGGGCCAAAGTTGGTATAGGTTATGCCGCGGGGGAGCATAAATTCAAACATACAGCGCACCATGGAATCTGAACCGGGATCCCAACCGGCGGAATTTACTGCTACGGCACCGTTGCTGCGGGCTACTCTATCCAGCTTGATGCGCAGATCTGCCACCTGCCCGTGGATATCATAGCTGTCAATAGTATTAATTCCCTGGGCCAATACTTCTGCTGCTACATCCGGAACTAACCGCGTAGGGATACATAGCAGGGCAACATCTACCTTTGCTAATTCCCCGATGTTTGTGACAAGATTATGATTTTGAGCTGCTGCCAGGGCTTTGCCCTTCAGTAGTCCTGCAGGTTCAACGATACCTGTCAATTCCATGTCAGGCGAGGCTTTTACAGCATCAACCGCATATTTTCCAATATTTCCGAAACCCAATATAGCTATTCTGATTTTACTAGCCATTAATACACCCCTGTTCTCTTTTTATGTTCTTTTATAGGATATCTAAGATTAACTCAGGTATCAACAGATAAGTTGGGGCCTGGCACCGGGGGCTGCTGCTATCTCCCTAAAAGTCTAAACATATTCCTCTTATAAGCCTCCACTCCAGGCAGATCGAAAGGATTAACCCCTGGTAAATATCCACTCATAGCACAAGCTTTCATTGCATACGAGCATTGTCCAGCAATAAATAGAGGATATGTAAATCCGTTTGATCAATCATTATCCATAGAATCCTTTCATAATAAAAGAGAAAACCTCTATATCAGCACGCTAAGAAATCGAGCTCTATGTAATAATAAGTATAGTACAAGAAAGGGGGTTTACATTAATGAAAATTCAATTAATCCGCCATGCCACCATGCTTATCGAAATCAATGGCAGAAGCATATTGGTGGATCCCATGCTGAGTGAGGCTGGCAAAATGGCAGCTGTTCCAGGAGTCGCTAACAACTCTGCTAATCCATTGGTCTCTTTACCGGTTGATCCTTCATCAATAATACATGCCGATGCAGTTGTGGTCACACATACTCACCGTGACCACTTTGATGATGCTGCCAAGGAGTATTTGCCGTCCGACAGCCTAATATTCTGCCAAACGCCTGATAGAATATCAGCCACGAATTATTATTTGCTTCGCGGGAGCTGCCCAGTTTAGCACTGGCGGTCCAATTACCATGACCGCAATGATAAGTTAGGATCTGGCACCAGGGTCTCCTTTCGACAATCCTCTCAAGTAACTTAGAATGTTAGGTTCCTGGCACCAACTGAGCAAGTTGCGTCCATTGCTTGCTTCCATTTATAATTAAACTATAATGGGTATTTAATGAAGGAGGCGGTTATTATTAACTTTCCTTTTGATAACCGAAAAGAAAAATATACCTATGCAGATTACCTGAACTGGCCGGATGGTGAGCGTTGGGAAATCATTAATGGAGAAACTTATATGATGAGTCCGGCTCCGTCAAGTGAACATCAGAGAATTTTAATGGAAATTGCATCGCAGTTACACACTTACCTCCGAGACAAAGGCTGTACAGTTTTTCCTGCCCCCTTTGACGTGCGCTTGCCCCGAGGAGAAGAAGATGATGAGGAAATAGACAATGTAGTTCAACCTGACCTGGTAGTAATCTGTGACCGCAGCAAAATAGATAAACGGGGCTGCAAGGGAGCTCCAGATTTGATAATAGAAATACTATCTTACTCCACCGCCAAAAAGGATCTTAACGAAAAATTTAACCTGTACGAGCAGGCAGGTGTAAAAGAATATTGGGTGGTCTTCCAGAGTGAAGAGGTAGTAGAAGTTTATCAATCAAATGACAATATGAGATATGAAAAAACCGGCACTTACGAGAGTAACGACCAGATCAAAGTTGGCATCCTGCCGGAGTTGGAAATAAACCTGAGCCTGGTCTTTCAAAATAGAATCGAATAACTCGGGGTTTGTATCATATACCCTGGCTGACTACGTAAAAAGGAAGATATTATTCTATGACTATACTATCTGTTGATAATATATTTAAAAGCTATGGAGAACGTATCCTATTTGATAATATGTCATTTACCCTGGAGGATCAGGATAAAGTTGGATTGATTGGAATTAATGGTATGGGGAAATCCACCCTCCTAAACATAATATCCGGTCTAGATGGGGCTGACGCAGGAACAATTACTACCTCCCGCGGCCTGACCATTGAGTACCTCGCTCAAAATCCGGTGTTTAATCAACAGGCTACGGTTATTGAACAGGTACTTAAAGGCGACAGCCTAGCTATGAAAGCGATCCGGGAATACCAATTAACTCTGGAGGACATCATCAACAAACCAGATAACATTGATCTGCAGATTCTATTAGCGGAACTGACTTCCCAAATAACTTCTTTAGATGCCTGGCATCTGGAAAGCCAGGTTAAGACTATCCTCAGCAAACTTGGCATTAGACATTATGAGCAGCGGATGGTTAACTTGTCAGGTGGACAAAGGAAAAGAGTTGCTCTAGCAGCCTCTCTTATTACTCCCTGCGATCTGCTTCTAATGGATGAACCTACCAATCATCTGGACAATGATACTATCGAATGGTTGGAAAAATATCTTGCCAATAGAAAAGGTGCCCTTTTAATGATCACCCATGATCGGTATTTTCTGGATCGAGTGGTAAATAAAATATTTGAATTGGATTGTGGCAATCTATATATTTATGATGGATCTTACTCCAGCTTTGTTGAAAAGAAAATTGAAAGGAGATCTCTCGAATCCGCTATGCAAGCCAAGCGCTTCAGCCTTTACCGAAAGGAATTGGAATGGATCAGGACCGGCCCTCGTGCCCGCAGGACCAAACAAAAGGCTAGAATTCAGCGTTTCGAGGAGCTGAAAGAATCCGTGGGGGTTTCCGATGATTCTACACTGGATATGTCGGTAGGTCACTCCCGTTTAGGAAAGAAAACCCTGGAAATAGCCAATGTAAGCAAAAGTTATGATGGAATACCTGTAATCAAAGATTTTGACTACATATTATTGCGGAATGATCGGATTGGAATTATTGGGGATAATGCTACCGGGAAATCAACTTTGTTAAATATTCTAGCTGGGAAAATCGAAGCCGACAACGGCAGTATAGATATCGGTCCCACCGTTAAAATTGCATACCTATCCCAGGAATCAGAAGACATGGATCAGAGTCTGCGGGCTATTGAATATATAAAAAGCACGGCCGAGTATGTAACAACTGCAGAAGGCAACAAAATAAGTGCGGGAAAGATGATGGAAAGATTTCTTTTTCCCCCTGATTTGCAGTGGACTCCTATTGCCAGACTTTCCGGAGGCGAAAAAAGAAGACTCTATCTGCTGAAAGTGCTAATGGATGCACCCAATCTTTTGCTGCTGGATGAACCCACCAATGATCTGGACATCAATACCCTACAGGTACTGGAAAACTATATTGATGAATTTAACGGAGCCGTGATTTCCGCATCCCATGACCGTTATTTCCTTGATCGAACCTGTCATAAAATATTCTCCTTGGAAGGCCCAGGGAATATCATTATACATGTGGGTAATTACTCAGATTTTTTAGAGTATAAAAGCCTCAGTTCCAGGCCAGACAAGAAGATGAATTTCGGCAAGGCCAACCACCCTGCGACTGTAAAGGCCCAACCATCCCCACTAAGGTTTACTTATAAAGAGCAACTGGAATATAACACTATTCAGGCAGATATTGAAGCTTTGGAAAGGGAACTGTCCAGTCTGGATGAAGAAATGAGCAAAACAAGCAGCGATTTTGTCCGGCTACAGGAATTATACCAAAAGAAAGAGCAAACCGAAGATGCCCTGCTCAATAAAATGGAGCGTCATGAATACCTGAGCAATCTTGAAAAGCAGATAAAAAACAGTAAAACATAATTTTGGAGTGTGATTTATCAGTTTTTTCAGAAGATAAAAATGAAATATCAATAAATTCACACGAAAAGATAAGTTGGTGCCTGGCACCGGGGTCTGTTTTATCAGCTGCGTATTAGCAGAGATATATTGGAATATATTTACATCATTGTGTGTCTTGCTAAATATTATGGGATATAATAAAACTATAATTAAGCTGAAGGCACGGGTGGATGAAGAATTACGGATTTTTCAGTGGACGGTTCACCGCCCGCTTTGCTACCTGCTTAATCGCTCCATTTCCTGCCAGAAGCTGGGAAAAGAAATATCTACCGCCTGGGGATTGGCGATCACGGTTTCCCCTTCAGCCAGCAGGGCAGCAACGGCCAGGCTCATAGCAATCCGGTGATCACCATGGCTGTTAACCTGGGTCCCTTTTAAGGTGCCGGCTCCTCCCTGGATGATAAAACCATCCTTTCGACAATCCTCTCAAGTAACTTAGAATGTTAGGTTCCTGGCACCAACTGAGCATTCTCATTCGACAGCATTCTCGAGTTACTTAGTTTCTTTGGTTCCTGGCACGGCTTATAACTGCAAACTTGCCGCCTGGATAAGTGCGAATCAGGCCTTCCAGTTCCATTAGGGAAAGAACCTGGATTAGTTGGAGCTGGTCTATCTGGGTATCTGCACTTATTTTTTCGATGGTCTGAGGAGCAGAAGAAAGACTGGAGAGAATTTTTTGCTCGGTATCGCTTAGCTGTCTATCGGGCTTACCAGGATTTTTACGACTTGCATCCGCCCTATTCAGGTTAGGTATTTCCTCATTTTCAGGAGGAAGGCTATTTATTGAAGCTATACCTGTATGATGTGAATCAAAATCCGGCAACAATTGGGCCGGGTGCAAATAGATATGGGCACCTTGGGCGATTAAACGGTTCACGCCTTTTCCAGTGGAATTCTTGATTTCATGGGGCAGGGCATAGACTTCCTTACCCTGATCTTTTGCAAAACCTGCAGTAATCAGTGCGCCCCCTTTTTCTCCTGCCTCTACCACAAATATTTTTTGACTCCAGCTGCTGATGAGGGCGTTTCTCTTCGGGAAGTATTCTGGGCGCGGCCTGGTCCCGGGCGGGTATTCTGAAATAACCGCACCGGTTTCGATAATAGCGGCCAATAAGCTCTCATGTTCCTGGGGATAACAAATATCAACGCCATTACCCAAAAAGGCAATGGTATATCCTCCAGCTTTTAAACAGGCAGTATGGGCATAGCCATCAATGCCCTTGGCCATCCCGCTGATTACCGGAACATCATTTTGAGCTAGAAAATCTGCTGCTTCCACCGCCACCTGTTTCCCATAATCTGTACATCGGCGGGAACCCACAATGGCCACACCTGGACTGTATTTTTCCAGCGATCCTCGATAGTACAGCAGTACAGGCGCATCAGGATATTTTTTAGCAGTAATCGGATACCAACAATCATGGTAAGTTAACAATTTTATGTCATGGTTCATTGCCTCATCCAATATCCTCTTGGCCCCATCCAAAGAACGATGTTCCTGCTACGCTATAGATTTTTGTTGTTTCCAGAGCCTCTTCTTCCGTCATGCTGGGAAGAATGGTAGGGATTCGTTTGGCAATCATGGATTTGCCACAGCCTGGGGTACCAAGCATTAGCAGATTATGTCCTCCTGCCGCTGCCACAACGATATATTCAAGCATGGCCTCCTGGCCTTGAACCTCATTAAAATCTACCGGATAGGGATCTTCTGCCGGAGCATCAAAATTAACTTCCTGTTGAATAGGGTACTCCTTCTCCCCTTCCAGGAATTGTACTACCTCTCTTAAATAATCAAATCCAACCACATTCATCCCCTGCACCAAGGAAGCTTCATGAATGTTTTCCCTGGGCACAATAATATTTTTGATCCCGGCTTCTTTCGCCGCAATGACCATGGGAAGAACGCCGGCGCAGGACCGCAGCCGGGCATTCAAAGATAACTCTCCCAGGCATCCATAGTCCTGCCAGCGATTAACCTGGAGCTGATCCGATTCCATTAACAGCCCCAGAGCAATCGGCAAATCAAAATGCGAACCGCTTTTTTTCAAATCACTAGGAGCCAGGTTGATTACCACCTTCATTTCCGGAAAACGAAAATGTCCGTCCCGCAAAGCAGCCTCCACCCGTTCCCGGGCCTCTTTTACCGCCGTATCCCCCAAGCCCACAATAGAAATCAACGGCTGTCCTTCAATGGTTTTGGTCTCTACATCAACCAGGTAACCGTCTACCCCCCAAATGGCAAAGCTTTTTACAATCGAAGCCACAGGATGCCCTCCCCCAACCATACATTGGCTGTAGTTTACTGAATAATCTTATTTACCGCTTCACCTGATACTCCAATGTTGGCACCGATTTCCTTAAATGTATAACCCTGTTCAGCGGCTATTTTTACATAACGAACCTTGTACTCTTTTAACGACCGCTGCCGTGATCCGGCCTTGATCCGTTCAAAGTCTTCTTCATTGCTTACCGCTCGTCTTAAGATTCCGTCCAGGGTGTTATCCTCGTATTCCAGATTAAGAACAGGTTCTTCATCTTCCAATGTACCGATGATATTCACCGCTTCAAATTCATCATAAGCCTTCTTGCTTACCATAGGCTCATCTCCATCCATGAAGCGCACATATTCTTCCAAGGCCATTCTGCGGTCATCGGAAAACATGTTGAGAATCTTATCCACACTCACCAGCCCATTGGTGTTTTTTCGGTAATAATGGTCACTGCTCCATTTGTATTGGGCAATTTTTTTGCAGATTTTCGCCCTTACTGGATTATGGTGAATATAGCGCAGCAAGGAAAAGAGATATTTATCGTCCAGGACCAGTATACCTTTGTATCTTCCCCCAAAGACATGATCTGAGCGGTTATGCCTTTTGTTGTAGTCCTTACTGTAACGATTATTGATGGTTAGCATGATTTTATTCAGAGGCTTTTCTTGGGTCTGTATGATCATATGATAGTGGTTATCCATGATTACATACCCCATCAGGTTAAACCCGCCGTCTTCTTTGGCATATTTGATATATCTCAATAAAGATTCTTTATCTTTACGTTGATCAAAGATATAATCCCGATTATTTCCCCGCTTGATGACGTGATAGATTGCTCCCTTAAACTCCACTCGCGGTTTCCTGCCCATCACAGCCCCCGTCTACACTATGTCTAATTATATAATATATTTTAGCAATTATGTTAATATTTTACTATGATTGTCGTAAAAAAACTATCCCCGAGATAAGGATAGTTTAATTATTGGTTTGGTTTACAGTTGGTTGAAAACTGCAACCCCGGTCTGGGATTAACAATGGTAGAATTTATCTTCGGAAGCTAAATAAATACTGCTGGTAAATATGTGATATACTTAATAAGTAAAAGTTTATCCTTTTTGAAGTGCTGATGATAAGCACCTGGAGGAAATATTATGGGAATGGCTAAGGAAGAGGCAAAGAAAATAATCGACAGATTACCTGATCAAGCCACATGGGATGATATCATGTATCATCTATACGTCCAAAAAAAATAGATAAGGGATTAAAGGCGGTTGAAGATGGAAAATTCCTGTCTCATAAAGAAGCAAAAATGAGGATCTTGGAGTGAGAATTTATAAGTTGGTCACAGGCACGAGAGTTCGTCCTTTCGACAATCCTCTCAAATAACTTAGTTTCTTAGGTTCCTGGCACGATATTCACTCGGTATAAAAAGATTAGACTGATATCCAGTCAAGATAAGTTGGTGTGATAAGTTGGTGGCGCGCACTGGAGCTTCTGGTTTTTCTATTTACTTTTATTTACTTTCACCCGGGAATAATAGCCCAATAATAACGATATCGTTATCAAACTGTTTATAATAAATCTTAAATTTCTTAACTACAATCCTCGATATGCCTCTATATTTCCCAAATTCTTCTGTGTAAGTCTTGCCGATAATAGGATTTTTTAATAGTTCTTCAGTTTCTATGATAATCTGAGAAATAAAATTCAGAGTTTCCTCGGGAAGTAAATCTTTCACTCCTAAATTCTATAACTTTTTCCTCACAACAGGAGTCCATATAACATTACGGTAATCCATCATATAAAATCCTTTTTTGAAAGCGTTCTTAAAAGGTCCGAGGTCGTAATTCCCAATCCTTCCCTGTATTGTTCTTCACTTTTTTTGAACATATGCTCAAGCATTGGATCTGCCTCGACATCAGCTTTTATTGATTGCACATCTTCTTCCTGCAAAACAAGAGTAAACTTACCTTTGCCTGGTATAGAAAACTGTAAAACTGAGTTTTCGCTGTCCATGTTAAAAATGCAATTCATGAGTTCCTGCGAAGACAGAACCTTTCCCATTAAAGTCACCACCAATTAAATAGTTTCTATTCATATCATATCATACGCATTAACTTGCACAAAAGAATTCCGTTATATCTTCACCCAAAGACATGGTATAATCGGTAATGCCTTTTGTTGTAGTCCTTACTGTAGCGATTGTTGATGGTTAGCATATACTGCTAATGAATTATTAGAACCGCAATAGCAGCTAATTTGTGGGATAACACCCAACAGGAAATCCTAAAACTGCGCACGGTGCCAGACAGGCATGTGGCGTATATGAAAGAACCATGATTCTCCTGTGGGCTGAAGATTCTTCCCCGCTGGTGATTTCCTTTTTTTGCATTCCCAGATAATTTGGTATCCCGCACTAGATTTCTAGTACTGCTTTTGGCCCGCTTGCTTGTTTGTCTACGCTTAAAGACAGCGGTTACCCTCTGCCCTCCAAGACTAACTACCGGCGGTTGGCTAACCTTACCGGGCGGAATTCCCACCCGTTATATGATGTATGATGCAACCTGGCTCGGCCGCACTGCCTGGCACCGGGGGCTTCTTCACCGACTCCCCTGCCGCTTTCAGTCCCGCAAAGTGAATCACACCAGCAATTTGACGGGTACACACCCTAAGCACCTTTTGCTTCTAATGATTCCACACTTAGTCCTAAATTGTCGGAATATTCAATAAGTTGATAAGTTGGTGATAAGTTGGTGGCAGGCACCGGATAAGTTAGTTGGTGCCTGGCACCGAGGTCTGATTGACCTAATGCAAAAATAAAGATATAATTATATCAAAAAAGTGATATAAGGGTGTGAAATTATGATAATAAAACCATCCGCAGCATTGCGGAATGATTATTCTACGATATCAAAACTTGCAAAGGAAACAAAAGAGCCTATCTATATTACAAAGAATGGCGAAGGAGATTTGGTCCTCATGAGCATTGATGCCTTTGAAAAAAGGGAACAGATTTTACAGCTTCGGGCAAAAGTTCTGCAGGCAGAACAGGAAAGGATCAGCGGAGCGGAAACCCTCAGTGTTTCGGAAGCAAGGAGAAGATTAAGGGAGCGGGTAGATGAAGTTTAAAATTGAAATTCTGCCTTCCGCCTGGGAGGATTTAAAAAAGATTGAGGATTATTATCTGATACAGTTTGGCATGCAAACTGCAATTAAAGTCTGTGACCATATTTTGAATACTATAGAACGGTTGGAGGATTTCCCGGATTCGGGTTCTATGACAGTAGATGCATGGCTGAATGAACAAGGTTATCGTATGGTTATATGTAAAAAGCATGTAGCGATTTATCGTAAGATTAAGGATTCGATTTATATTTACCATATAGCTGATACACTTACAGAATATACCAAGCTATTTTATTAGGGGGGAAGCCAGAAACAACTTGCCCGTGTTCCCATTCTACAAGCAAGCATATGACTCCTGGGCACCGAATACCTGGGGGTGAATAAGTTGATAAGTTGGTGCCTGGCACCGGGGTCTG
>LSQX01221651.1_pt1 | contig 10407 bp, 11 predicted proteins | sample 654561 | NCBI WGS metagenome assembly LSQX01 (sample SAMN04489861, study PRJNA283612) | anaerobic digester metagenome | isolation source: 4 biogas reactors fed with cattle manure at either 37C or 55C with and... | place: Denmark: Kongens Lyngby | collected 2014
TATTAAATAAGCTAAATGCGCACCACGAAAAACGGGGCGCAGTAAACCGAAAAAGCGGTTTGCTGCGCCCCGTTAGCACTAACGATATGCCTTTACGGTTTTTATGATGGCCGATACTATGTCAATGATCGTACCGATTGCGATCAATACGGCAGCGGCTCTCACACCTGTGTCAACATAACCGGACATCGCGGCGACAGTTACATCGACTTTTTCTGCAAACCGCAAAATGAAAGCCTCGGTAATGACATCTGCCTTTGTGATAAATAAAATACCGGCTGATGCACTTAATATGCTGTAGAAGATCTGAAAAATGGCGATTGTTACTGACCATCTGCCTTTATAAAGCTTTAAAGCAGTGACAAACAGCAAAAATGCCATCATAAAGATAAAGAAAGGCAAAAATTTCTGTACAATTGCTGCATTAAAGAACGGTGCGGCAGGCTTTCCGGCTTCGTACCAGGCGATAAACTGCGGACGCCGAAGCGTGCCGACCAAAAACAGTATTGAGAATAATACGGAAAAGACAGCGTTTGCAATCACCTCGCTGCGTTTGATGATTGCTTTTTGATTCACCGGTATATCGGGAAGGCTTTTCGGTGTCCATTTATCCAGACCTTTCCGGCTGCCGAAGTATTCAATGCAGAAAAAGGCGACGGTTACCCAGAAAAACGCATGAATTATTCCGCTCCATGCACCCGAAACAAAACCGGAGACCGCCTCAACAACCGTTTCCATGATATCACCGGAACCGATATTACCGAAAATGAAACGGAAAACCACGAGTGCGGCCAACAGAGACGAGAGGGCAATCGCAACGATTTTCAAAACCATCAGATAATCGCTGAACATTTCAGGCGATACCAGATACCGCGGATGCGGATCGTATTGAACCGCAAGCTTTGACGGACTGCCAAGCTCTGTGAGCACCCGCTCAACTTCCCCGTCTCCCGGGTTTTCCGGCAGCATATCCTCAATATTAGACCGAAGCTCCTGTTCTATATCCGTGCGCATATTTTCGGGCAGCCTTCTTACCACATCGTACACATAACGGTCTATCAGATTATTCAATTGTCTTCCTCCCAATCAATCCGTTAATCCCATCGCATGTTTTCGTCCATTCTTGCTTCAGCGCTTCAAACACGCCTCTGCCGTTATCATTAAGTACATAATACTTTCTCGGCCGCGCGGAGGATGTGTCCCATCTGTTATCCAGAAGCCCCTGCGACTCAAGCCTTCTCATCAGCGGGTAAAGCGTGTTGGCCTCGATTTGAACGCCTTTTTTCTCCAGACGCTGTAAAAGCGAATATCCGTATTGCGGATTCTCAAGTTGACTGAGTACGGCAAGCGTCAGCGTCCCTCTCCTTAGCTCTGTCATCATATTGCCAAGCAAATTACTGTCAATCATATCAATCTCCATTCCATTGCAAAGCAGCGTACCTATACGATACGGATGAGTTGCACCAAGTATACCTTATAATGGCATTATACTGTACGTCACACTATATTGTCAATAATAATCCTTATGAAATCACATTGTTTAACACAGAGACTAAAAAAACGCTTCATTGCCGGTTCTTATTGGAATTCGGATCTACAAAAATAACCAAAGCATGCTGTGTATTTGCGTATCCGGTCTTGACTTACAAATATTAACTTTATATAATTGAACCAACAAAAGCTCGAATCGGATAATCATCCGAACAAGGTAAAGGAGATGCAATAATGAATCAGGAACTCACTCAGCGTCGGAATACGCTTGCCGAAACGGTCAAGCATTTCACAGATTTGCCGTATTGCGATGAGGAAATCGCTGATGCCGCCCGGAAATGGCTTGACAATATGGATGATAAAGCCGCAGGTCAGAAGCTTTTTAATTTATGCAAGGCAAACGGAGAGCGGGATTTTACCGGTACACCCTTTGAACAGGCGTGGCTTGATAACGGAAAAAAGTGTCCCTGCGAATGCTGCGCCGGTGCGCGTGAGGTCGCCGCGAACAGCGATTTATTTTAAGACTGTTTAAATCAATGCCTGTTAAAAAAGAGCATTTTTGCTTTTTTGCAGCTAAATAACAAAACTGAAACTGTAGCGAAATGCACATTGTGTATTTTGCTACAGTTTCGTATTGCCGATAATGCGTTTTCGACTAAAACAGGTTGACATTTTCTTTTATTTGCATTATTATATTGAAAATATTACCATCATTGTATTTAACTGCGCGGTTTAGCGCGACATTGTTCACGAAGGGATAAAACCATGGTCACACCCAAGACTGTTTATAAAGCATATTGGGGTTTGGCGTCGTCTGGAAGCTTTACAGGCTTTGAGGCTTTTGTCCCTGCTGCCCGAAAACAGATATGAGTACATTCGGCAAGCGGACAGGAGCACAAAAACGCTTCTGTCCGCTTTTATTTTAAGGAGGTACGCACATGGACAGCATTGAACTGGTCAGAAACCGTTACGACGAAATGGTCCGGAATGAATGGGAGCGTCTTGTTCGGCATAAGATTGAGTTCGAAATCAACAAACGATTTATCGACCGCTATATCCGTGCGGGCGACAGCGTTTTGGATCTGGGCGGCGGTCCCGGCCGTTATGCTTTGCATCTGGCAAAGCGCGGCTGTGCGCTTACACTGGCGGACCTGTCCCCAAACAATGTCTCTTTCGCTCAGGAAAAAGCAAAAGAATGCGGACTTCGGCTCACCGGCATCTGTCTTGACGCCCGAGACCTTAAGCCGTTATCCGATCAATCGTTTGACCATGTGCTCTTAATGGGTCCCCTATACCACTTGAAATCCGAAAATGACCGCGCCCGCACGGTTGAGGAATGTCTGCGTGTTTTAAAACCGGGCGGAACGCTTTATGCCGCCTTCATCTCATCCTACGCCGGCCTTCTTTGGACCTTGAAACACGACCAACCAGCGATTGTCCGTCCGGACAGAAGCGATTGGGTATTTGAGGTGTTTCTTGACGATACGGATTTTTCAGGCACCGCATTCAGTGAAAACTACTTTGTGCGCCATGATGATATTTTACCGTTTTTCTCGCAGTTTCCGCTGACTGCGCTGCACCTGATTGGCAGCGAGAGCATTTTCTCGCCTTATGAACAGGGCCTGCTTGCTCAACCTCCGGAGGTCTTTGATGCCTGGATCGATTTTGGGGTACGCGTCTGTGAGCGGGAAGACCTTTTAAGCTTTGCAGAACACTATCTGTACATAGGAAGAAGGAATAAAAATTGATGATTCAGGTGAGAAAAGACCTGTGCATAAGAAATCTAACCGAGAAAGATGCGATTGATGTTTTTGAAACCATTGACCAAAACCGCACTTATCTTCGTAAGTGGCTGCCCTGGGTGGACGGTACGGCTTCACATACAACGGTTGCGGAAGTCATTTCATTTTGGGAAGCTGAGCGTCAAAACGGCAGCGGCGAAATTTACGGGATTTTTCTTAATGACCGTTATATCGGAAACATCGGCCTGCACGATATGAAAAAGCCAAACCGAAGCGGCATGATCGGCTACTGGCTGTCTCAAAGGTATCAGGGAAATGGAATCATGACCGACTGCGTCAGGGTTTTGATCAACCGCGGGTTCTATACGTTAAACCTGAACAGGATATATATTCACTGCGCAACCCCGAACCGCAAAAGCAGATGCATACCGGAGCGGCTCGGCTTCACACAGGAGGGTGTGCTTCAAGATGGCGAAAATCTGTACGGAGAGTATTTTGATCTGGTCGTATACGGGCTCGTGAAGCGAAACTGGTTTGATTCCTCGGGCAGGAACAATTGCTATCTGAATGCCGCCCATTTGTACGATCTTGAGCAAAATGATGTCTCAAACGCCGATATCCCGTTCTACCTGGACTATGCTGTTCGGGCTAAGGGAAAGGTTTTGGAACTGGCCTGCGGAACCGGCCGGGTCTCCCTCAAACTGGCGGAAACGGGCTGTCAGGTAACCGGCCTTGATCTTTCCGAATCCATGCTGAATGTCTTTTATGATAAGCTGGCTCAGGCTGCCTCGGATATACGGGATAGGATAAGCCTTCATTCGGGCAGTATGTCAAATTTTACGCTGAATGAAGCTTTTTCGTTGATCATCGCTCCATGTCGCGCATTCCAGGCCTTGACCGAGCAAGGAGATATTCAAAACTGCCTTAGCTGTATACGGGAGCATCTTAACGACGACGGTCGCTTTATCATTAATGTATTTCGCCCTTATAAGGTTCTGGACGAGAGTTGGTGCTATCCGGATACGGTCCGGTGGACGCGAGACACCAAAACCGGAAGCCATATAGTAAAAAAAGACCGAGGTGAAAAAATCGACACGCTGCGCCAAATCATCTATCCGAGTTTTACTTATGAAATCACTGAACCCGGAAGCGATGCGGTTGTGCTACAGGAAAAGCTTTATTTAAAGTATTATTATAAAGATCAGCTCAAGAGCCTGCTGACGGACGCAGGATTTCGAATAATCGAGGAATTCGGATGGTATGACAAGAGTGGGATCGATAGCGGGCGGGAATTGATTTTTGTTTGCGGAAAATAATGCAATGCCCCGCAAAGCGTCAAAATACGTAATTATCTTAGATTGTCATCCCTTGCTTAGCTTGTTATAGTAATATATCATCCAAAAGCAACCGTGTTTAAGGGTGACTTTTGACATATCCTCTCTTACAACCAATGGTTGATTGATTTTTCAACCTGTGGTAGTATTTTTGGTGGCATTTTCAACCAATGTTCCCTTCCGTATCAGAGGTCCCGGTGCTACACTTGTCATGTAAAAAGCCAAAATGAACGGCAAATAACCCTCAACATGAAAGGAATGGGTACCATGAATACATCATTGGGAAAGAAGATTTCCGATTATAGAAAAGCTCTGGGAATGACGCAGGATCAACTGGCGGAGAAAATGAACGTTTCCCCGCAGGCCGTATCCAAATGGGAAAACGACATCTCCTGCCCGGACATCGCGCTTCTGCCGAAGCTTGCCGCATTATTCGGCATTACGGTCGATGCTCTGCTTTCGGTGGAAACGAAAAAGGAGATCGAACTTCTGCCGGAAGACAAAAAGAAAAACTTTGACGATCTGATTTTGAGAGTCATTGTGAACTCATCCGACGGGGATAAGGTCAGGGTCAACCTGCCGATGCCTCTGGTAAAGCTCGGCCTTGAAATGGGTATGAGCTTTTCGCAGGTATCCGACAACGACGCGCTGAAGAATATCGATGTGGGCCAGATCCTGCGGCTTGTGGAAAAGGGTGTAATCGGGAAACTGGTCGAGGTCGAGAGCGCAGACGGGGACATAGTTGACATCGTGGTAGAATAGCATGAACGGAAAAGAAATTTCATGCGAACGGAGGCCATTATGAAAATCAGCGTCAGATCTGAAGGTAAAAGAGTATTCGTGCTTATGCTGCCCAATTTCATGCTGTTCAACGTTCTGACCTCGTCTATCGTTTCCGGCGTGCTCAACAAACACTGTCGGTCGAATGAAAAACCGGCAATTGATCCTCGGGCCGCGCGCAAACTAATACGGGCATTCGGGAAAATCAAGAAGAAATACGGCCGGTTCACGCTTGTTGATGTCGTCAGCGCAAACGGAGATATCGTAAGAATCGAGATATAGTCAATCGGGGTGGCTCATTATGTCGAAAAGAAAGCTGATTTTCCGAAATTCGGAAATCAGCTTTCTTTGTACGGTAATATGTACAATCTTATTGCGTTTTTTTCTTCGCCCCAAGGACGATCAAAATGATACCGGCAATAAGAGCGACAATGCCGATGATGATAAAGATGGTTCCCGGATTTGCTGTGCCTGAAGACAAAATACTTGACAGCTGAGCTTCCCAACTGTTGTTTGCGGTGAATCCGTAAATCGTGGAGATCAGTCCCGCAACCGCCAAAATGATACCTATGATCAGCATGGTATTTCTCCCCCTTTCTTTATAGCTCGCGTATCTTCCTATCGATTATATCCAAAATGCCAAATAATGCAACAATATATTAACGGCGAGCATGCATATTTGTATGTTATCACCGATATTCGGGAACATACTGTCGTACATTTGTCGTATATGCCATGTTTTATCATTTGAAGTCCGGCGATTTTCACGGATTATTTCGTTGTTTGCCGGATGTGTTTTCATGATATAATGAACATATTGAGAAATGGCCGCTTTCGTGAGGATAAGTGCCGCTGCGGCGCGTTGTTTTAGCGGTGTAAGGGAGGCATGTAAATTGAAAAAACTGGACCTGCTTCACGGTTCGGTGGCTCTGCCCGCCTTTTTCCCGGACGGAACCTACGGGAATGTAAAAACTGTCGACACATTCGACTTATATGGATGCCATATCGACGGCATTGTGATGAACGCTTTTCATCTGTTTAACAAACCGGGCCTCGCGATAGTAAAAAAGCACGGCGGCATCAACCGCTTTATCCGGTGGGACAAGCCCGTTTTGACCGATTCCGGCGGCTTTCAGGTCTTTTCGCTTTTGCGGGAAAATGAAAAATACGGCACGATCCGAAAAAACGAGATCATCTTCCGGCCAAATCAGGACGAAGAGAAGATCATCTTTTCCCCGCAAAAATGCATTCAGATGCAGTTCGCGGTCAGATCGGATATCATCATGTGCCTGGACCACTGCACGCACCCGGACGATGAATATATGACGCAGAAGGAATCTGTCGAGACGACCGTCCGCTGGGCGAAAATTTGCAAAGATGAATATGAAACTCAGCTTAAAAACTATAAATACGACGGCGAATGCCGCCCGCTCCTGTTCGCGATCATCCAGGGCGGGAGCGACAAAGCGCTGCGGAAATACTGCGCCGAGAAGCTGACCGAAATCGGTTTTGACGGTTTTGGCTTCGGCGGATGGCCGGTGGACAAAAACGGAAATCTTGTGGACGATATCCTCAAATATACAGCCGAGCTGATGCCCTCAGGCAGCGTCAAATACGCGATGGGGCTCGGCAGGCCGGAAGAGATTGTGCGCTGCGCGGACATGGGCTACAACCTGTTTGACTGCGTCATCCCGACGCGCGAAGCAAGGCACAGAAGGCTGTATGTCTACAACGCCGAAAACGCGGATTGCATAAACATCCGAAAAGACGGATTTTATTCCTACCTCTATATCGCGGACGACAAGCACGCAGCAGATGCGTCCCCCGTTTCCGGGGCCTGCGACTGCCTTTGCTGCAAAAACTTTTCCAGAGCTTATGTCCGGCATCTGTTCAACGCAAAAGACCCGCTTGCGGAAAGGCTCGCGACGATCCATAACCTGCGCTTTTATTCGATGCTGATGGAAAACCTCAGAAAGGAAAACCGGGATGGATGTGTATGAGCTGCTCGGCGAGATTAATTCATCCAAAAAATATGCGGGCATCTGCGAGGAAACGATCCTGAGAATACTGAGCAGCGAAATTACGAAGCACAAAAAAAGCAAGGAAGTCGTCAAATCGGTAAAAAACAGGCTGCATCAGATAACGGGCGCGTTCCTCAATGAAACCGACCCCATAAAAGCCCGGCGGCTCCTTGATAGCTGGAACGAAAGCGACCCCGCTGATATTGCGCGCAGCCTGCTTGCCCTGCATGCCTCCTCAAGGGAGCGGCTCGACTTTTATCCCGAGCTTTTGGGCGACATTTTCAGCGTGACCGGCGCGGGAAGCGTCCTTGACCTCGCCTGCGGCTTTAACCCGTTCGCCATGGCGTTAAATGAGTGCAATCCGGTCACCGAGTACTTCGCAACCGATATCCATTTTGAGATCATCGAGCTTGTCGGCCGCTTTTTCAGCCTTGCCGGAATCAAGGGCGAAGCCTTTGTCAGCGATATCTTATACAAAATACCGGCAAAAAAAGTACATAACGTCATTTTGTTCAAGCTGCTTCCTTTGCTGGAGCAGCAAAAGAAGGGCTGTTCGGAAGCCCTTCTTTCAGGTCTTGAGACCGAATTTATCACCATTACCTTTCCGACCCGAAGCATATCCGGTAAAAACGTCGGCATGGTGAAAACCTACGGCGCGTTCATAAAAACCGTCTGCCCGGAATCAAGATACGAATACTGTTTTGAAAAGGAATACAAAAACGAACTGCTGTATATTGTCAGGCAAAAAAACTCATCTATTTCGCTTTAGCATTAATAAAACATGATGATATTTCCGGATATCGATACGATATGTTTTTCTTATCTAACTACTTCTACCCTTGTTCCGAAAGGTAGACGGCGACGCGGGACTGTATTCTGTGCGCTGCTTCCTCCGCCGTGCATTCGCCGTTAAAATACGCGGGAACTTCATCGAACACGATCTTGTACTCCGGCGCGTAGGGATAAAACCGATAGCTCGCGCTGTTTCTGACTTTCATCATGAATTCATAATCTTCCCTCGTTACAGGCTTCAGATCAACCATTGTCTGCGTACGTTCGTCATACCCTTCATTTTGAGATAGTTCATTTATCAGACTGTCGTCGCCTTGCTCGTACGCATCCCACGCTTCAAGGTATTCATCAAACGAATATACCTCTTTTTGCGAAATTGTCTCATAATCCCTTTTCGGAATGGATGCCACATAATTGTATGTGTCAATATGTATGGGCGTCGAAACAATATTCACCGCAAAATCCCGTGTAATCAAAGAAGATATAAACTTCCATGCTCCTTCGCTGTTCTTTGAATCGGCGGATATGGCCATAGGTAATACCGAAAAACACAGCGCATCGCCGTTTTCCGCGCCAGGAATTCCTATGTAGCTGACATTTTCCCCCGCAAAGGTTGTAAACTCGGAATATGTGGAGAAATACTCCACATAAGCGCCCGAAAGCAGGCATTCTTTATTAGCCAGGTAGGTTGATGTTCTTTCGATTCTGCTTTTCATCAGAGGCGTCTGTATCTTCTGCATACCGACGCTGTTGCATAGCTTCAACAGGTTAATAAACTCCTGGGACTCTAAATCCGCGAAGTTGTTTTCTATGTCAATGAATCTGTCCCTTTGCGCGATAAACAGCAGCTCAAACAGGTCGAGGCTTGTCGCACCCGTCAAAAACATCGTGGGAAGCAGCACCTCATTAGGACGCTCGGCCGCATTCCAGAGGCTCATAAGCTCCTCCGCCGACAGCATGTCGATATCTCCGATTTCGGACGTTAGTCCGCAGTAGGTCAAAACGACGACTTCTGGTGAGAAACAATACAGTTTTCCGTGATATTCCATGGACTGCAGAGGCCCAATAAAAAAGTCATCCTTCGAGACCGCCCCGTCGTCGCCTTCTTCGCCGAAGAAGGTATACAGATCCAGAAAATATCCTTTTTTTGCGTATCTTTCATAATCGCAACCCTGCAGGAACAGGATATCCGGGCTGTTACCCGATCCTAGCTCTGTAGACAGCTTTTCGGACGCCTCCAATGTTCCCACTTCTCCGTATTCAATGATTTCTATTTCATATTCCATACTCGTCTTATTGAACTCATTAACACAACCGCGAAGGTACGTGTTCATTTCATTGCATGGGTATGTAGAAAATCTAGGCGTAGTTGACAGAAAATTATACGAAATTCCGCCGGATTCAATGTGTTCCTTGCTGTCGCTGAACATACCAAGCGTTATGACCTGTTTTTCTCCGGTGAACGCTGTCTCAGCACTGCCCCCCGAATTCGATTCAAAAACGGCGTCCGTGTTCTTTTCGGGTTTTTGATTATCCCCGCATCCGGAAAGAAACAAAAGGCTTATCGAGAGAAGGAACAAAATATTTCTCTTTAACATGAAGAAATCCTCCTGTTAGTTGGAAGTATTTGAAAAAGCGGCAGCAAAATGTTTTGGGTAATGATCAAATTATGTAGGTTATAAAACTCTGCCGGTATATGAACATGTAGCTGCACAAATAGTGACACAACTTAAACCACAGGTTGCGCCGCCGCATATATTATGGCATTCTCCGCCGCAGCCTGAGTTGCAGTGCGTTGCACATGCAATGGAACAATGTGACTAACAATTATAAGAGCATGCATTATCGCAAGCATAATCGGCACATGTAGGACACATAATCTCACCTCCTTCGAGAGTGACGGGTATATCGGTTAATTTAATCTGGAAATTGTGAAGCAAGAGAACCGTCCGAAACCACTGAAAAAGTCCCCATGACAGGTAAAAATATGGTATAATAGAAGCATGAAAACCGAATGAAGAGAGGGTTTGTCATGCTACGAAAAAAAGAACAGCAAATGTCGCTTTACTGCATGTTGTACGACAAGATACCAGACTCGCATTTACTCAAACGTATCGAAAAAGCAGTGGATTTTTCATTTATCAACGAGCTTTTAGCGGACAGCTATTGTAAAAACAATGGCCGTCCGGCAAAGGAGCCCGAAATGATGATGAAGCTGCTTATTTTACAATATATTTATGGATTATC
>LSQX01243002.1_pt1 | contig 10406 bp, 13 predicted proteins | sample 654561 | NCBI WGS metagenome assembly LSQX01 (sample SAMN04489861, study PRJNA283612) | anaerobic digester metagenome | isolation source: 4 biogas reactors fed with cattle manure at either 37C or 55C with and... | place: Denmark: Kongens Lyngby | collected 2014
TAGGATACGAAGCATTGTATAAAGCGATAATGACTTTTAACACTAGTAGAGGCAATAAATTCTCTACCTATGCTACTGTGTGTATCTACAATAGCTTAGGCTCATATGTGCGGAGTCTAAATACAACAATAAACAAAAATACTATTTCTTATGATGCACCTGTAGACGACGAAGGAACGACTTATCTAGACAGTTTTGAAAGTGCACTTACTACTGATGGAAGGCTGCTAGAAGAGGATGGAGTCAAGGAAATAATGCAGTGCGTTGAGCTATGCATAGCTGAAGTAAATAATAAAACACAAAGAGGTATATTAGAGTATTGGCGAGATTCCATGTTCAAAGCAACAACCAGAGAGATAGCATCAGAACTCAATTGTTCACAGTCTTATGTAAGCCGGACACTTAACCGGTTCAGATGTAACTTAAAAAACAAATTGGAGGTAAGATAATGAAGGAAATTGCAAGAGCAGTATACGAAATTCAAGCGGCACCGGGTAGGAATGATAGGTTAGCTTTATTAAGACAGTGTGAAAATTTACCCGGGTTTAAGGAAACTTTGCGTTTTGTGTATGACCCATATATTAAAACTGGAATAGCAGACAAGAAGTTAATAAAAGGTATGCATGATATGAAGAATGAGCAGTTGACTGTTTACGATGTTATAGAATATTTTGAGGTTAATCAAACTGGTACTGATAACGATGTGTACTTTGCATGGCTATTTATAAATGCACAAGAAACTGAACAGGCCAAGAACTTAGCATTTGCAATGATAACTAAGAACTTAAAGATAGGTATCACTGACACAACTTTGAATAAAGTATATGGTGCCGATTTTATACCAAGAATAGGATGCATGCTTGGTGTACCGTATTCTGAAAATAAACATAAAGTAAAAGGTCCGTTTATAGCTACAGAGAAGCTTGATGGTATTAGGAGAGTATTAGTCAAAGAAAAAGGCAGATGTAGATTATACAGTAGGTCAGGAATTGAGGATGAAGGCCTTGTAGAAATAATTGAAGAGGCAAAATATTTGCCGGATAATACTGTATATGATGGAGAGCTTCTTGCGATAGGTACTTATGAAAACAGTATCGCATTGAGACAAGCAACTAACTCAATAGCTAATAGAAAAGGAATCAGAAAAGGAGTATCATTTAACATATTTGATATAATACCATTAGATGAATTTAAGAAAGGTAAGTCTAAATATACTGCACTAAATAGAAAGTTACTATTAGGTGCAATGTTTGGCGACGATGGAATACAGCATCTACACAAAGATTGGGCTAAAATGATAGTAGCATTTGATTTAGGGTATAAGTTTAAGACCATTAAAGCAGTTCCTATATTGGGAGTAGTAAGTACCGATGAAGAAATAGCGGAGCTGGTCACGCCAATATGGAAACGTGGCGGTGAAGGTATTATGTTAAATACTATGGATGGTCTCTATGAAATAAAGCGCTCAAATAATTTATTGAAAGTTAAGTATAGTGAATCGCTAGACCTTAAGGTTGTAGATATTCAGGAAGGTACGGGTAAATATGAAGGAATGCTAGGTGCTGTGATTGTAGAATACAAAGGATATAGAGTAGGAGTAGGTTCAGGATTTAGCGATGAAGAGAGGCAGCGTTTCTGGGATAATCCAGAGGAGATAATTGGTAAGACAATTGAAGTAGATACTTTTGGAGAGTCAAGAGACCAATTCGGAAATGCGTCACTAAACTGCCCTATATTCCGCGGTGTTAGGTATGATAAGTGAAATAAGTAAAGCATGCAGGGGGGGGTGAGCGAAACAGGGCTGCTGGATATAAATATAAAGGAGGATGCGATATGACAGATAAGTTAACACTTAAGGAGCAACTAATGACCGTCGCTGAAACTATTGAAGAACCAAAGGTATTAGTAGTTGCGGTACAATTGCCGACAGGTGCTATTGAGGTTATAGTGAACACAACTAATATTGACTCTAAGCTAGAGTACTACGCTACTATGTACGATGATGAATTTAGGCTACTAACTAACCCTAAGGTTAGGATAGTTGGCGCTATGATTGTGTGAGGAGGCTAGAGATGGACATATTTAGTAAGTTCCAAATGGAGATGATAGCAAAAGAACTCAAAAATATGATGCCAGAATATGAGATGCTAGTTAATGTTATTGCAGAGCAAATGATGGTATATTTCAATGCGCTAATAAAGGCTGGATTTGATGAAGAACAGGTATTTGAATTAGTGAAGGAACATGGCGTTAATATTGGTAAATTAATATAGGAGGCAAGTAATATGATAATAGCGATAGACGGGGCCTGTAGGAAACCTGGGACACCGGAATGCTTCTCAGTTGGAGCCTATGTAGTTAAAGACAAAAGTAGTAATAAGATATATGGACATGATGCTGTATGTGAGTCACAGTCTACAGGACAGCGTGGTGAAATATTAGCTTTACTACAAGCGCTTGAGAGATGTATTAATTCTGATGAAGAATTAATCTACATAATCTCAGACTCTGAATATATAGTAAACTGTATCAATAAGGAATGGTATAAGAATTGGGAAAATAAGGGCTGGATAACAGCTGAAGGTGAAGAAGTTAAGAACAAGGACATATGGGAAATAGTATCTGGTATGTTAAGCGCACTAGAGGACAAAGAGATTGTAGTTTACCATATAAAGGGACACGTATTTCCATTCGGCAAAGTGACTGCTAGGAAGTTAATAGAATCAGATACTTCATTACAGACTCTATACGATGCAGTGGCTAAAAAGTTCGATGTTGAGTATCCTAAGAGACAGAAAGAGTTAGATTTAGCATGCGCATTGTTTGAAAAGAATAATGGTATAAGTATAGAAAAAGACAGCGAAGTGCTAAGGGAAATGATTATTGTAAATGTGATGGCAGACCTAATAGCTGGTACTTACGCTGATGCAGTTAATGATTTTGGATCTTGGATCTTGGATTAGTCAGCTAAGTACAGTATTTTAAATTTCCTATTTACATCCGCGTTCTTTTATGTTATAATAAATTAAGAGGTGATATAATGGCTAAAGTTTATGTAGTAAATAATGTACATCATGATTTTTCTAAGGCAAAACAGTATGGAGAACTGGTGTACGTTACTAAAGGACAATTACCGATATTTAAGACGAGCACAGTAAGAGCAATGTTGGAAAAAGGTCTTGCAAAGTTTACCAAGGATGACTACTTGCTAATATCAGGACCTGTAATAGTAAATATAATGGCGGCTACATTATTGTTTAACAAATTTGATACTGTGAAATTCTTAGTATTTGATGCTAAACAACAAGATTATGTTGTAAGGCATTTAAATAAATAATTAAGGAGGAATCTGAAAATGACAGATTTAGTAAAGAAAGAAAATCAAGCGATGATGGACTCAATGAATGACAGACCTTTAGGGTTTGAGGACGACAACGAAAGTGATATGATTATACCCAGAATAAAGGTTATCAATGCGCTTAGCCCAGAGAGGAAAGATAAGTTAGCTGATGAGGGAGACATAGTAAATTCACTAACCACAGAGAAATTAAATGGCAAAGTATTCATACCTGTGTTCAAGTTCAACTCTAATATTGAGTGGAAAGATAGAGCAGAAGGAGGAGGAATACGCTGCTACGCTAAAGATGGTAAGAGAGGCTTCGAGTCAGATGGTACCTCAAAGATGTGTGCGCAGTGTAGAAGAAACGAATTTGATAATACTAAGACGGGCAGGGAAGCTATTCCTAAATGTACAAAATACATCAACTTCTTTGGATTCATTCAAGGAGAAAGAATGCCAATTATACTAAGCTTCTCAAAGACTAACTATAACGAAGGTAGAAAACTATATAGCTTAGCAAGAGTGTCGATGCAAAATATGTGGAACCATGGGTATATATTGGACTCTAAGCTAATGGCTAAAGGCGGAAACGAATGGTATAATATTGTAGTTACAGCCGCAGGACCAACTTCAGATGAGGACAGAGCCTTTGGAATGGAGCTATACAAGGCATTTAGGCACTCTGACTTAGTATACGATTTAGATGATACTAATACTTCCATGTCTCATGCGTCCCAAGAGGAGATAGATTCAGTCGAGTTTTAACGAGAGATTAGGGAGGCTGCAGACCTCCCTATTCTTTTCTAATAAGGGGGGATGAGGAAGATTAACTGGAAGGATTATCGCAACAGAATTTTAGCAGAGATTGACAGTGAAGCATTCTTCCTAAGCGAATTAAAGAATGTACATCGACACGGTAGCGAATTGAAGGCGGAATGTCCATTTAAAGAACTACACGCAAATCAAACAGATAATACTCCCTCTTTCACCGCTAACATAGTAAAAGGAGTTTATTATTGCCACACATGCCATAGCAAGGGAAATGTCCATACCCTCTATAAGACATTGTATGGGCTATCTAATGAAGAAGCATGGTTTGAACTAGGCGATGCATTGGGTATTCCCAGACCAGACAGCACTAAACCTGCAAGACCTGATATTGATACAGGCTTAGTATCTGAGTACCATCAAGCATTAATGAATCTAACAGGACCTATAAGAACAGTATTACGCGAGCGAAGGGGTCTTACGGATGAGACGCTCAGGCGCTTCCAGATAGGATGGGATGGGGAAAGAATAACAATACCAATATATGATGAATATAATACCTTGGTAAACTTTAGGAGATACAAATGGAACTCATATGAAGACCAATACAAAGTAACTAACTATGAAGATGAATTGGGGAACACATACGGTGAAGTCAGGATATTTGGCATTGAAAACTTAATCGACGAAGATATAGAATATGTAGTATGGTGCGAAGGTGAAATGGACCGTATTATCAATGAACAATATGGATTCCCTTCAGCATGTCCTACCAGCGGCGCAGGGGCGTGGCGGCCAGAGTGGACCAAGTATTTCAGAAATAAGAAGCGTGTTTATATAGCGCAGGATAATGACGAAGCAGGAAGAAGAGCTACGCAAAAGATTTGTGAAAAGCTATTTAGAGTTGTAGATGTATATGTAGTACAGTGGCCAGACGATTTTCCAGAAAAGGGAGACATAACTGACTTCTATGTAAAGTCAGGACAAACCGCTGAGGATTTTCAAAGATTACTGGATAATGCTGTGAAGTATGTAGACCCTTCTCAAAAAGTAAACCTAGCAGATGAAACAGAAGCTAAGGAAGTACATCTAGCTGATTCAGCTGATGCAGAATTATTTGGTAAAAGGATTAGAGTGCCAGTTATGATTTCAGGTAAAGATACTACACCATACATGTGTCCCGAAGTAATCAAGGGATATTGTGGCGATGCGGCAGATGCAGAAAATAAAAAGTGTAGTAGTTGTTATCTAGCTGCAATGGCTGGTGAATATACGGTAACGCTTGGCGCTACAAATAAAGATACTATGAAACTTATCAAATGTACTGAAGCGCAACAGGAAGCGGTTATAAAAGAGATATTAGGAATCAACAAGTCGTGTCCAAAAGCAAAAATAACAATCGAAAAGTACATGAATATAGAAGAGATTCGTATGATACCAAAGGCTGAAGCAAACTTCAGTTTCGCGAAGGAACATGAGTATGTAGTTAGAACTGGATATCATATAGGTAAAAGTCTTAAAACGAATGAGAGGTATACATTAGTTGGGTATATGTATCCTGAGCCACAGACACAATACGCAACATATTTGTTTGACAAAGCATATCCTGAGAAGAATATGATTAACGACTTTGAGATGAGCGACGATATATACGAGATGCTGAAGATATTCCAGGTTAAAGACGGACAAACAATCGAGGATAAGTTCAATGAAATACACAGAGACTTAGAGAGGAACGTTACTAGAGTGTGGGAGCGCCGCGATGTAAGTATAGCAATAGATTTAGCATACCATACGGTACTAAATTTCTATTTCCAGGAGCAGTTTATAACAAGAGGCTGGGGAGAACTGTTAATTATCGGGGATTCAGGCCAGGCTAAAACTACACTCGTAGAAAGACTGATGAACCATTACAAACTAGGTGAACTGCACTCTGGTGAGTCTTCAAGGCGTACTGGCTTGGTATACAATATGCAACAAAATAATAAGAGATGGTTCTTAGTATGGGGAGCTTACCCACTGAATGATGGAGGACTGATAGCTATAGACGAGCTATCCGGCCTTAGCGAAGAAGACCTAGCTCAGCTATCAGACGTGCGTTCATCAGGTATCGCGAGAACTACAGGTGTTATAACAGCTGAGACCACAGCGCGAACTAGGGCCATTTATATATCTAACCCTAGAAATGGTAGGCCACTTAATGCCGAGACTTATGGTGTTATGTCTATACTAAAGTTATTTGGTAAAGCAGAAGACGTTAGAAGATTAGACCTAGCTGTTGCAGTAGCGTCTGGAGATGTCAACTCATCGCTAGTTAATAGAAGTCTAGACGATATTCCTGAAGTACCTCATGTATACACATCAGAACATTGTAATATGAGAACGCTGTGGGCGTGGAGCCGCAGGCCCGAGCATATTAAGTTTGAGGACGATACTGTTACTGCAATATTAAAGCTAGCAACACAGATGGGTAAGAAATATACTTCTAGGGTGCCTTTGGTCGAGGCGGCCGACCAACGTATTAAGATTGCTAGGTTATCAATAGCATGTGCGTGTTGCGTATTTTCAACCACAAATGGGGAAGACGTTGTAGTTAAGAAAGAACATGTGGAGTTTGTAGTTAATTTCCTGGATAGAATATACAGCTCCAAGAGTATGGGCTACGATAAGTTAAGTGAGCAAGAAAGAATTAACACAGATTCATCCGATGCCAATATTAATAAGTTACGCGCAATGTTTGCACTATTACCGCTACAAGACTTTAATGAAATGGTTAATATATTGTATCAATTACCATACTTTAATAGATTTACTTTAGAAGACTATACAGGATTACCTAAGGATGACCTAAGGCTGTTGTTAAAGTTCTTGACTAACAATCACCTAGTAGAGCGTGTTAGAAGTGACTACAGAAGAATGCCTATAGGCACTGAGTTTTTGGAGCACTGTATAGAGAACCCGTTTACACCTGAAGAAATAAATAGGGCCAGAAAAAACTATTACTCCGCAACTGAATACTAAAAAGGGGGAATGAATAATGGATGTATTAAAGTATCTTACCAATTGTAACATATTATCTACAGTTACTCATGAGGAAGATGAGAAGGAGTGGTTAGCAAATAGAACTAAGGGTATTGGTGGTTCTGACGTAGGCGCCATATGTGGTGTAAATCCATACTCAAGTGCTAGAATAATTTACCTTAAGAAGACTGGACAATATCAGGATAGCGAGGACGAAACTAGTAATGCTGCGCTAGAGAGAATGCACTTTGGGCGTATGTTAGAGCCCATCGTAGCTAATGAGTATGTTAGGAGAACTAGGAACAAAGTTGTAGTATCTCCAGCAACGCTTGCACATAAGGACTACCCATGGGCGATTGCCAACGTTGACAGACTTATAGTAAATGACGAGGGTATTCCATATGGTATATTAGAATGTAAGACAGCTAGTGAGTATATGAATGATGCTTGGGCAAATGGTGATGTTCCTTTAAGTTATCTATACCAATTAAACTGGTACTTATGGATTACGGGTTTAGAATACGGTGTTATAGCTTGCCTTGTAGGTGGCAACAAGTTTTACTATTATGAAGTATGGAGGAACGATGAATTATTGAAAAACGAGATATTCCCAAAGGTTGACAGGTTCTGGAACTATCATGTTAAGAATTTGATTGAGCCTGAATTAACTGGAACAGATGTGGATTCTGAGCTCGTGGCTAATGAAAACTCAGAAGTGATTAAGGGCTCTGAAATAGTTTTAGAGGATGAAACAATGAATGAACTAGCTGCTACGGTTAAGGAATGCAAGGCAAAGATTAAAGAATTAGAAGCAACTGAGAAGGAAGCAGCTAATAGATTGAAAGAAGCACTTAAGAATAATGAAATAGGATATACTAAAGACTATATAATCAAATGGTCACCTAGAAGTCAAAGTAGAATAGATACTACAAAATTAAAAGAGAAGTATCCAGAGGTTTACGCAGACTGTATTAAGCAAATAAACTTTAGAGTATTTACAGTAAAATAAAAAGGAAAGGAGCATTATATGTTAGATAAAATGCTACAGAAACAAAAGGAATTACAGGAATGCTTAGGATATGATTTCCGCAGTATGACACAAGAAGAGATTACTGCGTATATAAAAGAATTTAGTATCCATTTGACACAGGAGATGCATGAAATGTTATATGTCCTGCCATACTTCAAACCATGGAAGGATTACAGTGCAATGACTGTAGAGGAATACAAGGCTGGTATGGAAGAAGCGAGAAAGAGAATTTATAGATATGTTCCATTTTATGCTCAACATAGCATTGGCGCTTAAATATGTCAAGCAAAGATATATACAATATGTATATGGCTAAGAATAAGGAAAATCATAGGCGACAAGATGAAGGCTATACACATGATAAAAGTTACAGATAGGAGGCGATATACATGGCACAGTTAAAAGTTATTGCTGGAGGCGGAGCTAAGCGCTTCGTCCCCGGCTGTACAGTAACAATGGATAATAGTATCGACAGATTTACAGACTTTGTAACTGTAGGATGGGATAACAATAAAGGCAACGCAGTTATAATTCAGAACACAGATACTATTACATTAGGTTTTGCTTATCTATTGATTGCCAAGGCGTTTAAGGATAGCTACGACTCTCTAACAGATGAGGAGAAGTTAATAGTAGACAAATCTTTGCTTAAACTATGAATTTAATAAAGGGGAAAATGAATATGAAACATATTCAAGTATCAGTAATTAATGAGGGGCATTCATGTCCTGGTGGTATGATGATGTTTCTAGCTAAGTTAACGCAAAGAGGACATCAGATTAAAAATATGGATGATTTGAAGCAACTGTATGAAGACTCTATAGGGCGACACAAAGTCAGCTAAACGTGTAGTCAAGATGCCGCATGGAACCATAAAGAGATTTGCTCCAATAACTGTAGCAGTTGTAGGTGCATCAAGGAGGTTCCTTGCGCAGGCTAGAACACATCATGTAGGCATTGATTTTGTATCAGCATCACTACAGTACTCAGACTATAGTGGAGATGCTCAGTTTGTAGTACCTTATGAGCTAATTGAATTAGGCTCGTTTTATGAACAAGCATATCTTGATTCCTGCGCCGCGTCTATGAGGCAATATAAAGCATTTGTAGATTATGGTATAGATAATGATACAGCGGGCTATCTAGCACCGCAGGGTCTAAGAAATATCCTGATAATTCAAGGTAATCATGATGCATGGTTGAATTTCATAAGGTTTAGAGCGTGTAACAGAAATACAAAGGAAACCCAGTATGTGGCACTTAAGATATGGGAGGCTTTGCTGAAAACAACAGATGGTGAAGAAATGTTTGCATGGGCAGGCCCTGATTGTATACATGGCAAGTGTAGAGAGGGTAAGATGAGTTGCGGCAACCCATTTATAAGTAACAACCCTACTACAATAATTAAAGCATACTATCCATTACTAGTTAGAGGTAATGCGGTATGATAGAAGTATGGAAGAGTATCGAAGGATATAACGGTGATTATGCTATAAGTAGTTTAGGAAGGGTAAAGAATACTAAACGCGATTATATACTAAAAAATGTGAAACACCATTCAGGGTACTTAGTTGTCAACCTTAGGGGCAAAGTACACAGTGTGCATACACTGGTTGCCAAGGCGTTCATTCCAAACCCCAATGAACTAGCTACTGTAAACCATAAGGATAAGAACAAAGAGAATAATTGCGTAGCAAATTTAGAATGGATGAGCAACGCAGATAACATTACCCATGGACAAGGTAAGAAGGTAGCGCAGGTATTTAATGGCGTAGTAGTAAGAATATTTAACAGCTCAGAGGAAGCCGCGAGGGAGTTATCAATCAATGGGTCTCTAATAAGGGCCTGTTGTAGAAGAGAGCCCGGCAGACTTACCTATAAAGGATATGAATGGAGGTATGTGTAATGTTGATAATACTAACCGGTCCCGATGGAAGTGGTAAATCTACGCTAGCGAATAAATTAGCCGAGCAAACAGGTTTTGAAATAGAACATCGTACTAAGCCTAAAGATGATGCGGAGAAAGGCGCTATGATGGCGATGTACAGAGACTTAGCGGTAACTAGTGCCGATGTAATACTAGACAGGGCTTGGTACTGTGAAATGGTGTATGGGGATATTATGAGAGACAAATCATATATAAGTATGGACCAGATGTATGAGCTGGAGTATCTGGTATCCACTAACGGCGGCGGTATCGTAATTCACTGCACCGATGAAACTAATAAGTTATGGGACAGATGCATG
>LSQX01006951.1_pt1 | contig 10405 bp, 6 predicted proteins | sample 654561 | NCBI WGS metagenome assembly LSQX01 (sample SAMN04489861, study PRJNA283612) | anaerobic digester metagenome | isolation source: 4 biogas reactors fed with cattle manure at either 37C or 55C with and... | place: Denmark: Kongens Lyngby | collected 2014
CAACTTGTTATTGCAATTTGCGAACAAAATCATACCTATTTTTTGGGGACCTGGAAAAATCTTTATTTCGGACAACATTCGACTTTCAGAATATGCAAAGAACGTTCACTGTCCTACGTATCTCGTCGGTTCAAAGAATGATACGGTGTTGCCGGCGAGCCTACAGCAAAAGGTACAAGAAGCTTTTGCTTCTGCGGAGATCGTGATCTTCGACGATGTCTCCCATGAAGATTATCTGAAGAATCCCGACGTGCTGCACTACATCCGGGACAAATTACACTAACTCTTGGATGTCTGAGATAAGCCCTTAGACACGAAGAAATGCACAATCACTTATAGCTGCTACCTGTGTTTCATCGGGTTACTGTAAAAGTCTACACGAAAAAGACAGACAGATTTTTGATAAATAAGTGAGAAAAAGCATGCAGAGAGGATTTCCTTGCATGCTTTCTTCTGTTTGCTTTCATCATAGATTTAAAGATCTACCTCTTCTCGCTGCTCAAATTGCAGGCGATAGAGGTCGTAGTACAGCCCTTCTTGTGCAAGAAGCGACTGATGATTGCCTCGTTCTACGATGCGGCCTTTATGAAGAACGAGGATCTGGTCTGCCGATACGATCGTCGAGAGGCGGTGGGCGACAACAAAGGTGGTGCGTCCTTGGGTGATCTTCTTTGTGGCCTCTTGGATATACATCTCGGTCTGCGTGTCGATGCTGGCGGTTGCCTCATCGAGGATCAGGATATCCGGATCATGGACCAGCGCACGGGCGAAGCTGAGTAGCTGCCTCTCTCCGGCGGAGAGTGTCGTGCCGCCTTCTGTGACGCGGTGGTCTAGCCCTCGGTGTAACTTCCCAATAAAGTGATGGGCATTGACGAATTCAGCTGCCTTCCAGATCTCCTCGTCTGAGATGTCTTTATTTAGCAGACGGATATTGTCTCGGATGGTTCCGGAGAACAAAAAGACATCCTGTAGGACCGGGGCAATCTTTTTTCGGATAAATTCTTTGTCATAGTCTCGCATGGAGACGCCATCAAAGAGTATATCGCCTTCGATGGTATCGTAGAGGCGAGTAAGCAGGCTCATGATCGTGCTTTTGCCGGAGCCTGTTGCGCCTACGAGAGCGATGGTCTGACCGGGTGAGGCTTTAAAGGAGATGTTCTTTAGAATGGGCTCATCTTCTTGATAGTGGAAGGAGACATTTCTGAATTCCACTTCTCCCTTGAGGGCCTCTGGGTAGTAGGGTGAGTCGGGATTCAAGATGGTGTCGGGTTCTTCCATCAAAAGGAAGATTCTCTCGATCGATGCCATGGAGGACTGAAAGATATTGAATTTTTCAGCAAGTTCCATGACGGGCTGGAAAAGCTGCTTAATATAGAGCGTAAAGGCTACGATGACGCCCACGGCAATCTCTCCTCGCACCAGCGCAAAGCCCCCATATACAAGCGCTGAGATGAGTGAGGTGTAGTAGATCAGGTTGACCAGCGGACGGAAGATGGCGTAAATGCGCATTTCTCGAAGGGACGCCTTTTTGTATTCATCGTTGATTTTTCTGAAATTGTCGATGAACTTCTCTTCCTGATTAAAGATCTGGATCGTCTTCATGCCGGTGATGTTTTCACTGAGGGTGGCATTGATCTTAGCCAGCTTGACGCGAACATTTCTATACGCCTCTCGCACAAGTCGTCGAAAGATCACAGTGGCGATGATTAAAAAGGGCGCCACACCTAGAGCGACGAGCGCTAATCGGGCATTCATGCTCATCATCATGGCGATGCTGCCGCCGATGATGGCGATGTCGGAGAGGCCCGTGACGATGACACTCGTATATAGTTCAGAGATGTTATTGAGGTCATTGGTCATACGTGTGACCAGCCGCCCGACAGGATTGTGCTCATGGAAACTCAGGGGCAGTGACTCAAGTTTTTCGAACAGATCGCTTCGGATGGTGAAGATGACTTTCTGTCCTACATAGTTCAGAAGATACTGCTGAGAAGCATTGGCTATCATTGTCAGGAGCACTAAGGTGAATAGAAAGAGTGCGTATTTGACAATTACTTCGTAGCGCTGCTCATTGAGACCCGATCTCTGCGCAGGCGTTAGCGGAGTAAACGAGTCGGCTCGGATCACCTGGCCATCTTCTATGACAATATCCGTAGGCTCATCTGAAATCTTCAGTTCTCCGGCGGCTGTCTCTGTGACATAGACCGTCTCCGGACTCAAAAATCCATCGATGATCGTGCTGAGAATCCTAGGACGTAGCAGATCTGCGGTAACAGAGATGACAAGAAGAACCACACAAAAAAGGATGATTGGAATCATTTTTTTGCTGTATCGCATCAGTTGTCCGAGGAGTTTGAGATCAAATGATTGTTCTATTTTTGCTTCTTCACGCATGGACATAATCATCCCTCTCAATCCTCTCTTCTAGGAGCTGGCGCTCATAGATCTCTGCGTAGCTTCCGCCAAGGGCAAGCAGCTCTTCGTGGGTACCTTCTTCTACAATCCTTCCACCGTCCATATAGATAATGTGGTCCATATTTTTAAGCGTGGAAATACGATGGCTGATGGCAATCGTCGTGTGATGATCGAGTCTCTCATCTAAGTGCTCTAGGATGCTTTCTTCCGTTTTTGTGTCGACGGCGCTGAGCGCATCGTCAAGAATGAGGACAGGGGGTGCTTTATAGAGGAGTCGAGCGATCGACGTGCGCTGACGCTGGCCTCCGGAGAGATTGACGCCTCGCTCGCCCAAATAGGTTTTGTACTGATCGGGAAACTCGAGGACTTCCTCGTGGAGTGCGGCTTCTTTTGCCACACTCAGTACTTTTTCTTCATTTACTTCGCGATCACTTAACGCGATATTTTTTTCGATCGTAGTGGAGAAGAGGAAGTTGTCCTGAGGCACAATGCCAAAAATATCCCGTGTCTGTTTGATGCTGAGCTCATTGATGTCCTTGTCTCCGATAAAGAGCATGCCCGGCTCAATGTTGTAGAGGCGTAAAAAGAGATTGACAAGGGTTGTCTTGCCGCTGCCTGTTTTACCAAGAATACCGAGCGAGCTACCCTGGGGAATGTGCAAATTAATGTCTCGAAGAGCAGGTCTTTTCTCCCCCGGATAGTAGAAGGAAAGATCCTTAAAAGTGATTCCCAAATCGGCTGGAGTGGGGATCGCCTCCGTGTCATGGAGATCGCTCTCTTCGTCAAAGACTTTGTTGATGCGATCGACACTGGCGGCGCCTTGCTGGAGTCGATTGATCAAAAAGCCCATGGCCATCATTGGCCATACCAGCATCTCGAGGTAGTTGATGAACGCGACAAAGCTTCCTAGGGAGATCCGACCATCGAGCACGTATCGGGTGCCAATGACGATTCCTAGGATACTTGAAAGCGAGCCGATGAAGCGGATCACAGGGAAGAACATGCTCTGCGTCTTGGCAAGAGACATGTTTTCTTTAAAGTTCTCTTCGTTGATTTCGTTAAAGGAGGCAAGGTCTTCTTTTTCCTGTGCAAAGCTCTTGATCACGCGGATGCCGCTGAATGACTCCTGCACTTTTTCTGACAGAGAGGAAAAGACGCCTTGCACCCGAATATATTTCCCGTGAATGATGCGACCGACGATGCGAACACCGATCGCAATAATGGGCATGGGAATGAGCGCAAGAAACGTCAGCATGGGGTCGATGGTGGTCGCCATGATCGCCACCGTTGTGATGGTCATAAAAAGGGCGTCCACCCCCATGATGATGCCGCCCGAAGAAGCCATGCGAATCTGGTTGATGTCGTTGGTGGCGTGAGCCATCAAATCCCCGGTCTTTGTCCGGTGATAATAGCTTCTGGGAAGTCCCAAGAGATGATCGTAGAGATTGTCGCGAATCCAGTTTTCAAAGTCGATGCCAGTAAAGATAATCAGGTAACGCCAAAGAAAGCGAAACACGGCGATACTTAATGCCAGTCCGCCGATGATGATCGCTGTGGGGATGATCAGCTCTGGTCCAGGATTGCTTATAGAAAGCGAATCCGTATATCTTCTTAATAGCTGAGGGACGATCAATTGTAATAGGTCCACGATCAGGAGCACAACAATGCCCATAATGTACCGTGGAGCTTTTCGCTTCAAAAAAGGCGACAGATGTCGGAACATAAAAAAATCCTCCATCACTGATGATAACACAAAGTATATGAATAGATGAAAAGATGCGCAGGGAACGGATGACACTCAGTTGTATCTGTTGATCACTCCGTGGCTTTCTCCCGAAGGTCCGCGCGAAGCAGGGAGTATAGCACTGCGCTGACTGGCACGCCGATCAGCATCCCGATAAAACCGAACAGTCCTCCTCCTACCGTCACAGCCGCCATAACCCAAATGCCCGGAAGGCCCACTGATTCACCGACGACGCGAGGATAGATCAGGCTGTTTTCGAGCTGCTGCAAGACGACGAGAAAGACGAGAAACCAGAGTGCTCGGAGCGGGTTGATCATGACAAGAAGCAGAAACGATGCGGCGCCTCCTATATAGGCACCGGCAATCGGTATCAGCGCTGAGACGCCGATGAGTGTGGAGATGAGCGGAGCGTACTCAAAGCGGAAGATCAACATGCCGATGAAGCATAGGACGCCGAGGATGATGGCTTCAATGACCTGCCCTCTGACGAAATTGCCGAATGTCTCGCTGGAAAGTTGCGCCACATCGAGAACGGTGTGGGCGGTTTTTTTAGGGAGATACGCCGTGGTGAGACGACGGGTCTGCGCCTTGAGTCTTTCACTGCCGGCAAGCATATAGATGGAAAAGATCAGAGCAAGTAAAAAAGTCAGAGCACCTGAGAAGAATGTTCTCGTAATGGCAAATATATGAGGCAGTGTTTCTGAGACGGTCTGCAGGGCCTTATTGATGATGTCGCTCAGACCCATATTCATCTTCTCAAAGTCAATATTTCCAAGAAATGAGAGATCTACGCGAGTTTCTAGCCATCCGTAAAGCGCCTGTAGGTTTTGCGCATAGGTTGACAGGTTGGAAGCAAACAGTTCGACACTGCGAATCAGCTCCGGCACAACGACCGCCACGAGTGCGACAAAAAAGACGATCAGTAGGAAGTAGGTGATCAGGATCGAGAGTGCGCTGGCCCATTTCTTCGCTTTTTCGGGGAGAATGCCAGAGATCTTTTCATGAAGAAACTTCGTCGGGCGATTGAGGACAAAAGCAATAGCAAACCCGATCCACAGGGGCTTGAGTGCCGAAATCAACATACCAAGACCTGCAAAGATGACATCAATGCGCAGCAAAATAACTACTAAAAGGACGGTATACGTGATCAGCATGATCAGCGAACGAAAAATTGAACGATCCATATATCCCTTTCTACATTAACGGGGCGAACAGCCGGAGGACACTTAACAACACATTGTAGACGAGCCCACGGCGACGTATGTTTTCAAGTGTAATTTCTTCACTCACTTCGAGCGTCTTTAGGAAGTCGTCACGAATCGGCAAGACGGAAGAGCTTCCATACATCCACACGCCATTTTCAAAGTGATGGACAAGACTTCGATAGTCTAGATTGATGGTACCCACTAAAGCAATCTTATCATCGCTGACAAATTGCTTTGCGTGAACGAATCCGGGTGTATATTCAAAAATGCGTACACCGCCCTCAATAAGAGTCTTGTAGTACGAGCGATTGAGGATCCCTACATAGGGTTTGTCGGGAATCCCCGGGACTAAGATGCGCACGTCCACGCCGCTTTTTGCCGTCTCGGTCATCGTGCGGATGATGTCGTTGTCGATGATCAGGTATGGACTCATGATATAGACATAATCGACGGCTCGACTGATCAGATTTTTATACGCTGTCTCGCCAACGCGCTCCCCATCCATCGGCTCGTCATCAAACGGCTGAATGAACCCATCGTCCTCTTTGGTGATACTCGGAGAAAAGCGCAGGAGCTCTTCGGGTGTGGTTCTCTCATAAGACCAGAGAGCAAGGAACTGGGAACTGAGGCTGCGCACGGCATCTCCTTCGAGTCGCACCGCCGTGTCTTTCCAATGCCCGAAGCGTTTTTCCTCATTGATGTATTCATCTGCGAGGTTAATGCCGCCCGTATATCCAATGTTGCCGTCAATGACCGTAATTTTTCGATGGTCGCGATGATTGAAGCGTGCGTCGAAAAAAATGGCTTTTCGATTGAAGGCGACCACGTCGATGCCCAGACTTGTCATACGAGCGCGAAAATCGGCGGGAAGTGTCAAAAGACTGCCAAAGTAGTCGTACATCAGTCGCACCTCAACGCCGGCGGCTACTTTTTCGGCAAGGATATCCTCGATGGCATTCCACATCTTGCCGGGGCGGATGATAAAGTACTCCATAAAGATAAACTTCTGCGCACTCTTAAGGTCTTCAAGGAGAGCTTGCCAGAACTCTTCTCCGATAGAGAGATACTTGACACTAGTTCCACGATAGAGGGGGGCATGGGCATGGCCGGCAAGGTATCTCGACTGCTTGGCAGCGTGTCGATCGATCTTGGATAATTCATCCAGATTATCGAAGCTGGTCGGCAGTAAGACGCGATGTCTTTGCTTTAGCTCTGCTACAAATCTTTTTTCGCGGGAGAAGAAGCTGACATTGCCGTAAAATAAATAAGCGAGTCCCCCTAATAGAGGAAGACTTAAATTGAGCACAATCCAGGGAATCTTAAACGAAGGATTGGTATCGTCCTTAATAATGTGGATGACGACGATTAAAGACAAGAGCGTAAAAGCCATTTGAAAGTAAGCGAACTTACTTCGAAAGAAAGAGAGCAAAAATACCAGCACGCTCAGCTGTATCGTAAAGGCCACTAATAAGTAGAGTATCCGGAGCCAGCCGGATGGAAACAGTTTTTTCAATCACTCCTCCCACCACGTGATAATACTATTGTACCCTAAAGCGACCAAAGGTACAGGATATAGTTCAAACGCTTTACTTTACGCCATTAATTTGTTACTGTTAGAAAAAGTTTATGTATGTGAGGAGGGTCGATGTCTATTCGTGAAGGACTTACCTACGATGACGTGCTTTTGTTGCCAAAAGAGTCTTCGGTGACGCCTGATCAGGCGGAGCTGGGAACAAAATTGACAAAAAAGATTTCACTAAATGTCCCCTTAATCAGCGCAGGAATGGATACTGTCACAGAGTCGCAGATGGCAGTTGCTATGGCGCGTGCAGGGGGCATTGGCTTTATTCATAAGAGTATGAGTATTGACGAACAGGCGATTGAGGTCGATCGAGTCAAACGAAGCGAACATGGGGTCATCACTGATCCGTTTTATTTATATCCGGACAATTTAGTGGAAGACGCTCTTGAACTCATGAGCCGGTATCGCATCTCAGGCGTGCCGATTGTCGATGAGAACATGGTTCTAAAAGGTATCCTCACCAATAGAGATATTCGCTTTGAACGTGATCCCTCAAAACGCATCGATGAGGTGATGACAAAAGAGAATCTGCTAACGGGGAAGGCTGACACTTCACTTGAAGAAGCGGAGAAAATCCTCCGCACGAGAAAAGTAGAAAAACTGCCTCTGGTGGATGCTCACTTTAAACTAAAAGGTCTTATTACCATTAAAGACATTGAAAAAGTGGTGCTCTTCCCACAGCGTGCCACTGACGCCTCAGGAAGGCTACTTGCAGGAGCAGCCGTCGGTATCGGCGCAGACATGAAAGAGCGCGTGGATCGCCTTGTAAAGGGCCAGGTCGACGTGTTGGTGCTTGATAGCGCACACGGATTCTCGAAAAACGTAGTAGAAGCCCTCAAGTGGATCAAAGCAAACTACGATGTGCAAGTGGTCGCAGGAAATATTGCCACAGCCGATGCGGCAGAAGCTCTTATAGAAGCCGGAGCCGATGCGCTGAAGGTCGGTATTGGCCCGGGAAGCATCTGCACCACAAGAGTGGTTGCCGGTGTCGGTGTGCCGCAGTTGACGGCGATTATGGATGTTGTGGCGATCGCCAGAGAAAAAGGCGTTCCCGTCATCGCCGACGGTGGCATCAAGTACTCCGGAGACATTGTCAAAGCCTTAGCGGCAGGAGCGGACACCGTCATGCTCGGCTCCCTTCTTGCCGGAACGGATGAGAGTCCCGGTGAGCGTGTCATCTACAAAGGAAGAAGCTTTAAAACCTACAGAGGGATGGGATCCCTTTCTGCGATGGAAGCGGGAAGCAAAGACCGCTATTTCCAGACAGACTCGAAGAAACTAGTTCCTGAGGGCGTGGAAGGACGCGTCCCCTACGTAGGATATGTTAAAGACATCGTATACCAGCTTCTTGGCGGACTCCGCTCGGGAATGGGCTACATCGGTGCATCGAATCTGAAAGAACTCAGAGAACGCGCAGAGTTTATCAAAATTACTAATGCCGGCTTGATTGAAAGCCATCCACACGATGTGCAGATTACTATCGAGCCTCCGAACTACTCTGATACAAGGAATATGTATGATTCTGATCGTTGATTTTGGCGGACCTTATGTCCAGCAGATTGCCAAGCGTATCCGTGAAGCCGGTGTGTTCTCACAAATCGTTTCATCTGCAAATGCGTTAAAGGCGGCAGAAGAACTCAAGCCTGAGGGAATCATCTTTACCGGCGGCCCCAAAAACCTGGAAACAAATGTGCCTCCAGTCATTGATCCTGCCATCTATGAGTTAGGCATTCCGATTCTTGCAATCAGCTATGGTATGCACCGGATGGCCATGGATCTCGGTGGGGAGGTGGAGGAGACAGATAAGACCGATTATGCTCATGTTGACACGACCTTCGACAATCAGAGTAAAATCCTCAAGCACATGGATGTGCAATCACTGACGTGGATGAATCACAGTGCATCTGTCAGCCGAGTACCCGAAGGATTTATCTCGATTGCAGCAACCGAGCATACGCCGATTGCTGCCATGGAGGACAGCGAAAGAGGTCTCTTTGCTGTACAGTTCCACCCGGAAGTAGACGAGACAGCGCAAGGAAAAAACATCTTTGAGCGTTTCCTCTTTAAAGTTCTAGGCCTCAAAAAAGACTGGACGATGGCCTCATTTGCAGAGTTAAAGATTCAAGAAATAAAAGAACAGGTAGGAGACAAAAGAGCTCTTTGTGCGCTCTCGGGTGGCGTAGACTCTTCCGTCGCAGCGCTACTAGTGCATAAAGCCATTGGAAAGAATCTCACCTGTGTCTTTGTCGATCATGGCCTCATGAGAAAAAATGAAGGCGATGAAGTCATGGAGAAGTACGCAAAGCACTTCGATATGAACATCATTCGAGTGGATGCAAAAGAGAGGTTTTTGACGAAGCTTAAAGGTGTCACTGATCCGGAGCAAAAGAGAAAAATAATCGGCGAAGAGTTTATCCGCGTCTTTGAAGAAGAGGCAAAAAAACTCGGCACCATTGACTTTTTAGTACAAGGTACCATCTACTCCGACGTGGTCGAAAGCGGAGAAGACAAAGCAAAGATCATCAAGAGTCACCACAATGTAGGCGGACTCCCCGAAGATCTCGATTTCGAGCTGATCGAACCTCTCCGAACCCTTTTCAAGAATGAAGTGCGAGCACTGGGTGAAGAGATCGGACTAGAACACGACTTCGTCTGGAGACAGCCATTCCCCGGCCCGGGACTTGCCATTCGAACGCTTGGAGAGGTAACGGAAGAAAAACTCGACATCCTAAGAGAGGCAGACGCCATCTTCCGCGAGGAGATCGCAAAAGCAGGACTCCAAGAAAAGATCTGGCAATACTTCGCAATCCTCCCAAATATCATGTCGGTTGGCGTCAAAGAAGATGCTAGAAGCTACACACACGCCATAGCCCTCAGGGCAGTACACTCCTCAGATGGCATGACCAGTGACTGGGCAAGGATACCCTACGATGTACTAGAAAGAGTTTCCTCAAGAATTGTAAGTGAAGTCCCCAGTGTGAACAGAGTAATGCTAGATATTACAACAAAGCCGCCTTCGACGATTGAGTGGGAATAGCAGTTAAAAACCCTGAGACCATTGATATAACTTGGTTTCAGGGTTTGCTTTTTGGTGACCGTACTAAAAGCGTACTACAGGTCCTTTTGTAATTATTCAATTGGACTATCTGGTTTATTCATTTGATCCAAGCGATTGGCGACCTCGATCTGCTTATTGGGATAAAGGTGGGAATAGGTCTGAAGCGTTGTTTCTATGCTTTCGTGTCCCAGTCTTTCTGAGATCAGGAGGGCTGAAAAACCTTCCTCAATCAGCATGGAGGCATGGGAATGTCTCAGATCATGTACGCGAATGCGTTTGATGCCAGATTTCTTCGTCCCTCGTGTCATCTCACTGTGCAAATAGGATTTGGTCACCGGGAAAAGCCTTTCGTTTGGTTCGTAATCATAAAGCTGCTCGGCGTATTTCTGGACCAGAGCACA
>LSQX01093316.1_pt1 | contig 10405 bp, 8 predicted proteins | sample 654561 | NCBI WGS metagenome assembly LSQX01 (sample SAMN04489861, study PRJNA283612) | anaerobic digester metagenome | isolation source: 4 biogas reactors fed with cattle manure at either 37C or 55C with and... | place: Denmark: Kongens Lyngby | collected 2014
CATACGAAGAACGGATATAATTTACGGGTTACAAATCGAAACCGATATCCGTCCGATAATACATCTTATCAAACGTTATTTCTTTAATGTTTTGATAAGATTTTTTTAATGCTTCTTGGTAATTTTCTGCTAAGGAACTTACCGCAAGTACGCGACCTCCATTGGTTACAACCTTTCCGTTTTCCATTTTTGTACCTGCGTGAAAAACAACGCTGTCTTTTACGTTTTCAAGTCCGTAAATTTCTTTTCCTTTTTCATAATCCTCAGGATATCCCCCTGAAACCAACATTACAGTTGCAGCTGCACGCGGATTAATTTCCAATGAAGTATCCGCTAATTGTTGTGTTGCGGTTGCTTCCATCAAGCTTACAAAATCGTTTTGAATTCGCAACAAAACAGCTTCTGTTTCCGGATCGCCCATACGCACGTTGTATTCAATAACATACGGTTCGTCTGCTACTTTAATCAAGCCGAGAAAAATAAATCCTTTGTAATCAATTTTCTCTTCAACAATTCCTTTCATCGTCGGAATTACAATCCGCTCTTCAACTTTTTTAAGAAAGTGTTCGTCTGCAAAAGGAACCGGAGAAACAGCACCCATTCCGCCCGTATTTAATCCGGTATCGTTCTCCCCAATACGTTTGTAATCTTTGGCTGTCGGAAGAATTTTATAATTTTTACCGTCGGCAAGCACAAAAACACTTAATTCGATTCCGTCGAGAAATTCTTCAACAATTACTTTATCGCTTGCTTTTCCAAATTTGTTGTTTACAAGCATATTTTCCAGTTCCGCTTGGGCTTCTTTCAAATCGTTTATAATCAATACGCCTTTTCCTGCTGCAAGTCCGTCGGCTTTTAGTACATAAGGAGGTTTTAGCGTTTCCAAAAAAGATTTTCCGGCTTCCACGGAATCTTTGGTAAAGCATTCATAGGCTGCTGTGGGAATATTGTAAAGCGCCATAAATTCTTTAGCCCGCTGTTTGCTTCCTTCCAAAAGCGCTCCACGTTTGGAAGGTCCTATCATCATAACATCCTTTAACGCTTCATCTTGTGCGAAAAAATCTACAATTCCCTGCACCAACGGATCTTCCGGTCCTACAATAACCAAGTGTATGTCGTGTTTTAAAGCGGCGTTTTTTACCGCTTCAAAATCAGAAACGTCAAGATCAAGATTGGTTGCAATTTTGGATGTTCCGGCATTTCCGGGTGCGACAAAAAGTGAAGAGCAACGCGTGCTTTGCGCAATTTTNNNAAGCGAAAGTGTGTTCTCTTCCTCCGGAACCAAGAATAAGAATGTTCATAAAAAGTAAGTGTTTATAACGTTCAAAAATACAATATTGAAATCAGATAAAACCAAATTCACAAAATGCAATATAAATATTTCAAGAGGACTTTATTTAATTGATTTAAAATAAAACTGAAAACCTATATTTGACCTTATTTTCAACTAAACCGCATTTAGAATGTCCAAAAACAAAGAAATTTTACTGATTACCAACTACTTTCCTCCCGAAAAAGGTGCTGCTCCCAACCGAATGCACAGCCTTGCGACTGAATTGGGGAAAAACGGATACAACGTTTGGGTTGCATGTCCGTTGCCCAATTATCCGACGGGAAAAGTTTTTAAAAATTACCGCAACAAATTTATGGTTACGGAAACGGAAGATTTCGGAAAAGTTTTTCGACTTTGGGTATGGCCTAGCAATTCCGCCAATAAAATTATCCGGTTGATTTCAATGGTTTCCTTTTCTTTAAGTCTGATTTTTTTCTTTCTATTGAAACGGCTCCCTAAAAAAGTATTTATTCAATATTCTCCCATATTCGTTGGGTATACGGGCGTTTTTTTGAGCAAACTGTTTTCAAAACGAATTATTCTGAATGTTTCCGATTTATGGCCGTTGGCAGGAAAAGAAATGGGAATTTTAAATGACGGTTTTTATTACTCTCAACTGTTGAAAATAGAAAAATACTGTTATAAAAACAGTCATTTGATTGTGGGGCAGTCTGAAGAAATTTTAGAACACATTTCAAAATTTGATGCACCCGACAACTTATTTCTTTATCGCAACATTCCGAATTTCAAACCGAAATTTCCAAAAGACGAAATTATTAAGGGAGAGATGAAAATCGTGTATGCCGGACTTTTAGGAGTTGCTCAGGGAATTTATCAAATTTGCAAGAAAATTAATTTTTCTGAAAATGTCACTTTTCACATTTACGGTTCCGGCCCCGAAGCATCACAAATTGAAGCTTTAAAAAAGGAATATATTTACTTTCACGGAGAAGTGGAAAGAGCAGTTCTTCACGAAGTTTTACAAGAATATCACCTTGCTTTTATTCCGCTGACCAATCGGATTTACGGATCGGTGCCTTCCAAAATATTTGAATATTCCCGATTGGGATTGCCTATTTTGTATATGGCAGGAGGCGAAGGCGAAGATTTAGTTCGGGAAAATCAATTGGGTTGGACTGTTCCGGTAAATGATTTTAAAAAGTTACAACAGTTTACAGACGCACTTACACCCGAAATGTTTCAACACTATCCCAAATCTGGAATTCAAAAAAAAGCGATGGACGTGTTTAATTTCGACACGCAATTTACTCAATTCGTAAGAGTGCTTGATGCCGTGTAAATTTAATACGCTTTTTCTTCACCGCGTATTGCATTGTAAACCGTTTGGAAGACGATTTTGATATCCAAGAAAATACTCCAATTTTCCAAATAGAAAATATCGTATTTCACCCGATTGATGATATCGGTTTCATCTTCAACTTCTCCGCGATATCCACTAACTTGTGCCAAACCGGTGATTCCGGGCTTTACAAAGTGACGCACCATAAACTTATCCACTCTTTCGGCATACATATGCGTGTGACTCACCATATGCGGACGAGGACCAACCACACTCATTTCACCCTTTAATACATTGATAAATTGAGGCAATTCATCGATGCTGGTTCTGCGAATGATTCTTCCTACACGAGTTACGCGTTCGTCACCCTTTCGGATTTGTTCTAAATCTGCTAGGGGATTGGGTTTCATCGAACGGAATTTGTAACAATAAAACTCTTTGTAATCCAATCCGTTGCGTTTTTGTTTAAAAAACACAGGTCCTTTGGATTCCAATTTGATAATCAATCCTAAAATCGGAGTAAGCCAAGACAAAATCCCGACAATTACAAAAAGTGAAAGAATAATATCAAAGCTTCTTTTTACAAACTTGTTAAAAGGTTCATCCATCGGAATGCGTCGCAAGGACAAGATTGGCAACACGCCATAATATTGTAAATCCAACTGCTTACTGTAAATTTCCTTGGTATCCGGAAGAAATTTCAATACTTTTAAATTGTTGTCTACAAACGCTATCAATTGATTTATCTGATGATTCGACATTTCTGCAACGGAAATATAAATTTCATCAATTCCTTCATTCATAACATATTCCATCACTTCTTCTAAAGAGTGTTTTTGCTTTTTCAGGTCGAAAACTTTTTGCAACTGATATCCGTAAACCGGTTGTCCTTCAAAAAACTTGCGAAGTTGTTGTGTTTTTTGATTCAGCCCGATGATTACAACTTTCCGTATGTTTCCTGATGCGAGTCGGTATCTTTTTAAAAGGTAATAAATAGCAAATTTACAAACCGAAATTCCTGTCATGACCCACAAGACATATTTTAAAATCAGTGGTGTTGAAGGTTCGGGAGTTTTATAGATTCCGAAAAAAGCAAAGACGATAAGTGCAAACAAAACCGCTTGTTTGACCAGCGATGACATAATACTGGGAACGAGGGTAAACCGATAGATTTCATAAAATCCTGAACGTATCGATAAAGCCACCCAAGCGATGGTTATAAAAACGACATAATTAAAGAACGGAAAGGTAGGTGGAAATAAATAATACGCCACCAAATGAATCAAAAGGAGATCCACCCCATATGAAATAGGTCGCAACAGCCCAGAATATCTTCCGCTCCTGAACATTTCTAATAGTTATCGGTTGTGATTAGAAAAATCTTTGTGTGCACTTTTAAAAAGTTCCTCTTTTGAAAGTGATTTAAAATACTCATACGTCTTTCTCATGCCTTCTTCACGTGAAACTTTGGGTTTCCATCCGAGAATTTCTCTTGCGCGAGTGATATCGGGTCGCCGTTGCAAAGGATCGTCTTGTGGCAAAGGTTTATATATAATTTTCTGATTCGCATCTGTTAGCTTAATAATTTCTTTAGCAAAATCGATAATCGCTATTTCTTCGGGAGTGCCTATGTTAACGGGCTCCACATAATCACTCATCAGCAATCTGTACAGCCCTTCAATTTGGTCATCGACATAACAAAAACTTCGTGTTTGTGAACCGTCCCCAAAAACCGTTAAATTTTCACCGCGCAACACTTGTCCGATAAAAGCCGGAATTACACGGCCGTCATTCAAACGCATGCGCGGACCATAGGTGTTAAAAATACGGGCTATTTTTATCCTTACCTTATTCTGTGTATGATAATTCATAAAGAGTGTCTCGGCACATCGTTTCCCCTCATCGTAGCAAGCCCTGGAACCAAGCACATTGACATTTCCCCGGTAATCTTCCGGCTGCGGATGAACCTCCGGATCGCCATATACCTCACTCGTGGAGGCCTGCAGAATCTTCGACTTTGTTCTCTTGGCTATACCCAGAGTGTTGATGGCACCCATAACAGAAGTCTTGATAGTCTTTATACCATTGTACTGGTAGTGGACGGGTGATGCAGGACAGGCAAGATTGTAAATCTCGTCGACCTCAATGTATACAGGCATGGTTATATCATGCCGTATAAGTTCAAAGTTATGATTGTCAAGAAGATGTATTATGTTCTGCTTTGACCCGGTGAAATAGTTATCCAGACAGATGACTTCATTTCCTTCAGAAAGAAGTCTTTCACAAAGATGAGAACCAATGAATCCGGCTCCGCCGGTGATGAGTATACGTTTCATAATGAAGAAGCTTGTTCAGTACAAATGTAAATAAAAGGGATTATAGTTCTCATTTTAAATGATCAGTCTTTTCCAGAAGGGCTTTTCCATCTTAAACATAATAATTGCTTTTACAGGATATAAAAGGAAATAAGGAAGAATAAATTATCTTTGCGATCGTTGATAACATAATATCTGGTATGACAGAGGAAGCTCTTCCCATAGAAGAACCAAAGGAGGTCAATGTAATAAAGAAATCGGATCCCAGATGGTATGCACTATATACTAATCCCCGGGCCGAGAAACTTGTTTATAACCGTCTTATTGAAGAAGGCATTGAAACATTTCTTCCGCTGCAAAAGACTTACAGGCGATGGAGCGACCGTAAGAAACTGATTGAGAAACCGCTGCTTTCTTCATATATCTTTGTCAGGGTTATCAAAAAAGAGTTCCATAAAGTATACAATACAAGCGGTGTGGTCAAATTTGTCTCTTTTGAAGGACAACCGGTAGCTATACCACAGAAGCAGATAGATAATCTGAAATTGATTGTCAACAGTGATGCCGAGATAGAAGTGACAAATGTGAAATATGCACAGGGCGATCTGGTGGAGGTTATCAACGGTTCACTTACAGGTCTTACAGGAGAACTGATAAAGGTAAAAAGAAAAAAAAGGGTTATCATCCGTATTGACAAACTNNGACCATAGGTGTTAAAAATACGGGCGATACGTGTTTCCAAACCGTGATAACGGTGATAAGCCATCGTGATGGATTCTTGAAACCGCTTGGCTTCGTCATACACACCTCGCGGTCCAATAGTACTCACATTTCCATAATAATCTTCCGATTGCGGATGTACTAACGGATCTCCGTAAACTTCAGAAGTGGAAGCAATGAGAATACGTGCATTTTTAACGCGCGCCAACCCCAAAAGATTGTGTGTGCCCAACGACCCAACTTTCAATGTTTGAATCGGTATTTTCAAATAATCAATAGGACTGGCAGGAGAAGCAAAGTGCAAGATATAATCTAATTTCCCGGGTACATGCACAAATGTGGTTACGTCGTGATGATAAAACTCAAAATCCTTGAGTGCAAACAAATGTTCAATATTTCGAATATCCCCGGTAATGAGGTTGTCCATCCCGATCACTCTAAATCCTTCTTCGATAAAACGGTCACATAAATGTGACCCTAAAAAACCGGCAGCACCGGTTATTAACACACTTTTCTTCATAATCAAATATATGTCTCCACCAATTCCTTTAAATTATAAAAAATGCAAAAGTACAACTTTGCATGGCGATATGAACTTTAATTTGGTTTCTTGTCATTTTTAAAAAATTCATCTGTGTTTGTTTCGGTTTTCTCATGTTTTGCTGTCGCAGCCAACAGCAACACGATGACAATCACTCCGACGTAATACGCACCCATTTGTCGATGAAACACATTTTCAACCAAAGAATAATATACTAACAACGCGAGCATTGCCGTGGCAAAATAATCTTTATAAACAATCATTAAACTCCCGACCATAAAAACAATAAATAAGATAACCGAAATAATTCCTGCACTTAAATAAAAATCCAAAAATTGATTGTGTGAGTTGTATTCTTGTTCTAAAAAATGTGCTTGACTTTCCGGGTTTTGAATGGAGGTGGCATAGCAATCCAAAAGTTCTTTTTCCGTATTTTCAAATCCGATTCCGGTCAACCCCGGATTTGTTTTTTTTGCAATCTCATCCATACAATTCCATGCCGTAGCTCGGATTTCGTAGGTTCTGGAATTCGTGACAAAACCTGATACAACCGCAGGCACATTCTTGGAATTAATGAACTCTTTGTTTTTAAGCACATAAAAAAGTCCGACAAGCATCAGCCCTGTAATTCCGATAACGATAAATTTCCAAGGTTTTCGACTTCCATAAAATTGTCGGAGCAGCAACAATCCAAGGAGGGCAAAAAGGGCAATTTTTGAAGCAATCAGTAATATGAATACGACATTAATAGCGATATTTCCTAAGTAATAATTATTAAGCGGATGGTATTTTTTTTCAATGGAAGTTGTCGAAATCAAAATACTGAAGACGCAGAGCAATCCGAGGTATATACGGTCTATTAACAAGGAATCTACCACTTGAGGCGAATCTCCCAAGGCAAATCCTCCTGTTTCGTGAGCAATTACCACAAAATTATAAACCGAAAAAAAGATCGCAGCCAACGCAGAAAATATAATTGCATTTTTGATTTTCTGCATATCATTAATGGGAATGTACAAAATTGCCAAGCCCAGGACGGTCAGCACTTTGCTTATGACATCAAGATCGTCCACGATTCTTCCGGAAAAAAAGGCATTGAGCAACAGGTAAAGTCCCATTATAAATAAGAGAATTACCGGAGGACTTTTTAACTTTTGAAGTTGCGATTTTTCTACGACAAAGGGAAAAGCAATCCCCAGGATAAGCAATAGGATGTTTGGCAATGCTCTTACATAATCATCAAACGGGATTACCAGATAAAGCAATAAAAAAACATACGGATAAATGGCAGCAAGCAAAATCCTCATAAGATGCTCAGGCGCTAATTTTGTGGAAAGATAAAAAACTCTTTATAAACATCCAGAATACAAGTTGTTTTATTACTTAAATTATTTATGACTTTGTAATGAATAAGTATAAACAATATTCTCTCTTAATACTATCATGTAAATAACTACCGAGGAATTATAAAAAAAATTGCCGGTAATAAATGCAATCAAACAAAGTAATACTAATGAATAGCCAATTGCAGGTGAAATTATGTTCACATTTGAAATTGAAAAATTCTTAAAAAAACTTTTATAAAAGAAAATTAGATAACTTAGACCTCCAAGAATTCCCCAAAAAAAGATAACATCCAATAGTTCCATTTGAGGTCTTAGTTCAAAATTTGAAGTGCCTCCAAAAAAATAATTCCAAATTGACCAGTTTTCAGAAACGAATGGTAATGTGTGGAATATTAATAATTGATCTCTTAATGATAAAAAGGAAGAAAAAAACCCATGCGTTTTAGACAAAGAATGAAACAGTGGGTTAATAAAAAAGAGATAATAACTAAAACCAAAAGCGATTACAAATCCAATTATCAATGTAATCCATCTCGTCTTTGAAAATTGAACGTGTTTTAATGCATAAAAAAAGATTAATAATATTAAACCAAAAACTAAAGATTTTGTACCTACAAACAGAGCAGATAATGAAACAATCCAAAATTTCCAATTCGTAATGACTTTATTGTGATAGCGAATAAAAAAACAGCTCACACCTATCATATAAAAATATGTACTGATAGAAGATGAAATTAACAATCCATTATACCCAAATCTATCGCCTCTATATGTATTAAAATAAGAAATATCAAACACCAATCCAATGATTATCAGAATACTGTTAACCAAAAGAATATTTTCAAAAGTATTTAGCAATTTTACTTTTGGAGCTCGAAGTTCAACTGAAAAAAAACCTAATAAAGCAATTGGAAAAATATATTTAGCACCGTAGATTAAAATAGATGAATCAAAATTATTCTCGAGAAATAGTTGACCGAGAATAAAAATAACGACAAGCGAAAAGATGTAAAGTAATTCTCTCTTTTTATAGATAAGCAACCCTAACAAAGTAAATATAAACACGACAATTTTTAATCCTGCTTGTAATCCTATCGTGTTGCTTTTGGATAGGATTCCAGTTTTAGTAGCGCCTTCCGTCAAGTAGAAAAGAATCAATAACGTAATTAAAATTATCTCTGAATTTGAAGTTACTCTCTCGTAGAAATATTTAAATTGATTTTGCATGTTCAAGAAATCATGGTGTTTTTAATTTCTTCTGTCGTAATACTTTTATGGGGTTTATAATACATTAACCCAAGACACGCACCTATAAATATACCTGCAATTCCGGAATTAAAAACGTGACCCGCAATTGATGATTCTAACGTTAGGACAACAAGCATCAGTAACGATAATCGTGCATAAGGATACCCATTTCTATATTGCACATAAGCTATTAGAAACAACAATATAATCACTAACACAAAAATTAAAGCGCCAATAATTCCATAAGCAAAAAGGATATCAAAAAAATCGATTTCTATTACGCTTTTCAATTGATTTTCATAATAATATTGACCCCCGCCTATCATTTGTTCTAAGAAAGACCATTGCTCTTTATAAATGGGCCACATTTTTTCTACCCTTAAATTTCTTTGTGAAAAAATAAAGGTTACAAAATCCCATTTATGATAAAAATAATAAAATCTATGCCATATTAATGAATCTCTTAGTAATCGAATCGCAAAATAAATTGTTAACGGTATTAAAATCGCAATAGATGAAAACCAAATAATAAGTTTGCGTAGATTAATTTTATTTAAATTCTCAGGATTGGCTATAATAAGACCTGTAACCATTACAGTTCCCAACATTGCCGTTTTTGAAGTAATGGTTATTCCTAAAAAAAGATTAAACAGGAAAAAAAGATAAAACTTCCATTTGGCATGCTTTATCTCATACAATTGATAAGCTATAATCCCATAGAGTATAAGGTGTAATGCAGAAATTTCATTTCCGGCATAAAAAAAACCTGTTGTTCCGGTATTGTTATAGTCATAAAACGGAAAACCTAAGCCGACATACTTTAATAATATATTGATAGCAAAAACGATATATGAAAAAATTATCCAATTTTTTAACAGTTTACGTGTAAATATTTTTGGAAATCGAAATACTCTTCTGAAATAAATAAGAGCTATAAAAATGCTTATATACTTAGAGGTTTTAATTATATCATCAAAAACGATTCGAGGTGTGTAAAAATCATTTTTAAAAAACTGAATAATAGAGGGAATAGTGAATAAAATAAATACCCCTATTACTATCAGAAAATCAACTTTTGGTTTAATCGCTAGTCTTATAATAACTAATAATAAAACAAAAAGTTTATACAATTGACCGATGGAAATAAAAAATTGAATCCCACCTTTTAACAAAATTCCATTAATCATATCAACCGGCAACAGAAAAAACATTGCCGATATAATTAACCAATCAAAGTTATAAAAAGGTCTATTTGAATTTATAGAATTCATTTTAAATACCCTTAATTAAATGGGTTAGAGACGTATTGAAATTTATAGCATTTGATTTGAATTCATTAAGATTGTAGGTGTGAATATTACTGATTTTCTCTTCTAAATCTTCTAATTCTAAATTTAATGGAATGATTAAATTTTTTCTAGCAAATAAATTTAGAATCTCTAATTGATGATTGTCAATGTGTTCATTATATTTTGCTAATCTTGCTGCTACAATTATCTTTTTATTATTTTTTAGTGCCGATACTATTGAACCTGTACCTGCATGACTAATAATAAACCGAGCGTCATTCATATATTGATTAAAAGATTTTTTGTCAATAAA
>LSQX01254279.1_pt1 | contig 10405 bp, 9 predicted proteins | sample 654561 | NCBI WGS metagenome assembly LSQX01 (sample SAMN04489861, study PRJNA283612) | anaerobic digester metagenome | isolation source: 4 biogas reactors fed with cattle manure at either 37C or 55C with and... | place: Denmark: Kongens Lyngby | collected 2014
CATGTGGAATGCGTGGTGCGATTGACCGAAAAAATATCTACGGATTAAATCACGTCACATGGCACGCTCATCAGGCACTTGTTTTGCGATGTCCTCCATCGCGAGTTTTCATGCCGTCGGCGCCATCGCTTCCAACTCACGCATGGTCATAAAGGTAAATCCTTCACTGCGAAGATAATCGATTAAGTCACAAAAATAATCAACGTAAAAACCCGGTTCTTGTTTGGAATCGGAGACACGCAAACAGGTCAAAACAATCAGGGCGTTCTGATCCTTTGCAAGATCAATTTGATGATAGATGTTTTCCAATTGATGTTCCTGTTTCACATTCGTTGTGACATCAAGTGCGTATAAACGTGTCAAGGTCTCGGGCGTCAAAGTCTTGTAATAATACGGTTCGTCGGGCGACGGTCGACCCGTTACCTTGATGACCGAGAAATCCTCCATCAACTGCGTTCGCACACCGTCCGTTATCAAGGTTTTGGGCAGCGAGACAGACCTCGGTCGAGGCATGTGATGATCGCGATAAAACGCAAGCGAGCGATGGATCAGATCGGCCCGCTCCGATGGCGTAAATTTTGACAAATCCACTGTACCCGGCGTGCCCAATTGGAAATCCCACGCATCGTCTTTCAGCATGCGTTCCACATCAAATGTGTCAAGATAGGGATACTTACCATTGACATGATCAAGGCGCTCCGGAATCAAATACGTGGTTGCCTCAACCCCGGCAGCCTTCAAGTATCGGTACGCTATATCGTAATCCGTCGCATAATTGAAATCAAACGTGAGAACGACCGTCGGCCGATCAATCTCAACACACTTTGAGCGATACGTCTTATGATATGAGACCATATTCATGATACCCGTGACGGTGATTACGACCAATAAAACACTCGCGAGGAGGATTGCACCTTTTTTGAGCCATTGACATTTTCGAGATTTGGAAAAGAAATGTCGCCAACGCTTGCGGTCTTTTTTTGCTTGCGTCGAATATTTAAAATAGATAACGAGCGTAATCCATGGGTAGTATACATGCCAGTACGACAATGAAAACATCAGGGCCATCGAAATGGCGAGAAACACCATGAACCACTCTGCTAAGACATCGTCCTTCTCCATAAAAATCATTCGACAGCAAATGACGATGTACACAATACAAAATAAAAGCCCCACAACGACGCCAAAGTCCGACATAAATTCCAAGATCACGTTGTGCGGATAACCCCAGACGAGTTTTTGCCCAATCACTGCACGCGAACCGAAAAGCCCGAGTCCTTTGACGGGCGACTCCGAGAGAGCTCGTACCATCATGCCGAAGATATTTTTACGCCCGTTGTCGGACAAAAATTCGCCTTTGAGAAGCAACGATACATTCCGACCCGTTTGGCCCACGGTTTCGCTATCATTTCCCTCATGCGATGGTGCAGGGTCCCTCGTAGCTCGGGAAAAGTCGTAAATCAATAGTCCTACAATCACGAGAAGCAGCACGAGAAGCACCGCGATCAAAAGGTAATGCTTGCGTTTGAAACCGGCGTTTCTTAGTGAGCGATGTAAACGCCGCTTTCGCGGTATGGAACTCGGGTCTTCCAATTCTTTAGAATCATGCCGCCGCGTCCGCCACTGAGAAAAACTTCGAAGTGCCATGAGAACGAGGTAAACGAGCGGAATCATCAAGGCGCCGCGTGCCCCATTTTTAACTACGATGATAAGCGTCAACAAGGATGCCGCGTAGTAAAACGTTTTGAAAATTTGATCGGTTAAATGTCTGACGTTCAGGGTGCGCGCCCGGTAAAAAAAGTACACGGAGACAAAGATCATGGAGTAACTGAAATCCAGGTCATATCCGCTCATTTGGGTTGTTCCGCGGTAATCCGTAATCAGCCAATAACCGCGAATGGTCGCACGCGCGTATTGCAAGACATCGTGTATGAAGATTAACCAGACGCCGACGGTGATGGTACGGATAACGTCCCGAAACTCATCATCGTCAAACATGGTTAAGAATAAAATCGCATACATACCGCTGTCCGGGCGTATGACACGTTCCACAACGCCGCGTGAAGACTCAAAAAACCAATAATGGTGTTGCGGGAAGTGAAGATAGGATAAAGTGGCATACAAGAGAAAAACAGCATAAAAAATGCCGAAAGGAATCAATTTGCGCCAATCGGTGCGATCCCCCATGAGCAAGTACACGAGCAGCAATACGAGTGGGAAGATGGCACTCATCCATTGAAATGACTCGACATGAAGGATTTTGGCAACGCGGAAAAAGATTGAATCCAGCATCACCATCCCGACGTAGGCGATGAGCGCCAATTTCAGATAGGTGTGCTTATTCGCTAAATGTTGCCGAATCGATTTTTGCATGTTTTAAATCCATTAATTCATTTTGGAGCGAGAAAAAATCATTTTAACCCTATCGCGTTTTTTATAAAGAAACACCACACCGACAACAACATAAATACCTATGACAGCGTATCTTAAAATAAGGTGAGCGTAAAGCCAATAGACCGCCAGGCTTGTCAAAACCAACACAAGGGCATACAAGAAGATGCGACCGTTGTTATACACATGGCCCATCTGACAGTGATAAGCTGCCAACAAATGAATTAAATAACGCAGCACATAGCACGCAAGCGTTGTATAGGCGGCGGCTACAAAACCGTATTTGGGAATGAACGCGAAATTAAGTGCAATGTTGAGCAGCGTGACAAAAAGCGTTGAGAAGACAATGCCCCACGTCTTGCCTTGATAATACTGTAAATTCATATAGAAAACGTACAGATGATTAAAAAACGTTCCCAAAAGAAGCGGCATCATGGCCTCAATGGCAATCTCGTACCCTCGACCGCCAAAAAATAAAATGACTTCCGGCGAAACAAGCATCAACCCGATGACCAGCACCATAAATAAAATGACGTGGCGATTGGCTGCTACGCGTGTGTCATGATCGTGGCTGTCTTTTTCTGATAATTGTCCCGTGAGCCACGGAATAAATGCACCGTACAAAGAGCTCGATGCCACCATCAAAATGGCATTGACGTTCCCTGCCACAGAGTAATAAGCGTTTTCTTCCAGGCCACGCAGATGCGTGATCATGATGCGATCCGACCGACTTAGCAAAACACCGCCGAGCAGATGAGGAATCATGGGGAACCCCAGTTTAAAAGCACGCTTGAGCATGGCCGACGTCATGGTACCGCCGCGTGAAAAGATCAAAACGATACAAACAAGACCAATGATGGCCATGGGGACCGTCTGCCCGACAATCAGTGCCATCAATTTGTTGTCCCATAGAAGCATTAAAACGATGGAAGAAATCACCGTTGCAGCCACTTGAAGTGCCGTCATCAACACATATCGCTTGATTTGAAAAAACGCGCGCATGTTGGCGGTCAAAATGGTATACGCCGGAAACGTCAACAGATACAAAAACATGAGGATGGATGTCGCGCGATCCATCATCAGAAAGGCCGAGATGCGCTGAAAATCAAGCACGTAGACAATCCCCAAACAACTGACCAGGCCCAAAATGACCACGTACGCACTTTTCAAATACCCTCGGTAATTGTCTCCGTAATCGTATCTGCCTCGCATGATCGAAATTTGTAAATTCATGCCGGTTGCCACCGATAAAATGGTCAACCATGACGCAAAGTTGCTGTAGAGACCGTACTGTGCCTTCGTCAAGAATCGAATGTAAATGGGTGTTGCCAAAAACACAAGGGTTCGCGATACAAAATTCCCCAGTGTATACCAAAAACTCGATTTGACAAGCACACCGTCTTTACTCATGTCGGTTAACCCGTCTACAGTATGACGCCGTGTTCGTCCAGAACGGCCTGAACCATGGGCCATTTTCCATGCTGGTCGGCCCGCTGCAAGACGTCGGGATCCGCATTGTAATTGCCTTCGATCAGAACGACTTCGTCGCGATCGTTGACGGCAACGTCCCAGCCGACGTAACCGACGTCGTCATGAATCAACGCCGCGTCCCGCACGGCGGAAACGATCTTTTGCCAACAGGGGATCGTAAATCCGACAATCGGATGTCCGTTGTCCGGATGCACCACGTGTCGTTCGTAATTTTGATTCGTCGCGGGCGTGAAGACGATGCCGGTCTCAATGTCGACCAGCGCCGAGAGCCCGCCGCTGTGGTTGTTGTCGACGACACTGCCGGCGCGCCCGATGCGAAGCGCCGCGCCGATGATGTGTACCGTTCGATCCAACGTGATCGTCACCACGCGAACCGTATTCAGTGAACTCGGGTTTAATCGAGACAACGCTTCGCAGGATGCGATCGCTTCTTCCAGCACGTACGCCCGACCCGCAAACCGTTCAAAAACCTCGTCCGGATCCTCATCAATCAACGAAATCCGCTCGATCCCGATGCCATACGTGCCACGAGTCGGCTTGGCGAAGACCGCATCCCGCCCCTGCGTAAACGCATGAAACGCCTCACGATCGGCCGTCTTCATATCCATCCACCGACGGTGAATGAACGGCGCAAAATGCTCGTTAAATAAAACCTTCGAATCAAATATGTCGTACTTTTCGTCATTGTTGATGGTGGCAATCAGGCGACGCTTCCCGGGCGTATCGATGAATTGACGTTGCCCCTCCCGCGTGCGCAGAAAATAAAAATATTGCACGTAATCGATCAACGCCGTCCGTCGAAAGATCCGCGACATCAAGAATTTAGATTTGATCCAAAACTGCTTTGCGCCTCCAAACGTCGCGAAGACAGGGTTGCTCGCAAAGAGATGATGCATGTGTTGAAATTTTTTCAGCATATTCCCGTCTCCTTTCCATCGGCATTAAGCAATCTCAATTTTAACAAATTCATGCATCCGATGGATCTTGTCGGTCATCTCGTCAACGGAATCAAAGGTTAACATCATGATGCCGATCTTTTTTGAAGCATCCTCAAATCGCTCCACAGGATCGCCGGGCACACGGTCATAGCGGATCTCGACGATATTGTCGGCGATCGCCTCGTCAAAATGCACCGATTTTAAAATCCCGTCTCGATCGGCGTGCAAGACGTACGTCGAACACGGACGCGGCTCATGCATTTCGATCTCATTCGGCGAAAGTTCGCCCAGGGACGCACGTATGGAGTTGGTCATCGCATCGTAACCATATCCAAGCTGAAGCAGTTGAGGGATCCGATTGCCGCCATTGCGCGGGTTCAATTCATTGATGAAGACGGTGCCCGCCCGATCCATGAAGACTTCCACATTGAGCGTCATGGCTTGGATGTCGAGCGCCGAAATGACATGTTCAATGGCCTGCTTCACCCGATCGATTTGTGTTTCGGAGAGCCAACTGGGACAACTGGTCCCACAGGGAACCCGGTCATTCAGTCGATCATCGCGCAAGGAATTGAGCAGCCCCCAAAAAACGACTTGACCGTTCAGAACCAAAATATCACCGCCGATCACGTACCCCAAGGCATTCTCGATGTACGTCTCCACCATGACGGTCTGCGATTTGCTGTACAACATCGCGCAGGCAATCGCTTCCTGAAGATCCTCGACGCGAAGCACTTGGCGCACACCGCGCGAACCGGATGCATCGATCGGCTTCACAATGACGGGGTACCCGATGGCATCGACTTGATCGCGCAAAATCGTCGCGTCATCGCCCGCGTGATACGTCACATGATTCGGGCACGGGAGCCCCAATTCACGGAGAAAATCACGCATGCGGCGTTTGTCCGCCAATGTCAGAAACGATTCGTATGCAATCGATGGCAACCCCAATTGCTCGGCCACCCGACTGCACACGTACATGCCGGGCTCGGAATTGGTGAAGATGGCGTCGATCGCTTCTTTTTGGGCGACCGTCAACACCGCATCATAATCCAAGATGCTTGCCAAATAAAAGCGATCCGCAAAAGGACGCCCCGCGGCCGCTTCATCGTAATCACAGAGAATGATCTCACAATCCAGGGCACGTGCCGCGTGAATGAAATCGATTTGATTGGGTCCACCGCCCAAAATCATGAGTTTTTTCTTGTTATGCATAACGTTGGATAACATCCGCCATTCTTTCCAAATCCTTATCATCATACCTTTGGTCGATGGGAATCGAAAGAATGCACTCGTAAATGCGCTCGACGCTCGGATCCAGCTCACGCCCTCGATAAGCCTCCGGCTTCGACCAGATGATGGGCGCATAAATGGCGTGATGCGCCAGATAAGCCTGAAACGCGCTCCGCTCCGTCTCTTCAACATATAGGGGGAAATAGAGGGGCACCCCGCCGATCGGCCGACGATCAAAGACGGGACAGCCCACATGGATCCAGTCGATGGCGAGCAATCGATCGAAATGACGTTGGCGCCGGGTCCTCAATGTTTCGATATCCATCTGACGGTAAACCGCCAGCGACGCGGGTGCCATGGAAAAAACGGCGTCGCGCGCGCGAAGCATCGACAGCGCACGCGCGTAATCGGCGCGAAACGTCGCTTTGTCACCGTCGCCGGTCGTCATGTAACGCGCTTTTTCATCGAAGGCGCGGCACATGACGGATACCATGGCGTCATCCGTCGGCAGCGCCCGATCGTTCGAAAAAACGCCCTGCACTTTACCCGCAAATCCACCGTCAAGCAAAGCCCCCCACTTGCGCAGACTCGCCACGATGTAATCGACATGATACAGCGACATCTCGGAAAAAAACGATTGTGTGGCGTCGTAAATAACGACGACATCCGGACAAAATGCTTCATCGGCAATGACCGTCGGAAAGCCAAAATACGGATGAAAGAGACACACCGTGGCACCGCAATCGATCGCACGGCGATTGAGCTCACTCACACGTACTTCTAAGCTGCGGTTCACGGGATAAAAATGAAGTTCATAACCCTCTTGAACGAACGGCTGCATGACGCTGTAGCACGTAAACTCAGGAAGGAGCGCCACCTTGACATCATCCCGAAGATCTTGCAGAACCCAACGAATGGCTTGTCGCCCCGTCGACAAATACACCCGATCGTCGACATCGGGCTCAAACGCGGGGAGGTCACGGTCGGTCGCCGTTGCCAAGGCGTCCTTCAACGACCTTTCCGACATCCAAAAATTACTTCCGATTTCTTTCATCATGTTCGGTCATCCAAGGATTTAACGACTTCCACCCGTGTTTTGGCAAAGTCGTTGGCCGCGTAAAATGCTTCGGCCGTTTTATTGTGAATCGCATAGTGCGTCGACATCGCCTGACAGCCGCATTCCACGGCCAGTGCTTCCGCGGAATGCATGAGCCGCCGGCCCAACCCTTGACCGCGATGGGGCTCGGCAATAAACAGCGCGTTCACGATCATGCGACGATGATTGGCAAACGGTCGCGTATAAACCCATATAAAACCCAAGAGTTTCTCCCGCCTCAAGGCACCGATCACATACGTGTTGCCATTCGCCACATGCCCTTTTAAATCCTCGAAGCGCTGTGCGATGTACGCGTGATCGACCTTAGCTTCGGGATAATGAAACTTGTACATGTTTTCTTCGAGCATGTCCTGAATGTCCGATCGATGGCGATCGAGTTCATGCAATGTCAAGATGTGCACGTCCGCGTCATTCATGGTTCGCCTCCCGCTGTTGTTGAGCCGCCATATAGGCTTCGTAACGACGCTCTTCGTCGAGGGGCCGATATTTCCTGCCCTCGTACAAAATGTAATCGCCGAACGCATCGGTTCTTACATCCTGCATATCGGCGACCCCGCTGCCCGTCACGGCCTTACGAATGGTTTTGAGAAAAATTTTGACGTCCAACCGAAACGAAACGTGATCAGCGTAATACACATCATATACAAAACGTTCACGCCAAGTCAGGCGATTGCGCCCCTTCACTTGAGCGTACCCCGTAAGTCCCGGGCGCACATCGTGGCGGCGCATCTCTTCTTCGGTGTAACACGGCAAATATTTCATGAGCAGCGGTCGCGGTCCCACAAACGACATGTCGCCCACCAAAATGTTTATGAGTTCGGGCAGTTCATCCAGCGATGTCTTGCGCAAAAAACGTCCGATCCGTGTGACACGAACATCGTTCGAGAGCGGTTGCCCCGAAGCGTCGACCGTTTCGGTGATCATGCTGCGGAATTTGATCATTCCAAACGGTCGACCATACAAGCCGGGCCGTTCTTGTCGAAAAAACACGGGGTGCCCGCTTGTCAAAAACACCAGGATGATCAAGATCAGAAAAAGCGGTGATAGCAACAACAAACAACAAAACGACAGGACAACATCCAGTCCGCGTTTGACATAACGGTTGTACATGCCGTCGGCACCCATGCATTACACCTCGTTATTTTGAATTACACGACGAAACATCTCATACTTCCCCGTGTGATCGGGATGCTGTTGCACGTGGAAGTTGCCACGATAATTACCTTCCAAAAGCACGGGACCTTCTTCGGTCACCGCAATGTCCCATCCGGTATACCGAATTTCCGGAATCACCGAGCCCAATGATTGCGCAAACGTTTTGACGTCTTCCCAAAAGGGAATCTGAACGCCGACAATGGGCACCCCCGTCTCAGGGTGAACGACAAATGTTTCGTTTAACTTATTCACGCCCGGCGTGAAAACGATGCCCGTCACGAGATCAACGGCCGCCACGATGCCGCCCGTCGTGTAGTTGTCCATCACGGCACCGAAGCGTCCCATACGCAGAGCGGCCGTCATGACATGCACGCCGCGATGGTTCCGCACCGTTGTGACCCGAATGGTATTCACCGACGACGGATGCAATGCATTCAGAACGGGATGTTGCCGAATGTAACGCTCCAAAAGCAAATCCTCGCCGGACCAGCGATCAAAAAGCGCCGATGTCTCGTCGTCGTCCATCCCCTCGACGGATATTTTTTGGATGTCTCGGCCTTCCGTACCGAGCACGGGCTTGACAATGAACTCGGGATTGCGCTCCAAAAATGCCATGAACGTCGATCGTTGCATTCCGCGCGTTAACATCCAATCGCGCTTCAAATAAGGATCGAAAATACGATTGATGTGATCTTTGTCGCGCAAGAGATAACCGTACTCTTTTTGATTGCATCGGCGATAAATCCAACGTTGACGTCGCCATGTGACGTATTTCTTGCGTTCCGCGTGGCGCATTTTATAGAAACCATAGACAAAATAGTTGGTAATCGAACAACCGTGTACCAGAAACGCCACAAAATAATCGATCATCAACCAACATTCATGAAAAATATTCTTGTTGAGGATGTCATCGTTTTGGTGCGTATAAAAGTAATGAAATTTCTTCAAAAACCCCATGTGCAGTCATGCTCTTTCCATCGTCCGACAAGGCAACGTTTTTTCTCTTCCTCAGGATACGACAACGATCCGATCGGCGTAAAGATGATGCGCGTCATGCGCGATACTCCGGAAAGAAATCGTCGTTGTGAACACCGTGTCGGCGGACGAGGCTTTGATAAACATCCGGCATAAAGATTTTTCGCCCGACATAGAAGTCCAACAAATCGCCCTTGCTGAATTTTTTCTTGAATGCCAGCAGCGAATCCTCGGGATCGTTGGTGGTACCGCCCCCATAATGGACCCAGGCCAACCCATGCTTACGCGCCCATTCCACCGATGCGTACTTCAAAACATATGCCGGACTTAAATTTAAATATTCGTGGCGTGTCCCCGAAAGGTGAGCGTGCATAAAATCGCCATACACAAAATAGAGCCCCGAGGCGATGCATACGTCCTCATCATTCCGGACACGGATATTGAGAAGATGTGTCCCCAAGTGTTCGCAAAGTGCACAAAAGTAGCTTTGCGGAAAGTAATAGTCTTCCGCGGCCTCCTGACGATCCATGGTATCGTAATAGACCTCCATGAAAAGCGATAGATCGTCGGGCTCGGTCACATACTCGACATGGATATCTTGGCGCAGGGCACGCCGCGTCGTTTTGCGTGCGCTCTTGCTGAACTGTTCCATCAAGACATCCGAGACTCCCCGTAGCGGCGTTGCCACGGTGGGGCGCATGAATTGCGTGTCGTAGACGTCGGTAAAATCATCGACATTGTGAAGCAGGGGGTGGAATCGGACAAATTCGCAGACGATATTTTGCGACCGACAATACGCTGAAAACGCCTCGTCGTATTCACGCACCAATGTGGCACGATCGCCCGTCAACGATACGATGACGGGACCGCCGTACCCGTACGGCGTCGCAAGATCCGTGTACGTCCCCGAGGGATCCAGAGCCTCCGGCAACGGTCGCCGTATGAACATGTTGCGGATGGTGCCCGACGGCGATTCCCAGACAAAATCATCCGCCGATCCGCCTTGAATCAACTCACAAAGTTTTCCATAGGCGGGCTCAAAATAAATATCGGGAACATTCATTGATGATCAAACATCCCTTCTTTGTGCAAACAATTTTCATGA
>LSQX01099854.1_pt1 | contig 10404 bp, 10 predicted proteins | sample 654561 | NCBI WGS metagenome assembly LSQX01 (sample SAMN04489861, study PRJNA283612) | anaerobic digester metagenome | isolation source: 4 biogas reactors fed with cattle manure at either 37C or 55C with and... | place: Denmark: Kongens Lyngby | collected 2014
GTTGTATCAATATTTTATTACTTTATATTAATAGGGCAGGCCTCCGGCAATGACCACACCAAACGAGTCAATGCGTTGATAGTCTTTTACAGACAAAGATACGCAGGGTAGATTGCCCCACTCTGCGCCAAAAGTGAAGTGATGTCTCTTTTTAGTCTTACAGGTTTAACCCCAACAATTGACATTGAATCCAATTAACATGGTCCCTTTTAAGCCGTTGACTCCCTTTACTCCTTTTCCTTGCCTTCCTGATTCAATTTCTGGAACCTTTCTTTAGCATCCTTGAAATACCATCCAACCAAACACAGAGGTCCTATAATCGCTATTAAACTAAATATATTACAGCTAACATCCCAACCCGAATCCCATATCATTATTTTTCATCTCCTTCCGATTCCATTGTTTCAGTTCCAAACTTGTTGAAGATCAGATAAAGGATGAGCGCGATCCGTCAACGTTTATATTCGTTGTTCCTATGCATTCCCTCCCTCATTTGAACTTTTTTCATTTCATGTTTCCCTACATCAATTAATTGAGCAAATAAAGAAACCCAATAGACAGATAATTTGATAATTAATTTTACCTAATTTTCATAAAATAAGCAACTTAATATTTGCGATATTAAAATAAATTAATTTGCTATGTTCAGGTGGTATCAGCATTTAATCTAATACAATATCCGATAAGAGTTGCATTTAGTATCAAATATTGTTCAATATCAGTAACAAAACCGCACCGGGAAGTCCTAAAACACCCACAAAGAGCGCCGAAAAGAAATTCAGCGGAATATGAAGATCCCAATGGCCGCCGACCCAATTGATAGCTAAAATAAACAACCCGCCTAATATGCTGTTTCCTATCAGTTTAAGCAGAAATTTGAGAGGTACCAGAAGAAGATAGCCCAAAATATACAAGACCAGGATGCCAAAACCATACGCAAGCAAAATGCCGATTTCCGTGCTCATTTCCATAACCTATTCACCTCTTGAGAACAGTTTTGTCCATATTTTGTATAAAATATGCTGAATATGCATAGAATAGAATTGAATAACAATAGAAGTTTATAACAAAAGAAGAAAGGATCTGTGAGGTTATGGATAGTAGTTTTATCGGAGTGAAGGGAGTTGCAGATAAAATGTATCGACACTTTCTGAACCTGCCCCAGAATCAAACCGAAGAAGAAAAACTCTACGCATCCATTCGCGATGCCGAAATCCAGTTGAAGCTGGCAGAAAAGCGTTTCAACGAAGTTACAGATCCGGATCTGATCGATTACGCCGCATACGATATTATGGCGGCGAGATCCAAATATGAATATCTTCTTAAAATGGCAAAAAGGCAGATGGGAGTATGATCATAGTTCCCGTCTGCCTTCGATTGCTTTCGTCAGTGTAATTTCATCCGTATATTCCAGATCTCCTCCTACCGGAATCCCGTGGGCTATACGGGTTGTCTTTATGCCCGACGGCTTGATGAGTCGGGCAATATACATGGCCGTAGCCTCACCTTCTATATTGGGATTCGTCGCCAAGATCACTTCCTCGATATCATTTTCCCGCAGTCGAACAATCAAAGATTTTAGATTTATGTCCTCCGGCCCGATTCCTTCCATCGGGGAAATGGCTCCGTGAAGTACATGATAAAGCCCGTTGTATTCGCGAATGCGTTCCATAGCGGCCACATCCTTTGCGCTTTCCACCACGCATACCACCTTTCGGTCCCTGGTCGCATCGAAACAGATGCTGCAGGGATCCTGATCCGTAAGATTCCCGCAGACGGAACAGTATTTCATGGACCGCTTCCCTTCCACGATAGCATCTGCTATCGCTATTGCGTCCTTCTCATCCATGGACAAAATATGGAAAGCCAACCGCTGAGCTGTCTTTCCACCGATTCCCGGCAACTTGGATAGTTGATTGATCAAGTTGTTCAAAGGCTTCGCATAATATTTCATGTACCCGGACATCTCCTCTCTATAGACCCGGGATGCCCAATCCGCCGGTAAGTTTCTGCATCTCACTGGCGGACATTTCTTCGATCTGACGCATTCCTTCGTTTACGGCAGCCATAATTAAATCTTGCAGCATTTCTACATCATCCGGATCTACCGCTTCCGGTTGTATCACTATGTTCGTAAGCTCTCTCTTGCCGTTTACGGTGACACTGACCGCTCCTCCTCCGGCAGTCGCCGTTACCTCCTGCTCTTCAAGCTTGGACTGCAGCTCTTCCATCTTTTTCTGCATGACCTGCATTTGCTGCAGCTGCTTCTGCATTGCGGCCTGTCCGCCGCCGCCGGGCTTCTTGCCCGCACGCATTCCTCTACCCATTCTTTTCCTCCTTATTTAACCTCAATGTTGATATTGAGGCAGTTCCCCAACTCATAAGCGAGCTCTTCTGCGCTTTTTTCTTCTTGAGCTCTTCTATCCTGATTAACCAATACACAATCCATTTTCAAGGCTCTGCCTGTATACTTTTCTAAGAGTTGTGATATATAATCGGCGTTGCCTTTAGCATAACGTAACGTTACTTCATTGCCCACTTCCAATCGGAAGCAGTTCTCCTCGATGGCAACCAACCGGGCACCCCTTCTCAGAACATTAAATGTCGTCTTCTGGGACTCCCCTTCTTCAAGGACCTTGTCCCAGATTTTTTCCACATCAATGCCCGTGTCTGCAACCTGGCCAGCATCAATACCCGCGTCCGGAACTTGTCCCACATCAACGTCAGTGCCCGCAACTTGTTCAGCATCCATGTCTATATCCGAAACCTGTACAACATCAGGAACCGTATCGGTCATTGCGGGCTGCCTTTCTGCCGCCTCGAACTCTTCCTTTTTCTCTTCTGTCTTTTTTACGGCAATCATATTTTTATCTTGAAGTACGGAGTCCGCGGAAAGATTTCCGAAATTTCCGCCTGAAGCTAATCTAAGTATGCAGAGCTCCAACAAAATCCGCGGTTGTGTGGACCATTTCGCCTCCGAAAGAGTGCGAGCCAAATCGAGAATACTATCGTTGATCGAAGACATGGGGATCCGCGTGCTCTGTTCGCGAATTCGCTCCACGTTCTCCTCCGATACGTTTAACATGTCTTCCGGATTTCGAATGAACTTTGTCAACATGAGACTTCGATAATGAGCGATCCAATCCTTCATCAACTGCCTGACTTCTTTTCCTTCGGAAAGGATGCGATCTAACAAGAGCAATGCATCGGCAGCTCTTCCCTGGTCCACCATATCTGTCAACTGGATGAATACTTCCTCACCCGAAGTCCCAAGCACATCAAGTACGTCCTGCCGGGCCACTTCTTTCCCCGCAGCTGCTATGCATTGGTCCAGGATGGAAAGGCTGTCCCGCACCGAGCCATCTCCGTTGGCAGCTATAATTCCCAAGGCGCTGTCGGAAATTTTAACACCCAAACTTTCACAGATCTCACGCATTCCCTCTCGCAGCAGTTTTTCAGGCACTCTGTGAAAATCCAGCCTCAGACAACGAGAGAGTATTGTGGCAGGCAGCTTCTGCGGTTCGGTAGTAGCAAGGATAAACAAGACATAAGTCGGCGGTTCTTCCAAGGTTTTGAGCAAGGCGTTGAAAGCTCCGGAAGTCAGCATATGGACTTCATCGATTATATATACTTTACACCTTCCGGCAGCCGGCGGATATTTTACGCTTTCACGAAGTTCACGTATGTTATCTACTCCGTTATTGGATGCGGCGTCAATTTCGATCACATCGAGAAAAACACCGTCCCTGATGGCAATACAATTCTCGCAAACCCCGCATGGCCTATCCTCCTGCGGCGCCGTGCAGTTAACGCCTTTTGCCAGAATTCTTGCAGTAGTAGTCTTGCCTGTTCCTCTTGTACCGCAAAAAAGGTATGCGTGGCCAGTGGTTCCGCTTCGGATTTGGTTGCTTAATATCTTAACTATGTGCTCTTGTCCCAGGATCCCGTCAAAGGTCTCCGGACGAAAACTCCGATACAAAGCTTGGTGCATGACTGCTCCTCAATTTTTGATTAAAGAATGCTTTGTGAAATCTACCCTTTGAAATGCATAATTAGCTATAATAAATTGCCCTTTGCCAGCCTCGCATGGATATGGACCAGGCTTAACTGCGACACATAAGAGGTTCCGTTTATCGCTGCTTCCTTCCGGACCTGACGAGGTTCACAGATTCTTATTGCGCAGGACCCGGGCCATGCCAGGCGAAGCTGCCAAAAGGCAATTTATTTATTCTAATTATATAGGATGCGGGCAGTTGAGTCAATGCATTGATAAGGCCGGCGCTTTGGCTCAGGCTCCACATTATTGTTTGAATTGCAATCATGAACTGAATAAATTAATAAATCTTTGGCAAAATAAGGTCATAAAATCTATAACAACATGAAAGAGGAGAAGAAGAATGAACCGTATGAACAATCAATCAAATAGAGCGCGAAATGAAATGAAAGATGCAGTTAGCAGCGCGTGGAATGAAGTTAAAGATGCTGCGGACAATGTGTGGGACGATGTTAAGGATGCTGCGGACGACGCGTGGGATGAAATGAAGGATACTGCGGACCAGGTTCGCCACAGAGCCAAAAGCCTAAAAAACAAGGCTGAGAACAGGATCGAAAGAACAGCCAGCAAAGCCGAAGGGCTGATAAACCGAGTCGGAGATAAAGTGGAGGACACGGCGGAAGATCTGCTGGACAAAATGGATGACGTACTCCACCGGGTCGACGATAATTCCGGCAGAAATCAACCGAATACCACCTTATAAAGCTCATCGCTTTTGGGAGCCTCAATGGGAATCCGCCGGTTCCCGCTGATCAGCACCCGTCCCTGCGAGGCTTCCGTTATCCTGCCGATGCAGGTAATGGCAATACCTGCCGATCGGATCTCCCGCATCAGTTCATCTTTTTGCTCGGAATGGGCCATAATCATCATGCTGCCGCTGGAAATCAATCGAAGAGGATCTATGCCGAAGTGAGCACAGATCTTTTTCGTTACGTGAGCCAACGGAATCTCGTCTGCCCAAACTTCCGCTCCGGTTCCTGATCTCTCACACATTTCCCAGACGGCACCCAATACTCCCCCTTCCGTAATATCGTGCATGCCCGCCGTGCCGATCCTTCCTGCAATGACACCTTCTTTCACAACGGAAACCTGGTCGAGCATGGCTTTGGCTTCTGAAATTTCCTCCTCTGTAAGGATACCTTTCAGCCTGGACTCATGGTCGCTGGCTATAATGCCCGTTCCTTCAAGTCCTCCCTGCTTGGTAATCAGGATCCAATCTCCGGGCCGCATATTTGTCGCGCTCTGTGATTTACCTTTCACAGCCCGTCCCAATGCGGTGGATACGATGACGGGAGTATTGACGGCTTTCGTTATTTCCGTATGCCCTCCGATGATCATAACTCCGAGAGCTTCACCAGTTTCTGCCGCCTGTCGCATTATTTCATCGATTTCTTCAACGGTAGTCCCCTCAGGCAGCATGCAAGCCAACAGAATGCCCAGGGGTTCCACGCCGTTTGAGGCAATATCGTTGCAGGAAATCTGGACTGCCAAACGGCCGATGTCGGCTACCGCTCCCGTTATAGGGTCTGTTGACAATACACAGTCGTATTCTCCGAAATCCACCACAGCGCAATCTTCACCGATGCCGGGTCCGGTAATGACTTCCGGCCTCCTGTATTTGAAATGCTTTAAAACCATCTCTTCCAGCAGCCCGCTCTCCAATTTTCCCGTTTTCATAGTGTCTCCAATTGCCTCCGATATACTTCAATTATTTTTTGTTATTTTATATTTGATCCGCTTTCCATCCATTGAATAAGTTGTTCCTCGGTTATGATGGGAATGCCCAGTTGCTTTGCCTTCTTGTTTTTCGATGAGGTGGAAAGGATGTCGTTGTTGATCAGGTAATCCGTATTTTTGGTGACGGAATCCGTTACCTTCCCGCCCTTTTCTTCAATGGCCGTTTTCAGCTCATTGCGGTTTTTGTAATGTTCCAACGAACCGGTCATGACAAAGGTGAGATTTTCGAAAAGCAGCTCGCCGGACGGAATTTCAACCTCTTCAAGCCGGATTTCCGACAGGATATCCTCTACCATCCTGATGTTCTTTTCATTCTCGAAAAACTTCACATAAGCCTTCGCCATAACATCACCGATGCCGTATATTTTAATAAGGTCGTCATATGTTGCCGATTGTATGGCCTGCCAATCGTAGTTGAAATGCTTGCAGATGGACTTCGCGTTGGAAAGCCCTATATTGGGAATCCCCAAGCTGTAGAGCAATCTGACAGAGTTGGTGTTCCTTGCCCTGTTGACGGAGTCTACCAGGTTCTGAAAGGACTTTTCTCCAAAGCCTTCCATGTCAACTATCTCTGCTTTATGCCCCTCGATGCGGAAAATATCTGCAGGTCCATGAATTAATCCCTTTGCCATGAACTTCTCAATAGTGGCCTCGGAAAGACCGTCTATGTTCATGGCATCTCTGCCCACAAAGTGGGTGTAAGCTTTTACATGTTTGGCAGGGCATTCTTCGTTAGCACAGTACAGTACTTTGACATCGTTTTCCTGACTGATGCGCGCAGGCTCTCTGCATACGGGACAGTTTTCGGGGATAGGGACAGTCCCGCTTCTCGTAAGGTTTTCCGCCACTTGTGGAATGATCATGTTTGCCTTGTAAACGCGAATTTCGTCGCCGAAGCCCAGTTCCAGGCCTTCCGTGATGCTGATATTGTGAAGGCTGGCCCGGCTCACCGTAGTGCCTTCCAGTTCAACGGGTTCAAATATGGCGATGGGATTGATGAGCCCCGTTCTTGAGGCGCTCCATTCCACTTGCAACAGCTTCGTCTCCTTGATCTCGTCCCGCCATTTAAAAGCGATGGAATCCCTGGGAAATTTAGCGGTGGTTCCCAGGCTTTCCCCGTATTGAATGTCATCATAAATGAGAACAAGTCCGTCGGAAGGAAATCCGTAGTCCGCCACCTGTTCGCTGAACCAATTTACGGTTTCCTCCAAATTGTCCAGGTCCACTTCACTGTAAGGAATCACATCAAAACCCTGTTTCGAAAGCCAGTTCATCTGAACCTTTCTGGAATTGTCAAAGTCTACCCCTTCGGCTTTCACAACGCCGAAGGCGACGAAGTGAACATTTCTTTCCGCGGTGATCTTGTTGTTCAGCTGCCTCACGGAACCGCTGCAGAGATTGCGGGGATTTTTGTACTTGGTCTCAATTTCTGCGAGACGATTATTAAGCTCGTTGAAATCGTCGTAGCTTATCACGGCCTCACCTCGGAGGATAAGCTCTCCCCGATAAGGAATCTCCAATGGGATATTCACAAAAACTTTGGCATTATTGGTGACCACCTCGCCCACCTCGCCGTTGCCGCGGGTAACGGCTTTTACCAGCTTGCCGTCTCGATAGGTTAATACGATGGTAAGTCCGTCCAGCTTCCAGGAGAGCAATCCTTTCTGCTCCCCCAACCACTGTTTCAGTGCTTCCACGTCCTTCGTCTTATCCAAAGAAAGCATAGGCCTTTCATGTCTTTCTTTCGGCAGGCTGTTGACCGACTCGTAGCCTACACGAACCGTGGGGCTGCCGGACAACACCACGCCCGTTTCCTTCTCCAGTTCCAACAGTTCATCGTATAGCCTGTCGTACTCCAAATTAGACATGATTTCCCGATTTTCATCGTAATATGCTTTCGCCGCCCGATTCAAGATCTGAATCTTTTCCCGCATGAGCTGAAACTTGTCGTCCATGATGCCTCCTTTTAAGCCCCTCAAATAACAATTAAAGCTTGGTAAGCGGGGCAACATCGATTGCCAGTTTTTTCGTCCCCACGCTTTCAAAGATCACCGTAACCGCATTGCCCTCTACTGCAATTACCTGGCCCTCTCCAAATTTCGTATGCTTTACCATGCTCCCCGGTTCCAGATCGGCAGCGGTCAGCCTGGGTTTGGCAGCGCTGCTCTGCTTGATTGCCCGTATCTGTGCAAAGGGACGGAAAATTTCCTCCTCATCCGTATAAGAAGACTTGGACACGGTTCCGCTGTACCTGTCGAAGCCGCTTCCCGTAAAGATCGCATCGCCCTCAAGCACTTTTCTGTCGATCTCCCTTAAGAACATGGACTCTCTCGTATAATCTGTTTTCCCGTAAATCGTTCGTATCCCCGCGCTTGTCAGATAAAGTTTCTCCATCGCCCGGGTCATCCCGACATAACAGAGGCGCCTCTCCTCTTCCAATCCGTCATTGCGTTCAAATGACCGCCAGCTCGGAAAAAGGCCGTCCTCCATTCCTACCATGAAAACCACCGGAAATTCCAGTCCCTTGGCGCTATGCAGCGTCATCATGGCCACCGCATTCTCTTCAGGATCCAAATTGTCCACTTCTGCCATAAGGGCGATGGACTCCATGAATTCGCTCAGGCTGCCCGGCTCGCCGGCGTCCTCTTTGGTTTTTTCGTAATCATAGATTACCGATTTAAATTCCAGGAGGTTTTCAATTCGCGTTTCCGCCTCTACAGTATTTTGTCTCTCTAATGCTTGTAGATACCCGGTTCGCACCAAAAGTACATCATAAATATCGGATATTTTGAGATTATCCTGTTCCTGGGAAAGCCGGCTTATGGTTTCCGCCAGCTGAAACAGGTTTTCTCCCGCTTTGCCCGGCAATCCTTGCATGATCTCCGGATCCATCAGGATTTGAAAGAGACTCTGGTTTTGGACCGCAGCAAGCATTCTGAGCTTGTCCAGCGTCTTTTGCCCGATTCCCCGTTTCGGCTCGTTGATTATCCGTTCCAAAGAGAGATCGTCGGCGGGATTTTGCACCAGCCGCATATAGGCTACCATATCCTTTACTTCCTTGCGGTCGTAGTACCGGAATCCGCCTAATATCCGGTAGGGAATTCCCCTGGAGCGGAAAGCCTCTTCAAAGAGCCGGGACTGCACATTGGTACGATAGAGCACAGCAAAATCCGAATACTTGCGTCCCCGGCCACATAGCTTATCTACTTCGTAGGCCACGTAGCGAGCCTCGTCTTTATCATCCTCTGCACGGAAATAATGTACCTTTTCACCTTCATCCTTCTCCGTCCAAAGCTTTTTCGGCTTCCTTCCCTGGTTGTTCCGGATGACGGAGTGTGCAGCGGAAAGTATATTGCCATAGGATCGATAATTTCTCTCCAGCTTGACAACCTTTGCCCCTCGAAAATCTTTCTCGAAATTCAATATGTTGTTTATGTCAGCCCCGCGCCATTGATAGATACACTGGTCATCGTCGCCTACTACGCAGATGTTGTTATGAACTTGTGCCAGCAACCGGATGAATCGATATTGCATATAGTTTGTGTCCTGGTATTCATCTACCATTATATATCTGAACCTCTGTTGAAAACGGCCGAGCACTTCCTCGTCCTGTTCAAACAGTCTGACGGTCTGAAGCAGAAGGTCATCGAAATCCATGGCCTGATTGGCTCGCAGCGTTTTTTCATATGCATTGAAAATTTCAGCGGCAATCTTGCCTCTGGGGTTGCCTGCATTCTCCTCAGCAAACTCCGTTGGATTTATCCCTTTTTCCTTGCAATCGCTGATAATCGAAAGAAAATATTCTACAGTATACCTTTTTTCATCAACACCAAGCTCTTTCATGCAATTTTTTATGATAGTCTTCTGATCTGCCGGATCGTAAACTACGAAATCTCTGCTGTATCCCAAGCGATCCGCATACATGCGAAGAATTCGCAGACAAGCGGAATGAAAGGTGAGGATCCACATTCCCTGTGCCTCTCCGATCAGGGCTTCCACTCTATCCCTCATTTCTTTTGCCGCTTTGTTGGTAAATGTAACGGCCAGAATTTCGTATGGTGAAACTCCCTCTTCTCGGATCAGGCGGGCGATACGATGGGTCATGGTGCTAGTCTTGCCGCTTCCGGCACCCGCCAAGATGAGCAGGGGGCCCTCTTTGTGCAGAACGGCCTCCCTCTGTTCCGGGTTAAGTTGCTTTAAGTAATCTAAATTATTTTCCATAAAAAAACTCCTATAAGTCTCCTATTAATATGTCAAAAGATCCCCGTTTCTTTCCCTATCACGTTAACAGTTTACCATACTGGCCCGCTTTTGAAAATACGAAACCGCCTGTGGCTGCCACCAGGGCAAGCTAGCGTTTACCGCCTTATTCCGGATATTCATGTACCACAATAAATAGACAAGATTCCACCACCGGCGCGGGATCTTATCTACCTTTTTTCGCTGAGGTAGACAATAATCCTAAGCCTCAACAGATTTCTGTCTATTTCCAAACCCTAATGTAGACAACAATCAAGGACCGCCACAAATTCTTGTCTATTTTATGGCCCAAATGTAGACAACAATCAAGAGCCGTCATAGATTCTTGTCTACCATTCAATTTGAAGATAGAC
>LSQX01064654.1_pt1 | contig 10402 bp, 8 predicted proteins | sample 654561 | NCBI WGS metagenome assembly LSQX01 (sample SAMN04489861, study PRJNA283612) | anaerobic digester metagenome | isolation source: 4 biogas reactors fed with cattle manure at either 37C or 55C with and... | place: Denmark: Kongens Lyngby | collected 2014
GCTTGAAGCCGGTGTACTGCTCGGCATAGCCCATGTAGTTGGCCAAGACGTAGTTGACGATGGCCTGCACGTCGTCGATCCAGGCCTGCTTGATCATGGCCCAGAACGATTCCTGCTGTTCCTTGGTCCATGCGTCGCCTGCGGCCCAGACATGGTCTTCGCCGGCTTCGTAGATGGCGTCGAACATTGCGTCGTACTTTTCATAGACTTCGCTGGTGGTCTGGGTGCGGTAGTCTTTCATGCCCAGGATCGGAACCGAGTACAGGGTTGTCGAACCCGTGTAGCTGGGATCGGAATAGACATAATAGGTGAAGATGATGTCGTCCGCGGTCATCAGTTCGCCGTCGCTGAACATGACATCGTCGCGGATTGTCCAGGTGTAGGTCGTCTTGTTGGTGGACTCGTTAAAGTCGACCTTGACATTGGCGATGCCCTTATACTCGTATTCGGTGCCGTTGTAATCGAGCTTTTCGCCCTCGATAGCATTGTAGACGATGGCACCGGTTCTGTCTGTTGTCAGCAGGCCCGCAGCTGTCATGCCGGCAACATCGTTGTCATAAGCCGTGTCGGCAAAGAACGGGCTGAACTTCTCGCTGAAGGGCGAGTAGCCAACCACAAGCGGCGTGCTCTGACGGAAACGGGTGGTGGTTGCTTCCGTGGTGGTCGTGGCCTGTGTGGTCGTGGTGGCCTTGGTTGTCGTCGTGCCAGCGGTGGTCGTGGTCGTCGTCTCTTTTTCGGTACAGGCCGCAAAGAGCGTGACCGTCATCGCTAGCATGAGCAATACCGACAGTAATTTAATCGGTCTGGTCTTTCTCATGTGACATTCTTCCTCCTCATTTTCCATTTGCCTGCGTTTCCGGTATAAAACGGGCAAGCCCGATTCTGAACGGCTCGCCGGATCGCAGACGAATGCGTATAATTGATTATTATATCAAAAGGCTGCTTTGTCAACCAGTTTCAGGCAAAGCAGCCGATTTTTGTATTATTCAGCAGATATTTTCGGGCGGCAGAACAGGCCGTAAACGATTCCGGTTGGGCAGAACAAGCCATCTTTCCGGCGGTAAAATGACGCACTACCTGTCTGTGAAGACCACCTCGCCGGGACGAACCATGCCCAGCTGCTCACGCGCGACGCGCTCGATATAGGCGTCGCTGCCGACAATTTGCTGCAGTTCGCGCATTTCGGACAGCTCGGCTGCCGCTTCCTGGCGTGTTCCGGCCAGTGCTTCCCGGCGCGCGTCGATCCGGGCCAGCTGCTTTTCCTGCTCAAAATAGATTGCGATCGCCGACGCCAGCACAACGACCAGCAGCATCCCGATCAGGATCCTGAAAAGGATTTTGCTGTTGCTGACAGAGCGATACGGTTGTCGCCGAACGGCTTCCATGCTGTCTTGCACCTCGCGCGGGTCTTGTCGGCTTGCAGATGAATATATTTTCATTGCAGTCATGACCCATCGTCTTCATTGTAAAGAACAGCATCGGTGAATACAACCGGTTCCGGCAGCATCCGCAGTCCGCAGGCCCCGATTTAACGCCGCTGTAACGCGTTTGTAACAACGTTCAGGCGGGATCTGTTGGCGTTTTCAAGATTTCGTACAGGTCGGCGGCTTCTTCTTTGCGCACCGTTTCCCGCAGCTGCAGGATCCTGACCTGGGTTCGACCGGAGCCGAAACCAATCTCGAGGATGTCACCGGGCTTGACCTCCGCGCCGGGTTTGGCCGGACGGCCGTTGATCTGGACGCGGCCGGCCGCGCAGATCTCGTTGGCAACCGTGCGCCGCTTGACCAGGCGCGACACTTTGAGAAATTTATCGAGACGCATGGCTGTCGCCACCTTTCTCATCCTGCTTGACCGTATCCCACAGCCTGTCCAGTTCCGCCAGCGGCAATGTACCGAGCTTCAGCTGCCGGGACTCGGCCAGCGCTTCCAGGGCGGCGAAACGCCGGATGAATTTTTCCGTGGCCCGGTTGAGGGCCATCTCTGGCTGAACCTTGAGATGACGGGCATAGTTGACGGCTGAAAACAGCAGGTCACCCAATTCGTCTTCCAGGCGCTCCTGGTTTGGGGCCGCCTGGATTTCCGCCAGTTCTTCCTCGATCTTCTGCCGCGGGCCGTCTGCCTCGGCCCAGTCGAAGCCGACCTGGGCGGCCTTTTGCTGCACCTTGTAGCTGCGCTGGAGCGCGGGCAGGGTACGCGGGACATCGAGCAGAACCTGGGTCTGGCTCTCAAGCCCCTTCTCGAGCTTCTTGTTTTTTTCCCAGTTGGCGATGACTGCGTCCGGCGTCGACGCCCGGTCAGGGCCGAAGATGTGCGTATGGCGGCTGATCAGCTTGTTGCAGATCGCCGTGACAACATCGGAAAACGTGAAAGTGCCGTCTTCGGCAGCCATCTGGGCATGGAAAACGACTTGCATCAGGACATCACCAAGCTCGTCGCACAACCGGTCCGGCTGGCCGCTCTCGATGGCGTCGATAACCTCGTACGCTTCTTCGAGCAAATTCTGCCTCAGGCTGCCGTGCGTCTGTTCCCTGTCCCAGGGGCACCCCTGCTCGCTGCGCAGAAAGGCCATCAGGTCGAGCAATTCAGCAACGGTGAATTCGTTTTTCGGAACAAATGACTCGGCTGGCGGCAGCGGGCGCTGTTGGTTGTCTGGCATCATATTCCTCCTGGTCATCAGCGTTCGATCACTCGAGCCAGCGGATCTGGAAGCGTTCGAAACGGATCGGCTCGGTGAATTGTTCGGCAAAAAAGATGGTTTGGTGAAAACGGGCAAACTCGCGCGTGTTTTTTTCCATCCAGATCGGGATGGGAATGTCCAGCTGGCGGCACAAATCGACCAGACAGCGCTCCAGGCGCGTCGTAAAGCGCTGCGGTCCGTCCGGATGGGTCACGACCGTATTCTGGATCAAAAGGTTGGCCTTGAATGTTTTTCCTTCCAGGGTCATCGTTTGCCTCCGTTCCCCACTTCGCTTAACATTTTATTCACGAAACGACCACGATCGTGATACATTTCCCTGCTATGCTTAAGGTAATTCAAAGCATCCCCTTACTTCATAACCCCCTCCTTAGAAATACCGGCGGTCCCCCCCGCCGGTATTTCATTTACTTGAGGCTGGGATAGATCCTGCGGTACTGCGTGAGCGCGTCTTGCCAGGCGGGCTGGTCCGCAGGCTGGTACTGCTTGAGCGCAAAGGAACGCGCGATCACCCGGCGCGCCTCAGCCAGATCTTTGAGGACACCCTGGGCCAGCAATTGGACCGCCATGTTGCCCAGTGCCGTCGCCTCGATCGGGCCGGCCACCACCTGGCTGCCGGTGGCGTTGGCCGTGAATTGGGACAAGAGGCCGTCCTTGGTGCCGCCGCCGACGACGTGCAGGGTCGGGTACTGCCGCCCCGTGACGGATTCGATCTGATCCTTGGTCACCCGGTACTTGAGCGCCAGGCTCTCGTAGATGCAGCGGACGACTTCACCGCGCTTTTCCGGAACCGGCTGGTCCGTCTCGCGGCAGAGCTGCCGGATGCGTTCGGGCATGTCGCCCGTGAACCCGAGCACATCGGCGTCGGGGTCGATCAGGCTGCGGAAGGGCCGGCAGTCCAGCGCTTCCCGCTCCAGGTCGGCATAACTGACATTGGCACCTTCGCGGTTCCACTGGCGGCGCGATTCCTGGATCAGCCACAGGCCCATGATGTTCTTCAGGAAGCGTGTCGTCCGGTTGAAGCCGCCCTCATTGGTGAAATTGTAGGCGTAGGTCTGGTCCGTGATCAGGGGAACCGGGCTCTCGATCCCCATCAAGGACCAGGTTCCGCTGCTGATGTAGACGAAATCGTCCTGAACAGCCGGTACGGCGACGACGGCCGACGCCGTGTCGTGCGAGGTGACGGCCACCGCCGGAATCGGTTCGAGACCCAGCTCGGCGCAGATTGGCGCCGACAAGGCGCCGACGATCTGGCCGGGATGCACGATCGGGCTAAGCAAGCCGACCGGCAGATCCAGTTTTTTGAGCAGGTCAAGGTCCCAGTCGCCGGTATACGGATTGACCATCTGGCCGGTCGAAGCGATGGTGAATTCGGCCTGGCGCTGGCCGGTCAGCAGGTACAGGAAGAGATCGGGCATCAGCAGCAGGCCGCTGGCACGTTCCAGCAGCTCGGGCCGCTTCTGCCGCAGGGCATACAGCTGGTACAAGGTATTGAAATGGAGAAACTGGGTGCCGGTGCGCTGGTAGAGGATGTCCTTGGGGATGACCTGGAAAACCTGGTCCATCACGCCCTGCGTGCGGGTATCCCGGTAATGCACCGGGTTTTCGAGCAGCCGCCCCTCACGGTCCAGCAAACCAAAGTCAACGCCCCAGGTATCGATGCCGAACGAATCGATTTTGCCGCAGCCTTTGGCCTTGATCAGGCCTTGCTTGACTTCATGGAACAAGCGCAGAACATCCCAGTACAAAGTCGCCCCGACCTGAACCGGGTCATTGGGAAAGCGGTGGACCTCTTCCAGATCGATGCGTTCGCCGTCGAAACGCCCCAGCATCGCGCGGCCGCTGGATGCGCCGAAATCAAAAGCCAGCAGTTGCTTGTGTTGTGTCATGGTGCTCTCCCCTTTCAGGCTGCAGCTCATTGGGCTGTGATGCTTTTCCGGTACTTCTCGCTCTCCCAGTTGCTGATGAAACTGCGATTGTCCTCGCTCATCAGCCGCACCGTGTGGCCGGCCTGCTGAATCGTCTGGGTGATGAAGAGGACGGCGCAAAGCGTTTCTTCGATCGTGCGCGCTTCGTTGAAGCCGCAGCGGTAGCGGACCTCGCCGCTGGCGCGGTCCAGCGTGCAGACGATGCCTTCCGGCACCGGAGCGCCCGGCTCCAGGACAGCGATCTTGCCGCCCAGAAAAACCAGCTGGTCCGGGTACAGCGACTGAACCGCGAAGAAGTCATGGTCCCAGGACCGGGTCTGCAGCTGCCTGCCCAACCAGGGTGTCGCCGACACCCAGTGCTGGCCGTCGTCCTGCCCGGATTCGGGCCGGACCTCGACCGCCGGCCAATCCTGGCGCGAGACCCCGAAGGCGGCGGCCAGACACCGGTTAGCCTCTTCATGCAGGTTCAGGCAGGTGTCGGCATCGGGACCGGTGACCACCAGGCCGTGGTTCTGCATCAGGAGGATCGCCGGCTTGCGGCCGGTTTTCGCTTCGGTCTCGCCGATCGCCTGGCGGATAGCAAAGGTTAGCTGGGCGCCCGGATTGATGTACGGCACGAAAGCATGGCTGACCGGCAAGTCCGCAAGCGCCGCGGCGGCGATGGCGGGGCCTTGCGCGGCACAGGTCGCCAGGTTGGCGTAAACAGGATGCGTATGCAGCACGAAGGTGTCGAGGATCGCGTGGAAACCGGCTTCGACCGATGGCCGCAGCGCGGGCAGGCCGTCGACCAAACGGATCGAAGCCTTGGCACGGGCCGAACCCTCCTGCTCGATATCCGCCAGGTCCCGGGGGTCTGTCCCCAGGTAGAACTGGCGCAGCGATTGAAAATCCAGCACCGCATAAGCCTGGTCCTGCCCGATCTGGTCCAGCCGGAAGCCGGATGCCTTGATCGCCATCAGGGTGTCGTCCACCTTGCAGGACGTATTGCCGCCGCCGCCCTGGACATAGTCTGAAGCGCCGCCGGCCAGGCGCGACATGCGCACAAAATCGTCCAGCCGGGACGCATGGCGTTGGGTAAAAGTCTGGTTATCGATCATCTTGTCCACTCCTTGCCTGACCGGCTTTTGCGGCTCAGGTCCTGTTTTTCAGTACGGTCTGCTCGTATTCGTGGACCTTGTCCAGCCAGTCAACACCGGCGGGCACGCCTTCATCGAGACAATACTTATTCCAGACCGCCGCGTACGGCAGCGTGCGGGCTTCTTCCATCAGGGCCAGCCGATCGGCGTAACGGCCGGCGTTTTCCGCCTCGCGCAGCTTGTCCGTCGGTTCGAGCAAGGCCGCCAGCATGGCTTTCTGGGCGGCGCGGATCCCGATCACCCAGGCGGCGATCCGGTTGATGCTGCCGTCGAAAAAGTCGGTCGCCAGGTAGACGCGGCCAAAGCCGCCCGCCCGCTTGATCTCGCGCATCACGTCAAAAACATTCTCATCCGAAATCACAACGTGGTCGCTGTCCCACTTGACGCCGCGGCTGACATGGATCAGGAGCTTCGGATAGAAAAGGAGCAGCGACGAGATCTTGTCCGCGATCGTCTCCGTCGGATGGAAATGGCCCATATCCAGCGTCAGCACCAGGTGGTCGCAGCCGTTGGCGCGGGCGTGGGCGACATACCCCATGTAGAACTCGTGGGACCCGACGGTGTAGCTCTCGACACCGACCCCGAACAGCTTGCACTCGACGGCATCGACCAAATACTCAGCCGGATACTGCTCAGCCAGGATTTCATCCAGCGAATCGCGCAGTAAGCGCCGGTAAAGCAGCCGGTCCGCGGGCATGTCCTTCATGCCGTCCGGAACCCAGATGTTGTTGACCACCGGTTTGCCCAGGCTTTTGCCGATGTCGGCGGCAATGCGGCGGCTGGCCTTGCAGTGATCGATCCAGAAACGGCGGATTTTTTCATCCGGGTGGGACAGGGTCAGGTTGTCCGCAGCCAGCGGATGGCCAAAGCAGGTTGGGTTGAAGTCGATCGCCACATCCCTTTCCTTGGCCCATGCGATCCAACGGGCGAAATGACGGGTCTCGTAAGCGTCGCGGTCGACCGCCTCGCCGTCCAGCTCGGCGTAGCTGGCATGCAGATTGACACGCTGCTTGCCTGGCAGCAGGCTCATCGCCATATCGATGTCGGCGCGCAGTTCAGCGCCGGATCTCGACTTGCCCGGATAGGCGCCCGTCGACATGATGCCGCCCGAAACGCCGCCGGCCAGGCTTTCCAGACCGGTGACGTCGTCGCCCTGCCAGCAGTGCAGGGAGATCGGCAATTGCTTCATCTGCTCGATAACGGCAGCGGTGTCAACCCCGAACTGGGCGTAGACCTCGGTCGCAGCCTCGTATTGCTTCTGAATGAGTTCCTGGTTCAACATCTCTTGTTCCTCCTCTATCGGTTTGTTTTCCTGTCGTGTTGTTAGGTCAGCGGGCGGGCTCATAGCCGTACAGCGCCAGGGCCTGGTCGCGGTAGGCCTGGACGCGCCCGGCCAGGTCGGGATAGTCGCCAACGGTCTCTGGCGCAAAGAAGCCGCGGTCCAGCGACTGCGTGGCCAGGCGTTCGTGGCCGATCAGGGCCCAGGCGGCATCATACAGATTGGCGAAAAACGGATCGCGCATCGCCTCGCAGATAAACGGCTGGCGCGGCTGGTTGATGTCCTCGCCGCTGATCTGGAAGAAACCGTGCCGATCGCAAAGCGCACGGACGCGGACCAGCTGTTCACGGGTATTGCGAGACGGCATGTAGGTGATGGCCTTGAAGCCTATCTCCTTGAGCAGGACAAAAAGCTCGTCCAGGTAGCCATCCTCGAAAGCCTGGGCCTTCTTGTCCCCGGTCACCGATTCCGTCACATCGCCCAGATAGGCATAAGCCAGGATGATGCCGTGCGCCTGGGCGAACGCGGCCAGTTCGGCGACCGGCGGGCATTCGTCGCTGGCGTCGATGTAGAACGCCTCGACCAAATCGCTCTTGAGAACGCCGAGCAGATCGTATGCCAGGTGGGGATTGGCCTGATCCTCTAGCTGCAGGCGGGCTTTTTCCCGTACCGGGATGGCCAGTGTGTTCTTGAGGAACGCGACCAGTTCCGTACCGGCGCCGAAGCGAGCGAGCAGGCTCTGGGCCACGGCAAAAAGCAAGTGCCGTTCGGTGACCTGGCCGCCCTCGGCAAACGCGGACAGCGGGACAATGTCCCGGTCGTAATCGAGGCAGATGCCGGCCGGTTCCAGCAGCTGGTTCAAGCGGGCGGTCATGGCGCGGTTGCGTGTGCCGCGCGCCGCCAGGATGGGGCGGAACCAGTCGCTGAGCGCGTCGATCTGGCTGTGCGGCACGCCGTGCAGGGCGACGTAGGCGACCGTGTCCTGGTCCGGATTGTTAATCCGGCGTCCGGCCAGGGCGGTTGCGGCAAACGAGACGCGGCATTCAGCCCCGACCGTGACCGGCAGACCCATGATCCGGCCTGCCTCGATAAACTCGCGCGCCCCCGCGATGGTGTCGTGGTCCATGATGCCGGCTGTGGCCAGTCCGGCCTGGAACGCCATCCAGACTGCCTTGGCTGGCGAATAGGGCGAAAACGAATACTGTGTGTGAATGTGGTTGTTGACATCGCGGCCGGGCAGCTTTTCGCGCCGGCCGACAGAAAGGCTCAGCTGGCGCAGGGCGTCGAGTCGACGTGCGGCCTGCGGATCGTTAAGCGCCTGGATCAGGTCGGGGTCAGGTTTCGTCAGCATGCGTCACTCCTGTGTTTTTTTCCATTTTACCAGATAACCGGAACCCTGTCCCGGCCGATGGGACGAAAAGGCCCGGGAATCGGACACACCGACCCCGGGCCCTGCAGGCGCAAACTCAGACGCCCAGCTTGCTGCGCCGCTTCATTTCGACATCTGTGAAGCTGTGCTTCGGCGCGTAGCCGGGAATCGGCTGGATGCGCTCATGGAAGATGTCGACAAACCAGTCGGCCTGCGGGAAGAAATGCTCCTCCAGCTCGTAGGCCGGCGTGATCCAGTTGCGGGAACCGAGCACGATGGCCGGTGCGTCCAGGTCGTCGAAGCAGAGGTCGTTGATGTTGCGAGCCAGGTCGTTGAGGTACGAGCCGCGCTCGCAGGCATCGCCGGCGATGATGATCTTGCCGGTCTTGCGCACCGACTCCGCCACCAGGTCATAATTGAACGGCACCATCGAGCGGGCGTCGATCACCTCGGCGTTGATCCCCTGCTGCTCGAACAGCTTGGCCGCGTCAAGCGCCCGGTACAAAGTCGCCCCGATGGTCAGGATGGTGACATCGGTTCCGGCGCGCTTGATGTCCGGCTCGCCGATCGGGATCTGGTAGGGTTCAACGGGCACGCCGCCCTGGTGGAACTGCTCGCCGACATCGTAGATCCGCTGGCTCTCAAAGAAGATCACGGGATCCGTCCCGTTGAGCGCGGCGGCCATCAGGCCCTTGGCGTCGTAGGGTGTCGCCGGGAAGACAACCTTGAGGCCGGGGATGTGGGCGCAAAGCGCGGTCCAGTCCTGGGAGTGCTGGGCGCCGTACTTCGAGCCGACCGACACGCGCACGACGACAGGCATCTTGAGAATGCCGGCCGACATGGCCTGCCACTTGGGCAGCTGGTTAAAGACTTCATCACCGGCCCGGCCTAGGAAGTCGCAGTACATCAGTTCGACCAGGGCGCGGCCGCCGCTCATCGCGTAGCCGACGGCCGAACCGACGATCGCGCCTTCAGATATGGGCGAATTGAACAGCCGGTGGTAGGGAATCGCTTCGGTCAGGCCGCGGTAGACGGCAAACGCGCCGCCCCAGTCGCGGTTCTCTTCGCCGTAGGCGACCAGGGTCGGGTCCTCGTAGAACTTGTCGAGGATCGCTTCGAACAGGCCGTCGCGCAACTGGTAGACTTTGTTCTTGGAAACCGGCTTGCCCTGCTCATCGAAGGCAAAACGGCTCTTGCGGGCGATCTGCTGCAGGCGGGGGTTCTCCTCCTTGGGCATGAGGACATCGCAGGCGCGGTCTTCCATGCGCACAACCTGCTGGTTGGAAAACATCATCTTCTCGAGCGCATCCGGGGTCTTGGCCAGATCCATGCGCGGTGACACCTGCGGGTCGATCGCCAGACTGACGGCGCGGGTCACCCGGCTGACGACAGCTTCGTCGACCGCCGCGATTTCATCTTCGGTCGCCACGCCGGCCAGAACAAGCTGGGCATGGAACGCGGCGATGGAATCCTGGCTCTCCCAGGCTTCCTTTTCCTCGCTGGTCCGGTAGGAGTCGGCGTCCGACGGCGAATGCCCGGCGTAGCGGTAGGTCAGGGTATCGAGCAGAACCGGGCCTTTTTTGGCGTCGATGATCTCTTTCTTGCGCCGGAAGGCGTCAATCACGGCCAGCGGGTTGTAGCCGTCGACGCGCTCGGCGTGCATCTGGTCGGGGTTGATGCCGGCGCCGATGCGGGCGACATAATCGTAGCCCATCGTCTCGCCGCGGGTCTGGCCGCCCATGGCGTACTGGTTGTTCATGATGTTGAAGATCAACGGCAGGCCGCCCTTCATGTCGTCTTGCCACAGGGTGCGGAACTGGTCCATCGCCGACAGCATGAAGCCTTCCCAGACCGGGCCGCAGCCCAGCGATCCGTCGCCGATGTTGCAGATCACCAGGCCAGGTTTGCGGTTGATCTTCTTGTAGAGCGCCGCACCGACCGAGATATCGCCGGATCCGCCGACGATCGCATTGTTGGGGTAGATGCCGAACGGCA
>LSQX01136835.1_pt1 | contig 10401 bp, 7 predicted proteins | sample 654561 | NCBI WGS metagenome assembly LSQX01 (sample SAMN04489861, study PRJNA283612) | anaerobic digester metagenome | isolation source: 4 biogas reactors fed with cattle manure at either 37C or 55C with and... | place: Denmark: Kongens Lyngby | collected 2014
GTATCAATCTTTTTTTGTGCTTCTAAATCGTTAAATAGGTTGTAGGTTTTTTTAATCTGATTTACTTTTTTAGAAAAATCAGATGATGAGGTCATAAGCATATCGCACTCTTTCATTTCTACGTCAGAGAGCGTACCTTTTATATATGATAGTATATATGTTTCGTTTGTCTTCAATTGCAAATATTGTTTTAAATGGATTTAAAAAGCGTTTAAAAACCCTTAAGTACTAACTAGACGCACGAGAATGCAAACACCCTATGTTAAAATGAGTATATTTTGAAAAAGAAATTTTATTATTTAAAATAGGTAAGCAAAAGTATGATTGGAAGGTAATCTTTAAGCTCTTCTCTAAGTGTTTTTAATGCCCTACTAATGTAGCTTTCTACTGTTTTTGGAGAGACGTCCATTTTGGCAGCTATCTCTTTATAGGTCATTTCTTGGTTACGACTCATATCGAATGCTAACTGCACGTTTGGTGGTAGTTTATCTAATGCTAATTGTAGCATCTCTTGCAACTCATTTGTGGTATACACATCTATAGGTGAAGGAGAGGTGGGAGACGTAAATTGATTTTCTACATATTTATTATGCGAAGATTGCTTTCTGTAATGATCTGTGCAACTGTTCTTAACACTTGTTACCAAGAAGTTTCGAAACGAAGCGTGTATGTTTAAGGTCTTTCTGTTTTTCCAGATATTAAAAAAAACTTCTTGTACAATATCTTCACAAACATCTGGAGAGGATATATATTTACCTGCAAAAACACAAAGAGAGGGATAGAATTCAAAAAATAATTCTTTGAACGCTTCATGGTCATCTTCAAAAACAATCTTTGAATAAAGTGTTTCGTAAAGGTTCTTGTTTTTCATCAACTAGCCCAGTAATATATAATGCATTTAATTATATTAAACAAAGGTAAACAAAAAAACAACTTGTAAAAAGAGAAGTCTAATCTTTAACTACTTTCCTTCTCAGATTTCGCCTTTTCTGATTTCCTCAAGCCCCTTATAAAACCCACCATCCTTAAACTTTACAATAATCACCATACAAGTTTTAATTAAACAATCTCATAACATTTCTCACCTCCAACTTGTTATATAAAAGCAATTGGCTGTCAACATATTTCAATTTCCGATTGAATAACTCTGCCAAAAAGACAGATAAATAACTTTGGCAACCTTTTTGACTATTATTATATGAAAGAGATGAGCAAACAGTTCAATTTAAATACCAATTGAACCCTTTATAACTGATTTCATTTTCTAATAACTAATATCAATTGAAATTTAAAAAATATACAACTATGAACTATAACAATTTTACCATTAAAGCCCAAGAGGCTTTACAAAAAGCTATCACATTGGCACAAAGTGCCAATCAGCAAATAATAGAACCAACACATTTGCTTAAGGCTTTGATGTTGGTTGGAGAGAATATAACTAGTTTCTTGTTCAATAAACTAAGTGTGAATGCACGCAACCTAGAGTTGGCTTTAGATAGAGAGTTAGAGTCGTACCCAAAAGTATCGGGTGGCGACCCCATGCTAAGTAGAGAGACCAATACAGTAATGCAAAAAGCTGCTGACTTTGTAAGCAAAATGGGTGACCAATATGTATCGCTCGAGCACCTATTACTTGCCATATTAAGCGAAAAGAGTACTGCTTCGCAAATGCTTAAAGATGCCGGTGTTACACAAAAGCATTTACAAATGGCTATCGACGAACTGCGTAAGGGCGAGAAGGTAACCAGTCAATCGGCTGAGGATACTTATCAATCGCTTAGTAAATATGCCGAGAACCTAATAGAAAAAGCACGCGATGGAAAGCTAGACCCTGTAATTGGTCGAGACGAAGAGATAAGGCGTGTGCTTCAGATACTAAGCAGAAGAACCAAAAACAACCCCATCTTGATTGGTGAACCTGGTACGGGTAAAACCGCTATTGCAGAAGGGTTGGCACACCGTATTATTAGAGGCGATGTTCCAGAAAACCTAAAGAGCAAGAAAATCTACTCGCTAGATATGGGTGCATTGGTTGCTGGCGCTAAATATAAAGGTGAGTTCGAAGAGCGCTTGAAATCAGTTGTAAACGAGGTGATAAAATCCGATGGCGAGATTATTCTCTTTATCGACGAAATTCATACCCTTGTAGGCGCTGGTAAGGGCGATGGCGCAATGGATGCTGCCAATATATTGAAGCCTGCGCTTGCGCGTGGAGAGCTGCGTGCAATAGGTGCAACCACATTGGACGAATACCAAAAGTATTTCGAAAAAGATAAAGCACTGGAGCGTCGTTTTCAGATAGTAATGGTGAATGAGCCAAGCGAACCCGACAGTATATCTATATTGCGTGGACTAAAAGAACGCTACGAGAATCACCACAAAGTGCGTATCAAAGATGAGGCCCTTATTGCTGCAGTGCAACTATCTAGCAGGTATATTACCGACCGATTCTTGCCCGACAAAGCCATCGACTTGATGGACGAAGCGTCTGCCAAATTGCGTATGGAGGTAGATTCTGTACCCGAAGAGTTGGACGAGATAAGTCGCCGCATCAAACAACTAGAGATTGAGCGAGAGGCCATTAAGCGCGAAAATGACAAGCCCAAAGAGGATATCTTGACCAAACAGATAGAAAACTTGCGTGAAGATGAGAATGTATTGCGTGCTAAGTGGCAATCAGAAAAAGAGATTATCAACAAAATTCAGCAAAATAAAATAGAAAAAGAAGACGCCAAGTTTCAAGCAGAAAAAGCCGAGCGTGAAGGCGACTACGGATTGGTGGCTGAACTGCGTTATGGTAAAATAAAACAGATAGAGGCAGAAGTAGAGTCTCTGAAAGAGGAGCTGCACGAGCGTCAAGGAGGTCGTGCTATGATAAAAGAAGAAGTAGATGCTGACGATATTGCCGATGTAGTGGCCCGTTGGACAGGCATTCCTGTAAGCAAAATGATGCAAAGCGAACGCGAAAAGCTATTGCACTTAGAGCAAGAACTACACAAACGTGTGGTAGGCCAGCAAGAAGCAATTCATGCTGTGGCCGACGCTGTACGCCGTAGCCGTGCAGGCTTGCAAGACCCAAAGAAACCTATTGGTTCGTTTATCTTTTTGGGAACTACAGGAGTGGGTAAAACAGAGCTAGCCAAAGCATTGGCAGAGTATCTGTTCGACGATGAGAATATGCTCACCCGTATAGATATGAGCGAGTATCAAGAGAAATTTAGCGCATCACGCTTAGTGGGAGCGCCTCCTGGATATGTGGGATACGACGAAGGTGGTCAACTCACCGAAGCTATTCGCCGTAAACCCTACTCTGTGGTGTTATTCGACGAGATTGAGAAGGCTCATCCCGATGTATTCAATATCTTATTGCAAGTGCTAGACGATGGTCGGCTAACTGACAACAAGGGTAGGGTAGTCAACTTCAAAAACACCATTATTATAATGACCTCTAACTTGGGCTCTAACCTGATACGCGACAAGTTTGCACAAATCACAGCAACGAATCGCGAAGAGATAATAGATAGAACCGAGCTAGAAGTGATGGAGTTGTTGAAAAAAACAATTCGTCCAGAGTTCTTAAATAGAATTGATGAAACCATTGTGTTTACACCACTTACAGAGCAAGAGATTGCCCAGATTGTGGGCCTACAATTAGATGGCCTTAAGAGGATGCTTCATCTCAATGGTATCGACTTGGAGTACACTCCCGAAGCTGTTCGTAGTATTGCTGCCGAAGGGTATAACCCCGAGTTTGGTGCACGCCCTGTGAAACGTGTTATTCAGCGCAAAGTATTGAATCAATTGTCGAAAGATCTATTGGCAAACACTGTAGATAAATCTAAACCCATAGTAATTGATGCGGTGAATGATGTGTTGTATTTTAAAAATTAAACAAGAGACAAGGGACCAGGAATAGGGGACCAGAAACAAGGAGCAAGGGACAAGGAACAAGGTGTGCCTTGAAATTAGAGAGAGAGGTGTTGCGAGAGCGATGCCTCTTTTTTTTTGGTTAGCTATCAGTTATTAGCAGTCAGCTATCAGCAGTCAGCAATCGGCTATCAGCAGTCAACCTTTTGCGTCCTCGTTAGATTGGTTAGGTTTGGTGATTAGATTGATTAGACAAAAAATAGCTTTTGGTTAGATATGCCTTAACGTATGATTAGTTTGCAGTAAGATTGCCATTAGGCACAGGTTGGAGACCATGCGCCAGCCAGCCTCTTGCGTCCTTTGCGCCTTCTTTGCGCCCTTTGCGGGTAAAATCTTCGATTAGAGGGTTATAAGACAGTTCAATTTCTATTGTCATGCTTAATGCAATGAAGCATCCCATAAAAGTCGGAAACAATGTGCCAATATAACAATACACTGAGCTGTTTAATCTATGCACAATGCGGACTGTAGCCGCAATGTGCTATGCAAATGTGTTTTCAACCTCTTGCGTCCTTTGCGCCTTTTTTGCGCCCTTTGCGGTTAAATCTTCGAGTTGTGAATTCTTATCCATTCATTTATACATCTTCACCTAATTAGAACGGCAACTTCTTCAAATCAACATTTCCACCAGAAAGTATTACCCCTACTTTTTTATCCTCAAAAGTTTCCTTCTCTTTCAAAATAGCTGCTAAAGTAACAGCCGATGAGGGCTCTACAATAATTTTCATGCGCTCCCATATCAAACGCATTGCATCTACAATCTCATGCTCTTCAACACGAATTATCCGCTTTACATGCTGTTGAATAATAGGAAAGTTTATATGCCCCAATTGAGTTCTAAGCCCATCGGCTATTGTGTTTGTAGTTGCGTTGCCTTCAATCTTTCCACTTTTCAATGATCGGTATGCATCATCTACTTCATACGGTTCGGCACCAATCATCTCACAATTTACACCAAAATAATGGGCAGCGAGCGCATTTCCAGCAATCAATCCACCTCCACCCACAGGCGAAACTATACAATTCAAATCTGCCACGTTTTCTAATAACTCTTTGCTCACCGTGCCTTGGCCCAAAATTACATTATAATCATTGGAGGGATGAACATAAATAGCCGATTTTCTATCTACTATACCTCTTGTAGTTGACTCCCTTGCTTCAAGCGTGGGCTCACTTTCAATAATTGTGGCCCCATAGCCAATTACTGCATCTTTCTTTACTTGCGACGCTGTAGAGGGCATCACAATATAAGCGTTTATATTTAACGCACTAGCAGCATAAGAGAGCGCTTGACCAAAATTGCCAGAAGAGTTTGTTACAACATTCTCAACCCGTTGTTTCTCTTTTAATTGCAAAAGGGCATTAAATGCGCCACGTATTTTAAACGAACCTGTTTTCTGAAAATTTTCGCATTTGAAAAATAGATTTGTCCCAGCTATTTCATCAATAGAACTAGAAGTTAAAATAGGAGTATTGTGAATATACTCTTTAATTCTTGCGTGAGTATCTATAATTTCTCTGCTTTGCATAGTTTTGTCAGTTTTAAGTGCTTAATCTTACTACACAAAAATAGAGTAAACTTTTAAGGCGTGCAAAGTAATTTTTTAGAAAGATGTGATATTGAGCTGTCAGCAATCGACTATCACCATTTTACGCTCTTTGTGGTTAAATCTTCTATAGAAAGTTATGAGCATTTCAATGTGCTGCTTTGCTAGCGCGAGCTTCTGACTCGTGCTTGTAGTTTTAATACCCATCTTTGGTGAATAAACTTCAATTATGATTGTTAGAAACAATCAACCATCAACCCCTCGTTCGGAAACGAGGGGGAGTTTGAGATTCCTCACTTTATATCAGAATGACAGGTTGCTTTAAACAACGTTGCTAATAAATAAATCCTTACCGCTAGATTAGGCTATCTAATTAGATTGGTTAGATAAACCTTAACAAATGGTTAGATTGCAGTGTTATTCTTCGTTAGATTGGTTAGACAAAGATTAGCTTTAGGTTAGATATGCCATAACAAATGATTAAGTTGTACTTAAATTTTCAATAAGACACAGGTCGGAGACCATGCGCCAACGGATTCTTTCACCTTCTCTCTGCTCTTTGTGGTTAAATCTTCCCATAATTACTCCTTTCATTCCTTATCCCATTTCTTCTTATTTGCCAGTTCCACTAATATTACCGAAATTTGCAAACTTGTTTTAGGCAAAATTTATAGACAAACAATATATATAAATGAACGGATTAATATTTCTAGGGTGGGCAATAGTAGGTTTGTTTGGTTTAACCCTCTCCTACAAACTATTTGGTAAAGATGGATTGATAGCTATCATTGCAGGCAGTGTGGTAATGATGAACATATTGGTGAACAAATCGGTTGTTATTTTTGGAATAGGGGCAACAGGTGGCAATGTTTTTTATGCCATGGTATTTTTGGCCACCGATATACTCTCTGAAAACTACGGAGGTAAAGAAGCGCGCAAATCTGTAATGATAGGCTTCTTTATATCTATACTTACTATGGTAGGTGCTTGGGTAGCTCTTGCTATGAAGCCCGCCCCCTGGGATTGGGCACACGAGCCCATGAGTCTACTACTTTCGCCCATGTTCAGAATTATTGCTGGTAGCATGGTAGCATTTTTTGTGAGCAATATGATTGACACCTATTCTTACCAGTGGTTGAGAAAGAAGTTTCCAAAACAATTGTGGATTAGAAACAATGGTAGTACAATGACTAGTCAATTAATAGACAGCATACTCTTTGCATCTATAGCGCTATTGGGCACTATGCCAATGGGTGCTTGGGTTCAAGTAGTAATATCAACCTATATACTTAAAGTGATTATTGCTGCAATAGATACACCATTTTTGTATTTGGTGGCCAAGAAAAGAGAAGTTAATACAGATCTATAGTGAAAGGTACAAATTCACGCTATCGACATAGTATAAACATTTAAAAGTATGTAATAAAACATTTAAACACAATGAAACGAGTAGTAATTGTTAGACACGCAAAGTCCGTTCCTTACGGCTACGAAGATGATTTTAACCGCAATCTCACTGAACGTGGAGAAAAGGATGCTGCAAAAATAAGTTTGGAACTTAAAGAGCACGGAATAAAAGCCGATATAATGATTTCAAGTCCCGCAAAACGTGCATTGAAGACGGCCCATATTTTTGCAGAAAGCCTGGGTTTTGACATAAGTAAAATCACCGAGGTGAAAGATCTTTACGACGGGATGACTACTTCTCAATTTTTAAAACTCATACATGAATTGCACCAATCTGCCGAAGCAGTTTTTATCTTCGGTCACAATCCTGATTTTCAATATTTGGTAGATAATCTGCTAAGAGATTTAGGGAGCAATATGCCTACCTGTTCCACCATCGGGATTGATTTTGATGTTGCACGATGGGAAGAAGTAGAAACCCGCAAAGGCGAAAAAGTATTTCATTTTATTCCACGAATGTTTAGATAGAGTATGACTTGCGCCAATTTGCAACACTTAGACAAACTCTGTGACCATCGGGTGTGCTCAAAGCAGAAATAACAAACAGAGTAAAAAGAGAACTTCGCTACGCGACACACCCTGATGAAATGAAAATCCGATTTCACAGGGTAGGCGGGTTACAAACCCGCGCGAGCGAAATATTAAAGATAGAAACTTTTGAGAGTAAAGCGAAAAAAGCTTCATTTACATCTACCTATTCAGTAAAAAGTTTACATTATACCTTTTAAGAATTTCTTAAACTTCGATGTGTTATAATTAGACATTCCTTTATGAGTTATTACCAATTTTCCATTGGCACTAATAACATAAGTGGTAGGCACGGTGGTAGATTGATACATTGCTGGTCGGCGGCTTTGTAGTGTATAAATAGGAAGGTCGAAACCTTTGCGTTCATTAAAAGCTTTGGCGGTTTCAAAATCATCATCGAGTGACACCATTACAAAAGCAACTTCATGGCCCATTTCTTTGTATAGTTTGTTTATGTTGGGCATTTCGGCAATACAGGGCGGACACCATGTAGCCCACATATTCAAGAAAATAGCCTTGCCTTTAAAGTCTGCCAAAGAGAGGGTGTTTCCATCTTCATCCATGAGTGTGAGATCGAAATCGGCTGGGGTAGCGGTTGAGGTTGTCGCTATCTCATTTTCAGACGCATTTTGATGTTTGTTTTCTATCTTGGGTGTTAATAAACCAGTAGCGAGTAGACCACGTTGTGCAAAGCCAATAACTTCGGTGTGCAGTCCTGTTGCATAGAGTGTTAAAGCTACTGCGGCAATAATTCCGTATTCGATTAGCGATCTCCTTAAGGTTTTCTTTTTTTTCTCTTCTGCCATTTTAATGTTTTTATATTGTGAGGTTTTGTTCTTTAGAGAATCAAAGATATAATTTTTGGAGGTAATACACATATACTTTTGAAATTATATAACTAAGCAAGTAGTCAAGAAATTAAAGAAAACTAGTTATTAAGTTAGATGTTTTTTTATCTATTCAAAAAATCATTAGTAATATAATCTAGCTCTGCCACATCCTATCTCTTTTTTTTTACTTCTCAGCTATTAAAACCAAGTGTTTTTATAAAAAAGTAATTTGCTTGTACACTAGTTTATGAAAAATAATTCTTAAATTGCATCAATAAATAGAATCTAACCATCTAAATGACAAAAATATAATGAAAAGCAATTGGTTTCTTTTAAAGATCGTGATTTTAATATTAATGGTTGTAATCACTCAGAAAGTGTTTGGGCAAGTTTCAAATACCTCAAGTAATGACAACGCTTCTCAACTCGAAAAGAAGGGTTATTTCTTACATGTTAATTATGAAGTGCAACTTGAAAATCACCTCGGAACTGAAGCTCTTATTTTTGATATTCCCGGGAAGAGTGCTAAGGAAATTTACCTTGCATGTATAGAGATACTTCGTAATTATAAGAATATTGATAAAATTGAGTTCATTGAAAATAAATCAATCGATTTATACTTTTCAAAAGAAATACGTTATAATGTGCAGATTGGATATTATATTCCGTACAGTGTGTTTTTTTATAATTATATGGTGAGGTGTGATGACGGTAAGTTGACAATTGAAAACCCCTATATTTACACTAAAATAGAGGATTATATGCCTGTTGCAGATTTTATTGTAGCAATGGAAGAGTATAGTGCAAAAGATAAAAGTTCTAAAAAAATAAAAGCTTCAAATGATGAGATGAGAGCATTTGTGAGTGCGAAGATAAAGGCTGGCTATCACGATTTAATAGAGGAATTCGATAAACTTAACGACAGTTTACTGATGCGTATAAACGAAGGCCAAAAGCTAGACTCCCTTGAATGGATTGCAGATAAGTATGCACTATCATTTGAACTAACTTTAGATGGGCTTACTTCGAGAAGTAATCGTAACTATATGGTTGTTGTAAACCCAAGCTTAAATTTCGATGATTTGAAAAATAAAACTAAAGCTTTGTTTAATTTTATTAGAATGGAGCTACCTATAGAGTATTATTTTAAAATTATTGGCGAGAAATATGATTTTTATGCCATTAGGGATATTTCTGCTTTCACTGTAGATCAATACTTTAGAACTAGAATTATCGACTTTGATGTTTTTTCAATGAAATATGATTTTGGTGACTATCAGCGTTTTACGGTAAGAGATGTAATCATATCAAAAAATAAAGAATCTGGATTGGTAGATTTCGAGTTTGATATTATATATGCTCCTGGACTAGTGCGAATATCAACTCCAAGAATTATCAAGATTAATGAGGGCAATGAAGCTTGGATGCCCAATCCTGACTTGCATATGTCTATCTTTTCTAGTGATAACAAGGTGCGGCATCCTATTATTAAGCAATCTGTAGAAGATTATTTTAATGATCTCTTTACTTTTTTGTTTCGTTATTATTCCGAAGAATGAGTTAATGTTTTTCTCTTCTAAATATTTGAGTGTTTTATGCTGAAGTAGTGATAATTAAAGCATGTTTTTTATAGTAATATATTCTGTGAAAAACCATGCTATTGCTATAAATTTCATTGTAATATTTTCTACTGTCTTTTGTCTCCTTTGAGGGAGTTGATTCAAGCCAATCAGTAACAGCATTTATTCTAGTAATTGAGCTATGAATTATTAAATAGAGGGTAGAAGGTTGTGGTTTTTTTTAATAAGAGCTATTTCAAAAATATTATTACAATGCAAAAACTTATGCTTACCCTAAAGCGCTCAAATTTGAATTAGTTTTGAATTTTGAACTTATTTCTATATTATCAAAGGAATTGTGTTGAATATATCTCTTAGTTATCTTGTGTAGTTTTCGCATTCGTTCAGCTTTATATTCAATAAATGCATATCAGATAGAATAAGACAAATGGGCCTCATGATCATGACATATTGTCGTTAATGGCTCAACTTATGTTTGGTTTTCGCACTGTAAAGGTTTGGCATATATTTTGCAACTCT
>LSQX01219446.1_pt1 | contig 10401 bp, 11 predicted proteins | sample 654561 | NCBI WGS metagenome assembly LSQX01 (sample SAMN04489861, study PRJNA283612) | anaerobic digester metagenome | isolation source: 4 biogas reactors fed with cattle manure at either 37C or 55C with and... | place: Denmark: Kongens Lyngby | collected 2014
CATTAGTTCTTAAAACAAATACGGGTAGTGTTAAAATAAATGCTAAAAAACAAGCAAAAGATTATACTATAATAAGAAACTCAAATACGATTGTCATTCAAACAACTACTGGAAATATTAGTATCGATTATTCAAAATAAAAGATTAGTTATTGTTAGTTAAACAAAAAGGAGTTTTAATTTTTTGAAAAAAGCAGTTAAAAAATTAATTAAAATTACTTTTACAGTGTTATTAATATATTTACTGTATTTTTTCACATTTTTTGTTTTAATTTTTCGAGCAAAAACAACTGCCCCAACCGATCTTGAATATAGCCGGGATGAAATATTAAGTGTATCTAATCAAAACTTATATGCAACTTTAATCGATAATCATAAAGCAGCTTTAGATGTCAGGCTTCGTCTAATTGAAGAAGCAACTTCAACTATTAAGCTGACAGGTTATCTTTATCATGATGGACAAGCTGCTAACTTGGTCACTGGCGCACTTTTAAAAAGAGCTGATGAAGGAATTAAAATTGTAATTATTATGGATGGCAAATATCCCTATAAAAACTTAAATTACCAACTATTAAGTTCCCATAGAAATATTGATTATTATTTTTTTGAACCGAAATCTATTTTAATTCCAGCCGCTAACAATAATGTTTATCACAACAAAATTTTAACAATTGACCAAAAGTATGGCTTAATTGGCGGTAGGAATGTCTCTGATCGTTTCTTGCTTGAAAATAATGATTTTTTAACGCAAGATTGTGAAGTTTTAGTTTCTGGCAGTGAGGAAATAGTGAAGCCAGTGGTCGAGATGAATGAATTAGTAAATAAAACTATTGCTTATCAATATACTAAAAAAACAGCATCTAAAAAAACCGAAAAATACGACAAGAAAAAAGCTGATTTAATTGACTCATTAAATCATTATAAAAGTGAATTAACGTCTTTTTCTTACTTTTTGAACAATAAAATTAAAGCCGATAATATAACATTTGTAGAAAGCCCATTAAATCGATTTAATAAAGAACCAGTGTTGGCAAAAACAATTTTTGACTTGTATGATGGTAGCCAGGAAATGGTTATTCAAAGTCCGTATATAATCTCAAGTAAATTAATTAGAACTCATTTTCCTGAGTATAAAAATAGTGAAAATATTATATTTGTTACTAACAACATTGATTCAAATCCAAATTTTATGGCTTTAACAGGGTATTTAAGGGTTAGAGATAAAATAGCTTACAGGCATCATCTATATGAATATCAAGGTGAGGGAAGCATCCACGCTAAAACAGTGACAATCGGCGATAACATTTCCGTAATCGGTTCGATGAACATTGATTCAAGGGCGATGTTTTTAAGCGCTGAAAGTGCGGTAATAATTACCGGAGAAGAATTTAATCAACAACTAACTGACAGTGTTAATGAAATTATTAATAAGAGTTTAAAGTTAGATGAAAATTCTCAATATTTAACAAATGAATTAGTTGAACAAGCGCCAACAAGAAAGTTTAGAAAAACAATAGCTAAGGCTGTATCTTATATGATGGGTTTATTTGAGCAAATATTGACAACTAAACCATTTTAGTTTAATTAACTTAAGTTCTCTCACTTTAAAGAAAAAAACAACCTTTAAGGAAAGATATCTTAAGAATGTGATATGATAGAAATAAGTTTGTTTGATCTTAAGGATAGTAGAAAGGGTAGTCGATGAAAAAACTAATTATTTTTGATCTTGATGGCACAATCTTAAATACAATTTCTGATATGACCAATAGTATGAATTATTTATTAAACTATTTAAAGGCCTCATTAATTACTGAAGATGATATGAAAGGCGCTATGAATAAAGGCCGAAGATATCTCATTGAAACCGCCTTGGGAAGAAAAATTAGTGATGAAGAAAACAGCAGGTATCAAAAAATTTATAATGACTATTATTTCAGCAATAAAAACATTTTAACTAAGCCCTATGATGGGATAGTAACTCTTTTAGACAACTTAAAAAACGCTGGTTATTTACTTGCAGTATGTTCAAATAAGCTCCATAACGCAACAGCTGGTTTAGTCGAGGAAATATTTCCTAATACGTTTGACTATGTCCTTGGAAGCAGCAATAAATTTTCAAGAAAACCTCATCCAGAAATGCTAGTTCATATTTTACAAGAGCTTGATGTAAATAAAGATAATACAATTTATATTGGCGACACTGAAGCTGATATGAAGGCAGCATCAAACGCCGACATCTATAAAATAGCAGCTTTATATGGCTTTGGTGAAAAAGAAAAACTTTTAAAACATAACCCTGATGCTGTGGTTGATAAGCCAGAAGAAATTTATGATCTTGTGATAAAACATTTTAAATAAATAAAGATTGTATCGTGAAGAAAATGCTACGGATTTCCGTGGTTTTTTTATCTATGTAATTCTAAGAAAGCTAATTTATAAGCGATGTATTTATTAGAAAAGTCATTGAGATAAAACTATAATTTTAGAAGGGTTATTTTTGGAAAAAGTTTGATTTTAGCTAGTTCTTTTATTTTATTTAAAAAAGTTTAGTAAAAGGGTTGACAAAAATTACCTAACACCGTATAATGCTAACAGTGTTAATTAATGAGGTGGTAAAATGATTAATGCACAAACGAAAAAAATTATTAATGTTTTACAAAGTCTTTATCAGGAACATCATAAACAAATGAAAGTGATTTTTAAAGGTGAAGAAGCGGTTTTATTTTGTTTATACAAGAAATTTAAGCTGCAAGATGTTACTCCAAGTGAGATCAGTGAAGAGTTAAACATTTCAACTGCCAGGGTAGCTGCTAGTTTAAACAGGATGCAAGCCAAAGAGTTAATAACTCGTGAAATTGACCCTGATGATAGACGAAAGATAATTATTAAACTTACGGAAAAGGGTATTCATGCAGCTGAAAGCTTAAAAGAAAATCAACTGGCTAAGATAAACGTTATTTTAACTAAGTTAGGAGAACAGAAAGTTGCTGAATTATTAACTATTATAGAAAAGATTAATCTTATTTTAAAAGAGGAAAAAGAAAATGCTTAAATTAAAAAACATTAAAAAAACATATCTTCTGCCTAACTTTGAAGTCAGAGCACTTGATGATGTAACTGTCTCCTTTAGACAAAATGAATTCGTTTCAGTTTTAGGTCCAAGTGGTAGTGGAAAAACAACGTTATTAAATATAGTTGGCGGACTTGATAAATATACAAGCGGCGATTTAATTATAAATGGTAAAAGTACTAAAACATTTAAGGAACGCGATTGGGATGTCTACCGGAATCATCGGATTGGTTTTGTGTTTCAAAGCTATAACTTAATTCCCCATCAAACGGTATTATCGAATGTTGAATTAGCGCTAATTATCGCTGGTCTTAGCAAAGAAGAAAGAATAAAAAAAGCTAAAGACGCTTTAGACAGAGTTGGTTTAAGTGATCAATATTATAAAAAACCAAATCAATTATCTGGTGGTCAAAGTCAAAGGGTTGCGATTGCAAGAGCACTTGTAAACGATCCAGAAATATTATTGGCTGATGAACCTACTGGAGCGCTCGACACAAAAACTAGCAAACAAATTTTAGATTTAATTAAAGAAATAGCTAGTGATAGGCTTGTTATTATGGTTACTCACAACTCAAAGTTGGCAAATGAATATTCGACAAGAATAATTAATTTATTAGATGGAAAATTAGTATCAGATTCTAATCCAATTAAAGAAGAGACAGAACAAGAAAAAACAACAACCTTTAAAAAAGATAAAAAAGAACAAGCTAAGATGAGCTGGTGGACTGCATTTAAACTCTCTTTACAAAACCTTTTTAGCAAAAAAAGCAGAACTATCCTCACTAGTATCGCTTCATCAATTGGGATTATTGGGATATCTTTAGTATTATCGTTATCTTTTGGAGTCAGGAAATTTATTAATGACATGCAAGAAGATATGTTATCAGGCAATCCAATCACAGTTGAATCGAGCACTCTTGATTTAGAAAAAATGATGGATAATATGGGAAGAAGCGAAAAAATTAAACTAGTTAAAGAAGAAGGCAAAGTTAATGTCAATAAACTAATCGAGCAAATTGCTAAAAGATCGAGCAATCTCCAATCAATGTTTGTTGAAAACAATATTACTTCTGAATATCTTGATTATTTAGCTGAACTCTCAACTGATGACGTTGCTGCGGTGCTCTATGATTACCAAATAGATTTAAAGCCTAATCTTTATTTTGATTTTTATGAAACAACAGCTGGTGAACCCAAAAATATGTCTCTAACAACAGTTATTAATATCTATACTGCAATTTTAAAAGAAAATGAAGAGACTAAATCGTTTGCTAATTTAATTAGTAACTTTACGACCATCGCTAAAAAAGCACCTGAAAACGAAGAATATGTATTAAATCAATATGACCTCTTAGAGGGTAGATATGCAACAGAAAAAGATGAAATAATGTTAGTTTTAGACAACGAACGGGCTCTAACTGACTTATTGCTTGCCCAATTAGGGTACTATTCACAAGAAGAGTTTTTGAATTTGATTTTTAAAGAAATTGATGATTTAGACTATGATCCAACGATTCAAGAGAAACGCCAATTTGATTTTGAAGAGTTGATGGGGAAAACCTTTAAATGGCATCCTAATGATGCAATTTATGAAAAACCACCGCTAATGCTTCAAGATCGAGCTAAATTTATATATGAACCTTATGGTGATCAAGTAGAAAATTCTTCAAATTCTGTAGAGCTTAAAATCGTGGGAATTTTAGAGCCAAATGAAAATATTATGTATGGTAGTTTAACAAGTGGTTTTTATTATACTGAAGAACTAGCTCAACATATTTTAACGATCAATCAACAATCAGAAATAGTTTTAGAGATGGAAGATTCTAATTTAGGAAGTTATACTAATATCCCTAACGATGGTGGAAAGATGTCTTCAGTAATGTTTTTCTATGATTTTACCTTTAGAGGTGTGACAAAAACAGTTCCAGGCTTTGTAGGTAATGTCAGCATGATAAGCAATTTACTTGGGACAATCGGAAACCCAACCGGAGATGGTTCTCAAGAAATTCCCTTAATCTTTACCTTAACAAAAAGAGATTTAGGAGGAGAAACACTACCGAGTAAAATTTCAATCTATCCTGTTGATTTAGCTCATAAAGAAAAGGTTATTGAGTATTTAAATGATTGGAATAGTCAAGAAGGAAGACTTGATGAAGATAAAATTACTTTAACAGATCCTTTATCTTTAGTTTTTGCAATGATTAATGATATGATTACTGTTATAACAATCGCCTTAATTGGCTTTACCACATTAGCTTTAATAGTCTCAAGTGTGATGATCGCAATTATAACTTATGTTTCAGTAGTCGAAAGAATTAAGGAGATTGGAGTTATTAGATCTTTAGGCGGTAGAAAACGCGATGTCTCAAACCTCTTTGTTGCAGAGACAGTAATTATCGGTTTCGCCAGCGGTCTTATCGCAATTATGTTTACTTATTTAGCTTCATTTATTATCAACTTAATTGTTTATGATGAAATTGGCTTTAATATCGCAATTTTCCCAATTCATTATGCAGCAATAATGTTAACAATCAGTATTCTACTAACCTTAATTAGTGGTCTTATTCCAAGTAGAAGTGCTGCTAAAAAAGATCCTGTGGTTGCGCTGAGAACAGAATAAGTCAATTAAACCAATAAAAAATAAAAAGAACAAAGGATTGAAAGCTAATTTGAAAAAGCAATTTAATCCTTTTTTCTTTTCAACTATAGTAAATTAAAGCAATGCCTTAAACTAGTAATATTTTTCAAAGAAGAAAAACTCCGATGATGTCTAGAAAAAACGTGAACTTAAACGATTTAAAAGATAATCAGGTTAAAATTCTTCTAATTGCAATATTGAATAATATTGATATAATAATTGTTAGTGGCTAAAATGAAAACAAGAATAAAAAAATATATAGGCGATAAAACCTTTTACAAAATGGCTTTGGCTATAATTATCCCAGTTGTAGTCCAACAACTAATTTTGTCTATCGCTGGATATACTGACAATTTAATGATAAGTTCATATTCCCAAACAGCTTATGCAGGAGTATCAACGGCTAATAGATTCATGTTTTTGATGAACTTTTTTTGGATTGGACTCGCTTCAGGAATTGCGGTTTTTGTTGCTCAATATTTTGGTGCTAAAGATAAAAAAAGAATTACAGCAACCATTCAATTATCACTTATAGTTGCCGTTTTATTTGGTATTTTATCAACCTTTATGATTTATTATATTGGCCCTTTAGTTATTAAACTATTTATTCCTGGTACAGGAATCGAGGAATTAAAAGCCTACAATCATGGAGTTGACTATATTAGATTAATCGCAATCGGCGGCATTATAATGCTGTTAAACTTTATGGTGTCGACAATTTACCGGTCTTTAGGTAAACCTAAAATTCCAATGTATGCTGGAATCGTTGGAATCATAGTTAACATTATTTTAAACTTCATCTTAATATTTGGTCTCTTTGGGTTAACCCCAATGGGTGCTAAAGGAGCAGCTATCGCGACTGTTATTTCAAAAGTTGTAGAACTATTAATCCTTTTATATGTCGCGCTTTTTCATGATAAAGAAAAATATATTAGACGAATCTTTAAATCATTTGAAATCGATTTACCGTTATTTAAACTATATTTTAAAAAAGCAACCCCGATTTTATTAAATGAAATCTTATGGGCTTTAGGCGTTCAAATTTTAGCTAGATTGATCACAGGTGGTCATTATGATTGGTTAAGGGCATTTAATTACTCCCAAAACGTGACTGATTTATTCTTCATCTATTTTGGCGGCATCGCAACCGGTACAGCTATTTTAGTTGGAGCAGCATTAGGCGAAGGAGATTTTGAGAAGGCGAGAGATTATGCTAATAAATTAATTGGAATAGCAGTAATGGCCAGTGCTATCGCATTGATTTTCCTAATCAGCCTTTCGCCAGCCTTACTGTTAATTCTAACCCCAATCGATGCTGTCTACTGGAGTGCATATCATTTGATTTTAGTAACCTCAGTTTTCGCTGTCTTGTACGGCTATAATGCAGTAATATATTTTATTTTAAGAGCTGGCGGGGATTCTTTAAGAGCGTTTTTCCTCGATCAACTGCCAACCTATTTTGTAGGAATACCGCTAACATATTTACTTCATGAAATGGAATATAAGTGGCAATTAGGCTTAATTTTAATTTTTGCAGCAACGCGAATAATTGATGTTGTTAAAGTTGTTTTCTCAACTTACTTTTACAAAAAAGAAACGTGGGTTCAAAACTTAACTATTTTGACTCCAAGTTTAAATGCCTCAGTCGCTGGTGTCGGGGAAGAGGCTTAAATTTCAAAGACAAGAAAATATAATTTTTAACGTAACAAGATATGCATCTTTTAATTATAAAGACCTTAATATTAGGCATATCTGTCTTTTTTGCTCCTTTGTTAAGGTTTTAAAAAGTTTTTAAAAAAAACTTAAAAAAGGATTTTTATTGTAATTTAAGGGCGCCCTAGTTATGATTTTTTGTTCTTATTTAATCTGAATTTAAAATATTATTTTTTTTAATGGAAGAGAAAGGGATTTAAACATTAGTTAGTTCAAATGCTATAATAGATATAAAGGTGATGAGATGAGAATATTTATTGGGGTTGCTTTACCCGAGAAAATAAAAGAAAAACTTTATGAACTTCAAAGATGTTGGCTAGACACAGCGATTAGGAAAAGACCTACTCTATTTAATAATTTTCATCTAACAATTAAATACATCGGAGAGTTATCACTAGAAGAAGTAGAGTTATTGACCTATTCATTAGAAAAACAATTAGCGAACTTTAAAAGTTTTGAGGCAAAGATAGCTAATATTGGCGCCTTTAATAAAGGTAGTGGCCAAATTATTTGGGTTGGTTTTACTGCCGGAAATGATCTTTTAAATGCTTTAAATAAAGAGGTAGTAAAAGCGATTAAAGCAATTAAAATCGAGCTTAAAAAAGAGCGTTACACACCCCATATTACGCTTGCTAGAAATGTTTATTTTAACGATTATAAAGCTGATTTACCGCTTGTAAATGAGACAATTGAGATTAATAAAGTAACTGTTTTTCAAAGTCACAGAATTAAAGGTGAACTGACATATACACCACTTTATGAAATTGACTTACAATAAAGTCTATTTGCAAACCGAATAAAAAACTGTTATAATCTTATTGAGAATGATTACTAATAAGGAACGAATACTATGAAGCCGCGTATGACTATCCAAAAAACATTAGTTTTAGAAGCTTTAAACGATTTAGATAATCACCCAACCGCTTTAGAAGTTTATCAACATATTGTTAAAAAATATCCAACAATCTCTCAAGCGACGGTTTATCGAAACTTAAACTGTTTAGTTGCTGAAAATAAGATTTTAAAGATTGAAATTCCTAATTCAGCCGCAAGATATGACATTAAAAATGTTAATCATTATCATTTGAAATGCGATGTTTGTGGGAAAATATTTGATTTAGAGATGGATTATTTTACTGAGCTTGAAACTAAAATTACTAATTTAAAAGGATTTAAAATCACAGGTCACAGTCTTGTGATAAACGGGATTTGTAGCACTTGTGATAAAAAATATAAGGAGGAAAATTAAAAAAATGGAAGATTTAAAAAGCTTACCACTAATTGGAGATCCAGCACCAAGCTTTAGTGCTGTAACAACACAAGGGATAATTAACTTCCCTGAAGATTACAAAGGAAAATGGGTTATTTTGTTTTCACACCCAGCTGATTTCACCCCAGTTTGTACAACAGAATTTATGAAATTTGCTGCAATGCAAGATGAGTTTGAGGAGTTAAACACGGAATTAATCGGGTTATCGATTGATTCACTCTATGCTCATATCGCATGGCTAAGAGCGATTCAAACCATCGAATGGAATGGAATGAAAAACATTGAAGTGAAGTTTCCTTTAATTGAAGATATTAAAATGGAAGTTTCCAATAAGTATGGAATGGTTCAACCCAATCAATCTTCAACGCAAGCAGTAAGAGCAGTTTTTATTATTGATCCGAAAGGGATTGTCAGAACTATTCTTTATTATCCACTTTCTACAGGCAGAAACATGGATGAGATTAAAAGAATTATTATCGCTTTACAAAAGGCGGACAAAGACCAAGTAGCAACTCCAGCTGATTGGCGCCCTGGTGATGATGTGATAGTGCCAACCGCAGGGACTTGTGGAACTGCAAAAGAGAGAATGGAAGCAGATGTTGAAGATCAATATTGCCTAGATTGGTATATGTGTTTTAAAAAAGATAAAAAGTAATTTTTAATTAAAAGGAATAATGCTGCCAATGTTTGGCGGCATTTTTCAATTATTTATCAGAAAAATAGAAATTTGGGTTTTATTTGCTATAATTATTGCTAGTGATAGTAAAGGGAAAAAGAATAAATGAAAAAGAATAGAAAATTCATTGTTTTATTAGTCTTGTTTTTCTTCCAAGGAGTATTTACAAATATTCATCACCCATTAATGCCAAGTTATGTTGCCAATTTAAAGATTGCTAATTATATGTTTGGCTTTTTCTTTGCTTTTATGAATTTAGGGATGCTTTTTGGAGCACCTTTTTGGGGAAGTTTAGCTGATAGCGGCAGAAAAAGGCTTGCAGTAACTTTAGGTTTTAGTATTTATGGTATTTTTCAATTATTATTTGGGTTGGGAAATATTTTTGGTCCTTGGCTTTTAAGTTTAATGAGATTTTTCAGTGGTTTTGGAATTGCAGCAGCTTTTGCTGTTTTAGCTAGTGAAGTAATTATTATTTCAGAAAAAGAAAATCGCGCTAAAAATATCGCTTTTGGGGCAGCTATTCTCGCGATTGGTGGGGCGTTTGGGCAATTTCTTGGTGGCTTAATGTATACTAATAAATTCTTAATTAGGATTTTTAAGACTGATCAAATATTTAATGTTTTGCTAATTCAATTTATTCTCGCTTTATTGTTAGCACTTTATACAGTTGTTTTTTATCAACCAGAACCAATTTTAAACAATAAAAACACTGAAAAACCTCATTTTCTATCTGGTTTTAAACAATTAAAAAAACTTAATTTAGATTTAATTTTATTCTTATTAGCTTTAAGTTTGATAACTATTGCTGCAGTTAATGTCGATAAATACTTAGATGTTTATTTTATTAATATTTTAGGATATCGAGAAAACATCTTAGGTCAGTTTAAAATGATTGTCGGATTAGTCGCTGTTTTAACAAGCTTTTTAATTGTGCCCTTTTTTATGAAAATTAAAAAAAGACTTTTTGTGATTTCAATATTTCAAGCTCTAAGTGCGATTATTATTTTTGTCATATTTTACGAAACAAGTTTTAGT
>LSQX01235862.1_pt1 | contig 10401 bp, 7 predicted proteins | sample 654561 | NCBI WGS metagenome assembly LSQX01 (sample SAMN04489861, study PRJNA283612) | anaerobic digester metagenome | isolation source: 4 biogas reactors fed with cattle manure at either 37C or 55C with and... | place: Denmark: Kongens Lyngby | collected 2014
AAGAAGACACTTTAAAATGGCAAACTGACTCATAAAAAAAGAGCCGGATGATTGTCCGGCTCTTTTTTTATGAGTCTGTTTGCCATTTTAAAGTGTCTTCTTGACAGACTTGCTGGTGTAAGCCTCGATGATGTCGCCCGGCTTGATATCGTTATAATTCTCGATATTTAAGCCACATTCAAGTCCATAGGTGACCTCTTTTGCGTCATCCTTAAACCGCTTGAGTGAACCCAGTAATCCGTCATAAACCACGATCCCGTCGCGGATGATCCGAACGTTGGAGCCACGGAAGATCTTGCCATCGCGGACAATACAACCGGCAACAGTTCCAACTTTCGTAATCTTAAAGGCTTCTAGCACTTCCAGCGTTCCGGTTACCTCTTCCTTGATTTCCGGGCTTAACATCCCTTCCATAGCAGCCTTGATTTCATTGATCACATCGTAAATGATCGAGTAAAGACGAATCTCAATTCCCTCTTTCTCGGCCAGTTTTCGGGCACTTAGTGAAGGTCTTACCTGGAATCCAACGACAATGGCGTTGGAGGCCGAGGCTAGCAGAATATCACTTTCGGAAATCTGTCCTACCGCTTTATGAATGATATTTACCTGAATTTCAGGGGTTGACAGCTTGAGTAACGAATCGGAGAGAGCTTCAATCGAGCCATCCACATCACCTTTGACGATGATGTTCAGTTCCTGGAAGTTACCAATGGCAATCCTCCGGCCTATTTCGTCAAGTGTAATATGTTTACGTGCTCTCATTTCTTGCTCCCGTTGCAGCTGCTCGCGCTTGGTGGCAATCTCCCTGGCCTCTTTCTCCGATTCCATCACATGGAACTTATCGCCAGCCTGCGGAGCACCATTCAAGCCCAGCACAACCACCGGCTCAGCTGGTCCGGCCGTCTTGATAACATTGCCGCGTTCGTTCATCATCGCTTTAATACGGCCAAAATAGCTCCCGGCTAACACAATATCTCCCACCTTCAGGTTTCCGGCTTGCAGCAGAAGGTTTGTGACATAGCCACGACCTTTGTCGAGTGAGGATTCAATGACCGATCCGACGGCATTTTTATCCGGGTTAGCTTTCAAATCGAGTAGCTCAGCTTCCAACAGTACTTTTTCAAGCAATTCGTTTACGTTGATGCCTTTTTTCGCAGAGATCTCCTGCGACTGATATTTGCCGCCCCAATCTTCGACCAGGAAATTCATATTGGCCAGCTGTTCTTTAATCCGTTCACTATTGGCTCCTTCCTTGTCCATCTTGTTGATAGCGAATACAATAGGAACGCCTGCGGCGGTAGCATGGTTGATCGCTTCAATGGTTTGCGGCATGACAGAATCGTCTGCAGCAATGACAATAATGGCGATATCGGTGACTTGGGCACCTCGTGCACGCATAGCTGTAAAGGCTTCGTGCCCAGGAGTGTCGAGAAAGGTGATGGTCTTGCCATTCTCCAGTTCCACCTTGTAAGCCCCGATATGCTGGGTGATCCCACCTGCTTCACCGGCAATGATATTGGTTTTCCGGATATAATCAAGCAGAGAGGTCTTCCCATGGTCAACATGACCCATCACCGTGACGATTGGTGGCCTAGGTTGCAGCTCCTCTTCGCTATCCTCTTCTATCTCAATTGATTCCTGGACAGCCACACTGATAAATTCAACTTCGAATCCAAATTCGTCTGCCACTACTGAGATGGTTTCGGCATCAAGCCGTTGGTTGATTGAGACAAACAGACCCAGACTCATGCAGGTCGCAATGATCTCATTAACCTGAACATTCATCAGACTGGCCAGTTCATTGGCTGTAACAAATTCGGTGACTTTCAGGATATGGCTTTCCAACTCCATTCGCTCGGCGTCTGCCTGGGCAGTCTGACGGAAATGCTCTCGCCTTGTCCGGCGGTATTTTGAACCTTTGGATTTCCCTTTTGGCGTGATCCGAGCCAGCGTGTCTTTGATCTGACGCTGTACGTCCTCTTCGGAAATCTCAATTTTGTTGACGCGCTTTTTAACTTTTGTCTTTTTCTTGACCGTTTTTGCGCCATCTTTTTCAACAGCAATGGTATCGTTAACGGAAACTTTATCCTTACGTATCCGCTTGCGCTTCTTCTTCTTGGAACTATCGTCATCGGTGACTGTTGCCGAACTTTTCTTCTTCTCGGTAGCGGATAAATCAATTTTACCCACGACTGTTGGGCCGGCCAGCTTTCGAATAATTTTATGATCTGGTCCGTCTTGAACAAGCATTCTTCGCTTCGGTTCAGCCGGAGTTTCGACTGATTCACCTGATGCACGGGACTTTGGCGTTGGCTTAGAAGCCTCTGCAGCTTTGGCTGCCTCCTTTTCCTCCCGTGCCTTGGCCGAACGTTTCTGCGGTCTGGTACGCTGATTGATCGAGTCAATATCGATTTTACCCAATACTTTCAGATCACTGATCAAGTCGCTGGCCTTGGTGGTGTGGATCATCTCCTCCTTCTCTTGCTCTTCCGGAGCCTCGGTCGCTTCGGGCAGGTCTGTGACAACTGTCTCTTCCGTTTTTTCTATTGTTTCCGTTGCTTCCAAAGATTCATTAGTTATCGTTACCTCCGGAATGTCCTTTGCTTCGTTTTCTTCCGTTGCTGCCGAAAAGTCCGTTGCTTCAGGTACTAACGGAGTAGGTTCAGCGGCCGGGATTTCCGGTTCCGGAAGGGGTTTAGCTTCCTCTTTCGGGGCTTCCGGGGCTTTCTCCTTTTTCGATTTAGCCTTTGTTTTTACTTTGGGCTTTTCAAGCTCAACCTTGCCAACCACTTTTGGTCCAACAGGCTTCTCAACTTTTATATCAATCTCTTCCGGAACTTCTTCAACTTTTGGTTTCTTCTCATGCGGAGGAGCAGTGTCCTGGATCAAATCATACCGTGCGGAGCCAACCCCGCGAGAATCCTGGACTAAAAGAACCTCGTCAGGTTCAGGTTCCTCATCAGCAACAGGAGTTTTCCCGTCTTCAATCGATATGGAGGCACGGGCTTCAAAACGGTGTTCCTCCTTGAATTGCTCCGCCTCCCGCTTGGCAGCCTGATCTTGCTGATACTCTTTCATGACCAGTTCCAAAGCTTCGGGTGGAATTTTTGCATTGGGATTACTATCCATATCGAATCCCTTCTTGTGAAGAAAATCAACAATGGTTTGTATCCCTACATTGCATTCCTTTGCAACCCTGCTTAATCGTTTTACCTCTGCCATATTCTTATTTTGCCTCCATTTCTATTCCCGGCGGTTGAATAGGATCAGTTTTAACCACTATTCGAACTCCGACCGGAGAATTCTCATAACCTCCTTAACGGTTTCCTCTTCGAGATCAGTTCTCTTAACCAGCTCTGATACAGAAAGGTCAAGTACGCTACGAGCAGTGTCACATCCAATAGCTTTGAGCTCGTCAAGAATCCAATCTTCAATTTCATCAGCAAACTCCTCAAGGTCAATATCTTCTTCAGTTTCGGCGATATCTCTGAATACATCGATTTCGTATTCAGTCAACATGCTGGCCAATTTGATATTTAGCCCGCCTTTCCCGATCGCTAGGGAGACCTCCTCCGGCTTCAGATAGACTTCAGCGTGACGATCGGCTTCGTTCAGCTTGATTGAGCTAATCTTAGCCGGACTCAAGGAACGCTGGATAAATAGTTGGATGTTGCTGGTATAGTTAATGACGTCAATATTTTCATTCCGTAACTCCCTGACAATCCCGTGGATGCGAGATCCTTTCATGCCAACGCAGGCACCGACAGGATCGATTCGCTCATCATAGGATTCGACAGCTACTTTAGCACGCTCTCCAGGAATACGAACAATCTTCTTGATCGTGATCAGACCATCAAAGATTTCTGGCACCTCCAACTCAAAAAGTCGCTGTAAAAACACCGGCGTAGTCCGTGATAAAATGATGACTGGACTGCTGTTCCGCATATCCACTTTTACCACTACAGCTCTTGCCGAATCTCCTTTCCGGAAAAAATCGGAAGGGATCTGTTCTGATTTCGGGAGAATCAACTCATTGCCTTCATCATCCAGAATCAGGATCTCCCGGTTCCAGACCTGATAAACCTCCCCAGTGATGATGTCTCCTATCTTATCTTTGTACTTGCTGTATATGTGATCCTTCTCAAGCTCCAGAATCCGGGAGGTTAAATTCTGCCGGAGTGATAAAATCATCCGGCGCCCAAAATCATCTAGCTTGACTTCATCAGTCACCTCTTCTCCTACCTCGTAATCATCGTCAATCTTTTTGGCATCGCTTAGAGAAATCTGCAGGTTAGGGTCTTCCAATAGACCATCCTCAACTACCATCCGATTCCTCCAAATTTCAAAATCCCCCTTTTCGACGTTGATGATCACATCGAAATTCTCATCTGTGCCGTACTTCTTGATCAGCATACTCCTAAATACATCCTCCAGGACACTCATCATGGTTGTCCGGTCGATGCTTTTCAATTCCCTGAATTCGGAAAATGTATCAATGAGGTTGATGCTTTCCATATCACTTATGCTATTAAATCCTATTTAAAATCCACTCGAATTCGAGCTGTAACTATTTCTTTAAGAGACACTTCCATTGGCTCTCCGCTGGAAGGCTTTCGCTTGGTTCCAATCGGAATGATAACCACGGATCCATCCGTGTTTTCATCGGCTTCCCCGGCAGCAATCAGAGTCCCCTTAATCCTGTCACCCGAAGTAAGAGTCAACTCTACCTTCTCCCCGATGGCCTTTAAATACTGCCGGAAAACCTTGAACGGTTGCCCAAGACCCGGTGAGGAGACCTGAAGCTCATAGTCCTCTTCCTCCCGATCTAACTGGTCGTTCAATAAGGCACTGAACTTGGTGCAATCATCAAGGCTCAATCCTTTGGGATGATCGAGAAAAACCTGAACCAGATTACTACGGCTAACCGTGAGGTCAACAAGGTAGAAATCAGTCCCTTGCAGAGCCTGCTCAATCAATCCGTGTATGTGATTCTTATCCAACATTTCATTATCCCGAAAAAAACAGGGGACCCCAGTCCCCTATTGCCAAATTCCAACAATCGACCGCAAAAGTAAAGAATTAATAACAAAACACAAAAGAGAGGACCCCAAACCACTTCATTATCAGGAAAATTTTGCTCCGATAACTAAGCTTGAGTTTTATGTCGTAACATTGTAACCACCATTTTGTTACTCTACCATGCCAGATGAACGAATTTCACGAAATAAGCGGAAGATCATTAATGATCCGGTTTATGGTTTCATTTCGGTTCCGTCAGATCTAATCTTTGATTTAATCGAACATCCATATTTTCAGAGACTTAGAAGAATCAGGCAGTTAGGTCTCACGTTTTATGTTTATCCAGCTGCCAACCATACCCGTTTTCAGCATGCCCTGGGTGCGATGCATTTGATGAATTCGGCCTTGGATGTGATCGAACGGAAAGGATCCAGCTTAAGCCTGGAGGAGAGGCAGGGAGCTATCGCTGCCATTCTTTTACACGATATCGGCCACGGGCCCTTTTCTCATGCGCTGGAGCACTCCATCGTCGAAGGGCTCGACCATGAAATTCTCTCCGAGTTGTATATGCAGGATTTAAATAAGCAGTTCAACGGGCTATTGGAGGATGCAATACACATTTTTGGAAACGAATACCCTCGCTTGTTTCTGCATCAACTGGTTTCAAGTCAGCTGGATATGGACCGACTTGATTACCTTAATCGAGACAGTTTCTTCACCGGAGTGACAGAGGGAGTGGTGGGATCGGAGAGAATCATTAAAATGCTCCGGGTGGTGAATGATCAGCTGGTGGTTGACCGGAAAGGGATATACTCGATCGAGAAATTTCTGATATCCAGAAGGTTAATGTATTGGCAGGTCTATCTCCATAAAACCGTGGTAGCTGCTGAACAGATGCTGGTACACTCCCTCAAAAGAGCTCGAGAGCTCGCTTTGAATGGAGAGAAAATATTTGCTACCCCAGCCTTGAGCGAATTCCTGCTTCCCGGAAAACTGAGCGAAAATCCCCTGTCAGATACGAATAGACTGCTAGAGTGTTATGCGCAACTAGATGATAATGATATATTTACGGTATTGAAAGCCTGGAGTAATCATCCCGATAAAATTCTATCAATGCTATCAGCAGGGCTTCTTAATCGAAAACTGCTAGCAATCCGGATCACAAAAACCCCGTCAGACCCAAATCTTTTGGAATCCATGCGGAAAACCTTGGTCAGACATCATGGTTTCTCTCCCGAAGAGGCGAAATATCTGGTTTTTGCCGACAGGGTATCGAACAGTGCCTACACGGGTGATGACGACCAGATCTTTTTCTACGACAATTCAGGGCAGCTGCTCTCGCTAAGCGAAACGAGTGATATCGTAAACGTTCCTCTGTTAAGTACTTCGGACAGTAAGTATTTTATCTGCTATCCCAAATGGCTCTTTTCGGAAGGTGCTGGCAATAATCCCGAACAGCGAGTCGTTTAACAACTTTCAACCAAGCCTAAAATGGATTTTACTGCAAGGCAAATAGCCGGATTCCTTGGGGGAAGCCTCGAGGGTGATTCGGATGCCAAAGTTAATGGCATATCCCGCATAGAGGAGGGGAGGGCCGGAACGCTTAGTTTCTTGGCAAACCCAAAATATCAGGTGTTTGTTTATGATACCAAGGCTTCGGTAGTGCTTGTAAATAAAACCTTTACTCCTCAACGCCCGGTTCGCTGTACCCTGATCCGGGTGGACGATCCCTATCGGTCTTTGGCTAAACTGATGACATTGATCGAAAAACGCCCCGAACGTACTGGCATTGAGGTTAATGCTTTTGTGCATGAGGAGGCTACGCTGGAGGAGGGCGTATACGTGGGAAGCTTTTCTTATATCAGCCGGGGAGCACGGATCGGGAAAAACGTAAAAATTTTTCCACAGGTCTATATCAGCGAGGATGTGGTTATTGGTGATGACACCCTCATCTACTCAGGAGCCCGAATACACAATAATTGTATCATCGGAGCCCATTGCGTGATCCATAGTGGTGTTGTGATCGGTGACGATGGATTCGGCTTTGCGCCCGTTACCGGTAGCGACTTTGCCAAAATTCCACAAATCGGGAATGTGGTTATTGAGGATGATGTGGAAGTCGGAACCAACACAACCATCGACCGGGCTACTATTGGCTCAACGATCATACGGCGAGGAGTTAAGCTGGATAACCTGATTCAGGTTGCTCACAATGTAGAGATCGGTGAAAACACCGTCATTGCTGCCCAGACGGGAATATCGGGTTCAACGAAAATCGGACGAAACTGTATGATCGGAGGACAGGTTGGTATCATTGGTCATATTACGATTGCCGATGGTACCCGAATTGCCGCCCAAAGCGGAATAGGATCATCTGTTAAAGGCAATGCTCCTGCAATTCAAGGTTCACCTGCATTTGAGGTAATTCCTTACCAACGATCCTATGTCCTGTTTAAAAAACTACCAGAATTGGCCGATCGACTGGCCAGGATCGAAGAGTTACTGGGTCGAGAGGAACCGGATTGACCCTAGGTTTTTGTACTTAAGCCCAAAATCCTATTTTTGCACCGACGAAAATTGTAGAAGGGAAACGGATGCCCCCAAGACAAAGGACAATTGCAGGAAGTGTTACCCTATCGGGCCCCGCCCTTCACACGGGACTGGAGATCTCAGTCACGTTTAACCCGGCCCCGGATAACCACGGTATCATCTTTTGCCGCTCAGATCTTTCTGGTAATCCCCGGGTTAAAGCTCTGGCTGAGCAGGTGGTTGATACTACCAGGCATACCGTCATCGGCGACCGGGAGGTTAAAATCGGAATGGTAGAACACTGCCTTGCTACCCTCTCAGGGCTGGAAATCGATAATGTCCTGATCGAAGTTAACGGGCCGGAAATGCCTATCCTCGACGGAAGTGCGCGTCAATACAAAGATGCCCTGCTATCTGTCGGCCTAGTAGAACAGAAATCCGAGCGGGAATATTTCGAAATCCGGGAACCAATTGTTTATCAAGATGATAGCGCTGGAATAGAACTAATTGCCCTGCCTGCTGAGGAGTACAATATCAGTGTGATGATCGATTATCAATCGACCCTCTTGGGCAATCAGTATGCCAGCTTAGCGCACATCAGCGATTTTGCATCTGAAATTGCTCATTCCAGAACATTTGTCTTCTTCCGGGAGCTGGAATATCTCTGGCGAAACAATCTGATTAAAGGTGGCAGCCTTGAAAATGCCCTCGTCCTGCTCGATCGCGAAGTCTCGCAGGAGGAGATTAATCGGGTTGCCGATCTGTTGGGGCAACCTAGGGTGGAGGCTCAGGCCGGAGGGATTTACAGTGCACGTAAACTGGAATTTGCTAACGAACCTGCTCGCCATAAGCTGCTCGACTTGATGGGAGACCTGGCTTTGACTGGATGCCCGATCAAAGGAAGGATTATTGCCACTCGACCAGGCCACCGCGCTAATACTTTGTTTGCCAGGATGATCCGCCAAGCAATCAAGCAGGAAAAGGCGAAATCGGTAGTGCCAGTCTTTGACCCGGCAGCCGAACCATTGATGGATATACAGAAAATTATGTCCGTCCTGCCACACCGACCTCCCTTCCTCTTGATCGATCGTATCATAGAAATGGATGAGTCAGGAGTTGTAGGAATGAAAAATGTGACCATGAACGAACCATTCTTTCAGGGACACTTCCCCGGTGAACCAGTTATGCCCGGTGTGCTGGTGGTGGAGGCTATGGCCCAGTGTGGAGGAATCTTCGTCCTGAGTACGGTCGATCAACCCCAGGAATACAGTACATATTTTTTAAAAATAGATAATGTCCGTTTTAAGCGAAAAGTTGTGCCCGGAGATACTCTGATATTTAAACTGAAGCTACTGGATCCAATCCGGCGCGGTATTGCCCGAATGGGAGCGCAGGTCTTTGTTGGTAACCAGCTGGCAACAGAAGGAGAAATGGTGGCCCAAATCGTTCGTAATAAAGTGAATCAATCATGATACATCCCCTCTCATCCGTACACCCTGATGCACATATTGCAGAAACAGCTGAAATCGGACCCTTTGTTACCATCGATCAGGATGTGGTGATCGGGGATGGTTGCTGGGTCGGACCTCATGCTACCATTATGAACGGATCCCGTATCGGGAAAAACTGTAAGATATTTCCGGGATCAGTCATCTCAGCCGTTCCGCAGGATCTTAAATACAGGGGCGAAGAGACCACCGTGGAAATCGGTGACAATACCGTGATCAGAGAGTGCGTGACCATTAATAAAGGCACCAGCTCTTTTGGGAAAACCGTGATCGGGAATAACTGCCTCCTGATGGCCTACTCCCATGTGGCACATGATTGCCGGCTGGGTAATAATGTAATCCTGGTGAATTATGTGGGCCTGGCCGGAGAGATTGAGATCGGCGACTTTGCCTATCTTGGCGGGATGTGCGGCGTTCATCAGTTTGTGAAAATCGGCTCGCATACTATGATTCAGGGAGGATCTATGGTTGGGAAAGATGTGCCACCCTTTGTTCTGGCTGGGCGCGATCCGCTCCGGTTCGAGGGTATCAATGTGGTCGGACTTCGTAGAAGAGGCTTCACTGAAGCAATCATCGAGGAGATTCATGAAATTTACCGGTTCATTTATCAACGCGGACTTAATACCACGCAAGCCCTGGAGAAGATTGAGAACGAGTTGGAAGGTAACGGAGAACGTGATATGATCGTGGCCTTTGTGCGTAATTCTCAACGTGGAATCATTAAGGGCCCCTTTAACGATCCCGATGCTGGTCCGGTTTTGTAAAAGCATTCCAACCGCCAGCCTCTAAACTGGTGGTGGAACCATCAGAAAGTAAAAGCTCATACCCCTCTTCTGCCGGAACCATCCGGCCAATCAAACTAATACCGGGTACCCGGCTTAGAGTTTCCTGCTGCCCATCGCCAATAGTGAACAGTAGCTCGTAATCCTCCCCACCATTCAATACCGCAACCAAAGGACTCATATACATTTCTTCCGATAGACGGGCCGTCTCTTCGTGAATTGGCAACTTGTCAGCTTCAATCAAGCAACCGGTTCCCGAGGCTTCACAAAGGTGAATTAGGTCGGATGAGAGCCCATCCGATAAGTCAATCATCGAAGTCGGATGGATCCCTCCTTCAGTAAGTACCTGCCTCAACTGACGGCAGGCTTCTGGTTTCAACTGACGGCCAACAAGATAGCCGTAGCCATCTAAAGAAGGCTGATACCCCTGATCCTGTTGAAATAATCGATTTTCACGCAGTAACAACATCAATCCCATATAGGCTGCACCCAAGTTGCCAGTGACCGCAATCCAATCGCCCGGTCGGGCTCCGCTGCGATAGACCTGTCTCTTATACACATCT
>LSQX01225490.1_pt1 | contig 10400 bp, 7 predicted proteins | sample 654561 | NCBI WGS metagenome assembly LSQX01 (sample SAMN04489861, study PRJNA283612) | anaerobic digester metagenome | isolation source: 4 biogas reactors fed with cattle manure at either 37C or 55C with and... | place: Denmark: Kongens Lyngby | collected 2014
CTCCTTTGGCTGATCCAGATTTTTCGTTTGAGCTTGTTCAGCAGCGCTCCCCGCCGTTCAAGCCCGGACCGCTCTGCCTCCCGATATCCCCGGCTGGTCAGCGCTGGACGCCGGCGTTTTTTGCTAGTCTCTTCGAGCCTTCACAAAAAACCTTGCCGGCCTCTGCGCGCTTCGGGCGCCGTGTCTATATATCGGCTTCGGGGCCAGACTTTCACTGCGGTCCGCTTCCGGGCAATTCAACTTTTGTGGTGGTGGTTTTGGTGTTTTTCTTTTCCGTCAGCAATTGAGCACGTAATAACCCGAAGGATAAATCTCTCTGCGTGGACGACCAAAGGCGTTGTATTCAGTTGAGCGCTCGAAGACCTTCGTGCCGATTTCTTCACGAACATTCGTCACACGACCGTGAGCGTTATAACTAAAGCTTTGCTTGTGCTGACCGGGGATTTCTATGATATGTTATGTGAAATTATTTTTTTTGGGGGAGTACTATGATTGTATGATTAGATGAATAAGCTGATAATTTAGGTTTAAGTCTCCATCTCCATGAATAAAAAAGGCCCTTAGGTTTATCGAAAAAATAGTAGTTAAAATACACTTCATTTTCTCTCAAATAGAAAAAACTACTGTCTACAAGAATTTTGTAGGCACATTCATATTCCTCATTTGGTTTTAAAATCACAAGGCTATCATAGTTGATGACATTATTTAAAATAATCCCAATTCTTTCAGCCGTTTCATAGGATATGAATACCGTATCATGGCGAAACAAACCTATACAAGCCTCTGGATAGAAATCAATTACTTCAGAGGTCCTATTTCTATAGGTAAGCCTTAACTCTAAAGAATCGCCTAAAAAAACCGGATTTTTGTCAAATGAAAGATTCAGCTCGATACCATTGTTAAAGGATTCTTTTTCATCTTGCTTTGGTGGTATAAACTTAATAGGTATAGTGTATTTTACTTTTACCGGTTTTCCACTTTGCATAGCTGGTTTCTCAAATTTAACAAGTTTTGCTACCCTTAAAGCTTCAGTGTTGAATTCATCCTCAAGTCCTTTTACTATAGCGTGTTCTATCGTATTACCCGTTGTGTCAACCAAAAATGAAACAATCACCACATTTTCAACTGAATCAATCAACGCTTTGCTCGGAAATTGAACCTGATCTTGTACAAACAACGATAAATTACCTTTAAATACCGGCATAGATTCGCACTTGAAAATCAAAAAAGGATCTTCGTTATTGTTAACATAATCTGTATCTGCTTGAGAAACAATGTTTTGAAACACTAACAAGAAGAATAATATAAAATAATATCTTTTTACCATCGCCTTAGAATTTTATATGAAAAATGCCACCATTTATATTTAAAAGAATTTTCAATACTCAAATCAATGTTGCCTGTAGCGGCATGATACTCTATACGGTGTTCCTCGTTAGGAATAGACGAATCGTCGTAGTGTCCCAGCCCGTCTTTGGTTTAACTCATTGCAATGGAAGGACTCTGTCTGGCAATAGAGTTTGTCGGCTCTGTTAGCTAGGCGACAGATTTGGTCAAAAGCGTATTCAAGAAAAAAAACAGTGGGAACTACAGTGCTGTTATTTTATAAATATTCTAAATTCATCTGATTGTAAGCTGCTATGTATTTTTTTGTACTTCTTAATCCATCTCTACTTTATATAATTATTGGTACTATCAGGCTTAGAGGAATATTGCCTGAAATGATAAGTAGCATCAAATTCATACAAATCGTATTTATCGCCATTCTGATCCAACTTATACCGCTCATTTAACGTAAAAGTAGTATCATTCAGTATTTTACCTGAAAAGATGGCTGTGAGCTTTTTATTTAAGGCGCTTTGAAAATACTCTTCAATTAATATAGTAGAATCCATGACATTAAAGATTCCCCAACCAAATGCATATTTTTGAAATATATTTGATTTGTTAGAACTTTTAATATATTCTTCGAGTTCAGTAAAACTATCGTAATAAGAGCTATCACTATCATAATAACTGACCCCATTCTTGTAGAATAAATAACGCAGTTTAATGCGTTTAGTATCGGCTTCTTTATCATAATAATAACCATCAATTCTTAAAATATCACTTAAATACTCGTTTCTGGTTAAATACATCTCTTCCAATTCAATTTCGCAAGAGGATAGTGATAGAAGCAAAAGTATATACAGTATTCTTTTCATAGTTTTTCTTTTTACCATCCAAATTGAAAAAACCAACGTGGAGTATAAGGTTTATATTGAAAATAAGGGTCACCTAAAATCGTGTGGTATCCGTTTTGTATTGCAGCTCTTATTTGTTCTGAATCTATTCCAATTCTGAGCGGACCAATTCTTAAGGCAAGAACACCATGCCTGGGGCTGTTCTCATCCTCCACATATACATCATATTCATTTCCAAATAAATCAGTTTTCTTAGTTGTTTCGTATTTTCCATCTTGACCTATTCTCGGTTCACCTGTAAAGATAACATTCTCAAGGCTAAATGGTCCAACAATTATCTTTGATGTGGCTGTATTGTATTTGTCACTAACGTCGTTTCCCCAGGCATCATTGTAGTGTTCAACAGCTAAGAGACCCGGTATTCCGTATTTTTTATAGCCAATACTTTGAGAATAATCTTTGACTCCGTTTTTTTTGATTACATTGGTATTTCCTTCCGATATCACTCCCCATTTGGTCGTTTCTTTTCCATAGGTAAATTCCCAGCCTTTATAATCTCCATAGTCCTTCCAATAGTATTTTGCACTACCTTCATACCAATTGGCTTCTGCCCCAAATATTGATGCTAATTTTGGCACTCCGACACCTCCTTTTATTCCAATTCCGGATTGGTGACTTCCAAAATCCAATTCAACTTTATAGGCTATAGGCGAGATGTATTTCTGAAGTTGATAACCTGGTTCTGTAAAAAATACTCCATAAATAATAGCTGCTATAGCCCACCATACTAACTCCCCATCCGGATCCGTATAAATCAGCGGATTATTCAAACAATACGCATACCGGTTGTAATTCAACCAATTGTCGGGGGCTTGTACAAAGGGGTCGGGGCTGAAGAATTGGGCGGTGAGGGGGTCGTAGACTCTTCCGTTCATGTTGATGATTTGGGAGGCGTCCAGGTGTTCGTGGCCGGTGTAGCCGCGGTTGTTGAGCCGGGAGGGGGATGTGTAGTCGACCTCTGTCCAGTTTTGGGGATTGCGGTGGCGACCCCAGGGGTCGTAGGCTCGGCGTTCCACTACCGTTCCGCTCTGGTTGGTCCATGCTATCAAAGAACCCTGGTAATCGTGATATCCGTAATACAAGGACTTGGCGGCACCTTGCTGCAACATCATCGAACCGCCGCTAAGATAATGGATTTTTTGAGTTGTTCCATCCGGTTTATACACTTCTTCGTAATCGTCCAAATAATAACGGGTGGTTGTGGCAGAGCCCTGAGTAAAGACAGACTTTCTGCGCTGGTCGTCCACACCGTAGCTTATTTCGTAAAGCCGGTTACCCTCCCCAACACCAAAATTAATTTTGTCGTTGGTTTCGCTTGCGCTATCTTTGCTCGGCGATGGAACTAAAGGGAATAAAGAATATTTTGTTTGATTTTGGGGGGGTGCTGGTCAAGCTCAATCCACAGGCCTGCCTGGATGCTTTTGGGGCGCTGGGAGCGCCACAAGTGGCAGATTATCTCACGCCGTACGGGCATACCGGACCGTTTGGTCTTTTCGAAAACGGTAATATCGGCCTGGAGGAATTTCGGAAAGAAATCAGAAGAATCTTTGGCATCAAGGCCGGCGACGAAGAAATAGACCGGGCCTGGGCTGCTTTTCTCGAAGATATCCCACTCGAAAACACGACCATAGTCCATAACCTGAGCAAAAAGTACAGGCTCTTTTTGTTGAGTAATACCAATCCCATACATATCCGTAAACTTGAGCAGTTTGAGCAGGCGGGGCGGCCTCTAAACCAATGCTTTGAGAAATGCTATTTGTCCTACGAAATTGGCTTTTCCAAGCCCCGGAAAGAGTTTTTTGAACACGTGCTCAAAGACAGCTGTCTCAAGGCGGAAGAATGTCTTCTTATCGACGACGGGCCGGCCAACTGTCGCAGTGCGGAAGCCCTGGGAATGAAAACCCTTTGTCCCGGCAGCGTGGAGGATTTGAGCAAGTTTTTCCCCGAAATGCTAAACACGGTTACAGCGGAAAAGACAGTGGCCACCATCGGTTTTTTCGACGGTGTTCACCTGGGACACAAACAACTGATAGCCTCGCTCCGTCGAGAGGCGGCGCAAAGAAACCTGGCCTCGCTGGTGCTGGCCTTTTGGCCTCACCCCAGAATGGTCTTACACAGCGATTATTGTCCGCAACTATTGAACGATTGTTCCGAAAAATTGGCTCTGCTGCGGGCCTGTGGCGCCAATCATACCCGACTTGTACGTTTCGACAAACAATTGGCCCGAATGTCGGCTTTCGAATTTATGAACCAGGTCCTGAAAAAAGAATGGAACGTGGCTTGTCTGCTGGCCGGTTACGATCATCGCTTCGGTAAAAACAACGAAGAAGACTTCGACGATTATCGTCGTTACGGCGATGTGCTGGGCATTGAAGTTTTAAAAGCCGGGCCGGTCTTACTACCCGATTCTTCCAAGGCCATCAGTTCCTCTTACATCAGAGAATCCCTGCTAAAAGGAGAAATATTAAAAGCAAACGCCGCCTTGGGTTACGATTACACCATCAAAGGCAGAGTAGGCGGCGGTTACGGAATGGGTCGCAAACTTGGATTTCCCACGGCCAATATTATTCCTTCCGATCCTCATAAACTTATACCCTTGCCCGCCAGTTACATCGTTTTGGCAGAAGTCGAAAACAAGCTGTATCCCGGCATGTTAAATATAGGACAACGCCCCACCTTGCAGAATGGCTGTCAGAGGAGTATTGAGGTGCATTTAATCGACTTTTCGGGCGACCTCTACGATAAGGATATCACCGTTCATTTCAAAAAACACCTAAGGCCAGAAAAGCGTTTCCCGTCCACTGCAGAGCTGTCGGATCAGCTCAAACTCGACAGAGAGGCCGTGTTACGCTTTTTTAAACAGTAAAAAAGTCGTCTCAAAGCGGACTTTAAGACGACTCATAAAAATGTATGTTTTGTCTCCGGTAAGCTTGCCGGGCTAATAAAAACGGCTAACGAATTACCGTAAACAAATCATTCTTCTATTATTTAAGGATTTCGAGCAATTCTACTTCGAAAATCAACATGGCGCCCGGTTGGATAACATCGCCGGCACCGTTGTCACCGTAAGCCAAATCGGAAGGTAAATAAAATTTATACTTGGAGCCTACGCTCATTAATTGAATGCCTTCGGTCCATCCGGGTATAACACCGTTCAACGAAAATTGGGCGGGTTCGCCGCGATCGATGGAACTGTCAAAGACAGAACCGTCAAGCAGAGTACCGTGGTAATGCACACTAACTCGGTCTGTTGCTGTAGGCTTGGGACCTTCGGCCGCCAAGAGGACTTCGTATTGCAATCCGCTTTCGGTAGTTACAACGCCTTCTCTCTTAGCGTTTTCTTCCAGGAATTTACCGGCCTCTTCTTTGTTCTTTTGAGCGGATTCCATTTGTATGGCCGTCAAGCAACTTTGGAATACCTGATAAGCCTGATCGGGCTGGATGCTGAGACCTTCGGTCTTTCCCTTGATGGTTTTCTCGAAAGCTTCCAAAAACAGATCCATATTCAGTTCGGCGGGAAAAGAGCTGAGGTTTTGCGCCAAATTGTCTCCCAGGCCTACGCCATAGGCATAGCTAAGGCTGTCTACGCTGGTTTTCATTGCTTTACTTCCACACTTGCAGTCGCAAGAGGTGAAACATAAGCTTAAACACATGGTGCCGGCAAAAACGACGGCTAACATTACATTTTTCTTCATAATTCTAATTTTTGATGTATTTGTTGTTGAAATTCTATCCGTGATAATCAAAAGTTTGCAAAGATAAGACAAAAACTTCGGATCAGACGAAATTGATGACCTTATTTAGATATGAGCAAACAATTTAGATCCTCCCGTATAGGCTTCCACCACATTGACAATGTAGTCGCCCAACCTTTCGCATTCGCGTACAATATCTATATAGTACAACGCCTCCTGATAGGTATATTTTTTGGCCTCCAGATCGAGGTCATTTTCCTGGTACAACTGGTTGCGGTATTTGTTGATCTCTATCTCCGCATCTCTGATTTTGAGTAATTCGGCAGTGTCGTGACTATTTTTTAAAATCAGATTTGCCATGTCTTCCAACTGTTTATACACCAAGCCAGACATAATTTCGACATGCTCGGTCATTTCATCGGTCAATACAACCTTTGCATCCCGGCGCCTCTTGATGGTGTTGGCAATGTTGTGGCAACTGTCGGCTATACTTTCTATCTCGGAGGTCATGCGAATCATTTGCCTGATTTGATGCTTACTTTTATCGCTCAGACGGCCTTCTGAAACATTATTCAGGAAGGTGGCTATTTCGAGTTCTACCCTATCGCTGATACTTTCATATTTTAATATGCGGGCATAGATCTTCTCAAAGTTGGATTCTTGTTTTTCATAGTATAAATCACGCACCATATCAAACATTCTTCGGGTTCTGGTAATGTAATCGTCGATTTCTTTTTTGGCTTCGGGTATGGCCAATTCCGAAGCAGACAGCAGATTGGTGCTGATGTATCTCAATTGGAATTCTTCGTCGGTCTTTTTACTGGGAATAATCTTTGTGACTATTTTGGCTATCGTTCCCGTAAACCAAATCAACAAACCGGTGTTGATAAGATTAAACATGGTATGGAACAACGAAAGCGCATAAGATGTGCTGGCCTGCAAGGATACTAATTGGCTGCGTAAGCTTATTAATTGAGGATCGTCGAGAGTTATTCCGGGGTCGGAAATCAATTTAAGCACCCCAGGATCCAGGCCGGCAGTAAAGACATCCAGTTGCTTGGGGTCAACACCGGTTACATTAACGATGATTTTTTGGATCATGCCCACAAAAGGGAAAAATACAATCAACATCCAGATCACACCGATCACGTTGAAGGTGGTATGCGCCAGGGCTGCCCGCTTACCCGACACATTAGTGGAAATCGCTGCCAGGTTGGCCGTTACCGTAGTCCCTATGTTTTCGCCCAGGACCATGGCCGCTCCCATTTCAAAACTGATCCAGCCCTTGGCACACATAATCAGGGTAACCGCCAAGATAGCGCTGGAAGACTGAATCACAATGGTCAGCAAGGTGCCAAAGAGCAAAAAAATCAAAACGGAGCCGTAGCCCTTTTGGGTAAATTTGGATATAAATTCAAGCGCTTCAGGATTATTTTGAAGATCAGGCACGGAATCTTTCAAGTAAGAAAGCCCCATAAACAAAAGAGCAAAACCTATAATGAATTCTCCAATGTTTTTGTGATTGTTTTTCTTGGAAAACAGCAAAGGTATAATACCGATTCCAATCAGGGGAATCGAGAGTTCCGCTATGTTGAAATTAAATCCAAAGACCGAAATAATCCAGGCTGTCACGGTAGTACCAATATTGGCTCCCATAATGACGCTTATGGACTGCACCAGACTTATCAACCCCGCATTGACGAAACTAACCACCATCACCGTTGTGGCCGAAGAAGACTGGATAATGGCTGTTACCAACATTCCCATCAAGACTCCCGCGTAACGGTGCGAAGTCATAGCCGAAAGGAATTCTTTTAATTTCTTACTTGCTGCTTTTTGTAGCCCCTCGCTCATCATTTTCATCCCGAAAAGGAATAGGCCCAGGGAGCCGACTAGCATGAGGAAATCATAAAAAGAATAATCCATGGAAGCTGTATAAATCTGAATTTTGCTTTTGCGTCACAAAAGTAAGTGAAACTTTTTTAATTACAGAATCTATGGAAATTTAATTGTACCTTAGAGCCGATTTTTCACTATTGCTATGTCAAAAGCCGTTCGTATTTTTTGTGTAAATAACAACAAAAACATGCTCATGCCTATGGGAGTAAGCTTGCTGGAAGTTTACCAACAACTTTCGCAAGAGCTTGACATGGAGCCTATTGCAGCCAGAGTTAATAACAAGACCGAAAGTCTGAGCTATGAATTGTACAATCCCAAAAGGATCGAATTCATCGAAATGAATTCTGCTTCAGGTATGCGGGTATATGTACGCACCCTGACTTTTTTGATCTCCTCGGCCATTTACGAGCTTTATCCCGAGGGTAGTTTCAGTATTGAACATTCCGTTTCGAACGGGTATTATTGTGAATTGAATCTGAAACGGGAATGCACCCAAAAAGATCTTGACGCCATCAAGAAAAGGGTACTTGAACTTATTGAAGCCGGCAATCCTATAGATAGCGTAAAAGAAGAAACCTCCATAGTTATTGAATTGTTCCGGAAAAGAGGCAGAAAAGACATTGTTGATTTGCTGAGTACTTTTGGCAGCCTCTACACTACTTACTGCAAAATGGGGGAACATATCGATTATTATTACGGAGCTTTGGCCTATTCATCGGATATTAATAAGAATTTTGATCTGATTCCCTACCTGGACAATTACTTATTGCGCATCCCATCAAGGTCAAATCCCTCCGAACTGGCACCCTTGGTGCCCCAACCCAAAATGCAGGATGTTTTCAGAGAATTTGTCCGTTGGAACAAGATTATGAATCTTCGCTACGTGGGCGATTTGAATCTTATGTGCCGTCAGGGCAGAGCAACGGAGTTGATCAAGGTGGCCGAAGCCCTGCAGGAAAAAAAGATCGCTCAGTTGGCCGACACCATTGCCAAGGGGCTGGATAAAATTCGGATAGTGCTGATTTCAGGACCTTCTTCGTCGGGCAAAACCACCTTTAGCAAACGTTTATCCGTACAATTGCTTGCTATGGGAATACGCCCTATAGCCATTTCTATGGATGATTATTTTTTGGAAAGAGAGCAAACACCTAAGGATGAAAAGGGCGAATTTGATTACGAATCGCTTTATGCCTTGGATTTGGATCTTTTCAATCGCGATCTGGGCAACATACTCGAAGGGCAGGAAGTGGAAATTCCCAGCTTTAATTTTGCCCTGGGAACCAAAGAATACAAAGGCAATAAAGTCAGACTGACGCCGCAAAACATCCTTATTCTGGAAGGCATTCACGCACTAAATCCCGAATTGTTGAAAAATGTTCCGCCTGAAGCCCAATTTAAATTGTATATTTCAGCCCTTACCGCCATTTCGCTGGATAAACACAACCGGATTCCAACCACAGACAACAGGCTGATCCGGAGAATTATCCGGGATTCCCGCTACCGGGGAACTTCGGCCAGAGAAACTATAGCCCGCTGGGATAGTGTCCGTGCCGGAGAAGAAAAATGGATTTTCCCCTTCCAGGAGAATGCCGATGCCATGTTTAATTCGGCACTGATCTTTGAATTCTCTGTATTAAAAAATTACATAGAACCCGTATTGAGAGAAGTCCCCCAGAATTGCGTCGAATACTCCGAAGCGAGACGTTTACTGCGCTTCCTGGATTACTTTGTCCCCATTACCGATTGGGAAATTCCTCCCACTTCGCTACTAAGAGAATTTGTCGGAGGCAGTAGTTTTCGTTATTAACCGAGTCACCGCTGATTCAATCGAAAAATGCTACTTTTGCACAAAAGTTTTAATTGACGGAACAACATGTTACACCAGGAACTTTCGTTAAAGCTTCAACAAAAACTTTCTCCTCAGCAAATTCTGAGAATCAAGCTGCTGGAGATTCCAGAATTGGAAATGGAGGAGCGTATTCTGCGGGAGTTAGACGAAAATCCTGCCCTGGAACTGGGAGGAGATCCTGAAAGCAAAGAAGAGAGCCTCGAGGAGGAAGTAGAAGAGCAGCAAGACGAATTAGACCTGGAAGATTATTTGCAAGACGACGACGATCTGTACGGAAACCGGGAATACGACAAAAACACCCCCGACCGCAGGGAGACTTTTTTTGGATCAAGTGCCTTGTCTTTGCGAGATTTTCTGATGCAGCAACTTGATATGCAGAATCTCACCGAAAATGAAAAAATAATCGGTGAATACCTCATAGGAAACATCGACGACGACGGCTATCTGCGCATTCCTCTCGAAACGGTTTCCGATCAGATTTCTTTTCAGGCATTCAAGGAAGTATCCTTGGACGAGATGCACAAAATGCTCAAGGTGATTCAGGATTTCGAACCCGCCGGTGTTGCCGCCCAGAATCTTAAAGATTGTCTGTTGCTGCAACTTTACCGAAAACCCAAGACTGTTTTGACGGAGCAGGCTATCCACCTGTTGGAACAGTATTTTGAAGAATTTTCGCACAAGCACCACGACCGCATCCTCCATAGATGGGGCATC
>LSQX01281718.1_pt1 | contig 10400 bp, 9 predicted proteins | sample 654561 | NCBI WGS metagenome assembly LSQX01 (sample SAMN04489861, study PRJNA283612) | anaerobic digester metagenome | isolation source: 4 biogas reactors fed with cattle manure at either 37C or 55C with and... | place: Denmark: Kongens Lyngby | collected 2014
GTTATTGGAAGGAAAAGTCGGCACTGATTTCCCTGCCAGCGTCTTACATTTACATAAAAGTGTAACGATAATCCTGGATGAAGATGCTTACCCGGTACTCGCCAAACTGAAAGACAAGAATGGCATACCCGTGTTGAAGCAGCTTATAACATTAAAATCAAATACGAAGAATACCCAACCGAAGCATCTTGGGGTCCACCGCGTATTCAATGGATCACAGAAGCTCATACAGGTGGAATTCCAAACCGTGGTGAAATTTATTTAATCGATACAAACTGGATTTCAACCTTCATTAAAGCTGGTGCGATTTCGGAATTATATAATTCCAGAACCAAGAAAGGTTTCTTTGCTGATTTCAATTATACCCAAGATAAAGTTTACATGGATATGACTTCAATCCAAGGTAAAACTTATGGTTACTTACTTGGTGAAGCACGCCCAGACTTCTATTTATACTACAATCAAGATTTGATTGACAGCCTCAATTTACCAGACCCAGCTACACTATGGAATGAAGGTAAATGGGACTGGACCGCATTCACAAGCTTACTTGCAACCGCAAAAACAAAACTACCTGAAGGTTCTTATCCAATGGGTGGGGTTGCGGCCGACGTAATTCAAGGTTTGGTTGCTGCTCGCGGCGGTAAATTTGTTGACCAAGGTCTAAAGAAAGTCTTGTTGTCAAATCCAACGGTAGTTAAAGCTGTCGAAGATTTACAAGAAGTTTATAAATTATACTGGGATAAAGAACAACAACACAGCGATGTTGGCGGAAACTTTATTTCGGGTAAGACATTATTTGCTTCCGGTTCGTTATGGTACTTAAAATCCAATATCAGATTTGGTCCGGCTGAATTCAAAATTTCGGCAGTTCCTTTTCCTACTGAAACCGGCGATGCCGCTGCAAAAGCAAACTTTAAGATTCCTGTAGGATTCAGTGCAGGATATGCAATTAAACCTCTTGAAAATGGTCCGAACGGCTTAAACAGCAAAATCATCTTTAACATTCTCGATGACTTAATGAGAGGATTAAAACCAGAAGTTAAAGCAACCGAAGGTTCCGCAGACGAACGTTATCGTATATGGTTGAAACAACGGATTGACTCTGAAGAATCGATTGAAGCGCTAATGTCAGTTCAAAACAGCAAATACTATCATCTAGAATTATTACAAACTGTTTCCATGACAGTTGGTAATGGTTCACACTTCAAAGGCGATGCCTGGTATGTATTCTCATTACCATTACTTGTTAATACCGACGGTAACTTATCGCCACAAGTTGAATTAGATCGTATTCAACCTGTTTATGAAGCTGCATATGCTTCCATTATCGGTGATACAGACTAATAAGTAGTAAAAAAGGTATCGGGTTTTTCGCCGATACCTTTTGTTTATTCTTTCCAATATATTAAAGAATTTAATAGATCTATTATTGACACTAGTCCTTTGGGCTGGTGTTTTTAGTTGGTTGAGAATTTCTTTTTTGATGACTTTTAATAACCCAAGGAAATTGATTAGAAGTTTAATTAGTAAAATATTTTTTTAAGATTACCAAATGTGGTACAATATATCCAAATAATCAGAAAAGAAATTGGTGATTAGTATGTCGTTGGAAGAAAAGGTATCGGGGAAAACATATAGCTTTTTTGAATGGATTTATCGTTTGGTAATCATTAATTTATTGACGATTCTATTATCCATTTTAATAATTCCCCTTTTTCCTGCCCTTTGCGCCGCAATCGGAACCATCAAGGAAAGCCTAAAAGGGGATACTACCGATGCGTGGAAATTATATTTTCGCCAATTTAAAAAATATATGGAAAAAGCCTTTCTTGTGGAACTTGTTTTGCTTGGAATTGTGGTGATTGCTGGGGTAAGCATTTGGTTTTATATGGATAGACTCAATTTGTCAACCTTTTATGCGCAAGCGGGGTTTGCGGTCATGGTTTTGGTTATTTTTCTTGTGTTGTTGTTAATGTTACATTTACCTTATTTGCTTGTGACCTTCCCGGTCTTAAGCGTATCGGACTTATTAAAAACAACCTTATTTATTACCTTTCGTTTCTTTTTATCCACTTTGTATTTGTTGTTTACTTTAGTGTTACTCTTGACAATGCTTCCCCTTATTCCTATTTCTGCTTTAATCGGAATAAGCGTACCGCTTTTTTTAGGGGTGGTACTGACTAAACCGTTATATTCTTATTTAGAAAAAATCAACATAGATGAAATAATCAAACAGGTAGAAGCAGAGGAAGAAGAAGACGAATGATAATAATTGGTACCCCTTAAAGGTACCTTTTTCATTTAGTAAAACACTTTCATTTTCGGGGTCCTTATGGTACAATATTCATATATATCTTGAAGGAGAAATCAACATGCGTACTGTATTGGGTATTGAAAGAATCGATGAATTTAAAGAAGTGTTTATTGGCAAAAGAGTAGGTTTATTGACCAACCCCACAGGAATCGATAGTCGGTTCAATTCTTCGATTGAGTTATTAAAAAATAAAACCACTTTGGTTGCCTTATTTTCACCGGAACACGGGGTTCGCGGCGATGTGCAAGCAGGAGTTCATATTTCTCAATATACTGATGAACTTTATCAATTGCCGGTCTATAGCCTATATGGCCAAACCAGAAAGCCAACGAAAGAAATGCTTGATGAAATCGATGTTTTTGCCATCGACATCCAAGACGTAGGATCGCGGTTTTATACATATATTTACTCCCTTGCATATATTATGCAAGCGTGCAAAGAATACGATAAAACAGTTGTAGTATTAGACCGACCGAATCCTATCGGCGGGGAAATGGTGGAAGGAAATATTTTAGACTTACAGTTCCGTTCTTTTATCGGTTATTATCCAATGGTGCAACGCCACGGCATGACAATCGGCGAAATCGCCCGGATATTTAACAATGAATATGAAATCGGCTGTAACTTGGAAGTAATTCCCATGTTGAATTGGCAAAGGGAAATGTTTTTTGAAGACACGAAGCTTCCTTGGGTTTATCCGTCTCCGAATTTGCCAAAAGTCGATTCCGCTTTTGTTTATAATGCCACCTGTATTTTTGAAGGCACCAATGTTTCGGAGGGGCGTGGTACCGCGGTTCCGTTTGAATTGGTCGGAGCTCCTTGGGTGAAACCCGAAAGACTTGCGGATGCTTTAAACGGTTTTCAACTTCCGGGAGTTTATTTTCGTCCCCAATACTATACTCCGACTTTTTCCAAATATAAAGATGAACTCTGCGGCGGGGTTTTTGTTCATGTTTTAGACCGAAAAAACTTTATGCCGGTCAAAACGGGGTGGACGATGCTTGAGGTTATCAGAACCATGTATCCCGAACATTTCAAAGTATCCGCGCCTTATGTGGAAGGCCGTCCGTGCATGTTGGAATTTAATACCGGTTGCGACTATATAAAAAAACATACCAAGTCTTTGACGGAACAATGGGAAATACTCGAAAGAGACACGTTACTCTTTAAAAAAACCAGAGAAAAATATTTACTTTATTAGGGGGAAGATATGGGAAAAATAGTGAGTGGAATATCGGTCTATTTAGGACTGGATGATTATCCCCTTTCCGAAACCATGAATTATTTAAAAGAAGCCAAAAACCTTGGTATTACTACGGTTTTTACTTCTCTTCATCTGCCGGAAGCTAAAATCAGCGATGATTGGCAGGAATTTGTAAATGTGGTCGATCAATTAAATTTGAAACTAATCATTGATATTTCCCGTCCGGTTTTTTCGGTCGATAGGTTGCCGAAAAATCTTTATGCGCTTCGTTTGGATTGGGGTTTTACCGATGAAGAAATAGTCAAATTAACTCATGATCTATCTTGCTTTATCGAACTAAACGCTTCCACAATTGATGAAGAACGCATGACGCGTCTGATGGGACTGGGCATAAGAATGGAAAAGTTGCGGGTAAGTTTCAATTTTTATCCCAAGCCTTATACCGGAATGACAATCGAAGATGTGGCAAAGTGTATTTCGTGCTTTCATAGCTACGGAATAACAGTGATGGCATACGTGCCGTCGCATCACGGAAAACGCCCGCCGTTATACCTTGGTCTTCCGACCGTGGAGCGTCATCGTTATATTCCTTTGGATATTGCAATTACGGAACTTGCCATGGTGGGAATTGATGAAATTGTCTTTGGCGATGCCTTTGCGTCTAAAACCGAATTAATGCTGCTCGGTAATTTCGATTCTACGGTTATCAGAATTCCGATTGAGCTAAAACGCGATTTAACAAGCGAAGAATTGGAAGTTTTAAAGGCGCTTCACCGCTCCCGAAAAGACCAAAGCCGTTATATGATTCGCTCCAGCATTACCCGCGGAAAAACTGTTAAACCTAAAACCTCGACAGAAATAAAACAGTTTGATGTAACAATTGACAATGAACGATATTTGCGCTATCAAGGCGAAGTCGGCATTATGCTAGAAGCGATATCCGCCAATCCTGCAATCAATGTGGTGGCAACAGTTAAAAAAGAAGCAGAGAATATCGTAAAATATCTGAAACCCGGTAGCAGATTCAGATTTACCTGGGAGGAATAATCCGTGAAGGAAAAATTATTAGAGAAATGTTTTATTGGTGTGGATGCAGGGGGGACTAAAACGACAATCCAAGCTTTTACCTTGAATCAACAAGTGATTACGTCAATTCAACTGGGTGTCGGTTCTTTTGCTAATTCTTTAAAAGAAGCTTTGCACAATATTGAAAACGGGGTGCGCATTGTTTACAATGATGTAAAAAACGATTACCATGTCAGTTATATTGTAATTGGCGTAAGTGGTCTTGGTGCTTATTCCGAAGTTGAGAAATTGCATAAAGAATACGAGCAACAATTTAATTGCCCGGTCGAAATAACCAGCGATACAAGAGTTGCGCTTTATTCCATTACCAAAGGAGAAACCTCGAGCGGAATTATTGTTTTAGCGGGAACGGGAGTAGCTATTTTCGGTCAGAAAGGAAACCAAACCCAAATGATTGGGGGTTGGGGTTACCTTTTGCACGAACGGGGTTCGGCTTATGCAGTGGTGAGAAACATCATTTTATCGGCGATTAGTCACTACGAAAAAGGCAAACCATTTACCGAATTGGAAATAGCCCTTTTAAATGAGATGGGCGTAACCCAAGTGGCAGATGTCAAACCGCTTTTTTACCAACAAAATCATAAAGAAAAAATTGCCCAGCACGCTAAATTTATTAAAGAAAGGGCTCATCAGGGAGACCTTCAAGCTGTTGAGGAATTGAAACAAGCGGGACGCGATTTAGCCGAACAAGTCCATGATTGCGTAAACCTTTTGAAATTGGAACCCGGGACTTTACTCGGTCATCGCGGTGGGTTTTTCACAGACGGCGAATTAATCTTTCAAGGGTTTAATGAATACTTAATGAAACACGATTTGCATTTTACGATTGTCAAACCCGAAGCCAATCCGATTATTGGAGCCTATTATTTGGCTTTGGAAGGTTATCAAAAAGAGTTGAAGAAACTATGAAATTATTTAACTTTAATGAAAATAAGTTTTTGGCAATCGGTTTGATGAGCGGAACCTCCCTTGACGGGGTTGACGTGGCGATAGGAGAATATGACCACGGGCAGTACCGTTTGCGTTTCTTTTTAACTTATCCTTACTCTGAGGATTTAAAAGTCAAAATTCTAAAAAACTCCAGTCCCGATACTTCCGATGTGCAAGCGATTTGTGGCTTGAATGTGGAAATCGGTTATATATATGTCGAAGCTATTAAGGAAGCCTTGAAACAAGCTAAAATACCGTTGGAAAAAATAGCCTTTATCAGCAGCCACGGTCAAACCGTTTGGCATAATCCTTGTCAAAGAGACGGACACGCTTCGTCCACTTTGCAAATCGGTGATGCCAATATTTTATCTTATGCTTTTAACAAACCGGTAATATATGATTTTCGTTTAATGGACATGGCTGCCGGGGGAAGCGGTGCACCTTTAATTCCGATAGTCGATTCTATGCTTTTTAATTCCGAAAAAGAAAATATACTGGTTACCAATATCGGTGGGATTGCCAACACAACCTTTTTGGGTAAAGATGGTAGTGTCTTAGCGTTCGATACGGGTCCCGGAAATATGTTGATTGACGGAGCGATGCGTTTGCTTTTTAAAAAGCCCTTTGACGACAAAGGAAGAATTGCTTTGGATGGGAAAGTTTTGGAGGAACTTCTTGCGAAACTCTTAAGTGATGATTATTTCTTGCTTTCTCCTCCCAAAAGCACGGGTAGAGAAGTTTATAATGAAAAATATCTGTATGAAGCAATTAACTTTGGTTTATCGATTTCTGGAGCCCAAAGCCAAGATATCATCACTACCTTAACCGAGTTTACCGCTCAAACCATCATCGACCAACAAAAACGTTTTTTCCCTCCTGCTTCCAAAATGATTGTTTCCGGAGGGGGCATTAAAAATAATTATTTGATGAAACGGCTTCAGGAATTGTTTTCTGGCAGTGTTTTAACTAGCGAAAAATTGGGTATCAATAGCGATGCCAAGGAAGCCTTGGGGTTTATGATTTTGGGACACCTCCGCTTATTAAATCGTCCCGGAAACGTTCCAAGCGTAACTGGCGCAAAAGAAAGCGTATGCTTAGGTAGCATAGTGTTACCGCCAAACATTAAATAAAAAGGAATCGTGATAAATATGAATATAAATTTAACCACTATTTCCACCGAACAAAGAAATATTAACACGGTGGATATTGATAGTTTAAACACTTTGGATATTCTAAAGAAAATCAACCATGAAGATAAACAAATTGCTTTTGCCATTGAAAAAATCTTATCCGATATTGCCAAGGTGGTTGATGCAACTTATAAATGTTTGGCTAGCGGAGGAAGGCTCATTTATTTAGGTGCCGGAACAAGTGGCAGGATCGGGGTGTTGGATGCGGTGGAGTGTCCTCCGACTTTTGGAGTATCTGAGGAAACTGTAATCGGTCTGATGGCAGGGGGCATGAATGCTTTTCAAAAAGCGGTGGAAGGTGCCGAAGATTCCCAGGAATTTGCGGTAAACGATTTAAAAGCGATTGCCCTTTCCAACAAAGATATTGTAATTGGGATTGCTTCCAGCGGCAGAACCCCTTATGTATTAAGCGGAATCACTTATGCGAAAGAAATGGGTGCCAAGACTGCCTGTATTACCTCAAGTTCAAATTCTCCTTTGGAAAAACTGGTTGATTTGCCGATTGTATGTGTGACCGGTCCGGAAGTAATCACCGGTTCCACCCGAATGAAATCCGGAACTTCGCAAAAATTGATCTGCAATATGATTTCCACTTCAACCATGATTAAACTCGGAAAAGTCTATTCCAACTATATGGTTGATGTTATGGCGACCAATGAAAAATTGGTAAGCCGTGCTTTAAAGATAATTACCGACATTACCGGCTTAAGCACGGAAGAAGCGGAAACGACGCTTAAAAAATACAAAACCGTTAAAAGGGTTGTTTTTGCTAATTTAACCGGTATTGAGCAAATTGAAAAAATCGATGAATATTTAACCAAACACCAAGGACACTTGCGTAAGTCAGTGGAGGATGCCAAATGCAATATGTTGAAATAAATTCAAATAACAATATACTTAGAGGTTTTTTGGAACTTCCTCAAAACCCCAAAGCTTTAGTAATTATGTTTCATGGTTTCACGGGACACAAAGTCGAAAACGGCTTTATGTTTAAGCAGTTTTCCCAAACTTTATCGGCCGAAGGTTTTGCGAGTCTTCGCATGGATTTTTCGGGTAGCGGCGATAGCGATGGGGAATTTCATGATATGACCATTTTAACGGAAATAAATGATGCTCAGGCAATTGTGGATTTTGCGAAAAATTTGGGAATCGAAAAACTTTTTGTTTTAGGTTTTTCCATGGGCGGAGCAGTCGCATCAATGATTTCCTCCGACTATATTGATTGCTTGACAGGATTAATCTTGCTTGCACCTGCGGGAAATATGGGCGAAAAGGCAAGAGATTATGAAAAGAGATTAGTCAAAATCACGGAAGAACATTATGATATGGGGGGCTTTTTAGTCGGGCAACCGTTTATTGAGGCTTTAAGCGATTTGGATTTATACCAAAATGCTCCGAAATTCACGAAACCGGTCTTAATTTTTCACGGCGAAAATGATTTGGCGGTTCCTTTTGAAGTGGGGAAAAAATATGCAAGTCTTTACCCTAATGCGGAATTTCACTTGATTGAAGGTGCCAGCCACTGCTTTACGACTTATCGGCACCGTCAGGAACTACAAGAAAAAATTATTGCCTTTCTAGAAAGAACCATAGGTGATTGACATGAAAATCGTTGTATGTATTAAGCAAGTTCCCGGTACTTCTCAAGTACAAATTGACCCCGTAACCGGAGTGTTGATTCGCGATGGCCGGAACGCCAAAATGAATCCGTATGATTTATATGGTTTGGAAACCGCTTTGCGTTTAAAAGAAGAACAAGGGGGAACCATTACCACCATTGCAATGGGTCCTCCACCAGCCCTCGAGGTATTAAAAGAATCGCTTTGGATGGGTTGCGATAAAGGAGTATTGGTAAGCGACCGTAAGTTTGGCGGCGCGGATGTTGTGGCGACATCCTACACTTTAGCCCAAGCTATCAAGAAACAAGGAGAATTTGACTTGATAATCTGTGGCAAACAAACAACCGACGGGGATACCGCTCAGGTTGGACCGGAAATCGCAGAACATCTTCAAATTCCTCATATCAGTTATTGTGAAGGTTTCAAAATTGAAGGAGATGAAGTTATCGCTAAACGACAGTTTGAAGACCGATATCAAATCCTGAGAGCNNCTCATGTAGCGTATGTGGAAAAGATTTTGGAAGTTAAGGAAGAATCCATTGTGGTAAGATCACTTCTTGACGATGTTACAATCGTCAGCGAAGTTAAATTACCTTGTTTATTAACCATCGAAAAAGGTTTTGTAACCCCTAGACTTCCTTCCTATAAACGGGGAAGAGAATTAGGAAACGTGGAAATTCCGGTAATTACTTTTACCGATTTGGAAGACCAAAACGAGAAGCATTTCGGACTCAAAGGGTCGCCAACCCAAGTTGAACGGATGTTTGCTCCAGAAAAGAATACCTCTCATACCAAAATAACCGGAACGAAAGAACAAATTGTTGAAGGAATCATGAACGCTTTGACGGAAAGAAAGTTGGTGTAGGCGATGGGAAAATTAGTTATAGACCAAAAAAAGGTTTCCCAAGAAGTAGCCGATAAATTGATTAAACTTTGTCCGTTCGGTGGTTTTGAATATGACGGAAAAATTTTAGGTTTTACCGCCGGCTGTAGGGTATGCAAACTTTGCGTGCGCAAAGGTCCGGAAGACGTAGTCAAATTTGTGGAAGACGATTTGGCTGAAAGCCCAAAAATCAACAAGGATGAATGGAAAGGAGTAACGGTGTTTATCGAACACGACGAGACAAAAGTTCATCCGGTGGCTTTTGAGCTAATCGGCAAAGCTCAAGAACTTGCTCAAAAGACAAACCAAGAAGTACTTGCTGTGTTAATTGCTTCCAATGAACAAGCTAAAGACTTTGAAAAGCAAATACTATCCTATGGCGTGGATAAGTTATATATATATGCTCACGATTTATTTACCCGATTTTTGATTGAACCTTATACCGCTGCCATGGAAGACTTTATCAACAAAATAAAACCCAACACCGTCCTTTACGGCGGAACGGCTTTAGGAAGAAGTTTTGCTCCCCGCGTAGCCGCAAGATTCAAAACCGGATTAACCGCCGACTGCACCGTGCTTGACATGAAGGAAAACGGCGATTTAGTACAAATTCGTCCCGCTTTCGGAGGCAATGTTATGGCGCAAATCATCACACCGAGCCATCGTCCGCAAATGGCAACGGTTCGTTACAAAATGTTTAGGAAAAAAGATTCGGTTGAACCCCACGGCAAAACCATTTATATGGATGTGGATAATATCGACTTAACCAGTCGTATTCAACTGCTTGATATTTTCCAAAAACCAAAGAGTGCCGACATCAGTGAAGCGGATGTCATTGTGGCTTGTGGCAGAATCTTTAAGACACCAGAAGACTTGGCGATGGCTGAAGAACTTGCTCAACTTTTGGGCGGGATAGTAGCAGTTACGAGACCGCTTGTGGAAGAAGGAATAAAAGATGCCAAATATCAAATCGGTTTATCTGGCAGAACCGTCAGCCCTAAACTCATAATTAATTTGGGAATCAGCGGTGCTGTTCAATATACCGCGGGTATGAATTCTAGTGAAACGATTATATCGATAAATAAAGATCCGAATGCCTCGATTTTTGGGGTATCGCATTACGGCATTGTCGGTGATGTGTTTGAAATTGTTCCCGAACTCATCAAAAAGC
>LSQX01126840.1_pt2 | contig 10399 bp, 8 predicted proteins | sample 654561 | NCBI WGS metagenome assembly LSQX01 (sample SAMN04489861, study PRJNA283612) | anaerobic digester metagenome | isolation source: 4 biogas reactors fed with cattle manure at either 37C or 55C with and... | place: Denmark: Kongens Lyngby | collected 2014
CGGCGCTGCAGCACCTGGATGGTGCGGCGGATCTCCTCGTCGCGGCCGATGACCGGATCGAGCTTGCCGGACTCGGCCCGCGCGGTCAGGTCGATGGTGTACTTCTCCAGCGCCTGCCGCGCCTCCTCGGCGTTCTCGTCGGTGACCCGCTCGCCGCCGCGCATCGCGTCGATCGCGGCCTCCAGCCGGGCCCTGTCGGCGCCGGCGGCCTTCAGCGCGCGGCCCGCCTCGCCGCCGTCCTCGAGCGCGGCCAGCAGGAACAGCTCGGAGGCGATGAAGGCGTCGCCGCGCTGCTGGGACAGCTTGTCGGTGTGGTTGAGGAGCCGCCCGAGGTCATTGCCCAGGGACACCTGGCCGGCCTGGCCGGAGACCCTGGGCAGCTTCTCCAGGATCTCGCCCAGGCGCTCGCGCAGCACGGGCACGTTGACGCCGGACTGCGCCAGCAGAGGCCCGCTGCCGCCGCCGTGCTGGTCGAGCAGCGCCACCAGCACGTGGGCCGGTTCGATCAGGTTGTGGTCGCGGCCCACGGCCAGCGACTGCGCGTCGGCCAGCGCCTGCTGGAAACGCGAGGTGAGCTTGTCCATTCGCATGGGGATGCCTCGGGATGGGGGCCGGCACGGGCCGGCGATACCGTGGAAATGCGGCTTCCCGCCCTCGATTCAAGCCTCGGGACCCGCGCCGGAGCGGGCTGCACGGGACCTTCAGGCGAGGCTGGGCCACAATGCCCGCATGGCCGCCGAGACCCCCGTGCTCCCGCCGCCGCCCGCGATCGACGACCGCTGCGCGCTGTTCCTCGATGTCGACGGCACCCTGCTGGACTTCGCGCCGACGCCGGGCGAGGTCAAGGTCCCGGGCCACCTGCGCGAAGCGCTGGCCGCCCTGCACCGGCGCCTGGACGGTGCGGTGGCCCTGATCAGCGGCCGCTCGCTGGCCACGCTCGACGCGCTGCTCGCGCCCGCCGCCATGCCCGCGGCCGGCCTGCACGGGCTCGAGCGCCGCCACGGGCGCCGCGGCCACCGGGCCCCCCGCGCGCCGTCGGCGCTGGCCCTGGTGCGCACCGAGGCCGAGGCCGTCGCCGCCCGCCACCCCGGCGCCGTGGTCGAGGACAAGGGGTCGGCCCTGGCCCTGCACTGGCGCTCGGCGCCGCGGGCCAGCGGCGAGCTCCAGGCCTTCGCGCGCGCGGCCCTGCCACGGCTGCCCGGCTACCGCCTGCAGCCCGGCAACGACGTGATCGAGCTGCGGCCGGCCGGTCACGGCGGCGGTCGCGCCGACAAGGGCGCGGCGATCCTCGCCTTCCTGGGCGAGGCGCCGTTCGCGGGCCGGCGCCCGGTGTTCGCCGGCGACGACATCACCGACGAGGCCGGGTTCGCCGCGGTCAACGCGCACGACGGGATCAGCGTCCTGGTGGGTCCGCCGCGGGAGAGCGCGGCGCACTACGCCCTGGCCGGACCGGCCGAGGTCCTCGCCTGGATCGGGGCCGCCGCGTGAACTCCGCCAGCCTCGACCTCGGACTCATCGGCAACGGCAGCGTGGCCGCCCTGGTCGACCCGCGGGCCAGCATCCGCTGGTGCTGCGTGCCGGGCTTCGACGGCGACCCCGCCTTCTGCGCCCTGCTCTCGCCGATCGCGGGCGGCGGCGACTGGACGATCGAACTCGAGGACTTCGAAAGCGCCACCCAGGACTACGTCAAGAACACCGCCGTGCTGCGCACCGTCCTGCGCGACCGCCACGGCGGCGAGGTCGAGGTCACCGACTTCATGCCGCGCTGGCGCCAGTTCGGCCGCATCTACCGCCCGGTGATGATCGTCCGCCGGCTGCGCCCGCTGTCGGGCCGCCCGCGCGTGCGCGTGCTGCTGCGGCCGCTGGGCGACTACGGCGCGGAGGTCCCGGGGCAGACCTGGGGCAGCAATCACATCCGCTACCTTCTGCCCGGCTTCACGCTGCGCCTGACCAGCGACATCCCGGTGCGGATGGTGCGCGAGGCCCTGGCCTTCGAACTCGACGGCGAGCGCCACCTGGTGCTCGGCCCGGACGAGACCCTGACCGAGTCCGTCCAGGGCTTCGCCCGCAACGCCGAACGCCTCACCCTCGAGTACTGGCGCGAGTGGTCGCGCTACCTGTCGATCCCGCTGGACTGGCAGGACGCGGTGATCCGCAGCGCCATCACCCTCAAGCTGTGCCAGTACGAGGAGACCGGCGCCATCGTCGCCGCCATCACCACGTCGATCCCGGAGGCGCCGGGTAGCCAGCGCAACTGGGACTACCGCTACTGCTGGCTGCGCGACTCGGCCTTCGTGGTGCGCGCGCTCAACCGCCTGGGCGCCACCCAGACCATGGAGGCCTACCTGCGCTACGTGCTCAACCTCGCCACCGGCGAGGACGGGCTGCAGCCGCTGTACGGCATCGGCTTCGAGGCAAGGCTGGAGGAACACGAGGTCCCGGCGCTGGCCGGCTACCGCGGCATGGGCCCGGTGCGCCGCGGCAACCTGGCCTGGGTGCAGAAGCAGCACGACGTGTACGGCAGCGTGGTGCTGGCGGCGACCCAACTGTTCTTCGACCAGCGCCTGGTCCGGCCCGGCGACGCCCGCGCCTTCCAGCGCCTGGAGCCGCTGGGCGACCGCGCCTGGGCGCTGTACGACCAGCCCGACGCCGGGATCTGGGAATTCCGCGGCCGCGCCGAGGTGCACACCTATTCCAGCGTGATGTGCTGGGCCGCCTGCGACCGGCTGGCGCGCATCGCCGCGCACCTGGGGCTGGCGCCGCGCGCCGCGCACTGGCGCGCCCGCGCCGACGCCATGCGCGAGGCGATCCTGGAGCGCGCCTGGGACGCCGACGCCGGCCACTTCGTCGAGTCGGCGGAAGGCCGGCGCCTGGACGCGAGCCTGCTGCTGCTGGCCGACCTCGGCTTCATCGACGCCCACGACCCGCGCTTCGTCGCCACCGTCGACGCGATCGGCACCCAGCTGCGCCGCGGCACCTCGCTGTTCCGCTACATCGCGCCCGACGACTTCGGGCATCCGGAAACCAGCTTCACCATCTGCAGCTTCTGGTACATCGACGCGCTGGCCGCCATCGGCCGCGTCGAAGAGGCCCGGCAGCAGTTCGAAAGCCTGCTCTCGCGCCGCAACCACCTCGGCCTGCTCTCCGAGGACATGGCCTTCGACGACGGCGAGGCCTGGGGCAACTTCCCGCAGACCTATTCCCACGTCGGCGTGGTGATGACGGCGATGCGGCTGTCGCGACCGTGGTCGGCGGCGACCTGACATGGCCCGCCTGGTCGTCGTCTCCAACCGCGTCACCCTGCCCGACGAAAGCCGCGCCGGCGGGCTCGCGATCGCGCTGCGGGCGGCGCTCGCCGAGCGCGGCGGGCTGTGGTTCGGCTGGAGCGGCAAGCGCGTGCGCGAGACTTCCGGCGAGATGCACGAACTCGCCGACGGCGACACCCGCTACGCGGTGATGGACCTGTCGCAGCGCGACTTCGAGGACTACTACAGCGGCTTCGCCAACCGCACGCTGTGGCCGCTGCTGCACTTCCGCATGGACCTGGTGGACTACTCGCGCGAGACCTGGGCCGGCTACCGGCGCGTGAACGCGCTGTTCGCCGACCGCCTCGTGCCCTACCTGGGCAAGGACGACATCGTCTGGATCCACGACTACCACCTGATCCCGCTCGCGCAGCGCCTGCGCGAGCGCGGCATCGGCAACCGCATCGGCTTCTTCCTGCACACGCCGATGCCCTCGTCGGACCTGCTGGCGGCGCTGCCGCACCACCGCGAACTGTTCGACGCGCTCTCGTCCTACGACCTCGTGGGGTTCCAGACCCGGCGCGACCTCGAGCGCTTCCAGGACTACACCCGCCTGTACGGCGGCGGCCGGGTGGTCGCCGACGGCGTGATGGAGACCGCCGACGGCCGGCGGATCCACGGCGGCGCCTTCCCGATCGGCATCGACGTGCCGACCATCGCCCGGCAGGCCGAGCGCGCGATGCGCCGCCTGCCGGTGCGGCGCCTGCAGGAAAGCCTGGGACGGCGGGCGCTCGCGATCGGCGTCGACCGGCTCGACTACTCCAAGGGCCTGCCCGACCGCTTCCGCGCCTTCGAACGCCACCTCGAGCGCCATCCCGACCAGGGCGGGCGCATCACCTTCCTGCAGATCGCCCCGCCCTCGCGCAGCGAGGTGCCCGAATACCGCGCGCTGCGCCGCCAGCTCGAGACCCTCAGCGGGCACATCAACAGCGGCCACGCCACGCCCGACTGGACGCCGGTGCGCTACGTGAACCGCAACTTCGCGCACGACGTGCTTGCCGGCTTCTACCGCGTCGCCGACCTCGCCCTGGTGACGCCGATGCGCGACGGCATGAACCTGGTGGCCAAGGAGTACGTGGCCGCCCAGGACCCGGACGACCCGGGCGTGCTGGTGCTGTCGCGCTTCGCCGGCGCCGCGCAGGAGCTGCACTCGGCGCTGCAGGTGAACCCCTACGACGTCGACGGCGTCGCCGACGCCATCGCCACCGCCAACGCGATGCCGCTGGCGGAGCGCAGGGAGCGCTGGGCCGCGATGATGGAGCGGATCACCACCTACGACATCCACGCCTGGCGGCGGGATTTCCTGCAGGCCCTGGCGGAGGCCTGAGCGCCGGGGCGCGACTCAGTCCAGCGGCCCCGGCTGGATGATCTCCACCCAGTAGCCGTCGGGATCCTTGATGAAGGCGATGTCCTTCATGCGGCCGTCGGTCAGGCGCTTCTGGAAGGGCACGCCCAGCAACTCGAAGCGCGCGCAGGCCGCGCGCACGTCGGGCACGCTCACGCAGATGTGGCCGAAGCCGCGCGGCTCGCTGTTGCCGTCGTGGTAGACGGGGCCGTCCTGCGACTCGGTGCCGTGGTTGTGGGTCAGCTCGAGCACGCCCTGCAGGCCGGCCACCCAGGCCTTGCGCGCGGCCTCGTCGGCGGGAACGTCGGCGGGATCGACGATCGCCAGGAAATAGAGCGAGAAGCCGGCCTCGGGGAAATCGTTCTTCCGCACCAGGCTGAAGCCGAGCACGCGGGTATAGAAGTCCAGCGAAGCCCGCGGATCCTTGACCCGCAGCATGGTGTGGTTGAAGACGAAGCCCTGCGTCGCGGCGTCGCGCGCGGAAACGCCGGGAACGCTGGCGAGGGTGGCGGCGGTATCGGCCATGTTCGGCATCCTTTGTGGGGGAAAGGAACCCCATTATCCCCGACAACGCGACTCTCCCAGTGGGAGCCGCCATAGCGGCGATCGCGCGCTCCGCCGCCGCGGAGGTGCTTTCCCGACGTTGCGGGAAATCCTATCGCGGCTGTAGCCGCTCCTACAGGAAGAGTCGCGGCTCAGGCCATCCAGGCGAGAGTCGCCATTCGCCCCGTCCGCGTGTCGCGCCGGTGCGAATAGAAGCGCCGGTCGCTGATCGTGCACAGGCCGCCGCCGTGGACGTCGGCCGCGCCCAGTCCGGCGGCCTGCAGCCGGCGGCGGGCCAGGGCGTACAGGTCGACTCGCCAGTGGCCGGGTCGGGTCGGGGCGAAGTCGGCGGCGGCTCCGGCATCGGCGCCGACGAAGGCCTCGCGCACCTCGGCTCCGACCTCGTAGGCGCCGGGTCCGGCGGCCGGCCCCAGCCAGGCCAGCAGCCCGTCGGGTGGCGTGCGCAGGGCCGCGACCGTCCGCTCCAACACCCCCGCCGCCAGGCCGCGCCAGCCCGCGTGCGCAACCGCCACTTCGCCGCCGTCGCGGGCGGCGAACACCACCGGCAGGCAGTCGGCGGTGAGCACCGCCAGCACCGCCCCCGGCACGTCGGTTGCCGCGGCATCCGCTTCCGGCTCGGCGGCCATGCGCCCGCGCTCGGTGGTGGCATTGCCGGGAGGCAGGGCCCCGTCGACGCGAAGGACACCGGTCCCGTGCACCTGGCGCAGCCAGTGCGGCGCCGAGGGCAGTCCGGCGCGATCGACCAGTTCGGCGCGGTTCGCGGCCACGATCACCGGATCGTCGCCGTCCGGGCCGCGCGCGTTGCCCAGGTTGAAGCGGTCGAAGGGAACCATCGAGGCGCCCGCGCCGTGGCGCAGGGTCACCATCGCGCGCACGCCCGGCGGCGCCGGCCAGTCGGCCTCCAGCCATGCCCGGCGCGCGGGCGACGGCCCGGGACCGGCGGGGCTCACTGCCGCGGCCCCGGCGCGGTGACGCCGTGCTCCGCGGCGTCCGCGGCCAGCGCGCCCAGCAGCGCCTGGAGGTCGTCCGGAAGCGGCGCCTCGCAGCGCACCGGATCGCCGCTGGCGGGGTGCGCGAACTCCAGCACCTGCGCGTGCAGGGCCTGGCGGCGGAACCCGCGCAGCGCGGCGACCAGCCCCTCGGAAGCCCCGCGCGGCAGGCGCAGCGGCCCGCCGTACAGCGGGTCGCCGACGATCGGGTGCTTCAGGTGGGCCATGTGCACGCGGATCTGGTGCGTCCGCCCGGTCTCCAGCCTGCACTCCAGCGCGGTGTGGGCGCGGAAGCGCTGGCGCAGCCGATAGTGGGTGGTGGCTTCGCGGCCGCCATCGCGCACGGCCATGCGAAGCCGGTCGCGCGGATGGCGGTCGATCGGGGCGTCGATCGTGCCCCCGGACACCAGCGCGCCGACCACCACCGCCAGGTACTGGCGGTGGACCTCGCGCGCGGACAGCTGCGCGACCAGCGCGGCCTGCGCCTGCAGGGTGCGGGCCACCACCATGACGCCCGACGTGTCCTTGTCCAACCGGTGGACCACGCCGGCGCGCGGCACCGAGGCCAGGGCCGGGTCGCGGAACAGCAGGGCGTTGACCAGGGTCCCGGTGGGGTTGCCGGCGCCCGGGTGGACCACCAGCCCGGCCGGCTTGTCGATGACCAGGACCTCGCTGTCCTCGTACAGCACCGAGAGCGGGATGTCCTCGGGCCCGGCCGTCACCTGCGTCTCGAGGGTCGCGGTCAGCAGGACCTCCTGGCCCCCGCGGACCGGGTCGCGCGGGCGCACCCCGGCGCCGTCGAGCAGGACGTCGCCGGACTTCACCCAGGCCGCCAGCCGGGAACGCGAATATTCGGGGAACAGCTCCGCCAGCACCGCGTCGAAGCGGCGCCCGGCCATGGCGTCGGGCACCACGGCCGCGCGCGGGGCCGGCGCGTCGTCGTCCGGGGCGCCTGCGGCGGTTCCGGGGGCCTCGGCGTCGTGCTCATCGGTCATGGTCGGCTCGGGTTCAGTCGCGGGGGCAGCCGCGCGGGGCTGGCTGCTATTATCCCCGCTTCACGCCTTCCCCGTCCCGGACGCCCCATGACCCGACGCACCACCCTGTTCCGCAGCGCCCTGCTGCTCGTGCTGCTGGCCGTGTTCGCCGCCTCCGGCTGCGCGCGGATGAAGAACATGTTCAAGGACGAGGACGCGAACGAAGGGGTCGCGGTCGAAACGCTGTACGACAAGGGCCATGCGCTGATGCGCGGCGGCAACTGGAACGGCGCGATGACCACCTTCCGCCGCCTGGTGGCCCAGTATCCCTACGGCCCCTACACCGAACAGGCGCTGATGGAGATCGCCTACGCCGAGTACAAGATGGGGCGCCACGACGACGCCGTGTCCTCGATCGACCGCTTCATCCGGACCTATCCCACGCACCGCAACGTGGCCTACATGTACTACCTGCGCGGGCTGGTGAACTCGAGCCGCGACACGGTGTTCCTGCAGCGGGTGTGGAACCTCGACGCCAGCCGCCGCGACCTGGCCACGCCGATGCAGGGCTACAACGACCTGCGCATCGTCACCGAGCGCTATCCGAACAGCCGCTACGCCGCCGATGCCCGCAGCCGCATGGCCGCCCTTCGCAACATGTTCGCCCGCCACGAGATCGAGACCGCGCTCTACTACCTGCGCCGCCAGGCCTGGGTGGCCGCGGTCGAGCGCGCGCGCTACATGCTCGAGACCTATCCCGGCAGCGCGCACCAGAACGACGCCGTCGCGGTGATGGCCGCGGCCTATACCGGCCTGGGCAACGAGGTGCTGGCGGCCGACGCCCGCCGCGTCCTCGCGCTCAACGAGCCCGACCATCCCTACCTGACGGGCGACTGGCCGGACTACCCCTGGACGATCCGCAAGCTCAACCCCTTCGCCCGCGAGAAGTCCGCCATCCAGTAACTGTAGGAGCGGCTACAGCCGCGATCGCCGGATCATTCCAATCGCGGCTGTAGCCGCTCCTACAGCGCGCTGCCGCGACGGCGGGGGATCGCGGCTGTAGCCGCTCCTACACCTTCGGGCGGCGGTCAGTGGGGGTAGCGGTTGGTGATGGGATAGCGGCGCTCGCGTCCGAAGGCGCGGCGCGAGATCTTCGGCCCAGGCGCGGCCTGCTGGCGCTTCCACTCGCTGCGCCGCACCAGGGCCACGACGCGGTCGACGGTGGCGGCATCGAAACCCGCCGCGCGCACCTCCTCGCGCGACTGCTCCTGGTCGACGTAGCGCAGCAGGATCGCGTCGAGCACGTCGTAGGGCGGCAGCGAGTCCTGGTCGAGCTGGTTGGCGCGCAGCTCCGCCGACGGCGGCCTCGCGATCACCGCGGGCGGGATGACCGGCGCGCCGCCGACCGTGTTGCGCCACTTCGACAGCCCGTAGACCTCGGTCTTGTACAGGTCCTTGATCGGCGCGTAGGCCCCGGCCATGTCGCCGTAGATGGTGGCGTAGCCGACCGCGTATTCGCTCTTGTTGCCGGTGGTCAGCACCAGCCCGCCGAACTTGTTCGACAGCGCCATCAGGATCATGCCGCGCGCGCGCGACTGCAGGTTCTCCTCGGTGACGTCGGCCTCGCGGCCGGCGAAGGCGTCCCCGAGGCTGGCCAACAGGCCCTCGAAGGCCGGCTCGATGGGCACCGTCAACATCTCCACGCCCAGCGCGCGGCACTGCTCGGCGGCCAGGTCGTTGCTGAGGCTGGCGGTGTAGCGCGAGGGCATGCGCACCGCGGTGACGTTTTCCGCGCCCAGCGCCTCGACCGCCATCGCCAGCACGATCGACGAATCGATGCCGCCCGACAGCCCCAGCCAGGCGCGGCGGAAGCCGTTCTTGCCGAAGTAGTCGCGGATCCCGCGCACCACCGCGCGCCAGGCCAGCGCGTCCATGCTCTCGTCGCCGTCGTCCATCCACAGCACCGGCGTGAACCGGCGCTCCCGAGGCGCGTAATCGACCACCAGCCACTGGTCGGTGAAGGCCGCGGCCGCCGGATGCACGGTGCCGTCGCCGTCGGCGACCACCGAGGCGCCGTCGAACACCAGCGCGTCCTGGCCGCCGACCAGGTTGAGGTAGGCCAGCGCCGCGCCGGTGTCGCGCGTGTGCGCGGCGATCATGGCGTCGCGCTGGGCGTGCTTGCCGCGCTCGAAGGGCGAGGCGTTGGGCACCAGCACCAGCTGCGCGCCACGCGCCACGGTATCGGCGATGGGCTCGGCGAACCACAGGTCCTCGCAGACCAGCAGCCCGACCGGCACGCCCTTGACCTCGAACACGCAGCTGCCGCCGTCCGGATCGGCGTGGAAGTAGCGGCGCTCGTCGAAGACGTTGTAGTTGGGCAGCTCGCGCTTGCGGTAGGTGCGCTCGATGCGCCCCTCGCGCAGCACGCTGGCGGAGTTGTACAGCACCGCGCCGGCCGACTCCGGCCAGCCGACGACGGCCACGATGCCGGTGGCGGCGTCGGCGATGGTGCGCAGGGCCTGCTCGCAGTCGGCCAGGAACTGCGGGCGCATCAGCAGGTCCTCCGGCGGATAGCCGCTGACCGCGAGCTCCGGGAACACCACGATGTCGGCGCCGTATTCGTCGCGCGCCTCGCCGATCATCGCCGCGATGCGCTGCGTGTTGCCGGCGACGTCGCCGACCGGGAAGTCGAACTGGGCCAGGGCGATGCGGAGGGATTCGGTCATGTCGGGTTCCATGCGTCGGCGCCTGCATCATCCTATGCGCATTGCCGTGGGCGACGTTAGAGGAACTGGATACCGCCGGGCCGCGGCGCATTCCCGATCGGATCAAGCCAACCAGGAAAAAGAAGGCTGCCCAAAGGCAGCCTCCCTGTTCCACTTGTCGCAATAGCGGCCGTATGGATCAGCCAGCCAGGCGCTTCGCGATTGCCGCGCCCAGGTCGCCCGGCGAGCGGACCGTGGTGACGCCGGCCTTCTCCATCGCCGCGAACTTGCCCTCGGCCGTGCCCGACCCGCCCGAGGCGATCGCACCGGCGTGGCCCATGCGCTTGCCCTTCGGGGCGCTGGCGCCGGCGATGAAGCCGACCACCGGCTTGGTCACGTACTCGGCGATGAACTCGGCCGCCTCTTCCTCGGCCGAACCGCCGATCTCGCCGACCATGATGATGCCCTCGGTCTGCTCGTCGTCCTGGAACAGCTTCAGGCAGTCGATGAAGTTCAG
>LSQX01298380.1_pt1 | contig 10399 bp, 10 predicted proteins | sample 654561 | NCBI WGS metagenome assembly LSQX01 (sample SAMN04489861, study PRJNA283612) | anaerobic digester metagenome | isolation source: 4 biogas reactors fed with cattle manure at either 37C or 55C with and... | place: Denmark: Kongens Lyngby | collected 2014
CAATTAACAGGGCCACGCTGGCCTTATTAATTTTTATTGTGTGTTCCATGGCTATGGATATGTAGCCCAGAAGGAACACAACAATCATCAAATAAATCATACCTACTTCAATCTTTAAATTCAGGTGCAAAGGTAAAAAAAGATATAAAGCAATGGGGAGATAGTGATAAAAATATCGAAGTTATTTTTGAACCATCCTAAAACAATTTTGTTAAAGTCATTAATTAATAATACACGTATTACTTTTTTTATTAGATTTGTAGCATTATAACAGCAAAATGAACATATTACTTTCAAATAGATATTGGTGGCGCATCTTACAACTCAATCAGTCGTAAGGAGAACCAGCTATATGCATATATAAAAGTATAATACAAAAAATATATATTAAAGCCTGTCGCACCTGCGATGGGCTTTTTTCATTTTTAAGAACAATCAACACCAACAATAATATGACAAACTATTTAGTAAACGAATCAGGATTCTACGGCATCTATGGAGGAGCCTACATTCCCGAAATACTTCATCGCTGTGTAAGCGATTTGCAAAAAGAGTATCTCTCCATTATAGAGAGCGCGTCTTTCAAGAAAGATTTCGATCAATTGCTGCGTGATTATGTAGGTCGTCCTTCACCTCTATATCTGTCACGTTATCTTTCAGAGAAACACAACTGCAAGGTCTATCTTAAACGAGAAGACCTGAATCATACAGGGGCTCATAAAATAAATAACACCATCGGGCAGATTCTCATTGCACAGCGAATGGGTAAAACGCGCATCATTGCAGAAACTGGTGCTGGTCAGCATGGTGTAGCCACTGCCACTGTGTGTGCTTTGATGCAAATGGAATGCATTGTGTATATGGGTAAAACCGATGTGGAGCGTCAGGCAGTGAATGTGCAGAAAATGAAAATGTTGGGTGCAACTGTTGTTCCTGTTACATCTGGCAATATGACACTCAAAGATGCTACTAATGAGGCTATTCGCGATTGGTGTGCTCATCCCACCGACACGCATTATATAATAGGGTCGACAGTTGGACCACATCCTTACCCCGATTTAGTATCACGTTTGCAGTCTGTTATAAGCAAAGAGATAAAAATCCAGTTGAAAGAAAAGGAGCAACGCGATGCACCCGACTACTTAGTGGCATGTGTGGGTGGCGGAAGCAATGCAGCAGGTACAATCTACCACTTTTTGGATAACGATTCGGTGAAGATTGTGCTTGCCGAGGCAGGTGGCAGAGGAATCGACAGTGGAGAGTCAGCCGCGACAATTCAATTGGGCAAGACCGGAATCATTCATGGTTGCAAAACTTTGTTGATGCAGACCGACGATGGTCAAATTGTGGAACCTTATTCTATATCAGCAGGATTGGATTATCCTGGCATTGGCCCTATACACGCCAACTTAGCAGAAAACAATCGTGCTAAAGTATTAGCCGTTGATGATGATGAAGCCCTGCAAGCAGCTTATGATTTGACACGCAACGAAGGCATTATCCCTGCTTTAGAATCGGCACATGCTTTGGCAGTACTCGATAAAATTTCTTTTAAAGAGTCGGATGTTGTTGTAGTTACCCTTTCGGGTCGTGGCGATAAAGATTTGACAACCTATTTTGAGCATAAACAATTTTAATAACCAAACAACATGAAGTACAACTATACAACCCATACAAAGACAATTCTTGGCGATCTGCATACTCCAGTAAGCATTTATTTGAAAGTAAGAGACCAGTTTCCACAATCCGCATTGCTGGAAAGTTCTGACTATCATTCGAATGAAAACAGCACATCATACATTGGACTTTGTCCCATGGCTCATATCGATATCAACAGAGGCGAGTGTATTGAGAGTTTTCCAGACAATAATAAGAACTCGATGAGTTTATCAGACTCTTTTTCCATCTCCGATGCTCTGAACGATTTCATTTCGCATTTCAATATCGAGGGTGACTTGGCATCTCAATGTGGTTTCTTTGGATATACCACTTTCAACTGTGTGAAATATACGCATGATATCTCTATCAAAGAGAGCAAGGAAGAGCGTAATGATGCTCCTGATTTGAGATATATTCTCTATAAATACCTATTGGTGTTCAATCATTTCAAAGACGAGATATCTTTGATAGAACTTGTGATGGATGGTGAAGAGAGCCAGTTGTCCACCATCGAATCATTGATTAATGCACGTAACTTCGCCACCTACAATTTCTTTACAGAAGGAGAAGAGACAAGCACAATCACCGATGAGGAGTACAAACAATATGTGCGAACAGGTATAGACCATTGTAACAATGGCGATGTTTCTCAAATTGTACTTTCGCGTCGCTTCAAGCAACGCTTTTCGGGTGACGATTTCAAGGTATATCGCGCCCTGCGATCCATCAACCCCTCGCCTTATCTTTTCTATTTCGATTTTGGCGGATTTCGCATATTTGGTTCTTCACCAGAAACACATTGCAAAATTGAGGGAGGTATTATTAGTATTGATCCTATTGCAGGAACTGCGAAAAGAACAGGAAACATAAAGGAAGACAAAGAGGCAACGCTGGCTTTACTGAAAGACCCAAAAGAAAATGCCGAGCATGATATGTTGGTAGATTTGGCACAATTGGATATAAGTGACAATGCGGATAATATACAGGTTGATTTTTATAAAGAAGCACAATATTATTCACATGTCATTCACTTGGTGTCGCGCGTGAGTGGTCAGTTGAAAAAGGATACCAACCGAATGAAAGCATTTTTCGATACATTTCCTGCAGGAACTCTTTCGGGGGCTCCCAAACCGCGTGCTATGCAATTGATATCGGATATTGAGGAGCACAACCGTGGAGCTTATGGAGGTTGCATTGGTTTCATCGGAATTAACGGAAACACCAATCAAGCCATCACTATTCGCACATTTGTGAGTCGAAACAATGAGTTGTGGTATCAAGCCGGAGCGGGCATTGTAGCTATGAGCACCGAAGAGGGCGAGCTGCAAGAGGTCAATAACAAATTGCGTGGTTTGAAAAAAGCAATTGATAGGGCAGCATCGTTGCACAATATTTAATAATTGAAGAAAAGAACAACATATATGAAACATATACTCTTAAAACTATTAGACTATCAATACCTCACGCGTGAAGAATCACGAGAATTGCTCACCGCAATTGTAAATGGCGAAGTCCCCGAAACCCAACTATCCGCCATCATTACCATTTTCTTGATGCGCAACATATCGGTAGATGAGGTATTGGGCTTCCGTGAAGCTCTGATGGAAATGCGCACACAGATTGATTTATCTGACTATCGCGCCATAGACATTGTGGGAACGGGAGGCGATGGTAAAAACACGTTCAATATTTCTACTACTGCAAGTTTTGTAGTTGCAGGAGCTGGTTATCCCGTGGTGAAACATGGCAACTATGGAGCTACTTCCGTTAGCGGATCGAGCAATGCCATGGAGCAACAAGGGGTTAAGTTTACCACCGATGCAGATGTGTTGCGCAAGAGTCTTGACAAAGCAAGTATTGCTTATCTTCATGCTCCTTTGTTTAGTCCTGCCCTAAAAGCTGTTGCTCCTACACGAAAGAGTTTGGGAGTTCGCACCTTTTTCAATGTATTGGGTCCTTTAGTAAATCCTGTTGAGCCTGAATATCAATTGTTGGGCGTATATAACTTATCGCTGTCGCGCCTATACCGCTACATCTATCAAGCCAATAACAAGAAATTTAGCATTGTGCACAGCATGGACGGATATGATGAGATTTCGCTAACAGGCGATTTTAAAGTAATCTCCAATCACGGTGAGCATCTTTATCATCCCGAAGATTTGGGAATTGATAGAATTAAAGAATCGGACATTTATGGAGGTAAAACCATTAAAGAGGCTGTAGCAATATTCAACAATGTGTTGAGCGGCACAGCCACTACAGCCCAAACCAATGTTGTGATGCTAAATGCTGCTTTTGCAATTCAATTGATGGAAGAAAACAAAACAATAGAGGAATGCATTGATATTGCAAGAGAATCTATTCAAGCTAAAAAAGCTTTGAGAAGTTTAAACAGATTCATCGAAATAAACAGTTGAAAAAATGAAAGACGTATTAAGCGAAATAGTTGCACACAAGTTGCGAGAGGTAGATAAACAAAAGCAGCTGCTTACCATAAACGAGATTGAGAAAAGAATTGAAGCACAGTCTTATAAGTCACTTTCTCTGAAAGAATCGCTACTGCATTCTTCTCATGGCATCATTGCAGAATTCAAACGAAGGTCGCCTTCCAAATCGTGGATCAATCAAGGGGCTGACTCTTCTATTATACCATTACAATATGAGAAGAGTGATGCTGCTGCTCTCTCCATTCTTACTGATGAAACCTACTTTGGTGGAACTATCGCAGACTTGCAGCAAGCCCTCTCTCAGACATCCATACCCGTGTTGCGAAAAGAGTTCATTGTGGATGAATATCAAATATATGAATCGAAAATGCATGGAGCTCATGCCATATTATTGATTGCAGCAGCACTCACTCCACCACAAAGCAAACAGTTCACACAAACCGCACAGCGTATAGGCTTGGAGGTATTGTTGGAGCTACACGATGAAAAGGAAGTGGAATACATTTCACCACTCAACAACATGATTGGGATAAACAATCGCAATTTAGGTTCGTTTGAAACCACGGTAGAGAAATCATTTAAAATGATTGACAAGTTGCCCACCGAGGCTGTGTTGATATCCGAAAGCGGAATATCAGATCCACGAACGGTCTGCGATTTAAGACAAGCAGGCTACAATGGATTCTTGATTGGCGAGAACTTTATGAAAACAGAGCATCCCGGCGATGCACTCAAACAATTTATAAGTGGTATTCATGAATAGAAACTCTGCTATAATAAAAGTGTGTGGTATGCGCGATGGCGAGAACATTCGTGCTGTAGAAGCATTGGGTGTAGATTGGATTGGGTTTATTTTCTATCCTCCATCCAAACGATATGTTGATATTGTGCCATCTTATCTTCCTAAAGAAGCGAAAAGAGTAGGGGTGTTTGTAAACGAAAGTAGAGAGACTATTGTAGATAAAGCAACTCTCTTCTCACTCGATATTGTACAACTACATGGTGATGAGTCTCCAGAGTTCTGTCAACAACTTCTGAACAAGCAAATTAAAGTGATAAAGGCCGTCGGCGTTGCAACAACGTTTCCTTCAGAAAAGATAATACAATATGAAGGTTCATGTGACTACTTTCTTTTCGACACACAAAACTCAGCTCATGGTGGTTCGGGGCGGAAGTTCGATTGGAATATATTGCAAAACTATCAGGGCAATACTCCTTTCCTTTTGAGTGGAGGCATTGGTCCAGATGATGTGTTAGCCATTCAGGAGTTTACGCATCCATTGTGTATTGGCATAGACATCAACAGCCAATTCGAACTTTCGCCTGCAAATAAAGAGATACAATCCATCCAACAATTTCTAAAATCATTAAAACAATGAACAGAATAGACAAACTTTTTGATAAAGAGAAAAACGGAGTATTATCGGTTTATTTCACTGCCGGTTTTCCCAATCTAAATGATACAGTTCCCGTAATCGAATCGCTCGAGAAAAATGGAGTGAAACTAATTGAAATTGGCATTCCCTTTAGTGACCCAATGGCCGATGGCCCCGTCATTCAGACTTCGGGTAGTAAAGCATTGGAAAATGGAATGAGTCTGCGGATACTTTTCAACCAACTCTCCACAGTGAGAGAGTCGGTGCAAATTCCATTGGTGTTGATGGGCTATCTCAATCCCATTATGCAATTTGGATTCGACAATTTTTGTGCCGAGGCCAAGCGTTGCGGAATTGATGGGGTGATTATTCCTGACCTTCCGTTTGAAGATTACCTTGTGAATTATAAATCAATTGCCGAAGCTCACAATCTGCACATCATCATGCTGATTACTCCAGAAACTTCCGATGAGCGCATTCGCTTGATTGATAGCCACACAGGTGGATTCATTTANNGTGTGAATGCAATGAAACTTAAAAACCCTCGCATGATTGGCTTTGGTATTTCCAACAAGTCTACATTTGATGCTGCTTGCAACAATGCATCGGGAGCTATTATTGGTAGTAAGTTTGTTACGTTGTTGCAAAGCGAAGAGACAATTGATGGGGCGGTGGAAGAATTGATTGAAGCAATTAAGAATTAATTATGACTTACAATGACTACTTATATTGTAAAACCCCAGTAAAATATGCACAGCAAAAAAAGTTTTTAGAGGCCCCGATATCCTTTTTTACGCCAAAAGAGTCTCCGAAAGGCCTAATATCTTTTATTTGCGTTTTACGACGCTAAGAAGTGCTAAATAACTTTTATTCTCGATTTAAGACCCTCCGAAGGTCTAAATAAATTTTATTCAAGCTTTCGGACGTCTTCATCGGCATTTATCAAGTATATTTGGGCATGACTCAATTTAAGGTTTGATATTAAGGTTTTTATGAGGCTAATAACAATCAAATTACAGATGGTCACCAATGAAATGACTTATATTGGTATGTATTTTTGTAGCATTACACCCTACTCAATGACTGGCCAATTTAAAATATCCTTTTATAACATTTAATTACGAAGACAAAAACATTTTATCAAATCAATTTGTTCTACTATTTGATCAATCAAACAAACAAACATCTTCACTCAAACACCTTCGCTTACTATGGAAAAAGAAAAACAAGCAAACACATCTTCAAGTTTTGCAAACAAAGTATGGACTACAGTTGGTATTACAGCCTTTGTAGTCATTATGATATTGCTAATTTACAAGACATTCAATGTCTTTTTGCTTCTTTTGGCAGCTTCAATCATAGCTTTGTTTTTCAATGCTGTATCAAGTAAAATTAGGACGTGGACCGGATTGAATGATGGAGTTTCTCTTGCTGTTACCATAGTAGTAATGGTTCTTTTGGCAGGATTCTTCTTTTGGTTAGTAGGTGCAGAAGCTCAAATTCAATATAAAGAAATGCAAGAGGCTGTACCTGTGATGATTGATAATGCACAAGAATATTTGAATAAAACTACTTTAGGACAAAAGATATCTGATCAAATTACTGACATAGAGAATCAAAAAAAAGTACTGCCTTTTCTTCAAGATTTCTTTAAATCGTCGTTTGGCGTTTTCGGGGATTTATACATTGTTATTTTCCTTGCCATGTTTCTATCAGTTGCACCTTTTGATTATGTGAATGGAGTAGTTAATCTTGTTCCAAGAAGAGGGAAGGCAAAAGCCAAACAACTTTTCGAAAATATTGGATACAATCTTATAAAATGGATTAAGGGAGCGATGATATCGGGATTTGTAATATTTGTTTTAATTGCAACTGTCTGTTTGATTTTAGGTCTTGATATGTGGTTGATATTGGCCATAACAGCAGGCTTGTTAAATGTGATTCCTAACTTCGGACCCATAATGGCTATGATTCCTGCAGTGATGGTGGCTTTATTGACAAGCCCAACGCAAGCTTTGTTAGTGGCGGGTTCTTTTATTCTTGTTCAAGCAATTGAAGGTAACCTAATTACACCCAATATACAAAAAAAATTGTTGAGTATTCCTCCAGCTTTGCTGATATCTTTTCAGGTTTTGATGGGAACGCTGAGTGGAGGATGGGGCATTGTGTTGGCTGTGCCTATGTTAGTGATTGTGATGACGGTAGTAAAGAATTTGTATATTGATGAGAATACTGGCTTAGAGACTGATGCGACCATTGCAGCTTCGGATGACTGAAGTTATAAAGTTTTATACCACTAAACTGTTTGTTAGACATTGCGATTGCCTTATATAACGTTGGCTGAGCCTGTCTAAGTCTTTCTTTAGAAAAGACCTTTTAGGTTTATTTTTCCACATTTCGACAAACTCAATGAAGAACTCGTTAGTTACACCTCCGCTCTCAAACAAAAAAAAGATGCCTCCAAAAGGAGACATCTTTTTTTTCAAATGCGCAATAGCACATCGTTATTTATTAATATGATTTGAAAAATCTACGCTTCTAAATCGTAATAAAGTAAATTTATCAAATCATCATATTCCAATTTCTTGGCAAGTTCATATGCATTTTCGTAACATGCCATTCTGTAATAATTCAATCGATTGAAGGAACCTAATATACCCTCGTCTTTTACCTCTTGAGGAATTTTTTGCGATGATATCTCTTTTAAGTTCTCTATCATTTCTTGCGCTACAGAGTCGGTTGTGTTACCTGGATTGATCTCCTTGCTACGCAATGCTTCTTGTAAAAGTTCAAGTTGTGTGCTTGCATCTTTGGTAAGCTCCACAGCTATTAGCTTAATATCAGCATCTTCTATTACAGATTGAACTGCTTCAAATATCTCTGTGCACTCTTTTTCTAAAGCATAAAGATTCTTGAATTCGCTGTTAAATAAATCGGCTAATGTTGTAATGGTTGTCATTAAATATTTTGTTTTTTGTATTATGTACTTTATATGAAACAAGGAAGTAGGGGTATTGTTTACCTACATATTATATAATCAGCCATTACTACTGATTATTAGGAATCGACAACATTATTCTATTCTTAATTTTTAGCTCATCGATGGTGAATATTTCAGATTTTTTCTTTTCTTTCGGTCATAACAAATAGTTTTATCTAACACTCTCTTTGTTTTCTCCATTAGACGCGTGTCATTCTGTAAATATTAGACTGCTATTTTTTACAATTCATTCAATGATGTGGCATAAAAGAGATAGAAATCAAATTCCCCATAGTGGATGCGGCGTTTATCTGTTGAAAATGCAATCCACAGCCGTAGAAATGTTTTGAATCGCCAAAATGATGCTTTTTCGAGCAAATATTGAAGAAAAACGCCGTGAAAAAGTAAAAAAGCGAAATGTGATTGAAATATCAATTGATATTAGGAGAGTTCTAAATCGAGAATTGGGCTTTTTACGCGTGAATAGAGTAAATAAGGGCAACTAAATGAAAATAATGTGTTTTCAAACATTTCCCCCGTCGTGGATGTAAGTTTCAACAGTTGAAAACCATTTTGTTGGTCTGCAAAATGTTTTGAAAAAGATTTGTCAATAAATCATCAAATACATGCTCAGCAATTTGAACAATAATATAGATTTAAAAGTCTGCGAACAATTCAATAAAAGCATATAATTCAAAAAACTACCACAGGTTTGACTTAGATAAGACAACCAATGGTAGTTTTTTATGATCTTAATTGAATAATATTCTGAAAAAGAATATCGATTAGTTATTCAATAACTATTACTCTTTCTTCCAACGGAATGTGTGTCTTCTCAAATGGTTCGCCCGCTGGCGTGCCAAAAGGCATTTGAGCTATTAGCAACCAATCTGGGTTGATGTTCCATTGTTTACTCACTGCATCGTCAATCAAAGGGTTGTAATGTTGCAATGATGAACCCAAGCCAACGCTCTGTAATCCCATCCATATCAGGTTTTGAACAATAGCCGATGAATGTTCGCTCCACAGCGCAAACTTGCCGGGTAGACTTGGAAATTGCGTTTGCAAATTATTTACAGTAGTCTGTTCTTCAAAGAAAAGTATTGTGCCATATCCTGCAGCAAAGGCCGAGTCCACCTTTGTTTCTGTTGCTTTGAAAGCCTCTTCAGATTTGCTTACTTTCTTTAGTTCCTCTTTAGTTATCTCCCAAAGTTTGGTGTGATTCTCACCCAATAGCACCACCACTCGAGCTGTTTGTGAATTGAAAGCCGATGGTGCATACAGCATTACATGCTCTATGATTGATTGTATTTCTTTATCTGAAACGGGTGAGGTATTTTGAAGTTGATAATACGAACGCCTATCTTTGATAGCGTCTTTTAAGTTTTTTGTCATTGGATTGTGTTAGTTTTATTGATTGTTTTTACAATAAGCCTAAACATTGCTACATTATAAATGTTCAATTGCCACTAATTATTAGATGTTAAATACAATCAGATTGAACAGCAGGGTTTGTTGTTATAACAATTACCTGCAAGGTCGTTTCTAAAAATTTATAATTACAGATAAAATCTTTCCGAATTTCATTATAGAAGAGTACCTTTGAACTCTTATCATAAATAGTAAAAGGGAAAAACAGAAACGACAAAAAAACACTAGGGTAGTAGAAAAAACAGTTGTGGTAGCCGATGTTGGCAAAATGCCACCACAAGCACCTGAGCTTGAGGAAGCTGTTTTAGGAGCATTGATGCTCGAAAAAGATGCATTCTCTATAATAAGTGATATTCTTAAAACTGAGAGCTTTTACGAACACTCTCATCAGGCGATTTTTGATGCAATACACAATTTGGCTGTGCAGCAAAAACCGGTTGATGTGCTTACTGTGGTTGAAGAGTTGAAGCGAAGAGGTGATCTTGAAGCGGTAGGTGGTGCTGTGT
>LSQX01369926.1_pt1 | contig 10399 bp, 10 predicted proteins | sample 654561 | NCBI WGS metagenome assembly LSQX01 (sample SAMN04489861, study PRJNA283612) | anaerobic digester metagenome | isolation source: 4 biogas reactors fed with cattle manure at either 37C or 55C with and... | place: Denmark: Kongens Lyngby | collected 2014
AAGACAAAAAGACGCACGACCAAGCATTAGACTCACCTAATAGATAAGTATTTAAGTATTGTATTTAAGTATTATTAGTATCTATAAATAAGAAAAGAATATATAACAAAGAAAAGAATTACTCAATCGCCACCGACGACAAACGAATAGATCAAGCTGCCAATTCCTCACGCCTATACGCATCACACGCATCGCCCACTCACTCGATTCTAAAAACATATATTTAAGTATAACTACTATTTATGTTTCTATTTATGACTTATATATAACTACTATTTATGTTTAATTATTATTATTACTATCATGATAAGTAAGTTAGAGTAAACAAAAACAAGGCAAGGCAGATCAAGAGAAGACAAGGCGAGAGAAGACAAGCACAAGCAAACACGAGCAAAAGAGGGCAAAAACATTATTTCAAAGCAAAATGTCCTCGCATGATGTGATACGCATACACATACGAATACATACATGAGAAGTTAGCGTTTATAATTCCTTGCAATTATGAGTAATAAGAAAAAAGCACGATGATACGCTAATTATTTAACAAGCAACGATGCACAAGGTGAAAAACAACGAGGCATTGCCACCATTTAGCAAACAAAAGCATAGGCACACACCAAGCAAAGCACACACCAACACCCCCACCCCATGCCACGACACTTGGGGGCGTGCCACATATATAAATAATGTCCCCCTCGTAAATATTTCCCAAAAAAAGCATTGTTCCCTATGCAGTAAGCCCCACCCCTATCCTTTTTCGAGAGTGTTCGGTTTATAGAAGTCGTGTTAGAAAATATTTTTTCCCATAAAAAAAGGTGTTATTCATTTCAATTCGTTCCAAGTCAAGCGATGTTGCTTTCAAAAAATACCATTTTCTTACCCTTGCTTTCATTTCGTTATCGTGTATATTAGCGGTAGGAGCGAGTTATGGCAAAAAAGTATGATGAAAATCTCGAATATATGACGGGCTACGAAAAGCGTGTTTTTCAAGGTTATCGTAAAACGGCGGCTGATCTACTTAAAGATGAACGCATGGTTGCGGGTGTATTAAAGAATTGTTTAGCAACTCAAATCGAATCGCATCTTGAAAGTGGCGAAGTGATCGAAGTGCCGATGTTGGTCGAACTCGTGTCCTTGAAACTCTCTTATTGGAAGAAAAACCCCGACAAGATTGATTTGAAAGAATTATCAACGGTCTTGGGCGAACTCAAAAACGAAACCAACCTAAACTTGCCACAAGCGTCGGCGGTGTTTGGGGGAATTGCCGTTGACACTAAACCAAGTAAAAAAGCAGTTAAGAGGGAAAACGCCAATGATTCCCGTTCTCAATAAGTATCGTAAAGAAACGGGCGATTTCAAAAAGACGCTTGCTGATGTGATGCTACCCGAATACGACTTGGACTTGGCAATCTACATCACTGACGAAAACGCTAACCAATTAACAATTCCCGTATGGCGATTTATCGAGCGGTATCTGCGACTCATCAACAAAAAAGGGCAATACTCATGTTTCGAGTTAAAAAAACCCCAGATTGACTTCTACATCGAGCTTTGTAAGCAAAAGCAAACGGGCGAGCCGATGCGGATTAACATTCTTAAAGCCCGTCAGTTAGGTTTCTCAACATTTATAGCGGCAATCATCTTTGTTCTCACGATTCTTGTTCCCAACCAAACGGCAAGTATCATCGCTGACAAAGCGGAACACGCCACTAACTTGTTTAAGAAATATAAGTTCTTCTATCACAATTTGCCAGACTTTATCAAAGCACGGCTACCGCTTGTATCAAGCAACGCCAAAGAGCTCTCGGTCGATTATGGGGATGGGCAGATGTCCACCGTGCGTATTCTTGTTCAAGGGGACAATGCCGGTCGAAGTGATAGTTGCCAATACTTACACTTGTCGGAAGTGGCTTTCTGGCAAAATATCAATGACACGCTCACATCGGTCTTACAAACGGTTGATGAGAGCAACGAAAACTCCTTGATTGTCTTTGAAACGACAGCAAACGGGGTTAACGATTACAAAACTATATATGACGCCGATAGTGGCGGTCGAACTTGTTATAAAGCATTGTTCTATGCTTGGTATCTCGATCCCGACTATCGCTTACCATATAACGGCTTCGAGTTCTATGAATGGGAAAAAGAACTTAAAAAGAAGCACAATCTCGATAATGAGCAAATGGCTTGGTATCGAAGAAAATATCAAAGTTTGCGTGGTGACATTGACAAACTAAAACAAGAACTCCCCTCAAATCCCGTTGAGGCGTTCATCACAAGTGGTAATTCGGTATTCAACCTTGAACTATTGCTTAAACGCAAAGAAGAAGTGTTAAATGCCGGTTATAAAAGACAAGGCGACTTTCTATATGAGAAAAAATACTCGTTAGATGGCACTCGTATCGACATTAGCAAAATTAGATTTAGCGATTCGCCATTAGGAAGCACCTTTATCTACAAAGAGCCAAACCCAACACACCCCTATATTGTGTCGAATGATCCAGCGATGGGGGGCGAGGACTACTATGCGACCCAAGTATTCGATAATTACACGGGCGAGCAAGTGGCGGTCTATCACAAAAACAAGTGCGACGCTGATGAAGTCGCTATTCAAATGTATTGTCTTGCGGTTTATTACAACAAGGCATTGCTCACGGGCGAAACCAATACAACAAGTTATCTCTTGGAACTCGCTCACAAGTGCGGTTATCGCTTCATCTATCAAGACCAAGATGTCGAAGATTTAAGTGGGCGATTTCAAAACAAGTTCGGTTATAAAACCAAACAAAACAACCGCAACTATATGATTGACCTATTCAAAATAGCATTTCGAGAAAACCCCAACATTATCAACGATTATGAAACCTTGTGCGAAATGGAACAATTCCAAGTCGTAAGACATAAAACCAATCAAGGCACAACAAGAGAAAAAATAGAGGCGTCGGGCGATAGTCACGATGACCTTGTAATGGCGGCGTGTGGATACTACCTATGCCGTGACCAGCAAGAAGCCACGCCCAAACAAGTTGTCTTGCCAAGTGAGTTAAAGCAATTCGATCCGTTTGAAGTTCATAAAAAAGAGCAAGAGAAAGAAAGGGTTTACCAAATATGGGATTAAAAGACTTAAATCGTAAACAATTCAAAAAGTTTCAAGAGTTTCTTGCCTTTTTCGAGTTATTAGGTGTCAAAGAAGAAGATTTGCGACAAATACCCAAGATTAAAGAGTGTTTAGACAATATAAAAGTTGTTAATAAACCGATTGAACTCACAAACGATGAGCAAAAAGCCATTAACGAACAATATGAAAATAAAGCAACGCCAGAGCAAATGATAGCGATGTTTGCCAAAGAAACAGAGGAGTTCTACCCAGATGGAAGAAAACCAAGCAAGACAAGGAACAACTAATTTTCAACTATACTTGCTTGATAAGCAGTATAAGGACAACACGAACTTAATCAATTATATTGATGAAGCTCAAAACTTTTATAATGGCAATCAATACCCAAACGAAAACTATAACAATATGATTCGTGTGACATTAAACATTTGCTCGTTTAGTGCCAATCTTAAAGCATCGAAAATATGTGGAACGCCCATTTATCTCGCTTTTACCGCCGACAATATGAATAGCGACACAACTGCATTAAGACGATTTGACGAATATAATTGCAATAAATTAGGAATTAAAACTTCTAACTTCCAAGCCGCCTTAAATGGTTTTGTCAATGGCACAGAGATTACTTATTATCGTTGGGATGAAGATGACACTACTTATAAGGGCATTTATAAGGGCGGTTTATTTGAAGAACACCTTGATTTACGCAATTTTGCCGTCGCTAACCCATATATTCAAGATATACAAAATCAAAAATGGATTATGTTTTGGGAAGATTATGAAATTGGTGCGATTAAAGAACTCGTTGAAGGCAAGTCAAAAGCCGCAATCGAGAGTAAAAAGGAATTGATCGAGCGTGAGTGCGATAATTATGATGAATATAAAAATAAAGAAATAATCAATCACGGTCTTGCTCGTCTATATACAAGATTCTTTCGTGTCGATGGCGAAGTTTATTTTATGTGTTCAACCGAGAATGTTGACATTTTTGAATACCCACACCCATTAAGTCGTAAAGTTGCCAAGACAATTATTGAAAAAGTCGTTGATGATTATAAAAAAGCAATTAAAAACGGCGATATGAAAGACCAAGATGGCAACATCATTCCCGATTACAAAATTGATTTTGAAGATTTAATTATTAACATTTCAAGTTCAAAAGCGTTTAACGATAAAGATTATCAGAAAATCAAAGAAAAGTTTTCACTTTTCCCCGTTGCTGTTTTCCGCCCCTTTGCCCAAAATCGCTCTTTCTATGGTCGTAGTGATATAAAATCGCTCATTCCAATTCAAAAAGGAGTGAACTTTGCTATTTCAATGAACTTAAAATGTGCTGAAAACAATGCTTATAACAAGATATTTGCCAAACCCGAAGCGTTAAGGGGGCAAAAAATTACCAATGAGCCATCGCAAGTGTTGGTTGATTATTCAAACTTCACAAATGGGTGGGGCATCAAGTTTGCCGAAACACCCGCTATGCCGAACGGTTTGCTTGACTTTACCGATAAACTGCTTGGAATGACAAGAGTTATTTATGGTTTTAGCGATGTTATGGATGGCTCGCTCACTAATCAAGATATGTCGGGCTATATGCTTCAACAAATGATTAAACAATCAAACACATCTATCGAACAACAGCAACAAATATTTTGGGCTTACAACGAAGATAAAGCCGCTATTCGCTTAATGTTTTATAAGCATTATGTTGATAAAGCCAAATATACCTATGAATTAAGCGATGCCGAGTATGAAGGCGAAGAACAAGCCCGCAAAGCAATTTATAACAAACTAATGAGTGGCGGCAAATTAACAAGTTTGCCAGATGCTAAACCCGAAGATTTTGAAAAGCAAACCCATAAAGTAAAAGTGAAAGAAATTAAAAATGAAGATATGTATGGTATTAACTTTGATATTTCAATAGAAGCCATGCAAGGTCTTGCCGATAGTAAATTAGTCGAGCAACAAATGTGGGACAACTTACTTCTCAATGGCGGCATTAACAATATCGCACCTGAACTACTTGATATGTATTTACAAGCAAGTCCAAGCGTTTCGCCAAGAACAAAAGCATCTTTGACAAGAGTGGTTGAAAACTTGAAGCAAAGCAAGATTCGTATGCTCGAAGGTCAATTACAAGATTTAGCGGGCAAGACACAACAAATTATGGCTTATGCCAAGCAACTCGAAAGTGTCAATGGCTATCAAGGTAGTTATCTTAAAAACCTACAAAGCGAGTTTGGAAACAAGATTAACTCTCAAAACAAGATAATTGGTGGACTTGCCAAAGATTTAGAAAAATATCGTGGTGCTTCCGAAGGCGAAGCAAAGTCAAATAACTCTCGTGGCGTCGAAGGCACAAAAATTGCCGAGCCACAACCAACATCGGTCTAAACCTATTGAGGTTAGATAAATCGCTTGGGGAAGCGTAAAAACCCTAATTCGCATTGAATAGCGTAAAAATCTAACTCGCCACCTATGGCGTGTCGAAAGGACAAAAAATGGAAAAAAACAAACCCGTCGCTAACGAGCCACAAGAGAAGTTTCGTGGATTCGATAACGACATCCTCGATGAAGAAGATTTTGAGGAATCCCCTGACAAAGCCGAAGATGAAAAACCCGTAGTGGAAGAAGGCGAAAAACCCGCCGATGATAACCAAGACGAAGATGAAAAAGGTGATGAATCTAACGAAAGCGATGCCGAAAAGGAAGCCAAAAAACAAAGCAAAGAGGAAAACGCCCGTTATGCCGAAGCCCGCCGTCAAGCCGAAGAAAAGGCAAGGTTAGCCAAAGAGCGTGAAGCAGAAAAGGCGAAAATCAAGGAAGAAGCCAAAATTGAGGCAGAACTTGGACTTATCAAGAAAAACCCTTATACCAACACGACTATTGAGGACGAAGAAGATTTAGAAATCTATAAAGTCCAAAAAGCCATTGAAGATGAGGGTGGCGATCCCGTTGCCGATTTAGCGTCAAGATTAGCGAAAATCGCTCGTGATAAAAAACGAGCCGAAAAAGAGCGACTTGATGCCGAAGCCAAAAAGAAAGCAGAAGATGAAGCGTATATCGCAAACGATATTGCCGAACTTCGCAAAGCATACCCAGATGTTGATTTAGCATCATTGGCTCGTGATATTGATTATCAAGAGTTTATCAAAGGCAAAGTCAAACGATGGACTTCAACTGAACTTTATGAAGGATATATGGCACACAAAAACAAAAGTGCCAAAAAATCTAATGAAGATGAAGAAGAAGTGATTGCCAAAGGCGGTAAGCAAATCACAAAAGTCCCAAGTCCACAACCACAAGGCAAATCTTCCATAAAAAACATTGATGAAATGTCCGATGAAGAATACTTAAAAAACGAAAAAGCAAAAAGCGTTGACTTCTTCTCATAGAACATTCATCCATTAGGAGGAAAATACTATGGCATTAGTAAAACATAGTGAACTATCTGTTCAACAAATGAGTGACATTCAAAAAAATGTTCTCGTAAATGCTCGTAGAGAATCGTTTTGGGGCAAGTTTTGTTCGCATACCCCATATGCGGTTGGACACGATGCTATTGAGTGGCGGAAACTCGCTCTCTCAAAATTGTCGGTAGCTGATATTGCCGATCTTACCGAAGGTCACACCCCAGACCCCGAAAAAATGGTCTATGTGAACTTCAAAGCCACTGTCGCCGATTATGGCAGTTGGATCGAATACACCGACGCCGCCAAACGCTACAACTTCGATAATGTTGTGCGTGATGCGAAAGCTGTTCTTGGTGACCATGCCGACCAGCAAGCCGAACTTCGTAAAGGTCGTCAGTTTGTTTCTGGCACTTGCACGATTACAGAAGGTGCGAACTTCCTTGCCACTTTGTTAAAGGCAAGAACTATTCTCAAAAAGAATGGTGGCAGTCCCGTTTCTCGTGGCAAATACATTTGTATTTTGTCAAGTGAACAAGCCGCCGAAGTCCTTACTACTTACAAAGATTCCATTCAATACACTTCTCAAAAGGAAGCTCTCATTGATGGTTATCTTGGCGAATTAGGCGGATTCATTCTTTATGAAACCGTCAGCCCCGTCATCTATAAGAGTTCGTCAGTTGCCTATACACTCTTTATTGCTAAATCAAAGTTTGGTATGCCTGTTGGCACAATCTCGATTGGCGATTCAAGCGTCGAAGTTTACGACAACGGTTTGGGATCAGTCCCCGAATACGATAATGGCGTAGCGAAACCAGATGCTCTACATCAAAGAGGTTCAGTTGGTTATAAGGTTATGGGTTTTGGCACTCGCATCATCGCTGATGAATGTGTCCTTCGTGCTGAACACACCATTGCTGAAATCACCGAAAGCGTTGACCCAGCCGATTCATCTCGTCAACACTACGATTCGTTCTCTGACAGCCCAGATGGCAAGGTCGTCTTGACGGTCAATGTTGTTGATGCCGCTGGCGAAGCTATTGCGTCACCAACCATTGTTCTCAAAACGGGAGCAACACAAGGTAGCGGAACAGCCATTACCGCCGACGAAACTGATGGCACATACGAACTTGATGGCGATGTGTATAACATTTCTGTTGAGAAATCAACTTATGTCACACAAACGGCAATCATTCATTTATCGTCCGAAGAGATTATTCGTGGCGAAAAAGAACTTACCTTCAAACTTGCCCTCGCTGGTTAATCAAGCATTTGCTTAATGACAAATGGTTTGGCGGTTTCCCATTAAAAACCGCCCCAATGTCTTTATAAAGGAGGTATAAAAATGCCAAGAAAAGTCAAAGTTGAAAAAAAGGTTTCGCTTCTTATTCCAAAAGATCCATTAAACCCCGACATTGATGCCGTTCGTTTTCAAAGAGATGGTGTCGATTTCTATGTTCCGTTTGATGAGCCAATAGAAGTCCCATTATGGGTTAAAGAATCTGCCATTCAAAGTGGCTATATCAAGAAGTAGTTATTCTATGGGAAGTGCTTAAATGTGCTTCCCTACATCTCAATTAGTAGTTTAAGTAGTAAAACAACTTGGTGGGCTTATTGCGTTTTGGCTCGTAATACCTCCTTAACCGAGTGGATATAGGTGCAATTCCTATCTAATTGACTAAACAAATAAGAAAGAGGGCTAAACTATGTTGCTATCAAAATTGGTCTATTTATGTGTTAAAAATGTTCTTTATCTCGCTGATAGTAGTTTTACTTATGAAGCATTTTTAGAGGGCGATTTTAACAATGATAGCGATTATGCCACTAATATCAATAATGTCTTTTCACCATTAAACCAAGCATTAGCCAGATTAAACGATTTAGAGAGAATACCATATAAAGTAGATAGTATTTCTTATAGAGATATAGTTAGTAATGTTTTAGATTTTTCCAAGTTATCATCGAGTGTGAGTGAAATTATCAATGTCGTTCAACATTATAAAGGCGAATATCGTAATCTCGCATTTCGGCAGTTTGGTGTTAATAAGATTTTAATTACCGATTATTTTGTGGAATCAAGCGAATATCCCATTCTTGTCGAGTATAAGCAAGAATTACCATACTTTGGCATTACCGATATTCAAGAAGTGGAATTAGTCAATGGCGAAGTTCTTGATGACAATATCGACTTAAAAGTTGCTTATGGTATTAGCGAGAGTGCTTCCAATTATGTAATGGAATATGTGCAAGGTCGCTTATTAGAGCCGATAGCACCCGATTTAGCCAATATGCACATTAGCCGTGCCGAGCAGTATTTTGCCGGTCTAAAAGCCAATGTGTCAATGTTCCATCAAGACCAAGTAGAAAATATCTATAAGATAGGTGCGTAATATGGCAAGAAATAGCACTTATAGGCATTATAATCTAAACAAGCAAGGTCGCCAGACACTCAATATCACACAATTTGGCGGTGTTGATTTTTCAAGTCAACGCTTTAATGTCGCAAGTCATCGTGCTATTGATTTACAAAACTTTCTTTATAAAGATGGCATCATTCAAAAACGAGAAGGTTATGAAGAACTTTTCGATATTAAACCAATTAGTTATCTCACTAAATCGTTTGATAGCACGGAAACACAAAGCACAATCATCAATGTAAACCCCGTTAATTTTAATGGCATATGGTCGTTTGTTGCCGAAGATAATCAAAAGCACATCATCGCTCATATTGGCAACTTGCTATTTGAAATTACTAATCACGATAACGAGAGCATTGACTTTATACCTTTGTCAAATGAGATTGCCACATTTTTAGGTAGTGATAATTTGCCATATCATAGATATTTTAGATATGAAGATTATAAGAGTTTCGCTTTTGTCGGTAGCAATCGCTTATGGTTTTTAGGTGGCAACAAGTTTATGGTTATTCGCTTTTTAAGCGATGGCACTTTATCAATTATGCCCGTTGAAGATAGTGAGCAAACATTTATACCAACAACTACAATTTCGATCGCTTATAAAAACGCCATTACGAGTGGTAGGTCTGGTTTAGATTATGCCAATTTGCTTACTATGTGGCGTAAGAATACCTTGCTTTCGGGCATTGGTAAAAAAGAGAGTGATTATACTCGCACACTTTATTATGAATACACATTAGACGCACCTTTAATTGTGCCGAATATGGATAGTGAAATCGCCAATATGTTAGCGGTGGAAAAAGCCAATCGTTTTAGTGTGCTATCAAATAAGACAAAACAAGCACTTTCTCAAATACATTTAATTATTGAAGAAAGGGGCGAATACTAATATGGCAACAAGCGTAATTTCATATAAAAGTGTAGCGGAAGTCAGAGAAACCTTTACAAATAAAATATTGAGTTGGAACACAGATGGCGATTATAGAACAAACGGGCAAACCCTTTTAATTACTATGCACGATGTTCCTAACCTATCATATGCTCAAAATGTTAGTTTGGGGATTATCAGTGGCATTGATCCAATAAGATGGTTTGACAACGGAACGGTCAACTATTGGTCATCAGCTGCGACCTTTTCCGGCAACCTACAACAAGTTACATTTAGCGAACTCGAATTCATTGATTCTTATGGTTATATCACCAATTGGGTGCGATTTACTTTACAAAGTTCAACTTATAATGCTTCAACCCGACAATGGCAAGGAACTTATTTGCTGACTACGGGGCATATATATTTTAGAGTTAATAAATTATTTTTTAGCGTTAGTGGTTATGTCATAACTTCCCCCGCTTATATCGCCAAATATACTTATAGATTGGTAGAGCGTAGTTCAGTAAATGTCTATAAAGCACTTGCGGTTAATAGTTCTACTTTTGCCAATGTCGATTTAGTTTATGAC
>LSQX01018245.1_pt1 | contig 10398 bp, 7 predicted proteins | sample 654561 | NCBI WGS metagenome assembly LSQX01 (sample SAMN04489861, study PRJNA283612) | anaerobic digester metagenome | isolation source: 4 biogas reactors fed with cattle manure at either 37C or 55C with and... | place: Denmark: Kongens Lyngby | collected 2014
AGGTCTAAATTACAATGCAAGTAAAGTTGACATCTTTTTACCTCGATTTAGTTTTTCTTTAGGTCTGGAATCTCTCTCGGACACAGACATTTTTGATAATTTAGGATATGGCGAAAAAGCATTTTTGGGCCGCCTGGGTTTTCAAGTAACCAGCTTTTTAAGTATTGGAGCCTCACTTAGCCGCGAAAGCTTTATCTTGGAAGAAGAAATTATTGGAGAAGGCACTTTAAATAACTTTACCATATTGACAGGACCATTTAATACCAAGTTGGGTAATTTGCGGTTTGGAGTCAGCGCAGGCATGCTAACTCGCAATTATGAAACAGGCAGAAACGAAAACGAAGCTTTGCCGACAGAGCTTTACTGCGACCTGAAAACCAATTACGTTAAATTGGCAGTGAGCGTTAATCAAGAGGAAACACATTTGGGGGCAGAGTTTAATCTAACGAGAAATATAGCTTTAAGAGCAGGGCTCAACGGAAAGGAACCAACATTTGGATTAGGCATCGTGCTCGGCAAATTTAAGATAAACTACGCTTATTGGCTGGCTGAAGCGGGTGCAACACAGCTTTTTGGCACTGGCATTTCATTTTAAGGGAAAACTTCGGGAACTTTGCATAAAGGAGATATCAGAAGATGAGACACAAGAAAAGAATTGCATTTTTCCTTGCTTTTTGGCTGTTTCCGTTTCTGTTTCCTTCGGAAGCTGCAATTGATGTAAAACTGAAGGGTTCTATTTTTTCCGAAATGACAGCGCTTCCCGGGGACGTTTTTACCGCCGGTCACCGCACTCGCCTCTATACAGAGCTGGAAAGAACTAATGACAGCGGGCATTCTGTTTTCGCCAGGATATGGTTTATCAACCAAAAAGCAGGAACTCTGACCCGTTACGACACTGCAAATACAGTATATACAGAAAATCTCGTGGATTGGGCTGAAATAAAATTGACTGGCAAATTAACCACCCGGGGTCCTGCGGTCAATTTGTCCATCGGAAACTTCGAATTGGATTATTCGCCGTATATTATTAGTTTGCGCGATACTGCCACAGACGAATACGGGGCCAAGAACAAAGAATACAGGGGCGTAGCTATGAAAGCTCTTGATTTGTTTGGCCTTTCCTTTGACGGTTTTACTTTATGGGGTTTTGAAAAGAATTCGTCCAAAAACATGATGGGGGCTTCGATAGCCAAGAGCTTACCTAACACAAAAATCAATTTTATCCTTTATGATTACAGCGACAGGACTGAAGAAACGAAAGAACTGGTCCAGCGGGCAAAAGGCGGAGAGATAGTTGGCAGCAGCAAGCTGATTTGGGAACAAATGGTAGCTATGCGATTCGAACAAAAGCTTGGCAAGCTTGGCGTAGTTGACTGGCTGGTGGCAACCCAAGAGCAAGTTCAAAATGCTTATAGCAAAGCTGTTCTCAAAAACGCTGAACTGAAGATTCCCCTGACAGATAGCGACGAGATGGTTTTGGGTTATCGGGATGTTCCTGCCGATTACGATCCTTTATTGCGGGATCGAACCCCGAAATTCGATGAAGCTACTGGCTATTATTTGGGATACAACCCAGTTGACCTTTACCGTGACAGAGTAGGTTTTTATTTAGGATTAAGTATTGAAAAGCCTTCATATTCAGCCAAGGTGCTTATCTCATCGTTGAAGGAACACGGTGCAAATGCAAACTATTTGACTAATGAGCTGTCCCTTTCAAGCGCATATGGCTCCCTTGTTTGGGACTTGTATTCGTTTATTGAGCAAAAACAGCGCTGGTTTGACACACAGGTTTCCAATCTTTCAGCGGATATGTTTTTCCGCTTGGCAGTAAAAAAGAGGGTTCCGGTCAAGATCGGCACCGTGATACCTGGAATTCAGCTGCGCTATCAAGATAATTTGGAACTATACAACTCGGGACTTTTGTTGTTCATGCAATATGAAATCAGGAATTTGATAACGACAGAAGCTGGCATCAGGTATAAGCTGAGCGGTGAAAGCGTAGGAGGCAGATATTGGTTCGGCCTGAACTACCGAACGCCTCTCGGATTGACTTTGAATTATCGCTATACATTTATTCCTGAAGGAGCAAAGGCCTTGATTCCGAACGATGGGAGATACTATTACGACCCAGATTACAGTCCGCTGGAACAGGATAACATTTTGCAATTGAGTGTGAACATAGAGTTTTAGGAGTGTTTCAGCTGACTGGGAGAACAAAAAGCGGCAAACACTTATATGTACCTCTGCTAGATATGTAAAAACCACTGGGGAGGGGAGAGGACAAGTGAGGTTACCATCCCAAATATACAAGCTTTGCCTTGTATTTCTGCTCACTTCAGCTGTGCTTGTTGCTTCAGCATCAAATCTGCTGAGAAACGGAGATTTGGAAGGGCAAGATTACAGCGAATTTTCTGCGGTACACAGTCGTAATGTAAAGTTTTCAGTTGTCCAAGAAAACGGAAACCACTGTGCCAAGCTTGAAGTGATCAGAGCGCAAGGCGGGTATTATAACGGTGCTTTAATCATAGGTGGCGTAGCTGGTTCTGATGGCCAGGATGGAAGCAAAGCTTTCCGGGTAAGGCCTTTTACAACCTATGAATTCAGTTTTGACGTTAGAGGAAATATCCCCCTTTTTTCAACGAAACTGTGGGTCTGGCCTGAAGAAGGCGATGGTTATTATAAGGGTCGCGAGCAGCTCGATACAACTCTGAACCGCATTGAGGTAACAGAACAGTGGATGCGGTACACAGGAGAAGTGACCATCTACAGTATGGCTCACACTGCCGCTTTGCGTCTTGTGGTCTATGAGCGGGCAGAAAACTATGCTCCTGGCAGTTACGTATTGGTGGATAATGTTGTTTTCAGGGAAAAGCCATATGATCCTGCTGAAAGCGCCAAAAAGCATAGCATTAAAATCGATCCAATTCCCTTGAGAGTTGCTGTCAGCATGAACAGTTCTGGTTATTACAGCCCGGAGACAGGCTGGGAAACAGTTAATTATCTGAGATTATCCTCGGTTTCCTCCACACCGAAAAATATCGCTCGTTTTCACATTTATTGGCTGTTTGAAAACACAAATAACACATTTGGGAACTGGAATGAGAGAAGCTTACGGCCTTATTTGCACTCTGGCAGTGGCACGATCAATTTGGAAGGTGCATTCATTCCGGGGCACAAGCCGATTGGATTAAGTCTTGGCAGGGTTTTCATAAATTATTCGCCTTATACTGCAACCATTGGCTACGACTATTCGAAAAGAGCATTTGGTGCAAGCTTCACCAATTTGACCTGGAAAAACATCAACTTCAGCGGCTTTTTTGTCTGGACGACGGAAACGCCCAGAAGTTTCAGATTTCAAGGCGAAGGTTTGAGAATAAGGGCAAACTACCAGTCCCTGAGAGGAGAAGCAATCTTAGTCCGGCGGCTGGAAGGGCCCCCGAAGTATACGTATGGGCTCTTGCCTAAGTTTGGAGAGCCCAAAGAATACGCCCGGCAATTAAGTGTAAATTATCGAGTAAATCCCAACGTGAATGCTGAAGCCTTGTGGATCGACAGATACGATTATTCGGATCCACAGAACACGAAGAAGGACAACGCTCACAAAATAGATTTGATTATGGGCAAAGTTTCTCCGAAGGTCAATCTTTCTTATTGGAATTTTGCCGAAAACTTTGAACCGTTTTTCAGAAGCACCCAGCCAGCGTTTCTGTACAATGATCCCGATCGGTATGTGGGATTGAATCCCATTGATTTGTACAAGGGACAACAGGGATACAAAATCGACATCTCCAAGGTTGTCAAAAATGTCAATACAGAATTGTCATTAAAAAGAGTGCGCCACGTGAGTGCTAACGAGCCATTTACATCTTACTTAACTTGCGCTCTAGAAAGAAACAAGCACAGTTTGGAGCTCTTGCTCAAAAGGAACCAGACGGGTGCCTGCAAATATAAGGAATACGCTTGGAAAAGGACTTTGCTTGACGATCAATCCAAAACAATCAAAACCAATCTTGCCTATATTCACGATTTGACCAGGCTGAACAACGATTTATTGACAGATAAGCAAATAAGAGAATTTTCAGTTGAATGTACTTTCAGAAGAGGCTTGATTCCTGGTTTGAATTTGAAGGCAGGTCTGCAAAAAACAGATCAGAGCTATTTGTTTTTCCGGACAAAATTCTCCTTGTTGAACAATCTTCAAGTAAGGATTTACTGGCGAAATAAGAACGTTGTTGAAAACCTAACGCAAATGTCAGGGGTTCCTTTCATTTATGACACCTTTTGGAGCGATGAGTTTGGCAGACTTCACTTCACAGACAACCACGTTGCTATTCAGTCGAAAATCAGTTTTTAGGATGGTAGCAGAAGGCTTGACATTATATGTCTGAGGAGGGGACCCATGGCAGAGAAAAATAGGCCACTTGCAAGAGCTTGGATGTCAGTGCTGTTTTTTGCCCTGATTTGTTGTTGTGCCGCAGGAGCAGGTGAAAACCTGTTGAGGAATGGAGATTTCGAAAGCGAAGATCTCAGTGAAATATTAATTGTTGCTTACGATGGCACCTGCGAATTTTCCATCCATACGGAAGAGGAAACCCAAAATAAATGTGCCAAATTGGAATTGACCGGCTACGGAACAAGTGAAGAAGGGAAGAAGAAAATTAACATTTCCCTCTTGATAGGCGGTGCAAGCGGAAGAGACGGGCATATCGGCACCAATGCCGTCCGGGTCAAGCCCAACACGACTTATGAAGTGTCGTTGCAAATGAGAGGAACGCTCAATTACACCCACAGGCTTACTGCATATGTCTGGCCTCAGTCAGGAGAGGGTTATTATTCCGGGAGGGTACAGATTCCCACCAGTATAGCCGGCACCATTAAGATTCAGCCTTATTGGGTACAGTACAAAGTCACATTCACAACAGGTCCAGATGCATATACCGCTTCATTGCGCATTCCTATCTGGTGCGAAGAAAACGACTTCGGCGAGATTAGCGAAGCGCTTGGGAACTATCTTTTAGTGGATAATGTGTCAATTATCGAAAAGGATTTGTCCGACGGAAACGGAGGAGCAGCATTTCGGGTAGCATTGGCAAATCCAACTGTCAATTTCAGTGCGCCTCTGCCCTATTCGAGCTTGGATGTGCCTGAAGAAATCAACGTATATGCTGCTACTAACGAATACGAGTCAGTGCCGGTTGTGATCACAAACCTCACGGAACTTCCAGAATTTTATCGGATCATTGTATTTGGCAAACAGGCAAGCGGAATTGAGCAGCGGGATCTGCCAGGTGCCGAGAATAACGTTTTTCCTGGCGATGCTGTTGTCATGAGGCAGGCAGTTAAGGTTAAAGAGAGCGACTCGCCGGATGGCTTCGGTCTACGCTACGATCCGCTGGTTGCGATGAACAATGGTTATACCATAATGGTCCCTCCCGGCGATTCCGGTGTAGTTTGGATAACCTTTGACTGCAGGGATGTAAACCCGGACAGCTATTCTGGGTTTTTAAGGGTAATTCCGTTAAATCAGCCTGGGAAGTATATCCAAACAGGCAACACTTACGTTTATGAAGGGCCGATGGTAGATATCCCACTTAATTTAACGGTTTGGCCGATAGAACTGTCGAAAGATCCGCCACTTCCGCTGTGCTTGTTCCATCAGGCCGAAAACCAGCAGTTTTTTGAAGACATGTTCGCGCACAGCGTGAGGTATTATCAGGTTAACTCCTGGGCGGCAACAATTAGATTCAATAATGATGGCTCCATTATTGAACCAATTGAAATGCCGACTTTTCACAAATATGTTGAGCAGATCAACTGGTTCCCTGCCGAATCAGAAGCTTATTTATGGCTTGGATATAGTTTTTACAAAATTTTTGAAGAGGAGCATTCCAAAGGGCGCTTTGAGTTTGGCAGCCAACAGTGGGAAACAGCTTGGTCGTCTTTTTTACAGGCAGTAGATGCAGGTTTGAAAGAGTATGGTTTGACCAACCGCGATTACTTGGTGGAGATGTTTGACGAACCTGATGTGGAAACGGAACTTGAGAAAATTCTCTTGGTCTGCAAAGTCGCTAAAGAAGCGGTACCGCAGATGCGGATTCAGCTTACCATAGGCTGGCCCTCTCGTCTGCCGGAAATATACGAACCGCTTATTCCATATGTAGACAACTGGAATTTCAACGAGGTTCATTATTCGAGAGAAGAAAACCTGAGTTTTTTCCAAAGCCTCAGACAGATGGGGAAAGAAGTATGGTTCTATGCCTGTGAAATGAACATGCGCGAAGACCTGTACCGGTATTACCGTTTGCACGCCTGGAAAGGTTACGCACAGAATCTGGATGGTCTGGGAATGTGGGAATACATTGGTGGGCCAGGAGGAATGTATGGAGCTGACTCTTGGAAGATAGCTGCAGAAGGGCCGCTTGTCTACCGTTCTTTTGACAAGCCAATACCCTCCATCCGTTACGAGTGTTTGCGAGAAGGTTTTGATGATATAAGATATTTGGCCAAACTAAAGTATTTGCACTGTTATGCCCGAAAGGTATGTCCAACCCATAGCCTCACAACGGCGGTTGGAGCTTTCCTGGAACAGGTTGGTCGGGATGTGCTGTTTAATTACGCTCATGATCGTACGTTTGCTGATCAGAAGCGCCATCAGGCAGCCCAATATATTATTGAACTGCAGGATTTGTTGAAGGATAAATATTTCTAACAAGACCTCCAAAGATGCTATTTAATTGCTTAGAAAATAAAAAAGAGGGGTGTTATAAATGGGTTTTCAAAAACGGTGTTTTTTGGTGGGGTTATTGCTGTTTGTGTTTGCAACGGGTGTTTGCCTGGCGACAAATCTCATAAAAAACGGTGATCTTGAGGGAGAAGACCTTTCAGAATTCCTCGCTTTTTACTCTGAAGAAGCACAATGTACACGCATCAAAGAAGCAGATGGAAATCATTGTCTTAAGTTTACAATTACGTCCTATAGAAAAAATGAAATCAGCAGTTCTTTGGTAATAGGTGGAGTCAAAGGAAAAGATGCCCATGATCCTACAAATGCTATGCGCATTCAGCCAAACACGACTTATGAATTCAGTTTTGATGTCAGTGGCACAATTCCTTTTACTTGGGTGAGGTTTTATCAGTGGCCCAAAGACGGGCAGGGCTACTATAAAGGAAGAATTCAGCTGGATCATAACACAAACGGTCCTTTTTTGGGCGATCCTGAGCCAGTACCCGGCAAACCCAACTGGACCCGCTATACAGGCACAGTGACCACAACTGATGACGCCTATTACGGGGCGTTGCGGATTTATATTTGGGGAAGAGAGAGAGATTATTCCCCTGGCTGCTACTTGTTGATAGATAATGTTGTTTTCAGGGAAAAGAAATAGTAAATTCAGCCTGGAAGTGGGGAAATGAGGTATTTGCCGTTCTCAAAATGGTTTTTATTACCGTTGCTTCTGTTTGTGCTGACAGGCAGCTGCTTTGCGGAAAACATTTTCGGCAATGGCGATTTGGAAGACGCAGATATTTCTGCTTTTTGTGCTACTATGCCCGAAAATGCTGAATGTTCACGGATGGAGTATGCAGATGGTGAGTATGGCCTTAAATTTACAATAACCTCATATAAAGGCTCTGAAGTCAGCTGCTCTTTAGTAATTGGCGCCACTGGAAAAGAGGAGCAAAAACCTAGTGGTCATCTTCTGGTAAAGCCAAACACAACGTATGAATTCAGCTTTGAAATCAGCGGCACAATTCCGTTTACTTGGACCAGGTGTTATCAATGGCCTGAAGAAGGTGAGAACGACTATGTAGGAAGAGTACAACTGGATCACACTACTAATGGTCCTTTCTTGAACGATCCCGAACCAGTGCCGGGCAAACCCAACTGGACACGTTACACAGGTTATTTGATTACCACTGATGATGCATATTATCTTGGCTTCAGGTTCTATGTTTGGGGCAGGGCAAGTGACTATACTCCTGGTCCTGATTGTTACATTCTACTTGACAACTTCTTCATCACAGAACAAAAAGAAATGCCCCAAACTCCAACCGGCCTGGTAGCAGTTCGCAATAATGGTACCAGCGCAGTGACCCTCTCGTAGGACGAAACTGAAGACGCAGCGCGGTATTTGATTTATAGAAATGAAAGCACAGAGCCGATTGCTGTGGTGGATGCTCCGGCGACAACTTGGGTTGACAATACGGCTGAGGCTTCGCAGTCCTATTCTTACAGGATCGCAGCAGCCAATTACAAAGGCTAAAGCGATCCATCAGATCCCGTTGAAGTGGCGCGAATGGGTTTTGTGGAAGGAATAGTAAAAGGGATTGTAAATGGCGAGCCTGTACCCATTGCGGGGGCAATGGTCAAATCTGACACAGGACTGGCTGATGTTGCAACTGACGAGAACGGATATTTTAAGATCGACCTCCTTGTTCTCGGCTCATATAATCTGGAAATCTTCTGTCCCGGTTTCGAGAAACAGTCAAATCCTTTTACGCTTACAGCAGAGCAGCCTGAACACGATTTGGGCGTGGTTGTTTTGGCCCAGTATATAGAAAATTCTTTCCCGCCAACGGATGGAGAAGCGGATGCCAATGTGCAGGCGGGAGTGATCGTTCTCAGCTGGATCCCGCCGGCTGAGAGCCAGGAAGATGTTGCAGAATATAACATCTATCGTTCCCGGACACCGAACATTAACAAAAGCAAGGATTTGATCACCACGGTTCCTGCCGATACTTTGATCTATTACGATGTAATTCCGCCTGAAGATTTTGGCCGGGTTCTATATTATCAGATTGAATCAGTAGACGCAGCCTTAAACCCATCAATAGAGCTTCTCTCCATCACTTCGCCAGCGGTGGTTGCTCCGCCAGTTCCACAGTTGAAAGATCCTGCAGATGGTTCGCTGGTGCTGGACTTCCCGTTTGAATTGTCGTGGCATCCAGTTGAAGACGATTATCTTGAAGGTTATACAGTACAGCTGAGCAGTTCGCCAGACTTCCCTCAGGACGAGCGGACACAGGAATTGCCTGCGGATCTGTCATGCAAACACACCATTAATTCGGAGCTGGCTTCAGGAACCTGGTACTGGCGAGTGAATGCAGTTTACCAAAGAAATGTCAAAAGTGGATGGTCTGAAACAAGATCGATTATCACATTGGGAGATGAAGAACCTGACACAACTGTTCCGTATTTGCAAATCAGTCCGCAAATCTTGAGGCAGGGCGAGGTTAGGATAAGCTACTATTTGACCACAGACGCAAACGTTTTGTTGAGGATTTTCAATTTGAAAGGTCAGTTGTCAAAGTCTTGGATTCGGGCAACAAGGCACCCGGTCTGCATGAACACACATAGAGCGGCATCAACACCAACGGTATCCCTATGTGTTAGGATAGTTGTCGTGTGGGAGAAAGAGTGTACAATGAACACGGTGTGTGTTAGGCTTAGAAGTAGAAAGCCTGGGACAAGTACATGAAGCCCCCCCTTCACGTGAAGGGGGGCGGCGCGCGCCCACGACAATCGAATTTTCACACATAGGAGAATGATGATGTCAAAGAAAAAGAAACGCTACACCAAGGAATTTAAAGAGTCTGTGCTAAAGAGACTTGAACCGCCCACAAACGATACTATAACCGACTTAGCTAACGAGTTTGATATTTCAAGGGGCACCATTTATGGATGGATTAAAGCGGCAGGTAAAACTCTTAGCAGTAACGCATCAAATAAATGGACCCCGAAGGACAAGTTTCACATCGCCTCTGAGACCTTAACTCTTACCGAGGTAGAGTTAGCAGCATACTGCCGTAGGAAAGGACTCTTCCCCGAAGAGGTCAAAGCCTGGAGGGAAACCTGCATTTCAGCTAATACACCTAACCGAAAGGACCCTTTAGTTCTTGAGCAAAAACTAAGGGAAGAGAAAGAACGTGTTGAGAAACTAGAGCACGAGCTTCGTCTGAAAGAGAAAGCATTAGCCGAGACAGCCGCACTATTGGTACTATCAAAAAAAGCCAAGGCGATTTGGGGGGCCCTAGAGGAAGACTGATCAGTGCCCCAGANNCTAAAAGACCTACCCCAGCTAACAAGCTTACAGACGAAGAACGCAAGGAAATAATTGAAACCGTTAATTCCGAGAAGTATGCCGATTTGCCCCCCTGCAAGATTGTGCCCTTGTTAGCGGATCAAGGTAAATATATTGCATCCGAATCAACGTTTTACCGCGTGTTGCGCGAAGAGGAGCTTAATGCCCATAGGGGCGCAACTAGAGAACCTATTGTAAGACAAATAACCACCCACGTAGCGTCTTCTCCTAACCAAGTGTGGTCTTGGGATATTACCTGGTTAAACGGACCCATGAAAGGTCAATTTTTCAAGCTTTATATGATAATTGACATCTTTAG
>LSQX01197120.1_pt2 | contig 10398 bp, 11 predicted proteins | sample 654561 | NCBI WGS metagenome assembly LSQX01 (sample SAMN04489861, study PRJNA283612) | anaerobic digester metagenome | isolation source: 4 biogas reactors fed with cattle manure at either 37C or 55C with and... | place: Denmark: Kongens Lyngby | collected 2014
GCCAAAGCAGAATTTCAATTAGAGCAGTTAACGTGCCCCACCTGTGTCAAAAAGATCGAAACTGCATTGACCAAGTCCAAAGGAGTCGATTCGGTAAGGGTATTGTTTAACTCCAGCAAGGTCAAAACGGAATTTGATGATACCCAGACGGATGCCGAAAAATTAAAGGACACTATCGAAAAATTAGGGTATTCCGTATCATCTTCGAAGACCTCTTGATTCATCGCTTCTGCCATGGTCTCATAGGGGCCATGGCTTTTTTTTTGAAACCAAACGAGAGGTGATGACCATGACCAGGCTGATCAACCAGTATCGAAATCAGATTATGACCATTGCCGGGGTTCTGATCGTGTTGGGTTTACTGGCTCCGCGAATTGGATACGCAAGCTATAGGGATCCGGCTTTGATCGTGGCGACTTCGATAGCCGTTGTCCCCATCGCCATCCGGGCTTTCCAGGCCTTGCGCATGAAGGCCTTCAGCATCGAATTATTAGTGACCATCGCCGTTACCGGCGCCCTTTATATCCATGAGTATACCGAGTCTTCCATCGTGACCTTCCTGTTCTTATTTGGTGCCTACCTGGAAGCGCGTACCCTGGAAAAAACCCGCTCTTCGTTAAAAAAACTGATAGATATGGCACCCCAGGAAGCGGATGTCATCCGGGACGGAGAGACTCTGACGATACCGGTGGAGGAAGTTGTCATCGGTGACCGGATCATTATCCGTTCGGGCGGCAAGGTCCCGGTGGATGGCAGTATCATCTCCGGCAAAGCCTCCTTGAATGAAGCAGCTATCACCGGCGAATCGGTACCCGCCTCGAAAGGTCCGGAGGATAAGGTATACAGCGGCACCATCGTCGATACTGGCTATCTGGAGATCATCGCTGAAAAGGTTGGAGATGATACCACCTTTGCCAAGATTATCGAACTGGTGGAAGAAGCCCAGGAATCCAAATCCAAGACCCAGAAGTTCCTGGACAAGTTCGCCAACTACTACACCCCCTCGGTGGTGGTCTTGGCGATAGTCGTATTTGGTCTCACCGGCAACCTCCATGTGGCCATTACCTTCCTGGTGGTCGCTTGCCCGGGCGCCTTGGTCATCGGGGCTCCGGTGTCTACCGTGGCCGGGATTGGGAATGGCGCCAAGAACGGCGTTCTTCTCAAAGGCGGAGAGGTTATGGACCGGTTGTCCAAGGTTGATACCATCGTATTCGACAAAACCGGTACCCTGACTAAAGGAAAACCGGAAGTGACTGATATCAAAACCTTCCTTAATGTAGAGACCGATAAATTGTTGGGATTGGTGGCTGCGGCGGAGACCATTTCCGAGCACCATCTGGGACAGACGATTGTCAGGGAAGCGAACCAGCGGAACCTGAACCTGGACGGAGAAATCCTTAGCGGTGAAGTGATTAAAGGCAATGGAATCCGAGCCCAAGTTGACGGCCGGGAGCTGGCGATTGGAAATCGTATGTTGATGGATAGCGAAAATGTTCAGGTCAGCGATGAAATCGCGGCCTATGCCGTCCAACGCGAAAAAGCAGGCAATACGGCCATATTCGCCGCTGTGGATGGCCAAATCGCCGGTATTTTCTCCATTGCTGATCAGATCCGGGAAGATGCACCTCAAGCTTTGGCTGACCTGAGAAAGAATGGGATCAAGAAGATGGTTATGCTGACCGGAGACAATAGACACACCGCGGAGTTGGTCGCCAATGTGCTCGGGTTGGATGAATTTCATGCCGAATTAATGCCGGAAAACAAAGTGGAATATGTTAAAAGGCTGAAAACGGCCGGACATGTAGTGGCCATGGCCGGAGACGGGATCAATGATGCACCCGCAATTGCCACCGCGGATATCGGTCTGGCGATGGGTGAAGGCGGTACCGATGTGTCCATGGAAACCGCCGATGTGGTCCTTATGGCGGACAAACTGATGCAATTCTCTCATGCTTACGCTCTGGCCAAAGCAACGGTCCTGAACATGAAGCAAAACACATTTATCGCGGTGGCCGTCGTATTTATCCTCTTAGCCGGGGTATTGGCGGACCGGGTTCATTTGGCATCCGGGATGTTTATCCATGAAGCCAGTATTTTAGTGGTGATACTCAATGCCATGAGATTGATTGGGTTTAAGAGCAACCCCGGAAGTGCAGAGACCGATTTAGGATAACTACGGGAGGGGTTCGCCGGCCTCGACCATCACCCGGCTCAATCCCAGTAACAATCCCTCGATACATATAAGCACGCCGGTTATCACCAGCATCTTTTCTATAACCATGCGATCAGCCAGGGGGCCGAAAAACAGCATTCCCAGTGGCATCATGGAGCTGGATATCATGGAAAACACCCCAAACACGCGGCCCAGCATATTCGGGTCCACTTTCTCCTGCAACAGGACCGTGAAAGGAGTATTGAAGAACGGGATGGATATGCCGGCCAATCCCATGAAGGCCAGGTAGATCCAGAAATTAGGGACCAATCCCAGGGCCAGGGTGCAGCCCCCGAACGCCAGGGTGGCGCCGGTCATAGTATAAACCCGGTTCCTCAATCCACCCCAAGCGGCCATCAACAGGCCGCCCCCTATCATGCCCAGGGAGAAAAGCACTTCGATGGCGGTCAGCCGCCAGACATCGGCGCCAAAGGTCCGGGTCACCTGCAAGGGGGTCAAAAAGGAAGCCGGCGCCAATAGCAGGAAGAAGACCCCGCAGAAGATAAATAGCCCTTTAATATAGCTATGGCGACCGATATAGGCGAAGCCTTTCTTAAGGTCGGTGAAGTAGCTCAAGGTTTGCTGTAACTGCGCTTTAGCATGGGCCGGCACGTGCAAATAGAACAAGAGCACCATGATTGCCAGAGTCGCTGTCACTACATCGATCATAAATATCCACTCAATCGTCGAAATAGTGAGCAGGGCGGCGGCGATCATGGGAGAAATGAGGAAGACCGTCGACTGTATGCTGGCATTGGCCGCGTTCACCTTGGTCAGCATCTCCACCGGCACCAACTGCGGTATATAGGCCCCCACCGCCGGCATCTGAATCGCGGTCCCCAAGGATCTGACCGCTGATACTGCGAACAACAGCCAGATATGGTCATAACCGAGCATGAAGACGATGGCGACGATCAGTGTCGAAGCGGCGATAAAAGCATCCGCGAGCATGATCAGGGTCTTGCGATTATAGCGATCCGCCCACACCCCGGCGAAGGGCGAAAGAAATAAAGTGGGCAGAAACCCGCAGATGATGGAGATGGTCATCATTACACCCGACTGCGTCTCCAGGGTTATATACCACAGTATGGCATACTGGACCAGCGAAGATCCGAACAGGGAGATAGTCTGGCTGGTCAGGAACAATATAATATTTTTCTTCCAGCTTTCCAACCAGATTACGCTCCTTAAATAAAACGACTGCCTTATCCAGTCGGCAGTCAACATTTCCGTTCACCAGTTGAAGGGCAGAAAAATCCTGCTCTAAAATTCTAACCGTATATATATAGGGTTGTCCAATGGATTATGATACAAATTTTCATCCAACCGTTAATTGGGCTAATCAACGCCTTCCCTATCCAAACTGCCGCTGGTTGAGGAAGCTTGACCATTTTTGCCAACCCGGTCTCCCGGGCGGTCAGTATCAGTCCTGCCCAGAGCCAGGAAACCGATGGCCACCGTCCTGCCTAAATGTTTGGCCAAACCCTTGGCAACGTCGAATTCCTCCAAGGCCTCGGTCTTGTCGCCGGTCACATAATGCCGGCCGGCGTTGAATGCACTGCTGGCAGTGCTGGCGCCAACTGCGGCCGTATAGACCATTCCCTCCACAACCCCGTTGGTAATGTCCTTGCCGGCATTTTGGGCGGTCGCCAAACCCCGCGTTTTCAAATCTTCGTTTTTCACCAGGTGCCCTACCCCGGCCTCCAATCCCCCGTCGACTATGTCAGTGGCCATTTTCAAGGTGTCGGCGGTGATCCGGACTGAACTGGAGCCCACGTCGGAAGCTGTTTTGACCAGGTTGCTGTCACCATATATATTTTGAATGCCCCGGGCACTTTTGATTATGACGTAGCTTAAACCGCCCGCCACAACCCCCAGCATCCCCTTTACTGCTTTCCCGAAGATACTCAAATGCGCTTCACCTTTCCTTCAAACTGATAACCTGCTCCTATTATTATTCTACATATTTTACGTTGAAATATTACATGTCTGCTTTCCGCTGCGTCAGGTCGCCTCCGACCGTTGCCGGCGCCCGCTTCAGCTTCCCTGTCGCAGGCAGTCCCACCAACTTTTTCTCAAATCATTAAAGACTGAGCGATGTATAACGGACTTAGGCAGGTTGGTATTCAGGTTTAGAAGGGAGGCCAATATCATGAACGCTTTGATTCAAAGGGTTCTAAAGGCCGGTCGCCAGTATACTCTGTTTGATTATGCGGGATTAAAAATCACGTTGATTTTCTTGGGCATTCTATTGGGCGCTTATTTCTCGGATCTTTTCTTGGATAAGGTTACCCTGGTGTGGATAATCTTTATCCTATCCTGCCTGTGGATCATGTACCGAACCTTCGTTAAACACATGAGGTGAATGCGTTTTGAATAACTCCAAAGGTGTACATTATATCAAACATCTGACAGTATATGAACCAGCAGCCCTTGGGCCACACCTTTCATAACAAAAAAACACAAAAGCTCTTTTAAACATCGTGTTTAAATCTTGTTGTATTCTTTTTTCGCATCAGTAACAAGATGAGAAGCATTAATAACAAATCCTATTGGCAGAAGGTCTTTTTTATTTAGTAATGATCCCGGCAGCTGGCGATAAAGATATTTGTATCATCCAAACTATAAATGAGCCGGTGAACATCGGTGATGCGTCGACTCCAATAGCCGGCCAAATCGTGCTTCAAAGGCTCTGGCTTACCTAAGCCTTCGTTCCCATTTCTTTCAATATCACGGATTAGCTCGTTAATTTTTTTGAGTATTTTTCTATCTTCCGTTTGCCAATATAGGTAATGTTGCCAAGCGATATCTGAAAACACTTTATTCATCAAGGAGTTCTCGTTTCTGCCCTTTGCCTTGTTTCAGCTGTTCTATGGACTGTAATAATTCATTATATTGCTTGGGATTCCTTCTGACATAAAGGTTTTCTAAAAGGTTGTTGTACTCGGCTTCGGACATCATAACCACATTATCGCCGCGCGCACGAGTAATAATAATCGTTTCATAATCAATAGTTGCCTTGTCGCAGTATTCTTTAAAGTTTTGACGAACAGAAGAATAGGTTGTTGCGATCATAAAAAACCACCTCCTTGTTTTATATTGTACATTACATTGTACAATTATACAATAAAATCAACGGTATCATGACCAAGCATAGGGATTACTCTGTTTTTTGGTTGGACACCATCCTAACTTTTGAATCCTTGCTTCCTTTATTGGGGTAAGCGGTTAAAGCTGGCTTGCACCAATAGTCGCATGGTTATCCAATAGTTGCGCTCCGCGCGGGAGGGTGCGGACTGAATGCGCAACCCGCAAGTCTCTTCCGAAGTCCACCAGTCGCAACTTAGTTTGCCCCGTTCCAGGTTTCTCTCTATTTCGCTGGTGATCCTGGTACTCCAACCTTGGCCCCGGCTATAAGCCAGAACCCGATCAGCCAGGGTCTGATAGGCGGGATGAATAAAGGACTGGGTTTCCTGGTCATAATCCAAGTCAAGCACCGGAATCACTCCTGCCAATTCCTGGTTTATATCTGCCAGCAATTCCTGCTCTTCGTTGGATGAACCTATGTAAAGGTAATAAAGGCAAGCAGTGTGATCTTTTCCTGAACGGCGCAATATCCTGCCCAGTCTTTGAATACGCTGCCGGCTGCTGCTGGTGGAAGAAGCAATTATGCCAACGTCGGTTTCCGGTACATTTAAGCCCTCATCCAATGCCCGACAGCTCACCAAGATACGGATTTCCGAGTCCTGATATTTACGCAATACTATTTTCCTGATCCTCTCATCCATTTCCGAATGGTAACGTCCTACTTGTCCGGGAAATAGATGCTGCAGCCTTTCAAAGATATCATCCGCTGCTTCAATTCTTTCATTGAGCTGATTTTAAAATCTTATCAGGCCTTATGGATGCGCATCCAGAATGAAATCGAAGGGGCTCGATTTAACCGTATTGCCGACATTGTAGATCTGGACCGTCTGATTGACGAAGTCTATACCCCGGAAATCATGGTGGAAATGTCGGCTCGCCTGGCCTCAGTGATTAACCGTTTGGACGAAGGGGCCCGACCCATAACGCTGAGTACTGCCGAAGAACTTCACGCTCGGGCCCGGTTTGGCAAGGTATCTCTGCCCCGGCAAGTTAACCGGACTACTGTTCGGGAAGGAGGTGCTGGGCGCGTTATGCGGTTCCCTTCAGCAAAACCCGCCACTGTATGGATTACCTGGCTATGTTAAGCCATTTGTTCAGACAGTTGGGCTATAACGGCTGGGTGGTATTGATTGACGAAACTGAGCTTATTGGCCGTCTGGGCAAGAAAGCCAGACTCACTGCTTATAAAAATATGGCTTCTTTCCTTTTCCCCGCACAGTATTCACGCCTGGAATCCACTTTTACGATGTTTGCCATGGGAGCATCCTTTGTAGAAGACGTAATAGAAACCAAGCACGATTTTGAAAACATGGCGACCGTCTACGTTGACCGCAGCGAACGGGAGCCAACCGAAAAGGTGCTTAACCATATTATTGCGGCACCACAGCTTCAGCCCCTAAACCAGGATGAAATACTGGGAGTGCTGAAACAAGTACAGGATTTTCATGGCCGCGCTTACGGATGGGAGTCGCGGCTGGATGTGCGTGAAGTGCTGAAAGCTACCGAAACCCGCGGTTATCTATTAAGAACCAGAATCCGGGCGGCAGTTGAGCTATTGGATCAGCTATACCAGTATGGGCAGGCCGGGAATATTCAAATCAATGACCTGGGCGAACCGCATTACTGGGACGATGACCTGCCCTCTCTGGATGAATGCGTTCAGGAATAATAGTCTGCGTCGTCCGGTTAATATCCCTGACAACTCCACCGTTCCAAATCATCCCATGTGAATGTATAGCCCATTATGTCTCCGGCTTAAATCCAAATAAATCGCTTAATTTTTCTCTTTCGCCATTACAACGCAGAACCCGGCGCAAATACCAGTAATGATTGCGGTTGTTCTTGACAACTGGAACTGGACAATGCTGTTGATTTAGTAGTCTGTTTTTCCCGCCGGCCGAGGACGGAGGAAATTGGTTCACTATACAAGCGGCAGCGATACTGAAAAGCTATTGCCCGATATTTCATCACTTTCAGCCCATATTTTTCCCTTATGCCCGCTTACGATGCTCTGCGCAATAGAGAGACCAAGGCCGAAGCTGCCATGCTCGCTTCTTGATTCGTCGCGACGGTAGAATCTTAAGAAAATCTGCCTTAACTCGGCTTTGGGAATAGGGGGTCCTTGATTGGTCACTTCCAGTAAAAGGCTCTTGTGTTCTGCTTTGCTTAACCTCACCCGTATAACTCCCTGAGCAGAAGAATATTTTCGGGCATTATCCAAGAGAATATGTATTACTTGCTGCAACCTTAGCGCATCACCTCTGACAGCAAGTCCGTCTTCTATATCGTATGAAAGCTCCTTGCTTTCATCGTAAAAAATTGGTTCATACATAAGAACAGCGCTTTTTACAATATAGCTGAAATCCACAACGCTGTATATAGTGGTTCTTTCTCCGCTGTCGGACTTGGCGAGGGCGAGCATGTCCTCCACCAGCTGCTTCATGCGAAGGCCTGCCCCATGAATATGCTCCACACGGCGGGCATTTTTATCACCCGCCAAATCTTTCTCTGTCAGCAGCATATCGGCATTGGATAAAATCACCGTCAGCGGCGTTTTCAATTCATGAGATGCGTTGGCAATAAATTGTTTTTGCTGTTCCCAAGCGATCTCCACCGGTCGCACTGCCCAACGAGCCAAAAAGAGACTGAGAAAGAAAAAGGCTAACATTGCCAGCCCGCCGATTAAGAGCGAATTGGTAATCTGGTTCTTTAATATTTCCTGCTCCACGGTTATATCCGCCAAGGCTATGCGTACGCCACTGGATAAGTCTCTTTGCATATAACGGAGCCCGTAATTTGAAAGAATACCTATATTTTCGGTCTTATTGGCAGCAACCTCGGCAATCGGGACAATATCTTTTTCTTCAACGAAATGCAATTGATTTGAAATTACCGCTACGTTTCCGTCCTTGTCTACCTCCATGACAAGAACCGGCAGACGCATTTGGGGAGCGGGCCCTTCCCGCGGGGATGGTCCGCTATTAACAGGGGGTACTTGCGTTCCAATGGAAAAGGCCCGCATATTCAAGGCCTGGTGAAGTATGTCAACACTCATTCGCTCGTTGTTTCTTTGGACAGTAAAAATCATGGTTAAAAAGATCGCTGCCAGTATAAGGGTCACAACCGCCATAACTATCAGCACCAGTTTATAGCGTAACCTCTTAATCATTCTGCCGTCTCCAAACGATAACCGAGTCGGCGCACAACTGAGATTTTTACCTTCGAGCCAATATGTTCAAGCTTTTTTCGCAAAAAGGAAATATATACTTCAACTACATTATCCCCTGTCTCGCTATCATAACCCCATATTTTCAAATAGATATTTTCCTTGGATAGAAGGATTCCTTGGTTGGCGATAAGCAGTCTAATAAGCTCTAATTCCTTGGCTCCCAGGGATACCGAACGGTTTTTGCACACTAGCTCACTGGCAGCCGGATTAACAACAAAATCCTCATATCCTGTGACTTCGGATTTCAGCTCGCCACGCCGGGTAATGGCCCGCAAGCAAGCAAGAAGCTCCGGTACTTCAAATGGTTTGGTCAGATAATAATCCGCTCCATAATCAAGGCCATTTATTCTATCATCCAGGGTTGTTTTGGCAGTCAGCATGAGTACCGGCGTTGTATTCCCACTTTTCCGCATTTGACGTACAACTTCCAAACCATCCATCCCCGGAAGCATGACATCGAGTAGAACTGCGTCATAAATACCGGTGAGCGCATTGTCGAGCCCGCTTCTGCCGTCGTAACAAATGTCGGCGATATCTTTATTCTGCGCAATTATATCTGCAAGCGTTGCCGCCAGCCGTTTTTCGTCTTCAACAATTAAGATACGCATTGGGCGCCCCCCTTGATGTTAATTATATCATCTTGCGCAATGATCTTACCGCACCAAGCTTAATAGAAGCTTTAATGATCTCCAGCACAGAAAATTCATTTTTCAGTTAAGCTTCAATTAAGGTTGGGGTTTCAGGATATAAACACAACGGAGGTGAAGTCTGAAAAGGAAATCTTTTATGACGTTTTGTGCCTCAAGAAAGGAATGGTTATAAACATGAAAGAACTGAAATATCGCCATGAATATAAGCATGTCATCAATTTATTGGATTATCATACGCTGCGGCCAAGGATTCATGCCATTGCCAAGCTTGACCCAAATGCCGGGGCGGACGGGCGCTATCATATCCGCAGCCTGTATTTTGATAACGACAATGACCAAGCCCTTAGGGAGAAATTATATGGGCTTCCCAACCGTGAGAAATTTAGAATACGGCTTTATAACGAAAGCGAAGCATTTATACGGCTGGAGAAAAAAAGCAAATTCAACGGTCTCTGCAACAAACGGTCTCTACAGCTCACCAGAGAGCAGGCTGAACAGATTATAGCCGGGGATCACGCCTGGATGCTGAGTACCGGCAACGCTTTATTGACGGAATTTTACGCAAAATTGTGCTACCAGCGGCTGCGGCCTAAGACATTGGTGGACTATTGGCGGGAGGCCTATCTTTTCCCCTACGGAAATGTGCGGATAACTTTTGATTTTGATGTAAGAACAGGAGTCTATTCAACCGGACTGTTTGACAAAAACATACCTGCCTTTCCCACCGGGGAACCCGGTCTGCTTCTGCTCGAAGTGAAATATGATAATTATTTGCCGGACATTATCCGCGACCTGATTCAAACCAACACGCGCCGCACCGGGGCATTTTCAAAATACGCGGTTGGCCGCATTTACGGATAAGGAGAGATGTATATGACGTTTAACGACCTGTTCAAATCCAGCTTCCTGGAGAATATTGCCAGTTTTTCCGCCCTTGATATGGCAATCGCCATGGGATTGGCTTTTATTCTGGGAATATTTATTTTTTCCGTTTATAAAAAAACATACACCGGGGTTATGTATTCAGCCGGTTTTGGCGTTTCGCTGCTCGGCCTTACCCTAATTACTACCCTCATCATTCTGGCAGTGGCGTCGAATATAATCCTCTCCCTCGGCATGGTGGGAGCGTTATCCATTGTTCGCTTCAGAACCGCGATTAA
>LSQX01276377.1_pt1 | contig 10398 bp, 9 predicted proteins | sample 654561 | NCBI WGS metagenome assembly LSQX01 (sample SAMN04489861, study PRJNA283612) | anaerobic digester metagenome | isolation source: 4 biogas reactors fed with cattle manure at either 37C or 55C with and... | place: Denmark: Kongens Lyngby | collected 2014
GCTTCCAAGTTCATCAACCTCCATTTCAATTAGCTCCATAATGCAGTAATTAGCAAGGTCCATCAGAGTATCTTTAATACTTTCATCTGGTACTCTTTGTACTGAACCTTTTTTCAGAGTCTTTAAGCGGTTATACTTATCAAAAATCCTGAACAGTATTGCATTATCATGCTCTTGCCTAGTTACAGCAAAAGCATCACCGTAATCATGATTTTTGCACTCATACATATCTGTTAAGTTTTTGCATATACGAGCATGTGCTTCTACTCTGTTATAGCTCATGTTCTCATCCTCCCTATAGAAATTGTTTCCATTCGGTTCCTGCATGTGCTGCCAAACCGTTTGCACTAAAATCAGTTCCATAGAAGCCCCAGATACTCTCTATCTCTTTTTCGTCTTCATCCTTCAAGACATATCCAAACACATTACCGGTAATATATTCGGAATACACATCTAATTCACCGTTTAATACCTCTACGGCTATTTCCCGAATTTTCTTGGTAACATATTTTACACCATACTCTTCTCTCAATTTCTCTTTTGTCACATAAACCCAACCTACCTGGCCTGAATCCCAAGGACAATGGAAAGGAGCTGTTGAAAGGACTAACCCAGAGTGGTCATAAAGGTATATTGGCAAAATCACAGCAACATCATTGTCTCTTTCAATAGCCTTTCTCACTTCTTCCCAAGAACTAAAGTGCGAAGACTTATAATCATGTTCATCTCCAAGAGAGTATCTTCTATGAAGACAAACCATTGTACCTAGATTATCCCAATTTCTAGGATTTTGAGGGGATGAATCAAAGTAGATCTCCAGCACCTTACCATTATTCTCATAACGAGCCACTAAATCATTCATATATAACTCCTCCTTCATCATTAAAAGTAATTTGGAACTTATTAAGATGTTAAAAAATGAATATCTGCATTTTCAACTTTTTCTGAAATAAATAGACCAGGAAATCCTGGTATATTGTTGCTATTTATTGCCCGATAAGGAATTTAGAGCCTTAACATACCATATATTATTTATGTCTTGATCCGAAATGTCTTTTAGATCATTCTCTGTTTCTATAATCCCCCACCAACTCTCGATACCATAGATTATTTTATTGAGCTCAAATACGAATATGGCTGGGTTGTTCCTAAAACTGATATCTAGTACTTGACTCTTTCTGTTGTATGATATGTTTTGCCCAATAGGCAGTTCTCCTAAAAACAAGCCTAGATAGGTTTTATTCCCATACTCCTCACCACAAGGTCGTACCTTTGCGAATTTGCCTATTTGTTCTTTTCTATAACAACCCATACTTGAGTCTGTGTTAATTTTAGACACAGTAATTGGGTATTCAATATAAATACTTGCAAATTCATCGCATACAAACCTTGACTTGTATTTAATCTGTTCATTCCAATCATGCAATGCTTGATATTCTTCATAGCTTACTGCACTGGTCGTATAAACCGTACCTACATTTATTACAATTCTTTTTTGTCGTTTTCTCCATCTATATAGTCCTCCTCTACTCCATTTTCACAATTCAAAACAACCTCCCACCATCAAAGTGGGAGGTAAGTTTTAAGAAATGTAGAATATGTCTAGAACTTTGTCGATGAAGAGTTGGGATACCAGCGTCTTTTCATCATCCGTTAGTTCCCGACCTATCCCTTCCTCAATCGTCTCGATTTCGAGACTATCATCATGGTTGACAGTAAGATCATGTTCAATACTTTTTAAACTCTTCCGCCAATACCGGTCCTTCCATGCTTCGATATGACTCTCCGCAAGATCTTCGAGATGCTCATCCAGAAAAGCTCTTAAATCTTCCTTCAAGCGAACTACTCCCTTCGAATACTAGGCTTTGTAATCAATTACGCCGCCTATATAGTATTTGGTATCTTCTTCTAGGTCACGAATAAAACCGTCTATAGGCTGCGGATAATAATAATAGATATAAAAAGAAAACTTGTCCTCAATCATTTTCCTTAATTCATATGCGGTTACGCTGCATCGTGCAAACTCCTCGAGGGACACTTCGTTAATCTTTTTCTTCAAATCCGCTAACCTTCGAGAAAAATAACTCTCCTTAAAACCTTTCGGAAAAACAATGCTTTCCTCTTCCTTGTTAAAGACAGCTCCGTGAGGCACTAACTCCGCAAGAAGCCATTCAATATCCTCTCCTCTTTCAACATCTTCAGATACATATTCTGCAATTGTACCTATAAACGCTTCATCATAAAAAAAGGTTTCTTCTGTGATGAAGTCATCTTTACTAATAGGCTTTTCTGAAAACTGAAATATCCTGCTATGCATAACAAGTCTCCTTCCTTTTCTTTAATTAAATTGATTGCATTTGCTTAAATCGTAAAAAAAGAAATTGTATAGATTCAAGTCGATTTAGGCAAAAAAAAGAGAACGCTGAAGCGTTCTCTTTTAGATTTACCAGTCTATGTAATGAAATAAAAACACCCCCCGCCTTTGATGGCGAGAGGTGTATTTCATATTAGCAAGCCATATACTTTAGTTGGAAATACCCATTGCCCAGTCGCACATAATCATTAGGGTTCTCGTAGAGTGTAGCCCTAATTCTTGCGGCGTAATTGCCGTTGCTTCGAGCTTTAGGGTGTTTCCGAAGTGCAATATATAAATCTTTTAGGTGGCATTTTCCTCCCATGGATTCAATGGTGCTTCGCACCAACGTTCTCCACGTGACAGTAGCGTCTTCTTTCTCTCTAATATCTTCTATAATAGTTCTTGTAGTTGTAATGGGAACGATAAAGCAGTCTTGTTTTTGGAACAACAGTAGGTACTCGGTAACGATAGGGATAAAAGGGGCTCTGTATCTTCTAGTGTCCGACTTACAATTATATTGCCCTTTTACTATGAAGGACTCATACTGTCCTATCTTCATCATATCGTTTTGAATACTGTAGAACTTCCCTTTTTTTCTGTAGTCGCCTACTAAAACTGCCAGTCTGCCATTCTTGCGAAGTCCATGATACAACTTTTTAACAACAAAGTTTAGCTTTTCGATATAGTCTTCGTAGGACTCGCACCTGGATAAATCGTCTGGATGCGGTTTAGTGTTTCTGCCCCATACTTGTCCAGAATAGACGATCATGTTGTGATACGGCGGATGGAAAAAAATAAGGTCTGCCGAATCCTCCACTTCATCCTTCAGAGCATTCCAATTCGCTCTTCCGTACTTGAAGTTAGGGTTCAGGTCGTAAGACAAAACATTTATACCCATCTGCTTGCACACTTCTGCTGTTGTACCGCTTCCCCCCATAGGATCTAACACAGTAAAATTCTTCACCGGATTTTTATAATATTTTGCCCAATCAATGCAATAATTGATTAGGCTTCGTACTACCTCCGGGGAACAATTACCGCCCCATGAACTACTGCCTCCATCCCCTCTTTCCGGAAAAGCCATAAAGGAAGTTAATTTCTTCCCTACTCTTTCCGTTAAAGGTTGAATCCCTGCTGTTGCAAGGATTGATTCCGCTTCATCCCCAAAATGCTCTCTCAATATAGCTATAGCCTCTTGAACCTTCTCATTACCAATCATTATTTTCCTCCTTTTTACAGTTCTTCGTAATCAATTACACAATCCATATCAGAAAAATCATATGAGTCGTCAATCTCCTGCTCAATCTCTTGTCTTTCCAAGGCAGTTAAATCATCATTGCTTTCCACTGAACCGCCTTCCACCAATGTGAATTTGGCAAAGGTTTCTTTCCAAACCCTTTCTATGGCGGCAAGTCTTATGTTTCTTTTCTCAAGTCTAGTAACTTTCTTTTCGGTTGACTCTAACGCCTCTTTGAGAGTTTTGATTGCGATATCTTTTTCCTCGACCTTTTTTTCAGCCAAGACAAGATCTGCTTTTGCTTTAGCTAACTCCTCGGTCAAGGATTTGGATTGCTCCATATAAAATGTAAGCAGTTCTTCCATACTGTATTTAATCTCAATGTCATTAATTTGATGGCTATCAACTACATTCTGCATTTTTTCCTCTTTATTTAGTTTGAAAATGTTTATAAACCTTTTCATGATATACACTCCTTCTTCATCTCCTAATTGATGTTTAGTTCGCATACATAGTAAGCAATCATTTTCACAACATTCAAGTTGAAATACGGCATAAAAGGTAATAAAAAAAGCCCACTGTTAGCAGGCTTGTTCTTAATCTCTCATTCCCAGAGATCATTCATTAATTTTTCTATTCTCTCTTTTCTCTTGTCTGTTTCATCAGGATCTATTCCTATAACCAACACATCGCCTTCTTTGGCACCTTCTGGAATCAAGGATCTGGGCATATCAACCATAGTCAAGTCTGGTAGCTCTACAACTGCATAATCTCCTTCAAACCTATCTATTATAACCTTCACTTATACTTACCTCCTATTCCCAACTCTACGGTTTACAAGTCTTGCATGGTTCATAGCCATCTGATTTAGCCTTTTCCAGGCTAATAGGAGTTTTATTGCTCTTTAAGTGCCCACAATTACCTCTGTGATATTTTGAACCAGTTTTTGTGATATATACTTCCTCTTTATAGTCCGTTTCGGGTTCAGTGGTAGTCTTTGTTCCTCCTTTTGATTCTGTTGTTTCGCTGGACTTTGACTTTTGCCCTGTGCTGGAATTACTGCTTCCTTGACTAGATGAGGAGCTTTTAGCTATAGAACTAGCTTCTTTATCAAAAGTAATATTTATTCCATCCGAGGTGGCGATTATTGTCCCAGCCTCATCAGTCCTATATACCTTTATTCCTTGAGAATCCAAACGCCCTAATACTTCCTGTGTAGGATGACCATAATTATTGCCCTTGCCAACACTGATAACCGCATATTTAGGGCTTACATTCTTTAAAAAACTAGCTGTAGTAGATGTTTTGGATCCATGGTGTCCTACCTTTAATACATCAGACTTTACATCAAAGCCTTTCGACAAAATTTGACTTTCCGAGGTACTCTCGGCATCTCCAGTAAACAGAAAAGCTGTGTTACCAAATGCGATTCTAGTTACCACAGAATGATCATTCATGCTCTTGTAGCTAGAACTGTTAGGAGCAAGTATTTTAAATCTGGCACCACCCAGTTCATATTCATCCCCAGGATTGGGTGAGGTAATCTTCAACCCTTTATTTTGAATAGTTAAGAGTAAGTTTTCAAAGGTCTTTGTGGTATGGCTTACCTTCGGCATAATGATCTTGCCTATCTCGAAGGCTTTTACAACATCAGCTGCTCCGCCAATGTGATCCGCATGAGGATGCGTGAGAATCAAATAATCCAATTTTTTAACGCCCTGGTTTTTAAGGTAACTAACTATTCCGGATCCATAACCCCTATCCCCTGCATCTANNGCATTGTCGCCTGCCGCTATAAAAGCAGAGTCTCCTTGTCCAACATCCAAGAAGTGTACCTTAAGCTCTCCTTCTACCTTTGCATTGGCTTCCTCTTCCTGTTTTCTTTTCTCCTCTTCCTCCTGTTTTTTTGCCTCCTCTAGCTTTCGCTGCTCTTCCTCCTCTTTAGCCTTCTCTTCTTCTTCCCTGGCCTTCCTCTCTTCCTCTAGTTTGGCTTCATCTTCAGCCTCGGTATCTGGCTCTAGACCTTCCTCTTCTTCCCGTGAGTCTTGCTCTTTATTATCCTCTACTTGCACCACCAAAGACTCCTGCGTTTCTATCCCTTTTTCATTATGCTGTTCGCTGGGCTCACTCATAGAGATAGCAGTTATAGCAATAACAAAGGATAGTACGAGAGGCACCAACACTTTGTAGGTAGGGATTCCCTTCTTTTTCATACGGAACAGATCTATGAAATTCATTACCAAAAATGGACCGGAAAGCATGAACAATCCCAAAGTCCAATCAGCAATAAACATTAAAGCTACTAAAGCATAATAAATGATAGCGATTATTTTCTTCCACCCAGTGTTACTTCTAAATCCGGGTATAAAGCTTGTCATAACAGATATTCCCTCCATTCTTAATTATTCGTCTTCGTAGAAATATCGGCGGGTTAAGATCCCGCCGATTAGTTGTTCTACACAGATTCAGATTAATCCATGATTGACTTGCAGTAGAGAGTTTCCCCTACTTCTCTTTTTACAACCTCCTTAATCTTTCCAAACTGTGCACGCATCAAAGTAAGACTTTGAGACCCGTATGGAAAGTGTACGTTTAGTCCCAATCTAATTTCAGAGGAAAGAGGGGAGTTTTTAATGAGTCTTGCGTCCTCATTATATTTCGAATCAGTGGTAAACACATGGATGTAGCCACAGTCTAGCCCAAACATGTCCTCGATTCGAAGCGGATCTTCAGATATAATTCTATCATTGAATCGTTCTTTTAGAAACTCTAATATTTCCTCTTTATTATCATCAATCACTTTTTGAATTTTTTGCTCGTAGGTTTGAACATCTGCCAGTCTGTCTTTTAGTTCATCAAGCGTCATGTTTTTGGACTTTAAAACACTTTCTATCTCTTGGGCTATTTCAGTGTGCATCCGATTCGCAGTTATCAAACAAGCCTCATCCTCTGTTATGTTCTTGCCTACATAGACGCCATAATAACTACTCTCTACAAGTTTTGTAGTAAAATGAGGCAGTCTCTCACCAAGCATATTATAGCCCTGGCCATTTTTATTTACAGTACACCTGTATAGGTCTGGACAATCATAATTCCACCACTTCTCAACAAAGGCAGGAGTGAGATTTTGGGACACATGGTTGCTAAACATATAAAATACTTCAATACTTCTTGGATCTATAAGAATATCTTTATAAAGGATCCCGTTCTGATACAAGAAGTTTAACAAGTTATTAATAGAAACAATCAGAGGATAATCCTCTCTATCATTTCCGTTGTTTGACTTAACCGATCTCCCTGTTCCTCTCCTGTAACTATAAGACCTGGAGTTGAGGTTTATTTTACAGGCAACGCCTCCATTTCCCGTTCTGTAATAATACAGCTTTACTGGAGGCTTTTTCTCCATGATTTCAATGTAAGACAGTGCTCGTTTTTTAGCGTCGATAAATTCTTGTTTTACTTCTGCTATTAAGCCTGCGTCCGATACATTCTCAAGGATAGATTTCTCTACTAATGAGTAATCAAAAGCTTCCTCCGCTTCTTTTTTTGCCTTTTCTATTAGTTCTTTGGGGGTAACGGCTGATATGGGTTTCGTTATCCTTCTTTCAATATCTCTGACCTCTTCTTTAATTTTATAGCTAAAACGCTCTTGCCTTCTCCAGTCATCTATTTTTTCACATATTTCAGGATAGGTTTTCCTAGCTTCCTCGAACATTTTGTTTATTATTTTGGGCAATACCAACTGTTCAGTAGGTGCTTTTGTTGCATATTCAAGTATTATATCCACCGTTTTGTCTATGAGGCGTTCAACTTCATCTTCATAGAGATGATCTAATATAATACCTGCACCGGAAGAACCAAAAACCCTCAAGTTTGTTATTAACTCCTCGATGCTGCAATTCTCTTTAACTCCTCTGGGATTCATTAACTTAAGTGCTTCTGCAAGTCTTTCTTTCATAAAAACTCCTCCTTCATCTTCTTCTTGTAAATTTTCGATTCGAGTATATGGTAAATAATCATTTCCATAGCATTCAAGTTGAAAAGTACAATAAAACGCATCAAAAAAAAGCCTGCAATTAAGCAGGCTTCATGTTTAAATTCTTTATTCTCTTTTAGATCACTTTTTAGCCACAGCCACTTAATGCTATTTAACTTTCTACATCTCTTGTAAAAAAAGTAGCCGTGGTGCAGAATTTAATGCTTATTCTTAAAGTTATCATACAGCATTCTCGCAGTCTCTTCCATTACTATATTATAATACTCCCTATCCTCGAAGAGTTTTGCAAAGGATTCTGCTGAATCCATATAACACTCCTGTGCAAACTTCTGAAACATATCCGGGAATATACTTTTTTCAAACATCTCCGGTGTGTTGCCTTTAGCATAAAGTTCAAGTTTCTTACTTTCTTCGCCTTTATAAGCTTTCTTATAAATAGTTTCCATTATAACCCTGTCACCTTCGGTAAACTCACCCTTGGCCCTTTCATTTACCCGTTTTATAATCTCTTCAAGAAGCTCATCTTTTTCCTCGGACCCGCTTCCTGTATCCAGTGCCCCCGGATTTTTAAGTGTGCTATTTCCGCCACCTAAAGTAATCTCTCCCTCGAAGGTTTTCTCTAACTTATGGAATTCAAGTTTTAGTTTATTTTCAAGATCTACGTTTGTCTCCGTTGACTTTGGAAGCAGCTTGGCCAAAAACTTTAAGAATATATATTCTTTATGGAGATCCTTATCATACATTCTTGCTATCTGCGTCACATAAGCATACCACTTAATAAAGTTGTTGACGGTCTTTTTGAACTCATACCTTTTATCCTCGTCCAATTCCATATACCTATCTATCACGGGCCTAGTAGCTCCCATCATCTTTCCTAGATCACTGTTGGTCTGTTTGCCTTTCTTATAATAGAGACTTGTAAACTCATCTATATTGTCATCGCCATATATCCTATATTCCCGAAGGAGCGTTTGTGTATCATAAATTAGATTTATGTTTATCTCTTCGTTTAATATAGTAGCTTCATAGTAAGGAGCAAAAGCGGCTTGAATCTCCTCTTCGGTATTCACAAAGTCCATTATAAAGGTATCAACTTTACCTTCGCATGTTCTATTAAGTCTGGATAGAGTCTGTACTGCCTTAACCCCTTTAAGCTTCTTATCTACATACATTGTGTGAAGAAGTGGCTCATCAAAGCCTGTCTGGTACTTCTCTGCCACAATTAGCATGCTAAACTCATCCGAAGCAAACTCTGCGGGTAGCTGCTTTTCTTTGATGGTCGAGCCATCTTTTCGCTTATTCATCTTTTCTTCTGTATATTCTTCCCCGCCATCTGGGACTACTCCTGAAAATGCTATTAGAATGTCTAAATCATCATAGCCCTTGGCTTCTATATACCTCTTAAATTCATGGTAATAACGTACAGCGTGAAGCCTAGATGCTGTTACAACCATAGCCTTGGCCCTTCCACCTATCTTATGCCTAGTAGTTTCTCTGAAATGTTCTATCATGATAATGGTCTTTTGTTGTAGGTTATAAGGATGCAGTGAGGCAAAACGCTTGATTGCCCTCGTAGCAGGAGAGCTGGGAAGCTCTGGATTGTCTTCTGTATCCTTTGCGATTTTATAGCAGACTCTATAGGTCATATAGTTTTGAAGCACATCTAGTATAAAGCCTTCCTCGATAGCCTGCCTCATACTATAGTTATGGTGTGCTATACGTGACCCATCCTCCATCTTCTTTCCGAACATATCAAGAGTCTTTTGCTTGGGAGTAGCTGTAAAGGCAAAGAACGATAGGTTTTTATGGAAGCCATGAGAGAGGATTTCTTGTATTAGCTTATCCTCATTATCTGCTAGTTCCTCTTCTGCCCTGCCTTCAATCTCTGCATATTCCCTCAAAGCCTCTTCTGTATCTGCAAGAGCTTCTTTCATCTTCATTGCACTGCTACCAGTCTGGCTCTGGTGGGCCTCATCTACAATAATGGCAAACCTCTTACCTTTACTTTCATCAACTTCCTCATAAATAACAGGAAACTTCTGTAGCGTTGTAACTATAATCTTAATATTATTATTTATAGCGTTTTTTAAATCCTGTGAGGTTTTTCCTTCGCCTATAGTCTCTACAACACCTGGTGTATGATCAAAACTTGCTATTGTATCCTGGAGCTGACTATCTAACACCCTTCGATCAGACACAACTATCACCGAGGTGAATATAGGCTCATTATCTTTATCATGGAGACTTGCAAGACCATAAGCAAGCCATGCGATAGAATTACTCTTCCCGGATCCTGCACTATGTTGTACAAGATAGTTCTCGCCGCTCCCCTTATTTTTTACATCCGCAAGTAGCTTGGTCACTACATCCAGCTGATGATACCTTGGGAATATAAGCTTTTTCGTAGTCTTTTTTACCTCTCTGTCCTCTTTTATGATAGTAGAGGTTTTAACCTCGAGGTGCATATATCTATGGATTATAGTCATAAGCGTATCTTTAGTTAAAACTTCCTCCCATAGATATGATGTGTCATATCCGTCAGGATTTACAGGGTTGCCTGCCCCGCCAACGTTTCCTGCCCCGCCGGATCCTTGATTAAAAGGCATGAACCTTGTACCTCTTCCTTTAAGCTCCGTTGTCATCCAAACCTCTTCAAGGTCCACAGCAAAGTAAACTAAAAACCTTTGATTAAGCAAAAAACATTTCTCGCTAGGGTTTCTATAGTACATAAATTGATTCTTTGCATTATCTACTGATTGGCCAGTAAGCTGGTTTTTAAGCTCCATAGCCGCAATCGGTATTCCGTTA
>LSQX01352082.1_pt1 | contig 10398 bp, 6 predicted proteins | sample 654561 | NCBI WGS metagenome assembly LSQX01 (sample SAMN04489861, study PRJNA283612) | anaerobic digester metagenome | isolation source: 4 biogas reactors fed with cattle manure at either 37C or 55C with and... | place: Denmark: Kongens Lyngby | collected 2014
GCCCAGCAATCGCCACCCGCGGCAGGGCCTTTTCATTCTTTGGGCCACATCCCTGGGTAAATACCATCAACCCCAGGACCAACAAAACGATATACATTCTTTTCATTACAGAAATATTTGGGTTGTACAAATGTAAGGAAGATTGCAATAACGCCCTTGTCATCCTGTAAGGATCCCGTTCCCCAATGATCCCCTCCCTGGCAGGAAAAAAAACGCCAACCCCGCCTTAGGCCGGGCGAATGTATGGTGCCCCTGTCCCACGGGTGCTTTGCGTCCCATGGCTATTGTTGGTTGATCCGCTGGCCAGCGGAGTAAAAAAATACCTAACGGATTTCACTTTTGTTCACCCCAGCGGGGTCGTCTTTAGAATAGCCGCACCCGTAAGCTTGTGGAAAAGGATAGAAGGTAATAATGCAGCACCCTGCATGGGCCGCCTAAGGAATGCCGCATGCGTGAACTAGTGGAAAAATACGCCCCAACTTAGTTCAATCATTTCCATTTAGAATTTTTGAAAATGAGAAAATTATTTGGGAGAGAATCCTACAGCGATTAATTTTTGCAAATGGCGCTCAATATTTTTCCTGTGAAAATCATTTAAACTTTTTAAGCCATAAGCATAGCTAGCAATATAGCTTTGTTCAGCAGGAGTTAAAATCTTTGCGTTTGTGTCCCATTCAACCATTTGTTTTATTAGATCGGGAGTAATTTTGAAATTTTTCTCCTTTCCAGACTCTTTGGTTTTTTTCTCTTGTGAAGGCTGGTCATCAAAAAAACTTGGAGCTTTATTGATAAGAAGGTCAATTATTCTTAACGCATCCAATCTTTGATTATCACTAAGTCTTCTGTTAAGTCTTAGAGCTGAAAGAATATTAATTGATCGATCTTTTAAATGCTGTGAAAGTCCTGGGATTTCCCTTGTTATTCTTCCAACTTCCGCCCATTTTTCAGTTGAAATTGATTTAATTAAGGCTTCCTCGCTTTTTTTTATTTCTTCATCAATTTCTGATTCACTTTTGGCTAGCCTTCTAATCTTATTTTTTGGAAATACCCATTCGGAAGCCTTGGAAAAATCAATTTTTAAATCCTCTTCCTTTATTCTTATCCAACATTCCTCATTTTTTGCCCATTCACCATAAAGAGAACCACTTGCAGTTCTTTTTATGAAATGCTCAATTGCAATCATTATTTTCCTTAAAGTTTCTTTAAGGGAATCTTCAACTTTTTGTGTTCTCCAGATTTTTTCAAGATCTAAATTGTAGTTTAACTTGTAACTAAGCCATGCAATTGTATACGGAACAACAATGTAACGAAGATCTCCCAAGGCATTAGGTTTGATGCCGTAAATCTTCTCTGCGGTTTGAAACAAAATAGCTTTTGCAACCAAGTCCTCAAAATAAAGGTCATCTGGTTTAGGTTCGAAATTATAATTAAGAAATTGGGCGTAGTTTTTCTGGCTTCCCCTTACCACAAAATGGGGACCAACTAAAATTCTTTTTCCGTGCTGTACTTCGCTGTATGAGTTAATGTATTTTGCAATCAGCTCTTTCGTAAAAACCTGGTTTCTAGGGTTTTTAAAATCAAATGCTTTTCTTTTTGCTGGAGTAAGTCCGTGCCGATTTCTTTCATTTTTAAATTGGCCTCTGGCCCTTTCAAAAAACCATCTTGTTTGAACAACCTCTCCTTCCTTGGGTTGTGCCCATGTGGATCTTGAAATTTTTTCTAGCAGAATTAATCCTTCGCGATTAGAACTCAGATCTGAAGCGGAAACTTTGTTTTGAGTATTTGCATATTCAGCAATTCTGCCAACGGTTTCAGCAAATCTTTCTTTATTCTTAATTATTGAAATTTTTATTTGGACATAAACATTTGAAATATCTGCTTTATTCTTTTTCCAAGTATGGTAAATTGAAGCAGTCGTTTGACCTCCATTAACAATTTGAAAATCTTTAACAAAAGAGATGCTTTTCCCTCCATTTCCCGATGTTTCTGAAAGTAAAATTTCTTCTGCTGTAGCCGAAATTCCATTATTAAAAGCCAGAAACATATGGGGCTCTTCAAGAATAGTTTTTCTAATTCCTTTGTTTATTTTGCCAGTAAACTGCAAAAAAGATCTAACATTCTGCTCTAATAATCGAGAGCCATACTGTTCATATATGGAAGCAAGGGTGTTTCCAGGCATTATTGCTAAATAGGATTGATACTCGCTGTTATCAAATCTTGCTTCGATGCAAGGAATTTCAGTGTTTGAATCCTGAAAACTAATTTCAATAGGAACACCAGAGCTTTCTGATATGTTAAAGAGATAATTGATGTCAATAATTCGATAGAAAATTGAATATCCACCAATTTTTGCAGAATTCTTTACCTCTGATTTTAACTCACCATTAGTGATCAGAAAAATGTTTACTCGGGTTAAAAATTCTTTTATCTCTGGTAAATTTGCTAAAGTGTGGGCTAGGTCAAAAATTTCGGAGCTCTCATCTATTTCGTTAACGTAATCTTTATATATGGCATTCCGGAAAAAATTTGTTGCTCTGTCGAGAGCTTTTTCGGCATCTCCTTTTGGGACATTTTGAATTTCGTTTCCCGGATAATAAATGCTTATGAAAAGATCCAGTGTTTCGTGGTTTTCATATAATGCATACCCGTTCAATTTATGAACAACACCTTTTTTTGACGTCTTTTCATCATAGCATACAAGGCAGTTTTCTGTTTCACCAGCTTCTGCAAGGAGATTTAACGAAATTTCACTAAAAATCTGTTCCGGTGATGCACCTTCTTCTTCTGATAAAAGGACGGATTTAATTTCTTCCTGGAGGTCAAAGTAAAACTTCCTTAATTCTTGACTTTCTATCATAGCTTAATAACATTTATTTGATCAAACAACAAATCCTCCGAAAGTAAAAAGTCGTTTTGGTCAGAAATAATTATTGAATACTTCACATCGCCAACACCAGGAGGAATCATTCTTTCAGTAATTCGGGGAAAACCATTTTTTACCTCAAAAATGTTTAACTCACGAATGCTATATCCTGTATTTTGATAATGCTCCTTGTGGGTTTCAAAATATCCAGCTTCAAATAATTTAAATTGAAAGGATGAATAGGGTATAGGGCTTTCAGAAAGCAAATTAAGAATTGTCTTAATTATTTCATTAAGTGTTTCTCCGTGCATTTCCCTGACTTCCATAGAAATATGGTAAAGGTAAATCCTTGGAACCAGGGAAGTGTCCAGTTGACGTTCACTGGCGATATAAATTTTTTGGTGGTTTTTCCCATGTGTGGTTTTAACCTCTACCGCCCAGTCTGAAAACTGAAAATCCTGAACTGCTTTTTCTGGACCTTTCCAGGAATCAATGCAATACTTTGAATTGGTGTTAGTTTGAAGAAACTTCCTCAAAAAAAATAATTCGCCAAATAGACCTCTCTGTGCTTCATCAGATAACCCTTGTTCTCCAAGCTTTTCGAACAAATTTTGCCAGTCACCAAGCCTTATTGTTAAGTTTTGAATCAGCTTTTCTTCAGATCCAAAATCCTTTACGTGGTTAATGAGGTCATGACACAGTGTTGAGAAAATGCTTTGGTGCGTAGGATTAACTAACAAAACCAAAAGGAATTTCTTTGTTTTATCATCTTCTTTTTGAAAAAACTCCAGTTTAATTTCCTTAATGGTATTCCATTTTAGAAAGTCAAAACTTTGCTTTGAATCAATTAAAAAACCTAGACATCTAAAACTTCCAGGTTTTTTTAGTCCAATGAAAATGTCCTGACTTATTTCTGCTGAATACCTTTTATAAATCAGACCCGAAATAAGTGACTGGTCATCCTCTAATTCTTTCCAGATATTTTCAATTTTCAGCTTCTCCATAATCTTCAATGTCTTCCTCAACCAAGTCGAACCGGTCAAGTAGTTGTTCATGTACTGCGTAAGAAACAGGAATATTGTGATTGCTTTTGGGAAAACTTATTGCGTAACCAACAAAAGGTATTGAATTATCAGAAATTGGATAATGGATTAAGCTTTTTTCTGAATCCAAAAAATAAAGTAAAAGCAAAGGATTTTTTGGATCCCTGATTTTTTCCCTGACAATCATTCCACTTGGGATATCGGTTTTTCGAGCAGATTCCTTTTTTTTTCGAAAGCCAGTTGAAAGCTCTTGAGCTAAATAATAATCTTCCTCAGAAAGATCAATAAATTCATCTCTTGGGCTTATAATATGAGACTTAATTAAAAAGTAAATTTCTTCATTTGACTTTTCTTTGTCTTCTGACCTAACCCAACATCCAATTTCTTCTTCCTCCTCTGCAAAAAGGACAGGAACTCTTTTTCCAGATGCTGGTTTGTTCATTAAGGCAACCCTCCAATGGGTTAACTCATTGTTTGGCAACTGAGAGTTGATGTATTGAATTAGTTTAGATGGTTCTGCTTTCTTTAAATTATCAACGGATTGTATTCCCTCAAAAAAACTAATTATTTGATTTGCAGGTATATCGTACCATAGGAAAGCATTGGTTTTTTGTTTATTAGAGGAAGGTAATGTGTTTATAAAATTTTGAGTATTTAGAAAGTTATTTTCAATAACTTCTTTTTCTTTTAAAAATTCATAAGACTCTACAAGCCTTCCAGCCCAAGAGATCTGGACCGTTACAACCGTCCGCATTTTATTTGTAGCTGAAATTTGCAGAACCCCGGGGTGTGTTCGCACTTTTAAAGCGTATTGCTCAGGAGTGGATCCAGCGGTATCTGACATATAGTCAAATTCTTCTCTTAATTCTTCAGATGCCTGGGTAATATGACAATACCACTCATTTAGTTCCCTGCTTGTAAACAATCTGCATAAATCCACATATCCAGGACGATAACCAAACCAGCGGCCCATTTGCATCAAGGTATCATACATTCTTGATGCCCGTAGAAAATAACTTACGGATAATCCCTCAAGGGTCAACCCCCTGGAAAGTTTATTACCGCCAACCGCAATAACAGAAAGTCCCAGTTTATGATTATAATACTCAAGAGCTTCTCCGGAACCCCCATGTATTGATCTTACCTCTATTCTTGATGCTGCATCATTTAGGTGAGCTAAAACGCTTGACCATGAATGTACCTCAATTTGTGAATCCAAGCCTTTTAGGGGAGAATTTAAAATTAAACTTGAAGTTGTTACATATGAGTTGTATTTATCATTGTCGGTTTCAAAGTCCAGCTTAAATAAATTGAATATCCCTGAGTCGTTTTGGTCAATTCCTCTACGGTAAAAATCAAATTGATCTTCTACGAGCCTGGTAATGTGGTCTTGCCACCTGATAAGTCTTGAGACATGCACAAGCATTGAGTTGTGAGCATTCAAGTGACCTCTAAGCCTTCTTATGGCGCAAGTAATGATAAAACAACGAATGGCTTTTTTTAAGGATTCGGGCAGGGATGTAGGAAGCGGATCATCTTTTTTGTGTCTATCCGGGAAAAATTCTTTATAATCGTCTATTCGATTCACAACAGGGAGAACGGCTTCAGGGTTTTCGTATTCTTCCTGGGGCTCAAAACCAAAGACTTTCTCAGGTCCAATATAATTTGAAGGTGCAGGAATATTTATAATAAAGTCCCTTGGGAAAAGGTCAAAGTCGTCAAGAGGAATGAAAATATTGGCAAAAGGAGTCGCTGTGTAGCCTACATAACCATTTCTTCCAAATAAACTTATGATTTTTGTAATAGAGTTATTTATTCTGCTTCTTTCTTCTGGGTCATTTGAAATATTAATAGAAGCGTTATCGGCTTCGTCATCGATCAGTAAAAGAGACTTGTTATTTATTATCTTTCCTTCTGAGCCGTGCTTTTCGGCTTGAGCAGCTAACCATTGGTAAATTCTTTTTAAAACACCGACATTTTTTTTTACAACGGCAATTATTGGCTCATTTGTGGCAAAGTTTAAACCCAGGGCATTGGCAGCTGCCTTGGTGAAATCACCCCTGTCTAAACTGGAGGTCAAAGAATGGGCCACTAAGGGTTGCCCTAGTCTTCCAACTCCAATGTGGATATTGTCTTGCCGGAATGCCCTCGCATGTTGCGTGTCAAAACCAAGAAATCCTTCATCAATTCTTAATTGAGTTTGGCTCCGAAGATTATTGTGAATTCCAGCGAGAACAATAATTAATTTAAATCCTGCGTCTGCGGCCTTACAAATTAATCCGGTATAGTTGGCTGTTTTTCCTGATTGCACCTGTCCAACAACCAAACCCTTTTTATCAATAATTACATTTTGTGTTGGGTCAAATAAGGAATCTAAAATTCGGTCGGTTAATCTGTCTAATTTATTTATAGTGTCTGGTGGAAAATTTTTTTCATCACTTAGGTATGTTTGATACCTTCCCCAAAAGCCATCCTTGAAATTAATCTGAGATCTTTTCTCTTTTAACCAGGGAAGTTTTCTTTCTTCTTTTTCGATTATTCTGAATTCGTCTTGCCGAATTTTGTATAGTTCCTCGATTTTTTTAATCAAGAGTTCTTTTTCAAGCTCTTTGTAGATAGGAATTTTTAATACTGCCTCAACAGCTTCTTTTACCTCTGAGCTCAATAAAGAACCAGATTGAGGCAATAAAGTTCGTATGGTTCTGATTGCATTTTCCATCATTGCTGTGAGCCTAATAGTTCAAGAAATTCCGGGTAGTAATTAAATGGTTCAATATTTTTAATAATGCTTTTTGCCTGAATCTCTGATTTTCCCTCTTTGACCAAATTGGCAAACATCGCTTCCATTGTTTCTTTTAACACGGTGTTGCTTTTCCCTTCAAAGGGGGTTCCATGAGGCTTTTCACTTTCACTTTCCTGAAGTGTAATTAAAGGAACAGGGACGGTTTCCTCTGCAAATTGCAGAAATCGTTCAATTTCTGGGGTAAGCTTTTCAGCCTTGTAAAAAAGTTCTTTCAATAAACTGTGTTCTCTATTTAAGCGGTAAAATCTTTTTCCGTGTCTTACCATCTCATTCCATAAAGGTTGGTAATCATCTTTTAGAATTCCTCTGGAAATAATCTTTCCCCTATGTCTGTAAACTTCAACAGCTTGTGCGCGAACATCTTTAGCTACTGAGGCAATAATATCCTTAAGCTTGTTTGGGGGTCTGACAACAGATTTCTTTATATCCGTTTGCCATTCAATATCCATACTACTGGCAAGGTCAATTTTTATTCTGCAGAGGTCATAATGAGATTCTTTCTTGAAAAAACCTAGCCAATCGCCGGCAACCAGAAGTCTTTTATTTCTGTAAACGTAAAATCCTTGATGGGCTGTCCAGCTATCCTCTGGCCCTTTGCCTTCATTATATTCTTCTGGGCTAAGGTTTGATCGGTGAGGTAAAACAAATCCTTTGATTCTGATTCTTCCATCTTCCAGAATGGTCTCAGGCCTAGGCTGAAGCCCTTTGGCTCCTATCATAAATGGATCCCAAGGTTTTAATTCCCTTCCATTAAATATTATTGAAATACCTTCTTCAAGGAACCGGTGAAAAACCATGCTAAGATGTTTTTTCACCTTATCCATTGCAGCAAGAAATTTGCCTTTAGCAATTTCGCTATCTTTAGAAGTACCTTTTGTAATTCTGTCTAAATCCCACCAGAGAATGGTTGTTCCATTCCCCTTTTCTTCGATCAGATTGCCAAAATGGATAGTTTCAGGACAGTATTTAATTAATCTCCAGCTTTTTACCTGATTAACGTAATCCAAGTCCCAACACCAATATGAAACCTCTGTTGTTTCTTTCTTTGAAAGAACTGCAAATTTTCTGCATTGAGAGAAGGAAGCTGTTTTTAGTCCCAGGCCGAATCTGCCCAAATCGGTAATTTCCCTTTGTTCCATTGGGTTTATGCTACCAGGCCTCATGGCCTGGACGATCTCATGATCATTCATTCCAACCCCATCATCCTGAATAGAAAGTATTGTTTCCGGACCTTCCCAATTGCACTCAATCCATATATGTTTAGCTTTGGCTGAAATAGAGTTGTCAATAATATCAGCAACCGCTGTTTCAAGAGAATAACCTATCGCCCTAAAGGTTTCAATCATTGAAGAAGCTTCAGGCTCTGCAGAGGTGGATTGAACTTTAGAATAATCAATTAGCATTTTTTATAGATTTGCTGAAAAAGGTTCAGGAAACACATTTATGGTGCCTTTATTAATTGATTCGAAAACACTATTAACAATACTTGCTATTTGATTAGCCAAATAAGGCGGAACCGCATTCCCAACCTGCACAAACTGAGAAGTTCTTGGCCCGCAGAAATAGTAGTTATCTGGAAAAGTTTGAATTCTGGCGGCCTCCCTAACAGTGAAGCTTCTGCACTGCGTGGGATCAGGATGGATGTAATAATGGCCATCTTTAGAAATATGGCTGGTTATTGTTTTTGATGGTTCGTTCTCCAGCTGGACACTAAATCTGTCCGCAAACTTTTTTTCACTTATTCCATCATTTACATTTTTATGCCGAGGTAAAAGGAGCTTGGGAAAATCAGCAAGTTTGGGAGATCGGCCTTTAATTTTGGCAAAGCTGGAAGAAAAAATATATCGAAAAAGGTCTGTTTGCATATGGCTCCTAGATTCGTGGTTGCAAACCCCTCCAATTTTTTCGTCATGATACCAGTCGTGCTCATATTTAGAACCAATTTCGGTACTTCTTATAAACATCCCTCCATTGTTTGTTTGGGGTGTTTTAAGATTCCGAATATTTTTAAACACTTCTATTTGGACATCCTGATCAACATCATTCAGATTACCGTTGGCAAGTAACTCAATAATTGCATTTCTCCAGTTTTCAGAAGTGTTTTTCATTTTTGACAACCCACTTCTAATCTCTGGTAAATCAGAAATAACTTGTGAAATTGAAACTGGCCCCCAAGGGTTTAAAGTTTCGGGCTCTGCCTCAATACCTTTTCGTATCCCAAGCAATATAACCCTGTGGCGAGCCTGTGGAATACCATATTTCTCTGCCTTAATAATAAAGTCAGAGTGGATTAATTCTCCTTTTTTAACAAGAGAGTATATTTTATACCCCGGGCATTTCAGTTTTGTCCCCTTTTGCTCAAATAGGGTATTATGGGCATTTACTGGATCGCTTAAATCCTGAAGGATCTTCTCAAAAACTGGGCTTTCTTCAGTTTTTGCAGACAACATCCCTTTTACGTTTTCCATTACAAAAACTGCAGGGTTATGCACTGCAAGGATTCTAAGGTATTGCTTGTAAAGCCCTACCCTTTCATCCGTTTCTTCATTAAGGACCACCTGTTTCCTCCGTGATCTCCCAACCAGGGAGTATGCCTGACATGGTGGCCCACCAATAAGAATAAAATTCTTACTGCCCTGCAAAGCCTCAGAAATCCTCTTGTCAACTACATCGTTGGGTACTGCATTTTTATGAATTCCCAGTCTGGCCTTCCATGCTTCTTTTTTGGCCTTTTTATATTCTTCAGGATGAAGCTTATATAATTCTTCTATAGGGATCTCCTGGCGTAAAAACCTGTAATAGTCCTCGGGTATCGGTTTTCCTAACGATGAAAATTGCCTGTAAAAACTTCTTAAGGTTAAGGTTTGATGAGCAAATTCATCCATTTCAATGGATAAAGCAATCTTAAAAACACTTCCTTTGGTTTCAGGATTTTGGTAAGCGCTAAACCCCTCTCCAAGTCCTCCAGGCCCAGCGAAAATGTCAATTATGGGTATTCTGTTGTCCATTTAGATAATCTAAAACTAGAGATGGCCTTTTTTCCTGGCCAATACTGGATAAATTCTTATTTAATTTTTTCTTCAAAAATGGGATCGTCAAAAAACTCTGATAAGCTCATTTTTAGTCCTTTTTCGACAATCTTTTGTAAACTGTTTACTGTTAGATTTCGTTTTCCGTTTTCTACATGATTCATATAAGTTCTGTCCAGATCTGCCTGCCAGGCCAGATGCTCCTGTTTAAGGCCTTTCTGAGCTCTGAGTGCTTTAATTCTTAATCCGATTTTTTGCTGTATCGTCATGTTCAAAAGTATGGAAGTGTGACCCATAGTACATTGGCCTATGAGTCACGTTGGGTTAAAAAAATCCTTGATTTTAGAGGGGTTTACCTTGAAAGTCGTTTTTTCAAGGCGTTAAGAGTAGCTTCTTTTTGGGGTCCTTTCAGTTCACATTCCCAAATTGTAATAACCTTCCACCCTGCTTCTGTTAGTATTCTTGATTTTTTCTCATCATTCGCCTTATTGGTGCGAATTTTCTCAGTCCACCGATCTGTATTGGTTTGGGGTATCACAAAGTATTTGCAGCCTTCGTGTCCGTGCCAGAAGCAGCCATTGATAAACAGGACGGTCCTGTATTTTGGGAAGACCAGGTCGGGTTTGCCGGGCAGTTTTTTGTCGTGCAGGCGGTAACGGA
>LSQX01141563.1_pt1 | contig 10395 bp, 10 predicted proteins | sample 654561 | NCBI WGS metagenome assembly LSQX01 (sample SAMN04489861, study PRJNA283612) | anaerobic digester metagenome | isolation source: 4 biogas reactors fed with cattle manure at either 37C or 55C with and... | place: Denmark: Kongens Lyngby | collected 2014
GAATACTGCTGTTCTATTTCTTCCTCTTAGATCATCGTAGCGCAAGCGACGATGATCTTTTTTTATGCCCTTTTTAAACCTACTCCTTTGAGGATGTTTCTGCCTACAGTTTCAAAATATGTAGAATTTGTTTTGATTAATTCTAATTTTTTCTAAATAATAAACACAGTGATAAAAAATACTTATAGGTAGTTCAGATGAATCTTGCAGCCTTCGAAGCTTTTGTAAAAGTCATGGAAACGGGCTCTATTTCTTTGGCCGCAGATCAACTGTTTATTACCCAGCCGGCAGTGACCAAACGCATTCACAGTTTGGAAGATTATTTTGGTGTAAAACTGTTTGAATCGGCAGGACGTGGCGTACAGGCTACACATGCGGCACATTCATTGTTACCTAAAGTTAAAAACTGGCTGAATGAGCTGGGCGATATTCATCACACCCTCAGCCATGAACAAGGGCAAGTTCAAGGCAAACTGAAAATTGGCACCAGTCACCATATTGGTTTGCACCATTTACCCAATCATTTACGAGAATACGTACAGGAATTTCCCAATGTCACACTCGATGTGCATTTTGTCGATTCTGAACAGGCACATGAGCAGGTTTTGGCGGGAGATTTAGAACTGGCTTTTCTGACCCTTCCACCTAAACTGGATGAGCGCTTGGCTTATGTCACCATTTGGAATGATCCTTTGGTCTTTGTCGTGGCACCATTTCATCCTCTAGCAGGTCAAAAAAACCTACAATTGTCCGACTTACTTAGCTACCCAAGTTTATTGCCCGCTGCGCAAACCTATACTAGTCAAATCACCTTAGCAGAGTTTGAAAAGCAAGGGGTAAAACCTAAAGTCACCATGAGCAACAATCCGTTAGAATCAATTCGGATGTTGGTGTCTATTGGTTTGGGGTGGTCTGTTTTACCCAAAACTTTGGTCAACCAAGACTTGCAACAGTTAGATATTGATTTAGAAATGAACCGTCAACTCGGTATGGTATGGCACCCTGGGCGGACACAATCACGTGCAGTTTTAGAATTGATTGAGATGATGAAGCATTAAGCATCACAAGCGAAGCTATTTAAGCGATGGAGGCTCAAAAGCTCTACTATCTATAAACTTACTTTTTAGACTCAATAAAATACCCTCAAGTGATTTATCACTTGAGGGCTATTTTTATCAGAATTTCAACATGCTGCGTGGTCTATTTCTTAACGATTGACCGAATCTTCATGTAAAGATTCATTCAATTGATCCACCACAATCGCCCATGAACCATCCGATTTTATTTTTTCAACAATAAACTGACGTTGTGCGTCTGTCCAAAAATCAGCATCGGCAATATTGGTTTCTGCGCTAAGTTGATGTGTCACAATAAATTGCTGAATCGCTTCTTCACTGGCATCTAAACCTAATTGTTCAAATAAATGTGTCATTCTTGGGCGTACACCGCTCATTTTTTCACTCCTGCTGTTTTTTAATTCTTGCCTTACCTTAGCACGCCTATTCTAAAAATGAATGACATAATCCAACATTGCAGCAAATAAAAACAAAACAGAAACAAGCGACTAGTCACACCTCATACAGCGAAAATTGCACAAGTCTAAGCTTTAAATTGACCAGTCCTGCACATCCCACCCTTGCTCTTCCGCCAAAGCCTGTAAACGTGCATCTGGGTTTACTGCAATGGCATGATCGGCATATTCCAGCAAGAAACGGTCGTTAATGGAATCTGAATATGCCCAAGACTCAGTCACATCGCGGCCTTCTAGCCATTGCTCCAAACGTACCAATTTGCCTTTTTGGTAACATGCGGTGTTAATTACCTTACCTGTATATTTTCCATCGACCACTTCCGCATTGGTGGCAATAATTTCAGTAATGCCAAATTCACGAAAAATAGGTGCCGTAATAAAGTCAGAAGTTGCGGTGATGCCTACCAATTCATGCCCTAAAGCCTGATGACGCTGAATTGCTTTAAAACCTTCAGGACGCATTTGCGGACGAATCACCTTTTGCATAAATAATTCATGTAATTCGGTCAGGTATTGATTGTCGTGCTGAGTTAAAAACTCAAATACAAATTCGTTATATGCAATTGGGTCGAGCTGCCCTGCTTTATAGTCTTCATAAAACTTGTCGTTCATGGCGCGATGACGGACTGGATCGACCAAACCTTCATTTACCAAAAACTCACCCCAAGAATGATCTGAATCAGTATTTAACAAGGTGTGATCGAGATCAAATAGCGCCAATTTCATGAAAATACTCGTAAAAACTGAAATTTAAGAAAAAAATTGTAAATCTATCTCCGCTAGTCGATAGAAATTCGTTAAGATCATAGCAATTTTAACATTATTTACACTTTGCGTTTTCGAGTTGGAGAAAAGAAATCATCATCCCCGAGTGCAAAGTCATAAATTAAACAATATTTAGGTAGCCAAATGATCGACTCAGAAGGTTTCCGACCCAATGTCGGGATCATTTTGGCAAACGAGTTTGGACAAGTTCTATGGGCAAAACGCATTGGTCACAATGCATGGCAATTTCCACAAGGAGGTATCCAATATGGAGAAACCCCTGAACAGGCACTTTATCGTGAGCTGAGAGAAGAAGTTGGCTTACTGCCCGAACACGTCCAAGTTATCGCGCAAACTAAAGGTTGGCTGCGTTATCGTTTGCCACATCGGTACATACGCACGGATTCAGACCCAGTATGTATTGGTCAAAAACAGAAGTGGTTTTTATTGCAACTGACGGCTTCAGCCCATCATATTCGGCTGAATTTGTCTGACCCACCTGAATTTGATCAATGGCAATGGGTCAGTTACTGGTATCCGCTCGGTCAGGTCGTCAATTTTAAACGTGACGTCTACCGTAAAGCGATGGTGGAATTGTGTAATCAATTACCGCTCAAAAAACCTTAAAAACCTGCAAAAAATGTAGGTTTTTAAACTTAATGTTATAGACGCAGTTGTGATAACTTAGGGTCATGGGCTGTGTAACAACTGACCTAAAAATAACCCATCTAAATATGGAGTAGCACGTATGTCAAACATGCAACTGGATACCCTTAGACGCATTGTGCAAGAAATCAATGCGTCCACCAGTTTGCATGAATCACTCGACATTATGGTCAATCAGGTCGCAGAAGCCATGCATGTGGATGTCTGCTCGATTTACCTGTTGGATGAACGTAATCAGCGCTACTTACTCATGGCTTCAAAGGGTTTAAACCCCGAATCTGTGGGACATGTGTCTTTACATACCAGCGAAGGTCTAGTCGGACTGGTTGGACAGCGTGAAGAAATCGTCAACCTAGACGATGCGCCTAAACATGAACGCTTCATGTACTTAGCCGAAACAGGCGAGGAAATTTATAACTCCTTCCTTGGTGTACCAGTCATGTACCGTCGTAAAGTGATGGGTGTTCTTGTGGTTCAAAACAAGGACAAACAAGACTTTTCTGAAGCGGCAGAGTCCTTTTTAGTAACGCTCTGCGCCCAGCTTTCAGGCGTGATTGCACATGCGCATGCCGTGGGTAATATTGATGTATTCCGCAAACCGAACAACCTGCCTGCCTACAAAACCTTTCAGGGGGTATCGGGTTCAGGTGGGATTGCTTTAGGCCGTGCGGTCATTCTGTACCCTCCTGCAGACTTGGCAGCTGTGCCAGATCGTGAAGCTGATGACATTAGCGAAGAACTGACTTTACTGGATAACGCACTCGATGCAGTACGTCTGGAAATTCAGGCGCTCGATGACAAAATGCAGGATGCCTTAATGGCAGAGGAACGCGCACTGTTTAGCGTGTTCCTGCGCATGTTGGATGAAAATGCCCTACCTGCCGAAATTAAAGAACTGATTCGTGAAGGGAACTGGGCACAAGGTGCAGTGCGTATTGTCATAGACAATCACATTGCCCTATTTTCGCAAATGGAAGATGACTATTTGCGTGAGCGTGTGTCTGATCTAAAAGATTTAGGCCGTCGTATTTTAGCCTCTTTGCAAGAAGCCGATGCCAGTCACCGTGAACTGACCGATGAAAGCATTTTAATTGGCGAAGAAATTTCCACTGCTGCTTTGGTGGAACTGCCTGTCGATAAAATTGCAGCGATTGTCACCACCGAAGGAGCGATGAATTCACACATGGTGATTGTGGCGCGTGCCCTTGGCATTCCAACTGTGGTGGGTGTGACTGAGCTGCCAATCAACAGTCTAGACGATGTGGAAATGATTGTAGATGCGCACCAAGGTCGGGTCTTCATCAACCCGCCACGACGTATGCGCACACGCTATAAAGAGATTCAAAAAGAAGAAGAGCAAATTGCCAAAGACCTGAAGCAATATGAAACCAAAGATGCCATTACCCCTGACGGCGTTGCGGTAAAATTGTACGTCAATACAGGCTTGATGATTGATGTTGTACGTGGCGTGCAACGTGGTGCTAAAGGGGTTGGTTTATACCGTTCTGAAATTCCGTTTATGTTGCGTGATCGCTTCCCAGGTGAAGAAGAACAACGTGCTATTTACCGCCAACAGCTTAGCCATTTTGCCAATAAACCTGTGGTGATGCGTACGCTGGATATTGGTGCTGACAAGGACTTGCCATACTTCTCGATTGAGGAAGAAAACTCAGCCTTGGGCTGGCGTGGAATTCGCTTTACGCTGGATCACCCTGAAATTTTTTCTTCGCAAATTCGCGCCATGCTCAAAGCTAGCATTGGTCTGAATAATCTACATATTTTACTGCCTATGATTACCAGTGTCAGCGAGGTGGAAGAAGCCTTATATTTGCTTGATCGCGACTGGCAAGCGGTACAGGAAGAAGAACAGGTTAAAATTAACAAGCCTAAAATTGGCATTATGGTGGAAGTCCCTAGTGTACTGCTGCAAATTGATGAATTTGCCCCATTGGTGGATTTTTTCTCGGTGGGGTCAAACGACTTAACCCAATATTTATTGGCAGTTGACCGTAACAATCCACGCGTGGCCAACGTCTATTCACACTTTCACCCTGCTGTGCTGCGTGCCTTAACCCGCTTGGTAAAAGAATGTCATAAATATGATAAGCCAGTGAGTGTCTGTGGTGAAATGGCGGGAGACCCGCTGTCTGCTGTACTTCTGATGGCTATGGGCTTTAATACCCTATCGATGAGTTCAAGTAATATTCTGCGGGTACGTAAAGCAATTTGTCATGTACCAATGAGTGATGCACAAAATCTGCTAGAACAAGCCTTAAAAATGAATAACCCACTTATGGTAAAAAGTTTGCTTGAATATTATTTTAAAACCCATGGCTTGGGCGATATGGTGAAACTGGCAACACGCATTGTAGCGCCATAAACACTTCTAAAGCTCAAGCAGCACACAATACATCCCAAAAACAACAAGGGCGATAATCATCGGAATATCGCCCTTGTTTGTGTTTGCTATAGCCTCGTTTGGCATTTTTCTTACGGTCTACAAAAACCTGACTTTTGTTGACCTCATGCATGTGCTTTGCCACAAAGTTATGCTGAATAAGCTCTGGCTGTTTTTTCTTTGCCATGATGCTGTTCCTTTCAGTTGATCATTGAAATGAGCAGTATGCCTGCTCTATATAAATGGAGGTGTTGGCGTAAAATTCAAGCCGATGATATCTGCAAAATACGGTTATTCTACCTCCAACCTTCCACGTAAGTTGGGCAGCCGATCATACGCTTTTTTGTACAATTTACAAGCGATTTACCCTAAATAGTGCTAAGATAAAAATAAGGGTGAAAAACTTATTAAAAGCAGTTTTACTGGATTTTTCTGACGGTTATTTTTGCAAGCTATTTTAAAGAATATTCAGCTGCTTTACCCATACAATTATAGCACGAAATTCTAAAAAATTTTATTACTTTGCAAAGACTTAGTAGTTATAAAATCCACTAGAAAAACGGCAATGATTGGCTAATATGAATATAGAAGATCAGTTAAACAAGACCATTAAAAACAGGAGTCAAATCTATGATTTATGAAGTATCTGGAGATATTTTACTGAGCGAAGCACGTGCAATTGCTCACGGTGTTGCCCCTAACGATAACTTTGCAACAGGTTTGGCTTTAAGTCTGCGCGAGCACTGGCCTGCATTGTATAAAGACTTCCGTAACTATTGCCATATTTACCACCCTAAAGCGGGTGAGCAGTGGACTTGGGTTAATGCTGAAGGTCAACGCATTGTGAACCTGATGACTCAGGAAGCCGCTTATGACAACGGTTCAAAACCAGGTAAAGCATCAACAGAATACGTAAACCGCACTTTGAAAAACTTAAAACAGTTGATTGAAGAAGAGAAAATTGAAAGCTTAGCGTTACCACGTCTTGCAACAGGTGTAGGCGGTTTAGATTGGGAAGATGTACGTCCACTGATCTACAAACATTTAGAAGATTTGGATATTCCGATCTACATTTACACACTTTATCAAAAAGGTGTAAAAGCTGAAGAGCCTGCGAAGTAAGTATCGCCAGATCAGCTTTGACTCGATCTATTGAGTGTGATGATTCAACACTTAACTGAAAGAGACGGTTCGATTCACCCGTTTGGTGTTTGCCAAGCGGGTGAATTTTTTTATGTGTTAACTATGAGTAGCACTGGATTTTATGCCGCAAATGCACGCTGTAAAATGGCTGCAACATCCACCTGTTCAGGTTTCAACATACCCACCACTTGCCCATGCGATTCACTATAACGTGACTGAATAAAACCCTGCGCAACAAAGTCTGGGGCATAACGCAGCAACAATACCGCTTGTGCCAAGACCACTAAACGGCTGACTAAAGAACGTGCCATAAATTGCAAATCATTGCTGTTTGTGCTCTTCAATAACTGCTGCAAACGATCTAATTCACTGCCCAAAATAGCATCGGTAATGGCAGTACCCGCCAAGTCTTGTAATAACACCTGAATTAGCTCAGGTTCTCGCTGCATGGCGCGTAGCACATCTAAGCACATCACATTCCCTGAACCTTCCCAAATGGTATTCACAGGCGCTTCTTTGAAAATACGTGCCATGATGCCGTTATCGACATAACCATTGCCACCAAAGACTTCCATCATCTCGCCTGTAAGCTCCACAGCTCGTTTGCATACCCAAAACTTCGCTGCAGGTGTCATTAAACGCTTCCATGCCAAAGACACAGCATCATCGCTTTCATAGCACTGTGCCAAATGAAAACTGAGTTGTACTGCCGCTTCGGTTTCCAGTGCTAAATCTGTCAAAACCGCCTGCATTAATGGCTGATTAGCCAGCGTCTGCCCAAAAGCCTGACGCTGTCGGGTATAGGCAAGGCACTGCACAAGGGCTTGGCGCAACATGGCACTACTGCCCACAGCACAAGTTAAACGGGTGTAATTCGCCATTTCAATAATCGTGGGAATACCACGCCCCGCTTCTCCAATCATAATGCCCCAAGCCTTCTGAAATTCGACTTCTGAACTGGAGTTGCTGCGGTTTCCGACTTTGTTTTTTAAGCGCTGTACCTGAACATGATTTTTGCTGCCATCTTCCAACCAGCGCGGTACAAAGAAACAAGCCAAACCATCTTGCTCTGTATTGGCCACCACCAAATGCGCATCACACATCGGGGCCGAGAAAAACCATTTATGCCCTGTCAGTAAATAAGCTTGGCCTCGTCCTGTTTCTGCGACTGGAACGGCAAGTGTTTGGTTGGCACGCACATCTGAACCACCCTGCTTTTCTGTCATCCCCATGCCCAGCCAAATAGATTTCTTTTGTGAAATAGGCACATCACGCGGATCATATTCATTGCTTAGCAGCTTTTCGCCAATTTTGGCCCACAATTCAGGTTCACGCTGAATCAGCGGAATACTGCCCAAAGTCATAGAATTCGGGCATAAATTGCCACATTCGACTTGTCCAGCTAGATAAAACCGACTGGCCCAGTCCACCCATTTCGCTGTAGATTGAGGCTGTTTAAATGGATGTGCATGGGTGTCAAATTCACGATTCAGCGCCATCCAATGATGCCATGCGGGATGGAACTCAACCACATCCTGACGACGTCCACGAGCATCAAAGGCATGTAAAATAGGGGTATGCCGATTGGCTAAATCTGCATAGTGATAATATTCTGCCGAAGCCGCAATTTGCCCCATTTCATTGAGCTGTGTCTGATCCGTACTACCATAACGAGATAAAATTTCTTGTAAAACAATATCACTTTCAAATAAGTTATAGTCTTGTAGTTCGTCAAACTGATTTTGAATTTGATGGGTCGCCCATGTTTGCATTGTGTTAGATCCCTGATGATTTTTTCCTGATGATGCTTTTCAGTATAGAAAATAATAAGCAGCAAGGTGTTCGGCTTTATTTATGAAAAATTCTGAGATACAAGTGCGTCGTAAACCGCGCCAATCAAGGGCTAAACTGACCCAAGAAGCTTTACAGGAAAGTTTTGTTCGGCTTTTACATGAACGCCCTGCAGATCACATTACCATTCGTGAAATTACAGACTTGGCAGGCGTGGGTTTAGGCACCTTTTATGAATATTTTTCTAAAAAAGAAGATTTAATTGCACTCACCATTCACCTACACGTGAAAACCAATGCAGAACGCCTACAAAGTTATGCACATCGGCAACTGGAGTTATCCACAAATCTGGCTTTTGAGGATTATTTACAGCAAGTTGTTGGCTTTCAACTCGAACAAATTCAAGCTCAGCAATTTTTATGGGCGCATAGTTTTTTATTAGAGCGACAGATTTCTAGTATTGAAATTTATAGAAAAAGTTATGCCATGATGGTGAACATGTGGCTGAATATTCTTGGCCCATTTATTGCCAATGCAAGTCAATGCCACGCCCTTGCTTTAAATATGCAGCGTATTTGCTATGGTTTTATCGCACAAAGTTTATTAATTGAGCCTAATTTTCAGGATTGGCCGCAATTACGTAGCGATATATTGCAAGCCATGCAGCCTTTTTATAACAACCTGAAAAGCCTTTAATAGCTTCCGATTTACGTCAGCCAAGCACTCAGTTTTAGCATCGTTAATGCCAATCATCAGCAACAAATTTATCTATTTGTAAAATCAATAAAATCGTTTTACATTAAAATGGCAAGATTTAGATGCTTTCAGCTATGCATGACATTTCAGCATGATATTGTGGTATTGTAGTTGATTTTTAAACGAACAAAACGGTTCATGGCAGCTTGCTTTATGAAGATAAGTTTCTAATGCAGCCCCCTACATGATGATCACAATAATGGAGAACAATGATGAGCCAAGATATTAAAAAATGTCCTGTGACGCATTTAACCACTGACGCGGGCGCACCCGTTGTTGATAACCAAAACAGTATGACCGCAGGTGCTCGTGGTCCATTGCTTGCGCAAGATTTATGGCTCAATGAAAAGCTAGCTAACTTTGTTCGCGAAGTGATTCCTGAGCGTCGTATGCATGCCAAAGGTTCAGGTGCTTTTGGTACATTTACAGTGACCCATGACATTAGCCAATATACTCGCGCTAAAATCTTCTCTGAAGTGGGCAAAAAAACTGAAATGTTTGCTCGTTTCTCTACCGTTGCAGGTGAACGTGGTGCTGCCGATGCAGAACGTGATATTCGTGGTTTTGCACTCAAATTCTATACCGAAGAAGGTAACTGGGATTTAGTCGGTAATAACACGCCAACCTTTTTCATCCGTGATGTCCATAACTTCTCCGATTTAAACCGGGCCGTAAAACGCGATCCACGGACTGGACGCCGCAGCGCTCAAAATAACTGGGATTTCTGGACATTATTACCTGAATGTTTCCATCAAATTACCGTCGTCATGAGCGATCGAGGAATTCCCGCCTCCTTCCGCAACATGCATTTCTTTGGTGAGCACACCTTCTCATTTTATAATGAGAAAAATGAACGTGTTTGGTGTAAGTTCCACTTCAAAACACAACAAGGCATTAAAAACCTAACGAATGAAGAAGCCGCTCATATCAACGGTCTAGATCGCGAATACCATGGCAAAGACCTCTTCGAAGCAATCGAAAAAGGCGATTTCCCAAAATGGACAATGTATGTCCAAATCATGAGTGAAGAACAAGCGAAAAATCATTATGAAAATCCGTTTGATATCACGAAGATTTGGCGGCATAAAGAATTCCCCTTAATCGAAGTTGGTGTCCTTGAATTAAACCGCAATCCAGAAAACTACTTTGCTGAAGTCGAACAAGCTGCATTCACACCAGCCCACGTCGTTCCCGGCATCGGCTTTAGTCCCGATCGCTTTTTGCAGGGTCGGTTATTCTCTTATGGGGATGCCCAACGTTACCGGCTTGGTGTCAACCATAACTTAATTCCTGTCAATCGGCCCAAAGTCGAAGTCAATGACTACCATCGCGATGGGGCGATGCG
>LSQX01184795.1_pt1 | contig 10394 bp, 9 predicted proteins | sample 654561 | NCBI WGS metagenome assembly LSQX01 (sample SAMN04489861, study PRJNA283612) | anaerobic digester metagenome | isolation source: 4 biogas reactors fed with cattle manure at either 37C or 55C with and... | place: Denmark: Kongens Lyngby | collected 2014
TCAAGCACGGGCAGGCTCAAAGTCGCGCCTCACTTGCACTAAATGATAAAAAAGTAATTACGACACAGCCTCCTGGGGAAGGCAGGGTGGAAGCGAGTGGGGGAGGGATCTTTAACCTTGACCTTTGTGTAACACCTTTTTGGTACAATTCAGTCTGGCCAACTATATCTGAAAAAACTGGAGGGGAAATGTCATGCGACATTTCCCCTCCATCGTTTAATAGCTTGCAAAGGAACCGTTTAAATCGGCAGCACGGGCTGCTGTTTATCCGTGGCGTTTATTTAAACCCCATGCCGTAATAGACCTCAAGGGCTTCGGCACTCGCACCCTGGCCGGCGTACGGACCTATATGGTAGAGAGCTTCCTTCACCTCTGTTTGTGTGGCACCACTGTTTAAGGCGCCCTGGATATGCATTCTCAGTTCGTTTTTGAGTTTCATCGCGCCGGAGCCGGCCACGAAGCAGAGCTCTCGGGTCTTATCGTCAATGGAGTCTCGCGTGAGCAATTTACCGTAGATATTCGCCACGGTGAATTTTTCCAGATCAGGATCAACCCCTTCGATGGCCTTGAGATAGGGTTCCCACAAGTTCTTCCCGTAAAGTTTAGACCCTTTCTCGTAACCGATTTTGTACCAGTTTGCCGTGTGGTAATCCGGGCGGAGTTTCTTGCCCGGGGGCCACGGCACCTTGTTCTTCGCACACCACTCAGACAGGTAGCGGAAGGCATCGATCGCTGCCGGCCATCCGGCCGGGATCGCCGAGAGAATCATTATCTCCCGCAATTCTTCCATCTTCCAGGCGACCCGAAGCCCGGCCATGATATGGAGATTAAGCTCCTCCGGCTTGCCGAGGCACGTGAGTACGGTTATCGTGCACAACTCCCTCGTTTTCAGATCGAGCTGGTTGCGTCCATAAAGCCCGTTGAACACGCCTTCGGTGGTGATATCGGAAAACTCTTCATCGGTCTTGTTGAGAAGGGCGGAGATCTTGGGCAGCGCATCGCCCCACATTCGAGCTGCTGCTTTCGGTGTCTCCTCCGATGCCGCGACTGCCCAGCTCACTGGAATAACGACAAAAGTAACCATAAGGACGGCAGCAATGATCATTTGGATCTCCTTTTTCATCTAAATACCTCCTCTATGCTGTTTTGGGTTATCGAAATCGTTGTAGATTTTCCACAACTTCACTTGGTAACGCGGTGATATAAAATTTTTACTTAAAAGCTGAAGTGTGGCTCCACCTGTGACAATCATCGCGGCCCCCTGATTTCAATTAAAGAAAAGAGCCACATGTATGAAACTAGACACAAAAAATCTTAAAAAAGCAAGGAAAGGATTGGAGTAAATTTATGAACCGCGTGAAATAATGAATTCATTGCCACGTAATATTTTTTATCCTGAGGAGGGCCTTTTACTGGGTGGCTTTGCCTTTGTAATTGACGGTTATAAATCACGTCCGCATTGCTTCTGTCGACACCCTTTCAAAGGGTGCAAATAACAGTCTAACCTGTAAAGAAACCTTACAATCAGCGAAAATTTGTTTTCCTCAATAAATTTAAAGCGATGAGTTGATCGACAGCAGCAACGGCCTCAATATGGAGTCAGAAAAACTTACATTGCATGTAAGACGCATCTTCCTGCCCATCCGGTAATCATCATAATAACAATGCGTTACATTCGTGCAAAGATGAGGAACAAAATTTGCTTTATATCTTTAAGTTAGGTTAAAGCAGCGGGCCGGATGTTGACTCTGTTTGCCACGTCGAGCTTCGCTAACCTCCCATCTTCTACGGCATCCGTTAACATTCTGAATCGATTTCTGTTGTGGCAACTTGCTCGCACAGGCGTTTAAGTAAAACAACTCATTAATAATCAAAGAGTCGTTCCTGCGAAAGGAGGCCGGGCATGAGGGAAAAAATGTTTCTTGAATCAGTCCATGTACATGCGCTAAAAATGATCGTTTTTTTGATTGCTGCCGCACTGATGGTTTCAGGATGTTCCAGCAGCTCTGACTCACCGGGGATATTCGTGCCGCCTGAAAGGCAATCCACCGTTGAAACGAGTCGCGATGATAAAGGCGTTTGGTTTGTCACTGGTGCGCAGGAAGACAAGTTGTACGATGTGTTTGAGGCAGTGGGCTATGCCGTGGCCACCGACCGTCTCTGGCAGGCAGAAACGTTCAGGCGGACGGGCCGTGGAAAATTGGCTGAAATATTTGGCTCTTCACAACTTCCCCAAGACATACTGGTGCGTACGATAGGATATTCGGACCAGGAACTGGAAAGCGGATTTGCTTCGCTGGATCAGGGATCTCGGGATGTGATTAACGGTTATGTGACAGGTTTCAATAGAAGAATCGCCGAAATTCGTAATGATACCAACTTGTTGCCTTACGAATTTATCGCGTTAGGTATGACCGCCGAAGATATCGAGAACTGGACATATAAGGACGTCCTGGCTTGGGCGGTTATGATGTTAAGAAATTTTGATCCCGAAGCGCTGGAAACAGGCCAAATTGAAAATGGTGCACTGTATCAAAGTCTGTTGAGTGCATACGGCACAGTCGAGGGAACGCGCATGTTTGAGGATTTGCGCTGGCTCAACGATCCGGATGCTCTAACCTATATTCATAAACCGATAAGTGTTTCGGCAGCCGTAGTATCCGCAGCACCGGCTGTGAAAAAAAAGACCGCCTTGATGGAGAACCCTGCGTCTTTCCCGGATTTGCGCAAGACGGCCGAAGACATAGTAAATACAAATACGGAAATAAAAAACAATCTGAAAAAAATCAATGCCCACGTGCAGATGGGCAGCTATGCCTGGGCGGTCAGCGGGAGCAAAACATCCACAGGCAATCCCATGATCTATTCCGGCCCGCAGATGGGGTTTTCAGTCCCCTCCATCATCGGTGAGGGCTCCATCCGGGCCGGAGGGCTCAATGTCTCAGGAATGCACGTTGCGGGCGTTCCCGGCATCGTGATCGGCCGCACGCCGCATCATGCCTGGTCCATGCAGGTGGGGCATGCCCATACTGTTGACTATTATTTAGAATCTGCCGGTGACGTGATGCTTCACAGAGAGGAAAGCATCAAAGTGAAGGGTGATCCTGCCGGTCATACTTTCAATGTTTACAGGTCTTCCCGCGGGCCGATTATCAACCAGAGCCCATTAATCTCCTGGAAATATTCTCACTGGGGATACGAATTCGAGGTTGTCCGGGCCTTTCTTGCTATCGCCCGAGCGACCAGTATGGATGAGTTTGGGGCCGGTATCGAATTGATGCCTCTATCACAGCACTTTACCTATATTGACAGAGACGGAAACATCGCCTACTGGATGTCGGGCCGCGATCCGGTTCGTCCCTATGGCGAATGGCGGTTGCCGCAGGGTGCCACCGGCACGTCGCTGGAATGGGACTCGGCAAATCTGATTCCTCGTTCAACGCACCGCAATGCCAGTAAGGGTTTTTACGGCGGATGGAACAACAAGACAAGACCAGACTATGGTAATTCGTGGAACAACCTTGGATACTCCTTTGGTGTATTCCACAGAGCCCATGTGGTTGATGACTATCTATCCCAGAACAACAATTTGACCTTCGATGACGTCAGAGAACTCGCCCTCAACATTGCCACGACGGATTCCTTGGGGGCAGGTGGAAATCCATGGAAATTTGTTTCCGGATATTTCACCGCAGCCGTGAATAATGCCCCTGATGCTCCGGTGGCGGTCAGGACAGAGGCCCTTGCCTTGATGGACGCCTGGGACGGGCACTTCGTAGATGGCGGGCCTTCATTTTGGGCCACGGGGGATAAACGCGCTGATGCTTGGGTACTCATGGACAACTGGATCACGGAGGTTTTGAGTCTGACATTCGAGGAACTCGATGCCATGCCGGGGTCAGCGAAAAACGACCGGGTGCTCTTCAATGTGTTTCTGCACGGTATCAGACCCGGCGGGATCGGCAATTACTATAACTGGTTTCAGAATCTTTCAAATCCAACCGCTCCCCAGACGGCCGATGAGATTATTGTAAAGGCGCTGGACAATGTCCTGACAATACTGGGAGCAAGGCCATGGAACGTCGATCGCAGTGTCATCAATTATAACCATACCTTAATAGGACAGGTCCATCAGATGCCCTTTTCGTCACGCTCCACCTATGCGCATGTCGTCGAATACGGTGCTGCCGGACCCGTAAAGATCAACAGCATGTTTCCCCTTGGAGAATCAGGTACCCTTTGGGGGCCGGGAGACTTTGACGCCCATTTCTTCAGCATGGCCCCCATATATGACCTGTTTATTCACAGGGATTTCCCGCTGTTTACGCCATAGTCGCACCGTCCGGCAATAGATGTACGGCGCCTCGTCACTTCAGGCGGGGCGCCGTACGCACGTAAATCAACATAGACAAGCAACATGCAAAAAGAAGGGAATCATGAAACGTTTCTTGATCGCGGTTTTTTTGTTATTTTATGGGCGGCACCACTTCATGCGGCGTATAGATATGGGGCAGGTCTTGAATTATAAGATATCTTACGATGCCAGGCTGAAAGAAGTCACTCTTTTACTGGCAAGAACCCTTTTTCGTCCAAAGATTTCATAATCCCACGTAGCAGATAATTATTATCAAAACGAATTACATATTTTCTGGAACCGTCTTTTTCCGGTTGCAGCATTTTTCTGTTTTTCAACCTGGCAATCTGACGGGAAATTTCTGCCGCCGCCTTTCCGGGGAAAATATCGCTGATATCAGAAGCCTGAATGCGTCCCAGCTCCGCCGCTTTCTTTAAAATTTTGGCCTCGATATCTGTGATAACTTCTCTTTCATGAGCAAAGATAATTGCCGGTGCGATAATTTCTTTCTTCAAGTATTTATATTCCGTCAGCCGATCAATTTTCTCTATTTCCTGCTTCAACCCGGATAAGACGTATTCACACCAGGATACAATCCCATTTGCATCACCGGAATCGGCAGCTGCCAGTTGTTCATAATATTCATTTCGGTCATTGCAAAACACTGCTGTAGGGTTCAATATTCGGTCTGTATCAACATGAAACCCTTGCTTTACCAGCAGCGCGTAAGTAAAAAGGCGCACGGTTCTGCCATTGCCATTATTGAAAGGATGAATCCAGACAAACCGGTGATGCGCGATGGCTGTTTTAATTAAATCATATTTCGGCAAATCGGGTTGATTGATGAATTTGATCAGTTCATCCATATAGTCGTTGACCTGTAAATGTTCAGGTGGTTTATGATTTGAACCTGCAATACTGACATTCTGTTTGCGGTAAATTCCCGGCGACGTATCGCCTTCACCTTTTGGCGGCGGTGTTAAATCTTTGACCGTCAGGCGGTGCAATTCACTGATAAAGGCTTGATTCAAAGACAATGTCCGCACATTCTCATCGATGAAATTCATTGCCTCTTCCATATTGATAATTTCGCGCATTTTTTCATCGGCGGAAGATGCGCCTTCCAGACGGTTTTCTATTATCTCGGCCAGAGTAGTACGGTTTCCCTCAATACGTGCCGAACAGAGGCTCTCCAGCATGTGGAAAAGATCTTTTAATTGGAAAAATACCAATGGGTGTGTTGTGCCGCTAAGTTGCTTCTTCCTCAAATAATCCAGCTCAATAACCAGATCGGTTAGCCGGGAGTCAAAAGGAGGATTAACCAGTTTAAGATCGAAATGTTTAAATGTTGCCGCCATTATTTAACATCCTGTAAAAATAAGATTTTACATAGCGTAAAATAACAATCAACATGTTAATAAGATAAGGTATTGTAAATTATAATATTATTATTTGCAAGCAATATTTGACAATTAACAATATTCAAGTTTTTAGTTTACATGCAAATTGAAAACAAACTCACATTTTTACCCGCACTTCGCCGGACATCAGTTTGGTCGATAGCGTGTCGCGCATATTGAGGTGATATACAATTTTTAGTTGAAAGTTGAAGTGTGGCTCCGTCCGTGGTAATGACCATGGTCCCTGATGCCGATCAAAAAAAGAAGTCACTTTATGAATCGCGTGAAACAATAAATTCATTGCCAGTGAGCATTTTTTATTTTGACGAGGAACTTTTATGGGTGGCTCTGCCTTTGTTTCTGGACAGTAAATGTCTGCCGGCTTTCGTTTTTTGAGGCTGGAACTATTGTTCATTATCTGTTACTTTTGTTTCCACGCTTAAATTAGATCGGATTTCTTTGAAATTAACCGTAAAAAAACAGATCAAATCATCTAAATCCGATCGATGTTTGAGATTTCAATACTCATACTGACCACAAGACAAGGAGGTGTGTCATGAGAAGAAAGGCTTTTTTTATAATCTTTTCCCTGGCTTTTATTCTGGCTTCATCTTTTGCAGCCAATGCCGCCGAACTTCCCCCGGCAAACAGCAAGCCCCTTTCCGCTATTATTAAAATCATTGAAGACAAAAACACGGGAACCATCGCAGAAGCCGAGTTTGATGATGGCTATTGGGAGGTAGAGATAAACAAAAATAACGTCTGCCAGGAACTCTTTATCGATCCCCAGACAGGAAATGAAATTCGTCGGAAAGACATCCATTGTGATGACGATCTGCCCCCTGCCGGGTCCTTACCCCTTTCAACCATAGTTCGATCCGTTGAAGCCCAGAAAAAGGGCATCATCGTAGAGGTGGAATTCGATGACGGGTTATGGAAATTCAGCCTCATCCAAAATAGTCGGAAAACAAAGATCTATGTCACCCCCCAGGGCAATGTGAAAAATACCGCTACAAGTAACCTTTAGCCGGGGGGTAATGTTTTGCCGGATTCGGTTTCCAGTGCGATAGAGAGCGACATCATCAAATCCTTCATCGCAAATGAGTAAAAAATATTTTAAAATTTGAAAACGCATATGCCAAGAACCGATGTTCATGATGAAAAAACCAGAAGCTATAATATGTCGCGGATCAGGGGCAAAGACACAAAACCTGAGATTCTTGTAAGAAAATTTCTTTTTTCGAATGGTTTCAGGTACAAACTTTACGATAAAGTTTTACCCGGGAAACCTGATCTTGTATTTCCGAAATATAAGACGGTTGTTTTCATTCACGGCTGCTTCTGGCACGGACATGCGGGCTGCAGGTATTTCGTTATCCCAAAGACACGCACGGGATGGTGGATAGCAAAAATTGAACGAAATAAGCAGCTCGATGATGAAAATAATGCAAAGTTAAAAAGGATGGGTTGGAAGATTATAACAATATTTGAATGCGGATTAAGGCCAAAATTCAGAAACAGTACATTGCAGCTTCTGGCGGAGAGACTTGTAAAATGAGATACATTGATTTGTTTGCAGGTGCTGGTGGTTTTTCGGAGGGTTTTAAAAGGGCTGGGTTTGAGCCCATCGCTCATGTTGAAGCCGATTTGGCAGCTTGTTTCACGCTTAAAACAAGACTTGCTTATCATTATCTTATGGAAAACGACAACACAGACATTTACACACAGTATCTCAGCGGAACCGTTAACAGAGAACAACTATATTCACACATACCTTCTCACATTCTTCAGCAAGTAATAAATCTTCCAATATCGGACCAAAATAATCCAAAAATATTTCAGCTGATAGATGAGCTGAAAGGAAGTAACAAAGTTGACATTATTGTTGGCGGCCCCCCGTGCCAAGCATATTCCCTAGTTGGAAGAGCGCGCGATAAAAACGGAATGAAGGATGATCATCGCAATTACCTTTATATCCAGTATGGCAGATTTCTGAAAAAATATTCACCTAAGGTGTTTGTTTTTGAAAATGTAATCGGATTATTGTCAGCCGAAGAAGGAAAATATTTCAGAAACATTCAGCGTTACTTCAGACGTTTAGGCTATACCGTTAAACCAGTGATTGTAAATGCAAAAGAATTTGGCGTACTCCAGAACAGGCGGAGAGTGATCATAATAGGATATCAGAAGGATATTCAAGTGCCTGTTAATGAGTTTGTGCATGGTAGCAGTTGTAATTATACAGTTAAATCGATATTCCAAGATCTGCCGGCAATAAATGCCGGTGGTGGTAAAGATAAATTTTTAAACTATACTACAGATATTAATGATTATTTACGTTCTGCAAAAATCAGAAATGGCATAGGTATCCTGACACAGCACGTATCCAGACCCCACACAGAACAGGACAAAGAAATATACAAAATTGCTATCGATAAATGGGAAAAATACCGGGAGCGTCTTGACTACAATGATCTTCCGGAAAGACTTCAAAGTCACAAAAACAGAAAATCATTTCTGGACCGGTTCAAAATTGTTGCTGATGATCTGCATTGGTCGCAGACTGTAGTCGCGCATATTGCAAAGGACGGTCACTACTACATTCATCCTGACATTAAACAAAACCGTTCTTTATCAATCAGGGAGGCGGCAAGATTACAGTCTTTCCCTGATGATTTCTACTTCGAAGGAGTAAAAGAAGGGCGCAACAGAACCAGCGCATTCAGACAAATCGGCAATGCAGTGCCACCACTGATGGTAGAAAAAATTGCAGATATAATATCCAAGATATTGCATCAATAAGAATTAATTGAGGTACATGTTTTTCTGAATCAAGATTTGATTTTTAGGAATAATAGATCATGACAGAGACAAAGGCTATCCCAAATGTATCTTTGAAAACTGAAACTATTCATCCCTACGAATGTATTTTTGTAAATGATGAAGTGTTGTTTTCTGAAGACAATGGGGAATGGCGCGAAACGCCTCAATGGGTCAATTATTTACTCAGTTTTGGATATCAACTCGAAAGTAAGCCTTCAACACGAAGAATTGTTTTAATTTCATTGCCATGTGATTCTGCTGCTGCTGGTTTAATTGCTCTTGGCGCGATGCGCAAACGTCTGGAAATAGCCGGTGCCGACGATTCTGCTACGCATTTTCAAAGAATAGTGAACTTAGCGAGAACGCGTGATACTAGGGTAGCTTTAATAAAACATACGGAAAGAAGACGTAAATACAGAGGACCATATTTTGTTGATGGAATACGATCAGAGGGCAAGATATGGGTAAAGTTGGCCACAGGGTTCTTAGGAACTAGAGGAATGATTACATCTGAAAATGCTAATGAATGGAAATTTGATGGTGCCCCGCCGGTGCAGGCTATTCTTGGTGAAAAAGTTCCATATGAAAATTTTTATTCTGCAATGATGGCCAATAGTGGGGCCGTGAATATTTCTAATCTTTGTCATTCCGATTCAGGAATATGTTTTGCCGGACGCATAACGGGAGAAAAACGTACCCACGTTTTCTTAGCAGGAATCAGATTTAAATTAAATGATTCTATTGCCGATCTGAGTCAATTATTGACTATTCAGTCTTGGTTACCAGGAAAAATTTCCAGAGTTATCTTTTTCAATACAAGAGTAAATAAGTTTGATCGCTATTCAGGATGTCCAGGGCTTGTTATTGCAGATGGAGATTCGGCTTTCTTGAGAGTACTTGATCAAAACGGGTTTCTTAATGCCAGTGTTGTCGGAGTATTAGATCGAACCATTGATAGGGAAAAACTGGAATCGATTGGCAACAAACTGGCAGGTCTGAACCAATGGTATGTGCAAGATACGGAACTTCAAGATTCCATGAAGTCAACGATAAAAGGCATATCTGTTTTAATTTTAAAAAGGGCTTAGAAATTGACTATCTGTGCAACAAAAATTTTTGACTTCCTTGAAAAGAATCAAATTTTGATCGAGAAACATGAAGTATTTCTAGTTGATTTTAGCAGGCTAAGACATAATTTGCGATCTATCATTGAAAGAGTGAGTCAATCAGATAATATAGAAGCATATGAAATATGCACTCAATTTCGTGTTCTTTTGTCTGAATGGCTTACAGCCCCAGTCATTTTTGATGAATATTTTTTTGAAAATTTAAGATTTTTTAGTGATCCTTCAACGGTAGCTTCGAAATGGGGCAATGATGTTCGCGTATATTTTGAGGCTGCATTAAATTCAGCAGAAAAACTTATCAATCAAACAAATCCAGTCCGAAGCATACTTCTTGAGACAATTCGCGAATTGCGGATTCAAAATAAATCATTTAAAATTTACTGTCACCGATTAGCCAAACCTCATTTTGATTCTATTATAGACCCTGAAACAGGCACAAAAATAGAAAATGACAAATTCATTCACACAGCCAAGGATTATAGGGATTTGGAGCCTGTAGATGTTCTTATTAAGGTCGGACCATTAAGAGCAAAAGGTTGGGGTTCGGTACCCGATGCCATTATAACTTCTCCACGCTTTAGGAAACTTGTACAGGTCGTGTGGCGTGGATGTTTTGATGAAAACGATTTTGGATACAATCCTGTTGTGTCAGCAGATATGGCAAGTATTAACAGTCTCAAAATAGAATTC
>LSQX01142794.1_pt1 | contig 10393 bp, 9 predicted proteins | sample 654561 | NCBI WGS metagenome assembly LSQX01 (sample SAMN04489861, study PRJNA283612) | anaerobic digester metagenome | isolation source: 4 biogas reactors fed with cattle manure at either 37C or 55C with and... | place: Denmark: Kongens Lyngby | collected 2014
ATGGAAAAAACAAAAGCAACAAGCAAAAAAAGTAAGTAAGGTTACCCCAATACGCTGAGTTCATCTAACCGAGGGATTTTACACACACTTATGGACTTGATCTCGGCATACACATGCACTTCCTAATAATTGAATGCCTGTTTATATTACCCATAAGGACTCATTTCTAATAAATGAAATATTGTGAATAAGTGAGATTTTAAGAGAAAAATGAAGATCATAGAGGGAGGATTTTAATGAACCGGAGAAGATTTATCACCCTGCTGCTGGTTGTCGTCGCAATTGCCGTGGCTTTTGCGTTACCGGCTTTTGCGGAGGACGCAGGAGGCGAAGTGCATCAGAGCAATGTCTACGCCACCTTCTGGTCGCTTGTTCCGCCCCTGGTAGCCATTGTCCTGGCGCTGCTCACCAAGGAGGTGTACAGCTCATTCTTTGTCGGTATTGTTTTTGGTGCTTTGCTTTATGCAAATTTTGATCTACTTACCGCCTACACCACCATGTTTACGGAAGGTTTTATCGCTTCCCTCGCTGACAGTTGGAACGTGGGCATCCTGATTTTCTTGGTTGTATTAGGAACAATTGTCTGTCTGATGAACAGGGCCGGCGGTTCGGCTGCTTATGGGGAGTGGGCAAGACAAAGAATCCGCACCAGAAAAGGGGCAATGCTGGCTACGTTCGGCCTTGGGATCCTGATCTTTGTTGACGACTATTTCAACTGTTTGACGGTGGGTAACGTGATGCGGCCGATCACCGACAAGCACCGGATCTCCCGGGCGAAATTGGCCTATCTTGTTGACTCCACCGCGGCGCCGATCTGCATGATTGCGCCCATCTCCTCCTGGGCCGCGGCGGTGACCGGAGTGATTGAGGGATATAATGGGTTCGAGCTTTTTGTGCGGGCTATTCCGTACAATCTTTATTCCCTCCTTACCCTGGGTATGATCGTCTTCATCACTTTACTTGGTATCGAATACGGGCCAATGCGGAAACACGAAGAGAATGCGATTGTACACGGGGACCTTTATACCACACCCGACCGTCCCTTTGAAGGTCAGGATGGCGATGTTCCGGTCGGAAAAGGAAAGGTTATTGACTTGGTGATCCCGGTCCTTGTTCTAATCGTCCTCTGTATCTTGGGGATGCTCTATACCGGCGGGATCCTCGAAGGGGCGAACATCATCGACGCCTTTGCCAATTGCGATGCTTCGCTCGGATTGGCTTTAGGTTCTACCCTTGCCCTCATTCTGACGGTGGTCTACCTTGTTCTGCGGAAAGTCCTTACTTTCTATGAATGCATGGAGTGCATCCCCGATGGCTTTAAAGCGATGGTCCCGGCGATCCTGATTTTGACTTTTGCCTGGACCTTAAGCGGTGTTACAAACCTTCTGGGGGCGAGAGAATATGTCAGCGGGGTCTTTGCAGGTAGTGCGGCTGGGCTTAAAATTCTCCTGCCCGCGATCGTCTTTGCCGTTGCTGTCGGGATGTCTTTCTCGACAGGGACCTCCTGGGGGACTTTTGGCATCCTGCTGCCGATTGTGGTCGCGATCGGTTTGGAGCCCGAACTGTTGATCATTTCGATCTCCGCTTGCCTGGCGGGTGCGGTCTGTGGCGACCATTGCTCGCCGATCTCCGACACCACCATCATGTCTTCGACTGGAGCTATGAGTAACCACATAAACCATGTGACGACCCAATTGCCTTACGCTTTAACAGTGGCTGCCGTCTCCTTTGTCGGTTATATCTTTGCCGGTTTAGTCCAGTCGGCCTGGGTTGTGCTGCCCGTCTCGATGGTTGTGCTGTTTGTCGTGCTTTACCTGATTAAAATGGCTACAGGAAGTATAGACGAGACGAAGGCACAAGCGATGTAAAGCCAATAACCTTAACTAATGAGCTTGTGAAAACTAATCAGTTAAAACACTAACAAGGTTTTAAACCTGCATGAGCGCTGCAAAACGAGATTAATTGTTTTGCAGCGCTCTTTTTTTATTGGTAAATTCTTAGGGTTAAAGGATTGTACATCATTTTTCCAAAATGGCAGGATTTAAAAAAGATAGAGAGAAGTAAACATTATGTTAAATAAAGTTTGATAATCTTCTATAAAGATTTGTTTCAGTTTTGTTATGGTGCCTCTACTTAGATAGCCAAAGGAAGGAGGGCAGAAAGAAATCGAGGAGTTAAGTAGTATTCAGGGAAATCGGGACCTGCATGTTACAGGTACTCTTGTTTGGTATTACTACATTTGCCACCGTGAGGTCTGGCTGATGGGCCGGCAAATAACACCGGACCAGGACGATTCCAACGTGGAACTTGGAAGGTTTCTGCATGAATTAAGATATGCACGGGACAAAAAAGAGATTAATTTAGGCAATATTAAACTGGATATCATGCGTCGTGATGGCGAAGAGATCGTCATTGGTGAAATAAAAAAGACTTCTCACTTTAAAGAAAGTGCCCGTATGCAATTGGGATTTTATCTTAAAGAATTAAAACAGCGAGGAATCCGGGCCCGGGGTGAATTGTTTTTCCCGGAGGAAAAGAGAAAGGAACGGGTGGATCTTACTGCTGAGTTAGAAGCAGAGCTCGACAAGATAGAGCGGGATATTCTCCGTATTCTTTATCAAGAGTATCCCCCGGCACCGGAAAAAAATAAGTGGTGCCGCCGATGTGCTTACGCCGAATTTTGTTGGTCATAAGGAGCGTGTAAAGTGCAAAAAACCATCTATATTTTTTCTGATGGGACCAAAACGGTTTGTCGAAGAATTGGATAAACGGCTGCGGACAACAATCATGCACCGTTCCGTGGGCCGGAAGGTCTCCTATCGAAGATTAATTCGGTTGGAGATCTATAAGATCGAAAAACATATTATGGGTGAGAAAGAATACAAGCCCTTTGTCAGCCAGTGGTAAATAGGTAGGGGACTAGCATGTTTGTAATTCTCGTTTACGATGTTGGGGAAAAACGGGTGGCCAAGGTTCTGAAGAAATGCCGTCAGTATCTCTATTGGGTGCAAAATTCGGTGTTTGAAGGAGAGATTACTCCCGCCAAACTTAAGATGCTCAAGGAAGAGTTAAAAAGAATAATTGATAAAACTGAAGATTCGGTGATCATTTATAACCTCCGTACAACCAGGTATACCTCCAGAGAAGTGATCGGCTTGGATAAGGGAGGGGAGGAGAATATACTGTAAGAAAGCGGAAGGAATTAAAGGTTAACATGGGTCGTACAGAAAATTGGAATAGCCTATTACGATACAACAATTTTCATTCTAATATTTATGTAGATTACCTATTGAGGATTATAGTAAAGGTTGTGAAGTTATGCGGTTAAATGTGGAACTGAATGCGACGGAAAGTATCAGGTTACCTGTTAATTACAATTATTTGGTGCAGTCGATGATCTACAATAATATGGATCGGGAATTTGCTGAATTTCTACATGACCAAGGTTATGAAGTTGGAAAACGCAAGTTTAAGCTATTTACTTTCTCCCGTTTACTGGGTCAATATAGGATTATGGGGTCCGAAATACTTTTTACACCACCGGTAAGGTTAATTATCTCCTCTCCCCTCAAAGAATTTTGCCAATACTTATTAAATGGTTTGCTATCTCAGGGTTCTATTAGGTTAGGGCAGAATGAAATAAGTGTAGAAAAAATAAGCGTCAGTTCTCCCGAAGCTCATAGTGAGATTAAAGTAAGGTTGTTATCGCCGGTGGTCGCGTATAGTACTTTACTTAAGCCCGAGGGGGGAAAATATACGTGCTATTTCCAACCCGGTGAGCAAGAGTTTAACCGCTTGGCGGAAGAAAATCTAAGAAAGAAGTACCAAGCTTTTTACAACCAGGATCCGCCAACCGGGGGTGTACAGATTAGGAGCTTAAAAGCACCCCGTTTACATTTGATAAAGTATAAAAATTTCGTGATTAAAGGCTACTCTGGCTTACTGTTATTACAAGGGCCTCAACCCTTACTCCAAATGGCCTTGGATGCGGGGTTGGGTTCGAAGAATAGTATGGGGTTTGGGTTCCTTGAAATGTTGAACAGAGATGAATAGCTGAAAACAGATGAGAAAGCAGTCAGGTTCATAGACAATGACACCTAATTATGAATCGGGATTATTTCAGATGTAAAAAGTGGTGTGGATAAAAAACAATGGAGCTGCGCCTCCGGAAGGAGGGATAAAGAAACGCCGGTCGAAACTGTAAACCATTAAAAGCAAAGCGATTGACGCGGGACTAGTAGCAAAAAACAACATAGAGTTCGAGTTGCATGAAATGATACGCCCTTGAAGACGCAACTTTAACTTTTCTATCCGCTCGGCAAGCGCTACACAATGGCGGGGAAAAATGTGTCAGAGGAGGTGAAATGATGGGTTTTTTACAGGCTGTTTATTCTCTTGGTGAAATGGCAAGTGAGGCGGCTAAAGATTCACCACTTGCCGATATCATGAATTTTTTGCAACTCCCTTACCCTGTAACGGAAGCCCAAAATGGAAAAGTTTTTACGATCCGGGTTTGGCTTGAGGTGGATGACCCGCAGGCAGCAGTACTTGATATCAATGGAGTAGTAGATGTTGACAGAATAGAATATCAAGCAATTGGAAATGACGAAATTAAGATAAAAGAACGTTGTCTTTATCGTGATCCTGTTGGCAGAAATGTTTCTTGGCGTTTTTCTCCTTTATATAAACTAGGCCGGGGAAGTAAAGACCCACGCAAAGAACTGGTGGGCGAGTCCGGAAATTGGCAAGAAAACAATAAATGCAGGTTTTACAAACTTTACAATAATTTACTTTCTGATTACGAAAAGTCAGGCTATTTTACAGAAGGCAGCGCCGATAGAATTATGGCGGATCTTTTAGGAAAAGTCGATAAAATAGTCGAGTTTTGGGACAGCAAGGCTCCTTGTTTCATGCTTTTTGGGCTAAAAACTGGAGATCAATTTTTGTATCCTGGTGAAGTGGAGGTATTTGTAAATTATTTCAAGAACAAGCTTAATCCTGACACGCCGGCTAAAAAGAAGGAAGCACAACGAGCAACTTATTGTGCTTTATGTGGTGAAAAGGAAAAGGAACTTGAAACATTGGATAAAGTATTTAAATTTGCTACCTTTGATAAACCTGGTTTTTTGCCGGGGACGAAAGATGGAGCAGGCATAAAAGAAAAAGTGTTTCCTGTTTGTGAAACATGTTATGGAGTTTTGTCAGCAGGTAAAGAAGAAATGGAAAGAAGATTTGTCAATTTCAATATTATACCTAAAACCAGCCTGTATGTTATTCCAGAAATTATTTTTGATAAAAAAGAGTATTATCGCATAGCTTCAGATTTTACGAAAAACTTTCTCAAAAACGGAATCCGGAACGAACTAAATTTATTTAATCTTCTGTCCAGGGTCAATGAAGGCTTGGTTCACCATTTTCTGTTTGCAGAGATTAACCAGGCTCAATTAATAGTACACTCATTAATAGAAGATGTTCCTCCTACTCGTCTCCGACAACTGGAAGAGCTTTGGAAGGAAACCTGCACTGCATTTGGTTATGAGATGAACAATAGTAGCAAAAAGGGTCGTTTGGATACTGCTATATCGCAAATTGTTGCAGTCTTGTTATCTCTTGCCGGGAGACGCGAACAGGATAGAGTAGTTATGAAAGAACGAATTATTGCAGTTATTAGCGGGTTACTTAATGCTGAACCGATAGGGATTGAAGAAATCAAGAGATTAATTGTATCACGTTTAGCCGGTATGTTTAGTGATTCTGATTGGATTAGCCCAAAGGAGAAAGACAAAATGCCAGGACGCCTAAGGATAAAAGGAATGGCAGAGGTGTTGGATTTTCTAAATAGGGTTAACGGGAGGGAGTAAGGTTGAAGCTTGATTGGTTAAATGAGTTTTCAGACCCATATTTAAAAACTACAAGCGGACAGGGGGTGCTTTTAAGCGGGATTATTTTAGGGATGATAGCGAGATATCAGGTAAGTAAAGAGGAAGAGATAGATTCAGCTCCAATGTTTAAGCAACTAATGTTTGGTAAAATGCAAAGACGTGATTTATTAAGACATTTAAGCCGGGCACCTGAATTAATTAGGGCATATGATATTCCTTACAAAGGTTTACTAGAAAAGCTGTCCGGAAAAGCAGGAGATTTGCTGTTAAAGGGAACAGCGGAAATGGGTGTAGATGGGAACTTTGTTTTTTCTGTTGCTTTTCTAAATGCATCTGAATATTTCTGGCGTATTTTCGGCAAATCGGAAATTGAAGAATAAGAAAGGAGCGATCATGTTATGGCTTTTGCCAAAAGGCGTGAATACCTTTTTCTATATAGCGTTAAGGATGCTAATCCGAATGGTGATCCCCTCAATGCGAACCATCCGCGTTTTGATCCTGAAACAGGTAGAATTATGGTCTCAGATGTGCGCATCAAACGAACAATCCGGGATCAATGGTTACGGGAAGGGCTTGATGTTTTTGTTGATGGCGCCCCTAAAACTTTAAATACCAGAATTAATGAGCTTAAAAGCAAGTTAAAAGTAAATACCGGTAAAGAAGCGCTGCAGAAGTGTATAGATACAAAGTTGTTTGGAGTAACATTTGCGCTCGGCAACGAGGCTTTTTCTTGGACAGGCCCGGTACAATTCAAATGGGGCCGTTCATTACATCAAGCAAAAGCAGAACTGATCCAGGGAACAGCAGCTTTTGCCACAAAGGACCAAAGCGAGCAAAGATCTTTCCGCAATGAATATATTGTGCCTTTTGTCTTGTTGGGCGTTTATGGCATTGCCAACCAGTATGCTTCTGTTGAAACAGGTGCAACCGACGAAGATGTTGATAAAATTGCTGATGGATTGTGGGAGGGTACCATCAATCTTATCACCCGCAGCAAAGTGGGACACGTACCAAGGTTATTAATTGAAATCATTTACCAGGAAGGCTTTTCGGGATCAGCCGGATCATTAGATGAGAAGGTTGATTTGCAGGGCCCTGACGGCCGGACACTCAATGCAGATGAAGAATTGACCATTAGAAGCCCAAAAGATTTTATAGTTGATATTAGTGATGTTAGCAAAAAGTTAGCTGGTTTAAAGAATTACATTGAAACAGTAAAAACATGGTTGGACAATGAATTGCAGCTTAAAGGTATGGATGAACTAAAAACAGCCTTCGGCCAGAAATTGGTGGAGCAAATGAGGTGACCTTAATGGCTGTTGCATTCGATGTAACTGCGCCAATAGCCATGTTTCGCCGTCCATACACTACCACCTCCTCAGTTTCATTCCCTTTACCGCCTCCCACTGCTATTGCCGGTTTGCTTGGTGCGATTATTGGTCTGCCCAACGGTAGTCACGAAAAAGCTTTTAACGCAAAGTATTGGGACGAGATGAAAGGCACCAAAATAGCTTTGTCCATAATTAACCCAATTTCTTGGTTTTCTACTACAATAAACTTTTGGAATCTTAAGGAGCCCCAAAAAAGTCCCCACATCAGAGTAAAGCACCAATTTGTCAGGCAGCCAAAATACAGGATTTATGTGCACGGTGGAGTGGAGGGAAGATTGCGGCAACATTTGGAGAACGGTACATTTATTTATACTCCCAGCCTTGGTACGGCGTATGCTATTGCAGATATAGAATATTTAGGTCAGTTTCCTCTTCAGCCTGTTGATGAAAAAAAGATATCCTTAGCAAGTGTATTACCATTACTTGACAATCAGTCAGTTCAAATTGACATTTCCGCTTCTCAAGTAGTGTTTAAAGATATATTGCCTTTTAGTTTAACTAACGAAAGAAGCTTATCAGAAACAATAAATACCATTTACACCTCTTCCTCCAAAGAGAGGCTCTACCTGACATCTTGGGAGGGGTTGGATGTCACTGCTTACAAAAATGAATGCATTGCTTGGTTCCCTGCTTGGTGAAAAGAGGAGTCATCCGGAAAAGCTTCTAATTGATCATTTGCGCAATGTGGCTGAATTTGCTCAAGCATTGGCTGCCAATCAAAACTTGGAACTGGATAAAAGCTTATTAACAGCGATAGCTTTGACACATGATATAGGAAAAGTTCATGAAAAATTTCAAAAGCTCCTGGATAGCGTCGGTACTGGTATAAACCATGCCAAACCATCAGCTTGGTTTACTTATAGCGTAACTGATGATATATTGGCGGCAGAGATAGTCTGCCGCCACCATACTGGTCTTAGGAATTTAGACGACCTAATAGCTGATTGGGCAAGTGATCAGGAAGGAAACAAAGTAATGAAAAGTCTGTTGCCCGATTGGCCCTTTACACTTGGCGAGGATAGCTTCTTTAATTTGCAGTTATATTTGTACTCAAATTTAAAATACGAAACAGGGATAGAGCACTGGTTCAACTTAAGACTTTTGTATTCACTATTAATTGCCGCAGACAGAATGGAAGCGGTCGGTATTACAAGTTTGCCGAACAAAAAAATTCCTGGTTTTTCTCAACCCAGGTTGCCTAGTCGTTCTGAAAAGATTGATGCTTGGCGACAGAATGTAAAAGAGGCATGTCTTCAAAAAGCAAAAAAAATAGAAAAGCCGGGTGTATATACTTTGACGCTTCCCACCGGTGCCGGGAAAACTTTGACTGGTTTGGCAATCGCGTATGAATGGGCAAGGCGTTATCATGCTAAGTCGATTATTTATGGTTTGCCCTTTATTAGTATTGTTGAACAAACGGCATCAGTGGCAAAAGGAGTTTTTGGCAATGAGAACGTTCAAGAAGATCACAGTCTTGCGTACGGCAAAGGACAAGAAGGGGAAGCTGTAGATTATTCAAAAGAAGCTGCAGCCTGGGAAAAAATGTCCACATTATTTAGGTACTGGCGGGAACCTGTAGTTTTAACTACGATGGTACATTTCTGGGAATCCTTATTTAATCCCAAGGCCAATCGTTCTATGAATTTCCATCGTTTATGTAATGCCGTCGTTATTTTGGATGAACCGCAAACGATTTCACCGCGTTATTGGAAAGGATTTGGTCAGCTTCTTTCTTACTTAAGCCAAAAATGTAATACTTTTTTCTTACTTATGACCGCGACACAGCCTCAAATTGCCAGTCAAGAGGAATTGGCTCCCCCAAATACTTTCTTTCCTTATAACAGACATCAATATGAAATAACTATGGATGATAGCAGCAAAGCAATAAAAAAAGTTAAAATCGATGAACTTGCCGAAATTTTACAAGATTATTTGCCGGTCAAGGATTATTCTGGTTTAGTGGTTGTCAATAGAAAAAAAGCCGCTGTTCAAGCCTACAGGGTTTTAGAAGGTCTTAATTTGCAAGCTCCAATTCTATTGTTGAGTGGCTGGGTAACACCTTATAAAAGACGTGTTATTTTGCGATATTTAAAATGGTTGGAGAAAAACAGGTTTCGGCATTACTTGGTTGCTACACAGGTAGTAGAAGCAGGAGTTGATTTGGATTTTGGCTGGGTATTTAGGGATCTTGGTCCTCTGGATAGCATAATTCAAGTTGCGGGCAGATGTAATAGACATTCCCGAAAAGATTTTTTGGGTAAAGTAGTTGTCGCCGAGCTTACGGACGGTAGAGGGCATACTTCTTGGCGAAATATATATGATGAAATATTAATAGATAAAACAAAAGAAGTGTTAATTGATAAACCCGTTTTTTCAGAACAAGACGTTGGCATCATAGTGGATAAGTATTACAAAAAAATTCTTGATGGGTTGGCGGAAATCCCCATTTTTGAACGGTTGTCTCAAGGTCAATGGGGAGAATATGCAAAACTATTCGAAGAAGAAGAGGAAACCTACAATGTAACAGTATTTATAGAGGAAAATTCAAGATTATTGCCCATGCTAAAAAAACTTGAAGAAACGGACTGGACTTTAGAGAACAGGGATGAACAAAAACGGCTAATTCAAAAGGTCATGCAGTATGCCATTGAAATTCCAAAAACAATGATAAGTGCTTGTAGGTCATTTTGTGCCGATATATATACTGATGATGATGAGCCAATTTTTCGTCCTATCTTTGATGGGCGAGCATGGCTTTTACGAAAAGATGCTGTGAAAAAAGAAGGTGGTTTATACAATCCCCTGTTAGGTTTTATACCGCCGGAAACAGATGAACAGAAGTCTCCATCACTACTTTAAATTGTCAAAATCCTAAAAAACACTGATTAGATATTTGTTTGAGAAAAACAGCTGGACGGAGAAGCAGAATTAACAGCATTAGTTCAAAACTATTATAAGGAAGTGTTTATTTCTAAATTAAAACCGAAATAGAAATGTTATTAGTTTATAGAGTATGGGATAGAAAGTTTATAGAGGCCAAATTATAACATAAAATAAAAACACAGAAAGGATTATTTTGAAAATCCTAGAAATAAATAGGGTTTCCTGAAAAAGTCCCAA